>Ga0137415_10005137_pt1 | contig 12942 bp, 10 predicted proteins | sample CZODoug3_1_1_16f_FD_183082 | JGI IMG/M metagenome (GOLD analysis project Ga0137415, IMG submission 183082) | Vadose zone soil fungal communities from Angelo Coast Range Reserve, California, USA - CZODoug3_1_1_16fungal (Hybrid Assembly) | ecosystem: Environmental > Terrestrial > Soil > Vadose... | reverse complement strand
CTCGACGGCTACGAGCTCGCGGCGGGCGCCTGGGAATCGGAAGTGCTGCCGGCGCGGCTCATGGATTACGATCCGCTCTGGCTGGATGGACTGTGCCTGTCGGGCGAAATCGCGTGGGGACGGCTGACGGCAACGCGGAATACCGAAGTCGGAATGCGGAATCGAAAGGCTGGTCCCGTGCGCAGCACGCCCATTGCGTTGTTCCGGCGCGAGCGCGGCGAGATCTGGCGCGCGGGCAGCCCAGAAATCGATCCCGCGACGCTGCCGCTTTCTTCGACCGCGAAGGCGATGCTCTCTGCATTCGAGCAACGCGGCGCGCTCTTCTTCGGGGATCTCGTCAACGCGACGGGGCTATTGCGCACCGAAGTCGAGAAGGGACTCGGCGAGCTGGTGGCGTGGGGACTGGTTTCATCCGACAGCTTTGCGGGCCTGCGCGCGTTGCTGGTACCGTCCGATCGGCGCCGCCCACTGGGTGGAGGCTACCGGCGGCGCGGCAGAATCGCGCCGTTCGGCGTCGAGACGGCGGGACGCTGGTCGCGCACGCACGCGCGTCCACCGATCGCCGCGGAAGACATTGCGGAAGCGATCGCCTGGCAACTGTTGCGCCGTTACGGCGTGGTTTTCCGCCGCCTGGTCCAGCGCGAAACGCTGCTGGCACCCTGGCGCGACATCCTGAGGGTGTTCCGCCGGCTCGAAGCGCGCGGCGAGATCAGGGGCGGCAGATTCGTCGGCGGATTCTCGGGCGAGCAGTACGCGCTTCCAGAAGCGATCGGGTTGCTCCGCACGACGCGCCGCGAAGGTGGCGAGGGGGAGCTGGTCGCGATCAGTGGCGCCGATCCGCTGAACCTCGTCGGGATCCTGACGCCCGGCGAGGCGGTGCCGGCGATTACCAGCAACCGCGTTCTCTATCGCGACGGCGTACCGATCGTTGTGAAGGAAAGCGAAGGCAAGGAGCGCTTCCTCGTCGAGGTCCCAACCGAGGAGCGCGACGTGCTGCGGGCCGCGTTGATGCGCCGCCGGCCCGTTCCTCTGGTTCGTACCTACCTGGGAAAGAGTCGAGCCGGCTAGATCTTGAGCTTCTGCAGGTACTTGGTCCGGAGTTTCGCGACTTTGGGGGCGATGACCGCCCGGCAATACGGTTGGGTGGGGTTCCTTCGGTAGTACTCGCGGTGGTATTCCTCGGCCGGATAGAACGCGACGAGCGGCTCGATCTTGGTCACGATCGGATCGTCAAAGACGTGTTCGGCTTCCAGCTCCTTGATTACTTCTTCCGCCGTGCGACGCTGCTCGTCATCATGATAGAAAACCGCCGAGCGGTACTGCGTGCCCACATCGCCGCCCTGACGATCGAGCGTGGTCGGATCGTGGAGCGCGAAGAAGACGCCGAGGAGATCCCGGTAGGAGATCTCGTTGGGGTCAAATTCCACCTGAACAACTTCCGCGTGCCCGGTCGTGCCGGTGCACACGGCTTGATACGTGGGATTGGGTACGTGTCCGCCGGAATATCCTGAAGTCACTTTGCTGATGCCGCGCAGCTGCTCGAAAACTGCTTCGAGACACCAGAAGCAGCCACCGGCGAGAGTAGCGAGCTCGGTCGTCATGCCTTCATTCTCGCTCGGGCGTCAATAGGCTGCAAATGTGACCGGCTGACGAATCGTCACACGCGACGGCCGGCCGCCAATCCGGGCAGGTCGATATACCGCCGCAAGGACGACCCGCTTCGTTTCCGCATCGAATACCGGATTGGGACTCTGGACCACCTTCACAGTGGGCGGCAGGACGCGCCCGGTCGTGTCGAGTGTCGCTTCCACAATGACGGTGCCGCCGATCCGCAAAGCCTGCATCTCGGCCGCGTAGCGAATCGGCGGATGCGAAATGAGCACCGGCGGCTCATCGACCGCTCCCACAACGCTGGGTGCGGCGAACGGTGAGACTGCGCCAGCGGTGGTTCTGCCGCCGTGGCGGCTGATGCGAATGGAATCCGCCAGTCGTTTGAGGAACGGAGCGAGGTCGACACCGCGCGCCGTCAGATCGCGATAGCTCGCGAGACCTGCGTCGAATGACAGCGCCGCCAGACTGTCCCGGCCCTTCGCGTGCCATGCGGTCCCCTGGACGAGTCGCGCGTACACGCGTTCGCCGGGGGTCCCGTTGTTGGCGCTGTCCAACGCCGCTTCGGTGAGCGCGAGTGCACTGTCGGCGCGATGTGCGCGCAATTGCTCGCGTGCCGCTCCGATGAGCGTCGTGGGATTCGCGGGAGCCGTCGGCCGGAGCGTGAATCCGAGACTGACGGCGCTCCTCACCAGATGACCCTTGACGCGGCCCGGCGTGAACTGCGCGGCGAACATCATTTGCCGCAACGGGGCGTTGAATCCGGAGTCCGGCGATTCCAGGATCTCGACACTGCGCTCCTCGACTCGGCCGAGGGTATCGATGACCGCGGTTACTAGAGCATGACCACCCACGCGCCGCCGCCGCAGCTCTGCCGGATAGACGAGCTTCGGCCCGGAACGCCACGAGGCGGGTTCATCGAGGTCGCTCGCGACGAAAATGCGGAACGGCCGCGCCTCTGCGTCGAACATGTCTTGCAGACCGGGGGAAATCTCGTCGAGGCCACGAACGGCGACGATCTGACGCAACTGCAGCGCGCTACGAAAATTCGCGCGCGCGAGACTGTCCGAGCCGCGCACGTACTCTAGAATGCCGCGCCAGACGAACACATTGACGCTGTCCATTAGGTACAGCGCGGACTCGAGCGCTTCGTTCAGCGCCGTATCCGCCTTGGCAAACTGACCGCTCCCGATCAGCGCGCGAGCCGTGCGTACGGACTCCGCACTGCGACCTTGCCCGGCTGCGACGGGGACGACGAAGAGGACGAGAGCAAGAACCAGCAGATGGGTGCGGCGGCCCACGACAAAATATCTCGCCCGGTGCCCGGACGGCGTCAACCCCCGGCCAGGACCAACCATGCGGCGGCAGCCGCTACCTTTTGCTCGGCGCGCCAGCGTCCAACGCCGTCGCCGAGCGCCGCGACTTGAGCCTTCACGGTCGCAGGCGCCCGACGGAGTTTCCTGGCGAGCCGGTCGTAAACATCGCGCTCGAGCACGATCGCGGCCGCCAATCCGCAGCGCTCCAGCCCGGTGACGGTGACGGCTCGGAACAACCGGCCCTCGGACGCATGCGCGCGCATGTGCGGACTGGCGATCGTCGCGGGATCGATCAACGACGACACCACGACTCCCGCGGCACGCAGCTGATGTTCGGCTCGATGCTCGGCGACGAGGACGGCCAGGGACCGGCGCGAGAACCGCTCGATTCCTCGAACCAGCCTGTCGACGATGCGCCGGTTGGTCTGCGCGGTCCCCATTCCCGCGTGATAGGGTTGGCGCGAGTGCGGCACCTTGGCATCACTCAGCTCGACGATGCGGCTGTCCAGCACGCGCGGGGCTGTTTTTGGACCCGTGAGGAGCACGGCGGCGGCCCAGCCGGATTTCACGCGAAATCCCAAGGCAGCGCTCATCCCCAATCCTTCGAGTCGGGTGCGACTCGACGCATTGCCTTCAAAAAAGAGAATGCGGAATGGGGAATGCGAAATGCGAAATCGTCAGGTTGGCATTCAATTTCGCATTTCACATTCCGCATTTCGCCTTGCAATCCTTCGACCTTCTCCGCAAGCACGTTCACGGTGCCGTCATCTTTTGCCAACTTACCGGTTACTAGCACAAACGGCTCCCCGCGGACAGCCGCGCGATAGCGGTCGTACACATCCGTCCGCACGATCACGTTCGTCATGCCGGTCTCGTCTTCGACCAGGAGGAATACGGTCCCCTTCGCGGTTTCCGGTCGTTGGCGCGCAACGACCAGCCCCGCCACCTGACACTTCACTCCCGCTTTCAGGCATTCGAGATCGCGATTGAGCGTGAGGTCAGCCGGTAAAGCATTACGTACCAACGACAAAGGATGGCCGCTGGCCGAGAAGCCGAGTGTGGCGTATTCGGCGAGCAGCTGTTCGTGGGCGGCTAGACCGCGGAACCGTAAGTGCTCGTGCGGATGATTCAGCGCCAGCTCGAGTTGGCGACGCCCGCGGCCGTCGCCGCTGCGCTGGGCCTTGGGAGGGAGCCAGAGACCCACTTGCCACAACAGCTCGCGCCGGGTGAGCCCGAACCCATCACAACCGCCGACCCACATGAGTGCCTCGATCGCCGTTCGTTTGAGAGCAGGCGGAGCGCGTCGGATGAAATCGCCGACGCTCTTGAATGGTCCGTGGCTTTCTCGCTCAGTAACGGTCGCAGTCGCCGTCTCTTCACTCCAATGACGCACGAAGCCAAGCCCTATACGTAGAGACCTGTCTTCAACCGTGCACCAGACATCGCTGCGATTGAGGTCCGGCAATTTCATGTCGATGCCATTGCGCAATGCGTCGCGACCCAACGCATCGATCGAGTAAAATCCCATCGGCTGATTGTTGAAGAGCGCGACGTAGTACTCGACGGGATGATAGTGCCTGAGCCACGCTGATTGATAGGCGAGCAATCCAAACGCCGCGGCGTGCGATTTGGGAAATCCAAATTCACTGAAGGCAATCACCTGAGCGAACACCTTTTCGGCGGTCGCTTCGGGAACGCCGCGGGCCTGCGCGCCCTGGCGAAATTCGTCCCAGAAACCGGCCATCAGATCGTGCGAGCGGCGCCGGCTCATCGCCCGCCGCAGCGCCTCCGCCTGGCCGGTGGTGAATCCCGCGAGCGCCTGGCAAACCTGCAGCACCTGATCCTGATACAGGATCACGCCGAGCGTTTCCGCGAGACAGTCGCGCAGCAAGGGATGGTCGACCGGCGGCTCATAGGCACGGCCCGCCGCGTGCGCGCGGCGCTGCTCTTCACGCCGCCGGACGTACGGGTTCACTGCGCCGCCGACGATCGGTCCCGGCCGCACGATCGCGACCTCGACCGCGAGGTCCTCGAGATTGCGCGGGCGGCTGCGACGGATCATCTGGATCTGCGCCCGGCTCTCGATTTGAAACAGACCGATGGTGTCACCGGCGCAGATGCGATCGTAGATCGCGGGATCCTCGAAGTCGATACGCGAGAGGTCGGGAGGCGACCCGGTGTGCCGGGCGATCAGCTCGATGCACTCTTCGACGAGTGACAGCATCCCGAGCGCGAGGAAATCGATCTTGATGAAGCGCGCGTCATCGCAGGAATCTTTGTCCCATTGGCAGACGACACGGTCTTCCATCGCGGCGCGCTCGAGTGGCACCAGCTCCACCAGGGGCCGCGAGGAAATCACCATGCCACCCGGGTGCTGCGACACGTGGCGCGGCAGCCCGCGAATCTCGTGCGCGAGGGTACACAAATCCCGCCACAGGGGAGCATCCTTGCGGCCGGCAAAGCCCGGCAGGTGTTCCAGCTCTTCGGGCAGCTCGTCCGCGCGCCCATCCGCCAATTTTGCGACCAGCTCGATTTCGCCGAGGGGTAGGTCGAGTGCTTTGCCGATTTCGCGCACGGCCGAGCGCAGCCGATAGGTGGGGAACGAACACACGAGCCCGACGTGCTCGGCGCCGTAGCGCGTGTAGACACGGCGGATCAGCTCCTCGCGAATCTCGCGGGGGAAATCGAGATCGATGTCGGGCACCGACGCGAGGGTCTCACACAGAAAGCGGCCGAGGAACAGCTTGTTCGCGATCGGATCGATGTGCGACAGGCCGAGGAGATAGCAGACAATGGAAGAGACGGAGGAGCCGCGGCCTCTGCCCGGTAGGAGATTGCCGCTGGCGCGTCGCGATCCGCGCCGCACGTCGGTGGCGACATCGCGCGCGAGATCGAAGAGGTCGTGATAGACGAGAAAGAAGCCGCTGAGCTCATGATGCTCGATCAGCACCAATTCCGCTTCGAGCCGGCGCACTGCCGGTTCGCGATAGAGCGAGTCTTCCGGGTAGCGATCATCCAAACGGGCACGGCACAGCTCGGCGAGGGCTTGGGGTGCGGGCGCGCGATCGGCCCCGCGGAAGTCGGGGAATGTGTACCCCAGATCGCGCGTCAAATCGAAGGCGCGACAACGCTCGGCGATGACCAAGGTAGTGGCGACAGCATCCGGACAGTCACGAAACAGCGCAATGACTTCTTCCAGTGGCCGCAAGTAAAACTCGCTGTTCGGATTCCGGACCCGATGCGAGCCGTCGAGCGTGGTGCGATGGCGAAGGGCAACCATGACATCGTGCAGACGATGCAGCTCGCGCGCGTGGTAATGCACGCTGCCCGTGGCCACAGCGCTGAGGCCTACGTCATTCGCAAGGCTTATCAGTGCACTCGTCAGGGCAACATCGCCCCGCACCCGGTTGCGTTGAATCTCGACAAAAAATCGATCGGCGCCGAATACCGCCTTGCATCGCTCCGCGAGCTTTCTGGCTGCGCTCAATCCATCGTTTTCCAACGTCAGGGGCAGCAAGCCATCCCGGCGCGAGCCAGACAGGATGATCAGTCCGTCATGCCGTTCCTCAAGCTCAGTGTGCGGCAGTCGCGGATCGAGGCGCTCGGCGCCGAGGTGCGTTGTCGTGAGTAGACGGCAGAGATTCGTGTATCCCTGCGGCGTCTCGGCGAGCAGAATCAGCTCGCTGCCATCCGTGAGCGTGACAGCGGCGCCGGTGATTGCCTGAATCCCGAGTGGCTTGGCGGCATGCGCGAATGCAAGCGAGCCGTAGATGCCGTTGCGGTCGGTGAGCGCGAGGGCAGGATAGCCGTGGCGATGCGCTTCCGCGAGAAGCGCATCCGGCGGCGAGGCGCCATCGAGGAAGGAGTAGGCGGAATGGCAGTGCAGCTCGGCGTACATCAGGGCATCTGCGAGAACCATTCGCCGGTGATGAGATCCTGAAACAGCACCAGACGTTTGCCACCTTCCAGCATGACTTCCATGTAAGCGCGTGCAATCGGCTGGCGCCACCATTCGTCATCGATTCGCCACGTTTCGAGAATCGCTTCGATTTTGCCGACTTTGGAGACAGACAAAACGCCGGAGGCGTCCCATTCCAACGCCACCGGCTTCGGCGCATTTACGGCTCGTAGTCGATCAGTGCGTAACGGCGTTCGGGCAGGCGCGACCATGGCTGCACCTCGATGATGTGATAAAGCGAGGATCGTTTGATTCGCATCCGGATCTCGCGCGCGGCGCTCTGCAGTGCGCGCTGCTGGCCAGCGCGCGCCGCTGCCTGGGCGTCGCGCGCGAAAAGCTGGAGCTCCGAAGTCCCCGGAGCGAACGCGGTGAATTCCAAGACGAGCCGCTCGACGGCGCCGGTCGGCGGCGATTGTTCGAGACGAATTTTGAGTGGAGCGGCGATGCGTGCGGCATCGGCGCTCGGGTCCTTGAGCAGGATCGTAGCGAGCCAGGAACCGGAGCCATCGAGATCGGCGCGCAGTCGCAGCGCGTGGACACGCCATCCGATGCGACGCGGATGCCTGAGCGCGCGGGCGATCAGCTGATCGAGCGAATGGCTGAGCAGCTCGCGTTCGCCAACCGGCGTGAAGAACGCGAGCGCCGCCACGATCGGCTCGGGCGAGACCCGGCCCACGACAGGCTCGGTAATACGACCGGCGGCGAGCAGCCAGAGCCGCCGGCCGACGGATCCGAACTGCGCCGCAATCGCTTCCTCCGGCAGCGCGGCCAGCGCGCCGAGTGTACGGATGCCGAGCTGGCGCAGGCGGCGGTGAATGTCAGGATCGAGCGGTAGAACGGCGATGGGTTGGGAAGCGAGAAACTTCTGCTCTTCGCCAATGGGGACAACGATCGCTTCGCTCCGCTTGGCGCGGCTTGCGGCGACCCAGGCGGTGAACTTGCCGAGGGCGAATCCCAAGCGGAATGTTGGAAAGTTGGAATGTTGGACAGTGCTTCCCGCTTCGCTCATTCCAACATTCCAACTTTCCAACATTCTCTTTATCGCTTCGATGATTTTCCCAGGCGAGCCGAAAATCCCCTCCAATCCGTCAGTCCCCACGTACGCCGACCCCAGCTCCGCCGGCTCCACGACAGGACTCACTTCGGTGAGCGCAGAGAGGAGCTTGGAGAACTGTTCGTCGTAATGGACGGGATCGGGTTCGATCAGTCGCAGCGTCGGACAGAGTCCGATCGCTTGGCTGACCGTCATCCCCGGCTTCACGCCGGCATGGCGGGCGAGCGGCGAAACTTGCCAGAGCTTGCGAGTGGTGTCAGGAGCGAGCAGCGCGATGGGGTAGCCTGCAAGCCCTTCATGACGCGCCTCTTCACAGCGGAGTGGGAAGAGGGGAATCCAGACACAGGCAGCGAGGACGCTCGTCGGACGTTGAGACATTTCAGAGTCAAAATGGGACCCGAATATATCCCGAAAGCTCGTCATGTCGCAAGGTGATATTTAGGACTGATGACCCAGCCCGATCTCTTTGGTCCTGTGGCACTTCCGGCGCTAAACTCGGAAGTCGTCGCGCTGGCTCGAGCTATTCCCCCCAAGATCCGATTCGGCACCTCGACCTGGACCTATGACGGCTGGTTCGGGGACGTCTACCACCGCAGCTACCGCGGGCTACAGCCGGCAAAGCGGCTGGAGGAGTACGCGCGCTATCCCCTGTTTCGCACCGTCGGAATCGATAGCGCCTTCTACGATCCTCCTTCCGAGGAAGAGCTGCAGTCATATGCGCGGGCGCTTCCGCCCGGATTCCCCTGTGTGAGCAAAGTCTGGGACAGGATCACCGCAAAGCGCCTGAGCCAGGACGCCGGCCAGCCCGGGCTCGCGGGGATGCGCAATCCCGATTTTCTGAACGCCGCGCTGTTCAAGGAAGCGGTGCTCGGCCCTTACGGGCGGTCATTTCGGGATCATGCGGGATGCTTTGTGTTCGAGTTCCAATCGATGCGTGGCAAAGACCTTCCCGATCCGCTGCAATGGGCGGATCAACTGGATGTATTTCTCGAGCAGCTGCCGCGGGACTTCCGGTACGGGGTGGAGCTGCGCAATCCCGAGCTGCTCACCGATCTCCACGGCGAGGTGCTCAAGCGGCACGGTATCGCGCACGTGTTCAATTCCTGGACGGAAATGCCGTCGATCGGTGAGCAGCTGGATCTTGGATGGACGTTTCCGGCAAACTTCACGGTGGCGCGTGCCCTGTTGAAGCCCGGTCGGCGATATCGGGATGCGGTAAAGCAGTTTCAGCCGTACGATCGCATTCAGGAGCCGCTCCCGGGTTTGCGCGCCGATCTGGTGCGCCTGGTGACAGAGGCGCATCGGCGGCGGGTGGAGGCGTTCATCCTGGCCAACAATCGGGCGGAGGGGAACGCCCCGGGAACGATTCGGGCGGTGGCTCGCATGTGGCAGGAAGGTGACCGGCAGGGTACTTCTTAGGGTAGATAACTCGGGATCTCTTACTTCAGGAGGAGGCTATGCGTCCTGCCTTGTTTGCACTGCTCGCTGTTTCCCTCGCGGCCTGTGAATCCGACCTCAAAGTGATACCGTCCACTGTCCAATGGATGGAATGGCCCGCCGAGGTCCCCGTGGCGATGCCTTTCACTGTACGGTTGCTTGTCTCGCGTCCCGGTTGTTTTCAGGGCGTGTATAAGTCTGGTATCACCGCGGACCAGTCCGCCGTGACGTTCGCGCCGTACTTTCTCGTCAAGAATGCAACCCCGATACTCTGCCTCCCTGAGGCGCAGCCAGTCGATGTCTACTACGGCGCTCTCGACACGGTCGGGACGGCGCCCGGGCTACAGGCCGATTTTGCGCGAACGTTTGAGATGCGCGCCGCTGCGTCCGTCTACGCGGCGCAAGCACCCCTTACCGCCGCCGATCTTCCCGTTCGGACCTACGGCGAGGTGACTGTTCGACTCACGAATCCTGATAACTCCCGACGCGGTGCCGGGGGATTTGCCTCCAAATTCGTTGATAACGTGGGCTGTGCGCGACTGCTGCCGGCTGGCGCAATTGCTCCGGGCTCCAGTTACGTGCTGGAAGACCAGGCCGACACGGCCTTCAGCTACGCATTCGTGCGCGGCTATATCCATAACGCTACAACGCCGGTATGTGGCCAGTCGCGGGTTTTCGAGCTGCTCTCGCGAAACTAGGGCAAGCTGCCGCGCAGCTCCAATTCGCCTTGGGTTGGGGTCTTGCTCGACCGATAACGGTCGATCATGCCGTCGTTCTTTGTAAACCCGTGTTTCTTCTGTAGTCGCTGAACCCGGCGCGCCAGTGCACGAGCATACTCGCGCGGCGCGCCGGCCTGCCGGGCGTAGGCGCGCTCATAGCGCGCTACCAGATCCGGAAAATGTTCGGCGATGAGCGGCATGAACCGGTCGCGCACCGCGGCGTAGAGCCGGAGCGCGCCGGCGTGGATGAACCGCGCGCCGGCAGCCTTCGCGGCCGCGAAGAGTGCGTCCAGATGGGGCAGGTCGTCGGTTATTCCGGGCAGGACAGGCGCCACGATCAGCCCGGCATTCACACCGGCATCAATGAGTTTGCGCAAAGCGCGCAGCCGGGCGGCCGGAATGGGAGAGCGCGCCTCGAGCGTGCGCGCGAGCCGCGAATCGGCGGTGATCAGTGAGACGTGCACCTGGACCTCGTTCCGCTGCTGCAGCTTCACGAGTAAATCGGCGTCACGCACAATCAGTGGACTCTTCGTGATGATTCCGAACGACAGGCCTTCGCAGCGCGTCACATGCTGGAGCACCGCGCGCGTGATGCGAAACCGCCGCTCCGCCGGCTGGTAGGGATCGGTCGCCGTACCGATGACGATGGTCTCGCCCAGTGGAACGCGTTTGAGATCGAAGGCGAGCGCGCCCGCAACCTGTTCCTTCACAAAGATGCGCCGCTCAAATGCCTCCCACCCGTGCTCGCCCCTATAGTCGGCGAACTCGGCGTCGGTCAACTTGCCGGCGTCATGCGCGCGCTCGACGACGTAGCGATGCGTATAGCGGGCATAGCAGTAGCTGCATCCGAATTCGCACCCGACGTACGGATTGAGGGACCAGTAATCCATTCCGGTCGATGCGGGCGGATTGAGAACACGTTGTGGAGTGATGGAGACAAACCGGGTCCCGCGGAGGCGCTCGTCGAGAATGACGGGCGGACGGCCGGACGGCCGGACGGTCGAAATCAGCGGGAGTTGGCTGCTCGGTTGTGACCGTCTCGCCGACGGGCGGGCCAGCCGCCCGGCGTCACCCACAGCGCGCCCACCCACACTGCAGGCAGACGAGGCAGCCGGACTGGTGCGCGGTCCCGGCACCGCAGTCAGGACAGGGACGACGAGGCGGTTGAGGCGGAGATTCGCGGGGTTTGCGAGCGGTGCCACCCATACAGGCCCGAATATAACCCGAAGCCTGCTAGGCGGCCACCACCCGTCGCCAGATGTAATAGACGACAACGCCGATCAGGACGAGCAGGAGTCCCAGCATCGAGTAGGTCTGCGTGGCCTTCTGGATCAGCAGGTCCACCGCGATCAGTCCGGTCAAAACGACGTACAGCGCCGGCAGGACCGGGTAACCCGGAGCGCGTACTGGTCGTGGCAATTCGGGGCGCTGCTTCCGCAGGCGGAAGAGTCCGAACGCGGTCAAGGCATAGAACACGACCGCGGCGAAGATCACGAAGTTGAGCAGCTGGCCGTACGTGCCTGACAAGCACAACGCGCAGGTCCAGACCGCCTGGACAACGAGCGCGAGCGCAGGGGTTTTATACGTCGGATGCAGCGTTGCCGCCGACTTAAAGAAGAGATTGTCCTGCGCCATCGCGTAGTACACGCGCGCGCCCGACAGAATCAATCCGTTGTTGCACCCAAACGTCGAAATCATGATCGCGACGGCCATCATGTACAGGCCCGGCGTCCCGAACATCGCCTGGAGCGCGGCGGTGCCGACGCGATCCTGCGGCGCATGCGCTATCGCGTCCGCTGGGAGAACGTTCAGGTAGGCGACGTTGGCCAGGACGTACAGCGTCGTCACGACCAATACGCCCGCGGCCATCGCGAATGGCAGATCCTTCTCCGGATTCTTCAGCTCGCCCGATGCGAAGCCGACGTTGTTCCACGCATCCATCGAGAACAGCGAGCCGACCATCGCGGCACCGATAACCGGAATGATGGCCAGTGAGATTCCACCGGCGGGCCAGAAATTGGGCCCGAAGTTGGCGGCAATCGCCGTGGCGTTGCGGCCGATCGTCAGGCCGAGCAGGATCAGCGCCGCGAGCGCGGTCGTCTTGATGGCCGTCAGCGAAGTCTGAATGAACGCCGCGGTGCGCACGCCGCGCACGTTGATCCAGGTGAGGAGCACGATGGAAAGGATCGCAAAGATCCGTTGGCGGGAGAATCCAACGGCGATGTCCCCGATCGGTGCCGGAATGTGCAGCGTGGTGCCGAGAAACACGTCCGGCGAAAGCCACGGCCAGAGCACCGACGTGAAGCGCGCGAACGCGACGGCGACTGCGGCAATCGTCCCGGTTTGGATGACGACAAAGAGCGTCCAGCCGTAGAGATAGCCGAACAGCGGTGAAATCCCTTCGCGCAAATAGACGTACTGTCCGCCGGCTTTGGGAAACATCGCCGCCAGCTCGCCATACGTGAGCGCGCCGAGCAGCGTCACCACACCGGACAGGAGCCACACGAACAACAGCACACCTGGTGTGCCGACTTGCCGCAGGATGTCGGCGGACACGATGAAGATGCCGGATCCGATCATGGATCCGACGACCAGCGCGGTCGCATCGAGCCGCGAGATCGCGCGGACGAATTCCACCCGCTCGGATTGGACCGGTGTAGAAGTCATGAGGCTGATAACCTAGTTGCCATTCCCAACGGCCGCTATCTTTTGCGGCCCCTACCTCCCGAGGATCGCGTGCGTCTCCTGCCGCGCGAAGAAGAGTTCTTCGATTTGTTTACGGAAGTGGCCAATCGTAACAAAGAAGCGGTGGAGCATTTGCGCCAACTTTTTCAGGCGCCGCCCGACCGG
>Ga0137415_10005135_pt1 | contig 12943 bp, 9 predicted proteins | sample CZODoug3_1_1_16f_FD_183082 | JGI IMG/M metagenome (GOLD analysis project Ga0137415, IMG submission 183082) | Vadose zone soil fungal communities from Angelo Coast Range Reserve, California, USA - CZODoug3_1_1_16fungal (Hybrid Assembly) | ecosystem: Environmental > Terrestrial > Soil > Vadose... | reverse complement strand
GTGCGGAGGCGCAGGCCGAAGTGGTGGAGCAACTGCGGGCGGCTCTCTTCTGATCAGAGGTGCTGGCGCGCGATGTCGGCCCAGGTGCCCTGGGGTTCCAGTTCGAGGTAGCGCTTCCAATGCGTGCGCGCGCGCACGCGTTCGCCGAGTTGCTCCAGGGCCATCGCCAGATTGAAGTGAGCATCGCTGAAGCGCGCATCGCGGGCGAGCGCTTTTTCGAAGGAGCTCACCGCGCTTCGGGCATCGTCGCTCCAGCATCACATAGCCGAGGTTGTAGTGCGCCTCGGGTTGCGAGGGGTCGATCGACAAGGCGTGCAGGTAGAGCGCCTCGGCGCCTTGATCGTCGCCGCTGCGAAAGCGAATGTTGCCGAGGTTCGTGTGCGCGATGGACAGGTCGGGATCGAGCTCGATGGCGCGGCGGTAGAGCGCTTCGGCCTCTTCGAAGGTGGCCGGATCTTCGTCGAGGGTGCTCGCCTTCACGTAGAGATCGTAGGCGGTGCGCGCACGAGAGGTGGCCGACTCGGGGCGCAGCACGCGCACCACGTCGTCGCGCAGGCCGCCGACTTGGAAGTCGAGGACCATCTGGCCGGTGACGGGCTCGAAGGCGCCGTCTTGCGCGCGCACGACCACGCGGCGCCCGTCGCTGACGATGCGCAGCTCCTGCAAGGGGCGCGTGACCTTGGGGAGCGTTTGGCGCAGGGCGCCAATGGCCCGCGCCATCTCACGCAGCTTGACGTCTTTCGAAAGGAGCAAGGTGGCGCGCAGCGCGATGAGATCCTGGAAGGTGTACGCGCGCCGGCCGCGGCGCGTACCACTGGGCGATACGATGTGCGCGCGGTCGAGGGCGCGCAGGCGGCCTTCGCTCAAGGCGAGCAAGCGCGCAACCTCACGCGCCGAAAACAAGTCCGTCACCGGTTCGACGGGCGATGCCCCCGCGTCGGTTCGGCGGTCGGCCGCGCTGGTGCCCCGCGCTCGTGAAGCCCCCGGCAGCGCGAGGCTCGGGCGCGACAACGCGAGCTCGGGCTGCACCCGGCCGCCGCCCGCGCCAAACTCCACGCGAATGACGTTCGCGAGGTCGCGCTTGCGCTTTTTACGCTTGTCGCGCTGGCTGGAGCTCTCGTGGGTGGAATCGGTCATGGAGCAAAACGGCGCAAAAACGGTGAAGATGTCGGCAAATGAATCAAATGGAGTGGTCGCCGCGCATCCTGCCCCGGCGGCGCTCTTCGATCAACGGTGCCTGAAGATCGACGTCGATGCGCAGGCCGCGCGCGTCCGCCGAAATGCGGAGCTCACACGACGCACGACCGAGCGGTGCACCGGCCCGGATGGAGGCTTCGCGCTTGGCGATGCGGATGGCCCGGATGCGAATGTGCGGATCGCGCGCGGCAACCTCGGCGAAGAGGGCGCGCGTTTCGGGCTGCTCGAACGGAACCGTGACGATCAAGCTGGTGGACCCGTACCATACTGGGCCGTCGCTCTCCTCGCGGGTGGCGCCCTCGCTGATGACATCCGCCGAGCCGAGCAGATCGCGGAAGCGACCATCTGAGGCTCGAACGAAGGAAGCTTGCCGCGTTCGGAGCAGTCTCTCTCCGCGCGTCTTGGCCAACGAAGGGCCGGGTCTCGCTGTCACGAAAGCGATCGTGCCGCGTCCGGGCGGGTGCGAGCAAGTCTTTGGCGGCGGACGCGACCCTCGTGCGGCCAAAAGTACTAGCGTACGGCGGAGATCTGTTGTTCGACGGCGGCGCGGTCGAGCGGCACGCTGATGGATTCCACCTGGATGCCCGAAGGGGTGGTCTCGATCCACGTCGCGTTGGCAAAAGCGCCCCCGGCGCTCCGCGGAGCCTCGCCCACGCTGCCGACGTTGATCACGCGCACACCCGACACCGTGCGATCGAAGGGAACGTGGCTCATGCCGCAAACCACGACGTCGGCCGGATCGTCGCCCAGCAGCGCGTCGATTTCCTCGTCGCTCATGTCGTGCGAGAGGGCCTCGGACGCGTCGACGGGCGAGCCGTGGACCAAAAGCAACTCGCCGCCGTCTTCCAGCGGAAGGCGGACGTGCGTGGGGAGGCGTTTGATGCGCTCGAGAATCAGATCGCCCAGTTCTGCGCGCGCGGTGCGCATGCGGTCGATCATGCGCCGCTCGTGATCGTTCGAGGGGCGCAGGTCTTTCGGGTCGAGGGTGGCGATGGCGCGGTCGGTGACCCCCTGCACCAAGGTGGCGCCAGCGCTCGAAAGGCGGCGCCAGGTCTCCAGTGGGGCGGGCCCCGGAAAAACGATGTCGCCCGCGACGAGCAACTTGTGAAACGCGCGCCGCTCTGCCGTTGCCAGCACCGCGGAGAGCGCGTCGACGTGACCTTGAATATCGGAGATGCACAGAAGAATCATCGAGCTCCCGACAATGTTAGTCGTGACGACATCGATCCGCGACCGTCTCTTGGACTTTGTCGTCGTCTTTGTTGCATCGACCGCGCGTCACGTCGCAGTGCCCGGCAACACGAATTACCTTTATGCATAAGTGGGCACAGGTAGGTCCTTTGGCGCAGACGTCAAGGGCGTTCGTCGATCGCTGCCCGCAGCGTGCGCACCAGCGATGTGACGCTGCTCTTTCGCGCCTCGGGCGTTTGGCCCTCTTCGATGCGTCGCACGATGGCGGTGCCCACCACGATTCCATCGGCGTGCGCGGCGGCGGCTTTCGCTTTTTCGGCGGAGTCGATGCCGAAGCCGACGACGGTGGGAAGGCCGATGCGCTCGTGAAGCGATGCGGCAGCGCGACTTGCCTCGTCGAGCGGCGCCACGGACGAACCCGTGACCCCCGTGACCGACACGTAGTAGACGAACGATGCGGGGTGGGTGCGGCTCGCATCGCGGACTTCGAGCACGCGCGCGTTCGAGCTCGTCGGGGTCAAGAGCGGCACGATGGAGATCTTTTTCTCCCGAGCGCGATCGCGGAGCGCTCGACCTTCGCCCAGAGGCAGATCGACAACGAGCAGCGCGTCGATGCCCGCCGCTTCGGCCTCGTCGACGGCGCGCGTTTCGCCCAACACGAAGAGCGGATTGTAATAGCCGAAGAGGACCATCGGTACGTCGCTCTTGGCGCGGATGGCCTTGGCAACGCGCAAGGTGGCGCGCAAGCCCGAACCGGCCGCGATGGCGCGCTGGCTGGCGCGTGCGATGGCGGGACCGTCGGCCGTGGGATCGCTGAAGGGCACGCCCAGCTCGAGCACGTCGGCGCCGGCTGCGACGCAAGCGAGCGCCAGGTCGACCGATTCGTCGACGCTGGGATCGCCCACGCACAGATAAGCGATGAGCGCTTTCTTGCCGGTGCTGCTGCGCTTTTCGAAGATGCGGTCCAAGCGGGATGCGCCGTCGCGTTGCTCAAGCATGGGAGTCCTCCGATCGAAGCAACGTCTCGAGGTCTTTGTCGCCGCGTCCGGAAAAGCACAGGACGAGCGTGGCGGGGCGGCCGCGTTCGCGCGCGACCTCTTCGGCGATGGCGCCGAGTTTCGCGATGGCGTGCGCCGTCTCCAGCGCGGGCAAAATACCTTCGGTTCGCGCGACCACTTTCGAGGCGGCGAGGGCCTCGGCATCGGTCGCGTAGACGTAACGCGCGCGGCTCGAGTCTTTGAGCCACGAGTGCTCAGGCCCCACGCCTGGATAATCGAGGCCGGCGCTCACCGAATGCGCAATTTGAATCTGTCCGTCGTCGTCGCACAAGACGTAGCTCTTGGAGCCGTGGAGGACGCCCACGCGTCCCGCGTTCAAGGTCGCGGCGTGCTGGCCCGATGCGATGCCGTGTCCCGCGGCCTCCACGCCGTAGAGCGCGACCGATGCATCTTGCATGAAACCGCGAAAGAGCCCGATGGCGTTCGAGCCGCCGCCCACGCAGGCCACCGCGGCGTCGGGCAGCGCGCCCGCGATCTCCAGGGTCTGCGCGCGCGCTTCTTCGCCGATAACGCTCTGCAGGTGCGCGACCAGCTCCGGGTAGGGGTGCGGGCCGGCGGCGCTGCCGATGCAGTAATACGTGGTGCGCACGTTGGTGACCCAATCGCGCAGCGCTTCGTTCATCGCATCCTTGAGGGTCCGCGAGCCGTCTTCGACCGGGATGACGCGCGCGCCGAGCAGCCGCATGCGCCCGACGTTCGGCGCCTGCCGAGCCATGTCCTCGGCGCCCATGTAGACCTCGCACGGAATGTCGAACAAGGCGCAGGCGGTGGCGGTGGCGACGCCGTGTTGTCCGGCGCCCGTCTCGGCGATGACCCGCTTTTTACTCATGCGCTTCGCGAGGAGCGTTTGACCGAGCGCGTTGTTGATCTTGTGCGCGCCCGTGTGACAGAGGTCCTCGCGCTTGAGAAACAGCCGCGCGAGATTTCGCCCGCTGGGATCGATGCGTTCACGCAGGCGTCGCGCGTCGGTGAGCGGCGTCGGGCGCCCGACGTAAGAGGTGAGCAGGCTCCGCCACTCGTGCTGGAAGGATTCACCGCGAACGATGCGCTCGAACGCATCTTCCAACTCGAAGAGCGCCGGGATCAGCGTCTCCGAAACGAATTGCCCGCCGAAAGGCCCAAAGTAGCCGGCGCGCGGGATCGGCGCTCCGCGCGTCGCGTCTTGAGTGCTCATGGGTTGTCATCATCACGGCTTGCCAAGGCGGATCAAGGGGCGTAAACGAAAAAGCCACTGGTCCAATGCCCATGCCCGAAGCCGCGACCGCTCCGTCAGGTGTTTCAGGTTTGTCTGGTTCCGCAGGTTCTTCGGGTCCTCCGTCCGAGGCGGCGCTTCTCGCGCAGCGCGACGAATTCCCCACGTTGAAGACGGGGGTGCATCTCATCAGTCACTCGCTGGGCGCCATGCCGCGCGGGGCACGTGAGCATGCGCAGCGCTATCTCGACGAATGGGAGCATGAGTCGATTCTCGCTTGGCACACCTGGCTGCCGGCGGTGCGCTCGCTGGGAGATCTCATCGGGAGCGTACTCGGTGTGGATGCGGGCACGGTCAGCCTGCACGCCAATGTGTCGACGGTGCAGTCGATCGTCGCGTCGTGTTTCTCGTTCGAGGGGCCGCGCAACAAAATCGTGTACGACGATTTGAACTTTTCCACCGTGCACTACGTGTGGCAGGAGCAAGCGCGGCGCGGTGCGGAGATCGTGGTCGTGCCCTCGCGCGGTGGCATTCATCCGCCGACCGAAGAGCTACTGCGTGCCATCGACGAGCGCACCTTGCTCGTGCCCATCAGCCATGTGCTCTTTCGCTCCAGCGCGATGTACGACGCGCAACGAATCATCGCCCGCGCGCACGAGGTCGGCGCCATGGTGCTGCTCGATTGCTATCAATCGGCGGGCACGGTGCCGCTCGCGCTCAAGGCGTGGAATTGCGATCTGGCCTGCGGCGGCTCGGTCAAATGGGCCTGCGGCGGCCCAGGCGCGGCCTATCTTTATGTGCGGCCCGATCTGCTCTCCGAGCTGCGACCAACTGCCACGGGGTGGTTCTCCCACCAAGAGCCATTTGCCTTCGATATGGGGCCGATGCGGTACGCCGAAGATCCCTTTCGGATGGTCGGTGGAACGATGCCGATGCCCGCCATTTACACGGCGCGCGCAGGGTGGGAGATCGTCGCTCAATTGGGGGTGCCGGCCATCCGCGCGAAGTCGCTTCGACAAACGCGCCTGCTTCGCGAGCAGATCGAAGCGCGCGGTTTCACCGTGAACACACCCCGAGAAGACGAGGGCCGTGGCGGCACGATTTGCTTCGATTTTCCCGATGCAGAGCGTGTCTCGCACACCCTGTCCGAGCGGCGCTTCTTTCATGATTACCGCCCGCGCTGCGGCCTGCGGGTAAGCCCGCACTTCTATACGACCGATGACGAGCTCGACGCGTTCATGCGCGAGCTCGATACTGTTTGCGCGGGCGGAGCAACGACTTCGGCGTCGCCGGCGTATTGATGCATTTGTCACGATACCGGGCGGCAGTTCCCGCGTATCATGAGGCAGGGCTGCATGCCGACATGTCCGACCTGCCGAACGCAGTATCCGGAGGGCACCGAAACTTGCGAAAAGGACGGTGACACCCTACTCCCTTATGCTGCTGCCTTGGCCGTCGGCGCCTTCGATCGCGAGCTCGAGCCAGGCCAAACCGTTGGCGAATATCGAATCGAGGCGAAGATCGGAGAAGGGGGATTCGGCTCGGTGTACCGCGCGGTGCATCCGCTCATCGGCAAGACCGCGGCGATCAAGGTCCTGAGCCGTCAGTATTCGTCCAACCCTCAAGTGGTCTCGCGCTTCGTGGCCGAGGCGCGGGCGGTCAATCAGATACGGCATCGCAACATCATCGATATCTTCGCCTTCGGCACGCTCGACGACGGACGGCAATACTTCGTGATGGAGCTCTTGGAGGGCATGCCGCTCGACCGCTATTTGAGCGAAGAAAAGGGCCGCCTCACCCCCGAAGAGGCCATTCCCATCTTGCGTGCGGTGGGCCGGGCGCTCGATGCCGCGCACGCCTCCGGCATTTTGCACCGCGATCTGAAGCCGGAAAATATCTTCCTCTCCTTCGACGAAGATGGGCACCCTTTTCCCAAATTGCTCGACTTCGGAATTGCCAAATTGATGGGGGGAAGCGACGGAGGCAAAAGCCCCAACCTGAGGACGCGCACGGGCACGCCCATGGGCACGCCGTTTTACATGTCGCCCGAGCAGTGCCGCGGCAAGAGCATCGACCATCGCTCGGACATCTACTCGTTCGGTGTGCTCTGTCACGAACTGCTCACCGGGCAGGTTCCCTTCGACGGCGAAGACGTGATGGATCTCCTGATGAAGCAGACGTCCGCGCCGGCGCCGCCGATGTCGTCGATGTGCAAGGCGATTCCTGCAACGCTCGACGCGCCCGTGCTGAAGATGTTGGAGAAGGATCCCGATGCCCGACCGGCCACGGTGGGCGCCGCGGTGGAGGGCATCGCGAAGGCGGCCAACGAGGCGGGTTTCGCGGTGAGCTTGCCCATTCCGAGCGGGTCGGTGCCAGCGGTTCGGACCACGCCCGGCGGTCATCACACGCTGGGCAACGTGGCAACGCTCAGCGAGCCCCCCGCGGCCTCCGCCGCCACGCCTTCGGACCGGAAGCCCTCGGCCCACACCTTTGGTGCGGCTGCGTCCGACGTTCGCGCGGGCCATGCTCCACCGGCGACGGGGCGTCGGGCGCGGGTGGGCATCGGGGTGCTCGGCGCCGCCGTTCTCGTGGCTGCGGTGGCCGCGATTGGGGTTGCGCGCACGGGGACCACGGGAGCGGCAGGGCGTGCGGGAGGCGGGTCGTCTGCCAGCGCTTCGGCGTCGGCGGCGCCCATCTCCGAGACGACGCTGCCCGCGCTCACACCGACCGCGCCGACGGAGGCCAAAGAGGTCTCGGTGACCATCCAGTCGACGCCGAGCCGCGCGTCGATTTGGAAAGAGGGCGAGAAGCTCGGCGAGGCGCCCGGGCCCATCGTGCTCGCGCGCGGGCAGCAGGGGCGGCCGACGAAGTTGGTCATCAAGTCCGACGGGTACAAGGCATCCGAGGTCGAGGTCGACACGAGCAAGGACTCCACCGTGGTCGTCTCCCTGGGCAAGGCGGAGCGTCCCGCGCACGACGCGTCCAAGGCGCGCCGTGCGGGCCAATCCAAAGGCGAAATTCCGACCGACATCAACGAAAAATGATCGAGCTCGACCCATGATCGCCAATCATCGAGAGACGCTCGAAATCCGTGACCGCTGGGGCGCGATGATCGTTCAGCGACTCGGCTTGGGGATGCTCTTGGGTCTCGCGTGCCTCGTGGCGTGCCAGGCGCTGCCGGACTCCGGGACATGCGGCAACGGCATCGCCGAGACGAATCTCCACGAGGACTGCGACGGTACCGCGACCTTGCCGGGCACCGTCTGCAATGCGCAGTGCCACTTCTCGTGTGCGGCGAGCAACGTCAATGGGGGGAGCCCGCCGAAATGTCCTGGCGGCTATTTCTGCGGGTCCGACGGCACGTGCCGCTCCCCCTCGGGTGACTTCGGCGCGCTCGCGAGCCAGCTTCAATCGGCGGCGTACCGCGTCGACTTGGCCGACGTCGATGGCGATGGCCTCAAAGATTTGATTGCCACGCCGCCCGGGCTGACGCGCATCCAGTTCTTCAATGGGACCAGCTTCGGAGAGTTCTTCGATATTCCGAATGCGAGCGGCGCGGCACCCATCGTCGGGCGAGTTTCGCAGACATCCATTCAAGATTTGCTCTTTCCCGTCGGGCCGATCGCCGTTTGGCAAGGGCGCACCGATCGCACCTTGGAGGCGATTTCCTATCCGACCCTGGCATTCGACGGCAGCTCCGATGGCCTCCGTGTCGTCTTCGCCGATACGCACGCGGTCATCGACAATGCACCCGCTTCCGGGGAAGAAACGTATTTTTTCGCACCTACACCCGGCGCGGCCGCCACGGAGTCGTCGAGCATCTCCATCGACGTCGCAGGGACCATGGTGCCCCTTCAAAGTCTCCGCGTGTCTTCGGAGAACATCGCGGGCGAGGTGCAGGTCGGCCCTTTGGTCACGGGTGGTTGCCCCAACGCGCTGGTCTATGCGTTCGCGCGCAACTCGGTCGGCGCCGGCGGCACGCCCGGCGTGGAGGTGTTCGACCCCTGTCAGGCGCTGCCGGGCGGTGTTCTTCCCGCGCCGGGCGCTTCGCCCGCGCCGCCGCTGCCAGTGGTTCGCTTTCCCGCTGTGCCCGGTCGGCCCAATGCCCGCTACGTGGTGGGCAACAAGGGCGTTCTGCTGGTGGACTTCGACGGCGATGGCCGGCTCGATGTTCTCATCCATACCGAGATCGACACGACGCTCGACGACGACCGGCAGCCGAAGATCTTCCTCGCCTACGGCACCGGTGATGGGCATTTTCAATCCACGCCACCGAGCGATCACGCCACTGACGACGGCTTGGCCGCCGAGTTGGATCCCGCCCTTCGCTCGCAGCTCGGTCCGCCGAATCTGGACGTGTTCCCGCTGGCGGCGGGACAAATTACGAAGAGCAGCGGGGACAATCTCTGTGATTTCGTCTTATCGGACAGAATCCTTCTTCGGAGCAATACGCTTCAGAGTGGGGGAGCCACATTCTCTGCGAGCATTCAGTCGCCGCCCAATACGCTTTGGCAGACGGCAAAGATAGGCAATTTCAATGGTGACGACCTTCCAGACATCGCTGCGGGGTCGAGCGGTGGTTTCGATTTTTACGCGGGTACTAAGCTGCCACTGGTGATGACCCCCTACAACGCCACCGTATTGAACGGCGCAGCGCATCTGGCGACGGGCGACTTCGATGGAGACGGAACGACGGATATCGCGTTCTCGAGCGGCACGGAGATGAGCGTGGCCTTCGGCAAGGCAGGGGGTGGACCCGGCGCGCCGGTGAGCATGGGGCGCTTTTCCTCGGAGATTCAGCACGTCTCGGCGGGTCCGTTTCCCATTCCAAACAGACAGTCCGACGGCCTCGCGGACATCGCTGTCCTCGGGAAAAAATCCGGGGATTCGACGTCTCAGGTTCTGTCCGTGCTCCTCGGATCGGTCAGCCGGCAGCTCATTTCGCCCTTTCAGCTCCACGTTCAAGCGGCGACCAACAACGACAGAGTGCCCGCGTTGATGAGCGCCGTGGGCGCGTTTCAGGTCCACTCCGATCCCGCGGCCGCGGCAGACGTGGCAGCGTTTGCGTCGCAGCGGCCTGGGACCACCGAAGATGTCTCGATGTGGAAGATCCCGATCTCGCCCGAGGGGCAGGTGATGACCGATGGGGTGACGGCGAGCGCGCTGTCGATACCTGGTTACACGCGCACGGTCGTCAACGGCGAGACGTCGAGTACGGTCCATACGTTGCGATTGGGGGCCGCGGCGATGGGGGCCGTCGATCTGGATTCGACGAAGAACGACGCGCTCGACGCGCTCGACGAGCTGGTCATGGTTATTCCGCCGCAGCAGATCGTGGGCGATTCGGACACCACCACCGCCGGACGACTCGCGATTATGAAGCTCGGTGGTGCCGGGACGTGGGCGACGCAAACCCTCTCGGATTTGGGTGGCGGAGCGGGATCGGGCCAGGAGAACTTCCTGTGGAAGGTGCGGGTCATCGACATCGATGACGACAAGAAGAAAGACATCGTCGTCTTGTTCGACGAGCACGGGCACTCGAAACTCCAGGTCTATTTCAACGACCAAACGGGCACGCTCGGCACCCCGATCTCCGTGGCCGATGATCTGCAAATCATCGATTGCGCATGGCTCCACGCCAATCCGGTTCCAGCATCGCAGTACGCGAACGATCTCGTGATACTCGCCACCAAGCCTTCGCCGGATGGTGGGGTGGGCGCGGGTCTTTATCTCGTGCACAGTGATTCGAAGACGCGCACGTTTTCGGCCTCGCGGGAGGTCACGGCGGTCGATGTGCCCGGGGGTACGACCTCGAGCAATTTCCAAGGGAGCATCGCGGCGGGGGACCTCGATGGCGACGGCGTCGACGACGTCATCGTCGCCACGGGCAGCCGGCTGCTCGTCTTCAAAGGGACGCCGCGATGAGCGCCATGCGCGCGCGGTTCGGGCTTGGCAGAAACATCGCTTCGGGCGCGCTGGCCTTGATGGTCTTCGCGTACGCCGCATCCGCGGGCGCGCAACCGACGCAGGACACCGAGCGCGCGAAGATGCTCTTCAGCTCCGGCGCGCAAGCGTACGCCGCGGGACAGTTCGACGCGGCCATTCAGGCTTTCTCCGAGGCGAATCACATCTTGCCCAGGCCGGCGATCGTGTATTCGCTCGCGCAGGCGCACCGGCGGCAGTATTTCGTCGACCGGAAAAAAGAGCACCTCACGGCCGCCATCGCGAGCTTCCGTGCCTATATCGAACAGGTGCCCGACGGAGGCCGTCGTGCCGACGCGGCGCTGGCGCTTTCCGAGCTGGAGCCGATGCTCGCGCGCATGGGCGAAGGCGCCGGTGGGGCGCAAGCACCGGAGGCGAAAGAGCCGGCAACGGAGCCGGCGCGTTTGATGATCACCACGCAGCCCAGCGGCGCGTGGATGACCATCGACGGTCGCGAGCGCAAGCAAACGCCGTTTGCCGCGGAGGTCACGCCGGGAACGCATCGCGTGCACGTGACCCTCGATGGCTACTTCGACGAAGACCGCGAGATATTGGCCATCGATCGCACCTTGGTGCCGGTCCCGCTGGAGCTGCGCGAGCGTCCCGCGCACTTGACGGTGAACGGTCCAAAGGGTTGCGATGTGTCCATCGACGGACGTCCTGCGGGCACCACGCCGCAGCTCGAGAGCATCGAGGTGTCGGCGGGCACCCATCTCGTCGTGGTCAGCAAAAATGGTTACAAGGCTTACTCGGAAGACGTCGATTTTCGGCGCGACGAGCGCAAGACCGTGGCCGTGTCCTTGGAAGCCACGGGGCAGCGCATCGTGGCGCGCTCGCTTCTCATCAGCGGGGGCGTGTTGGTGGTGGCCGGAGGTGTCTTTTCCCTGGTCGCGCTGAATCGTCAGCAGGCGGCCCTCGACGTGCGTGACCGTCAGCGCGGCGGCCAGATTTCCGCGGACGACCCTGGCACGCTCGACGAAGCCAAGAGCGCGCGCAACCGATGGACGACGGCCGCCGTGGGAGCCTTCTCGGTGGGCGGCGTAGCACTGGCCACGAACCTCGTTTTCTACGTGTTCGACCGCCCCATGGCGCTCCAGCCGAGGATGCGCCCGGAGGAGCGCCGCAAGACGCCGCAGGCCCCCACCGAGCCCGCGGAGATGACCATGGTGCCGGTGCTGGGGCCCACCTTCGGAGGCGCCGCCCTAACCGGGAGATTTTAGCCTCGCCGACTCTCCTCAGCGCGGCGCAAATTTGGCCGGGCGGCGCTCGAAGTAGGCCGCCATGGCCTCCGCGTGATCGGGCCCCGTCCAGGTGGCCACGAATCGTGCGCGCTCCTCTTCGCCCACCGCGGCGGGATCCGTGCGCGCGATGCGCAAGAGTGCCTTCATCTCGGCGACGGCGCGAGGCGACCCGCGCGCGATGTCGTCTGCCCATGCGAGTGCAGTGCGGAGGCACGCCCCGTTTTCACAGATGGCGTCCACGAGGCGCATCTCGAGCGCCTCGTGCGCCGAAACCTCTTGCGCGGCGAGCAGCAGGCGTGCGGCTGCCCCGGCGCCCACCGCGGAGAGAACGCGCGGGACGGTTCCCCAGGCCGTCGTGACCCCCATGCGCACTTGCTTGAAACACACGCGGGCGCGTTCCTCGGCAATGCGAACATCGCAGGCCATCGCCAGCTCTGCGCCGCCGCCCAAGGCCGCGCCGGGAAGGGCCGCGATGACCGGAACCTCGAGCCGCTCGATGCGCGCGCAGAGCTCCTCGCCCAGCCGCGCGAAACGCTCGGTTTCCTCGTGCGCGGTGACGTGGAAGAGCTCGCGCAGATCGCCGCCAGCGCAGAACGTATCGCCCTCGCCGGTGAGAATGACACACCTGGCGGAGCCATCGGCGCTCACCGCGTCGACGGCGGCCGAGAGCTCCGTGAACGTCTGCGCATCGAGCGCGTTTTTCGTCTGAGGTCGGGCGATGGTCCAGATGACCGCACCACCTTCCCGCTCGACACGGAGGGGGCTCGGCATCAGCCCCTATCCGCCGTTGGCCACGTGGAGCGGCTGGCGGATTCGCCGGTTGCGTCGCTCTTGCTCGAGCACGAGGTCTTTCTTGTCTTTGCTCGCGTGGCGCTTGCTCTTGCGCAGAACGAAGCGTTCGGCGTACGCGATGATGGCGCCGGCCACGTCGACCCCGCTGGTGCGCTCGATGCCCTCGAGCCCGGGTGAGCTGTTGATCTCGAGGATTTTGGGCCCATCGCGCCCCTCGAGCATGTCGACGCCCGCGACGTCGAGCCCCATCACGCGCACGGCCGCCGTCGCCGCCAGGCCTCCGACCAGCA
>Ga0137415_10005134_pt1 | contig 12945 bp, 9 predicted proteins | sample CZODoug3_1_1_16f_FD_183082 | JGI IMG/M metagenome (GOLD analysis project Ga0137415, IMG submission 183082) | Vadose zone soil fungal communities from Angelo Coast Range Reserve, California, USA - CZODoug3_1_1_16fungal (Hybrid Assembly) | ecosystem: Environmental > Terrestrial > Soil > Vadose... | reverse complement strand
CTATATATCCACGATATTCAGACTCGCAGGAAGATGCGTCGGCGATAGAGCGGGTACACCAGCACCAAATTGAGAAGGACTATGGTGATCGCATACGCGAGCGATGCGTTTACAGGCTGGAGCCATGTCGCAAAGCCGTAGCTATATACCCAGTTGTGGAGCGTGAGCGCAGATCCGTTTTGCAGATGCACATGGATGCGGTCTGTCAGGGTAGTGATGACATTCGATAATGCGAAGGCGAGTATCGCGTTTGTGCCGAATACAAGGGCAGGAAGCGTCCACCATCGCCACCGCTTTATATCCAGGACTGCATACAGAGTTGAGAAGACGAGCAAACTCACTCCGCTACTGAACAGCGCGAAAGTGCTGGTCCAGAGTTTTTTGTTGATGGGAAGTAGCGGATGAAGCAGCCAACCTGCGAGTACGAGCACCAAGCCTGCTCCTGCTAAGGTGAGCGACTTCTGGTTCTTTGAGTATCCCGTTCTCAACCATTCGCCTGCGACAATACCGATCAACAGTGACGCAATCGCCGGCAATGTGGAGAGCAGGCCTTCCGGATCGAACGTTACACCATGTCCAGGAGTAAGGCCGTAAGCCCACATGTGCCTCGTTCCCAGCAAAGAGCGATCGATATATGCGCCAATGTTTCCGAGCGAATCCAGCCGCCCCGCTCCAAAGTCAGGCACAGACACCAGCTTCAACAAAGCCCAGTAAATGGCCAGAAGAATGGCTGCGATGCTGCCAACAATTGCGATCCGTCTAGTTCTTTGCTGTTCATTTGTCCTGCTCCCTGCCTGGCTGATGCCGAGATACAGGAGAGCTCCGCACAAATAGCACAGAGCAATCCGTTGCAGTACTCCCGGAATGCGAATGGTATGCAGGTTGTAATCCGGAAAACCGTTGATCAGCAGACCAAGTAAAAAAACGACAATGCTGCGGAAGAGTACATGCCTGGCAAGCCTGGAACGGTCATAGCCCCGTTCAATGCGCGAAGCAAAGGACAGCGTGATAGCGACGCCGACAGCAAAGAGAAATCCCGGAAATATCATGTCCGTCGGAGTCCAGCCATTCCACGGTGCATGGAGTAGAGGCCAATACACTGCTCCATAGGTTCCGGGGTCTGTCACCAGGATCATGCCAGCTACCGCAAGGCCGCGGAATACATCGAGAGACACGATCCTGCCCTCTTTGAGACCGGCAACAGAAGTCGCGTTTGGCGAAATCGCAGATGCAGTAGAAGTCACTCGAGCACCCTAGCATCCCTCCGAAGGAGAACAACTAACGATATACGAAATACCGGCAACACGATCAGAAGGAACTCATCCAACGGGAAACGTATCATGTAGGACATGAAAGTTTTCTGCTGGTTACCCGCTTTCGGCGTCTTATTTGTCGCTCTCGCTACAGAAGCCTTGATGCGCGCTTGAAGGTCTTCTTCGCAGCAGACTTCGTTGCGCAAGTTTCTGCCGACTGAACCGTATGCGCGTTCACGATGGCTAGGATCAATCCCGGAAAACGTCCTTCGATTTCCGCGCACCGTGAGCTGTTATGCATTTCTACACCGTGCCGCTCGCTTCGAGTGAGCCCGTTTTCTCTCAATATCTTGAAGTGCTGCGAGAGCGTCGACTTGGGAATTGCCTTATCTCTGACCGTGAGGAAGCTCGAACAATTCTGCGGACACTCCTGCCCCACAATATCGACATAAATTGCTACTCGCACCGGATCTGACAGCGCATAAAGTATGCCCTCTACCGTAACGTCCTGAATGGAAGGATGGAACAAGGGCCTCATGTCTATAAGAGTAGTCATCCAGCGACAAAGGTTCAATAGTTCATTAATTCGGAACTTATGAATCTATTCCAAGAACGACTCCATCTACTCCTTAAGAAGGGAGAACAGTTGTGGGAAAACTTGAAGGAAAAGTAGCAGTGATCACCGCAGCAACCTCTGGCATGGCGCTGGCAACAGCCAGGCTCTTTGTCGAAGAGGGCGCATATGTCTTCATTACAGGACGCCGTAAGGACAAACTCGATGAAGCCGTGAAGCACATTGGACGAAACGTCACCGGAGTACAGGGCGATGCCGCCAATCTGGCTGATCTCGACCGCCTTTACGAGACCGTGAAGCGTGAGAAGGGCAAGATAGATATCCTCTTCGCCAGTGCGGGTCAAGGCGAGTTGGTCAAACTGGAAGATGTCACCGAAGAACACTTTGATAAGACTTTTAACCTGAACGTACGCGGCACTCTCTTCACCGTGCAGAAGGCATTGCCCATCTTCAATGACAACGGCTCCATCTTCATGAATGGATCGATCGCCAGCATCAAGGGCTTCCCGGCTTTCGGCGTCTACAGTGCCAGCAAGGCGGCGGTGCGCTCCTTCGCCCGCACCTGGCTCGTCGAACTTAAAGAGCGCAGAATCCGCGTAAACATTCTCAGCCCCGGCACCATCGACACACCGATTCTCGATCCTCTCGGTCCGGATGCTAAGGAGTTCTTCAAATCACAGATCCCACGCGGCGAGATGGGGCGTCCGGAAGAGATCGCGACGGTTGCGCTCTTTCTTGCGTCCAGTGATTCGAGTTTCGTCAATGGGGTCGAGCTCTTTGTTGATGGAGGTACCGCTCAGATATAACTGTGAAGACATACTGCAGGGGCTCGTTGGTAACAATAGCGTGGTTGCGAAACGAGCCCACAGCTCTATGTCTTCGACAACTTACCGAGAAACCATTTTTCGGAAACAACGCCCACTACCCATTCTCCAAATTTGTTCGGTGGGTGTTTTAAATAGTTGCCTCAACCAGCACCGGTCGCGCATCTTGCAATAGACGCCTCGGAGGCCCGCATGAGCCGTCATTTCGCAGAACTCGCCTTTACCGCCGCCGTAAAACAAGAGCAGGAGCGGCATGGCAGCCGCCATCAGTATGAGCGTGTGGAGCAGGCTGGCGATGCGACTGCGCGGCTTGGACCGGACGAGATGTTGTTCATCCGCCAGCGCGATGGCTTCTACATGGCCTCGGTGAGTGAGACGGGCTGGCCGTACATCCAGTACCGCGGCGGTGCGAAGGGTTTTCTTCATGTGTTGGACGAGCAGACGATTGGCTTCGCCGACCTGCGCGGCAACAAGCAATATGTGAGCGTCGGCAATCTCAAGCACGATGACCGCGTGGCGCTCTTCCTGATGGACTATCCCTCGCAGAACCGGCTCAAGATTCTGGGCCACGCGCAACTCTATGAAGGAGACGACAAGGCGGAGGCATTTTTGGAAAAGCTCCGCGTACCGGAGGAGAAAACCGTAGCCGAGCGCGCTGTCGTCATCAAAATCGAAGCCTTCGACTGGAACTGCCAGCAGCACATCACTCCCCGCTATTCGGCAGAAGAACTGGCTGAGGCTCTGGAACCAGAACGGCAGCGCTTTGAAGCCCTGCGCGAAGAGAACGCAAGGCTACGGGAGCTATTGAAGGCTAAGTCTTCTAACAATTCGTAGTCCGGCCAGAGCGATGATCGGCTATTACTCCATGAAAACTGTCAAGAGATTTTCCTTCAGTGAATGTGCAACCCAAACAAATGCTTATATTTAGCAGCCGCTTTGTTTGGCAGTGAATTTCACACATCCCGGTATAATAGGAATAGAGAGTAAATAAGGCTCGCCCAAAGCATTTCTCCTGAAGGTATAGGGGGAGAAGATGGTATCTGCGTAGCCGTTCCGCCAAAGAACGGCTACACCGAGTGAATCTCACCACTCTACAGCATCAGGAGAAATGCTCTAAGTAGGCGAGCCTTTCGCTTTTCAAGAGCGATCACCCAAATGGATCTGGGATCTAGGTCTAAAGTGATTTGTTTTCTGTCAACAAGCCGTGCTAAGCCTTAGGTGGTATCAAAAAGAGCTGGTTTGACCCCCATCTAAGCCCTGGTTTAAGTGATTTGTTTTCAAACAAATAAGGAGCTAAGGTCTACGTCTGATTTGATAAACCCCTGAAAACAAATCACTTCATCATGGGAGGGGTGGGGTGGCATCCGTCAGAACGAACCGATGCCGAGATTCCTCATATGCAACAGCATGGGTTGCAATTATAGTGAGTCATCTACCAAAGGATTCTTATAGATGGCATTCGACCGCAAAAACGGCACGCAGACATTGGCTTTTCCTTCTTCCGCCGGAAGCTTATTTGAGGGTTACTTCGAGAAAAATAAGGGCTTGAGCTTCCGTAAGAAAGACCTGATGGATGCGCGTGCGCGGAGACTCTTTGAAAATACCGCGCTGGCGTGCTCGGTGGACGCCTATCCATTTCAGGTACCGCTCGAAGGGAAATCTGGCCCGCAGGTACAGGCGGACGGGCATGCGATGCTGATGCTCTCGTCCTATGACTACCTGGGACTGATCGGCGACCCGCGTGTGGATGCCGCGGCCATTGATGCGGTAAAGAAGTACGGCACAGGGACGGGCGGCGTGCGCCTGCTGACGGGAACGATCGATCTTCATCGCGAGATGGAGAAGGAACTGGCGGCATTCAAGGGAACCGAAGACACTCTTACGTTCAGCTCGGGATATCTTGCCAATCTGGCCGTGCTGTCGTCGCTCTTTGGTCCGGCGGACCGCGTAATTGCAGACTCGCTCTCGCACCGCAGCCTGATTGATGCCTGCAAGCTGGCCGGAGTGCAGATCCAGCGCTTCAAGCACAACGATATGGAATCGCTGCGGCAAGAGCTTGAAGCACCGAATGACGCGAATCGGACGCTGATCATCTCCGATGGCGTCTTCTCCATGGACGGTGATATCTGCCGTCTGCCGGAGATTGTTGCCATCAAGAAGGAATATGGCGCATTCCTGCTGATGGATGAATCGCACTCGCTCGGCGTGCTGGGGCGCGGCGGACGTGGCACAGACGAGCATTTCGACATAGCCGCGACGGAAGTCGACATCTGGACCGGCTCACTGGCCAAAGCGATTCCGTCGAATGGCGGCTTTGTCGCCTGTTCCCAGGATCTGGCGATCTTCCTGCAACATGCGGCAGCTCCGTTCATCTTTTCCGCGGCGCTCTGCCCAGCTGCGGCGGCGGCAATTCGCGAATCGGTCGCCATTCTCACAGAGGAACCGGAGCGAGTAGCTCGATCGCGAGAGAATGCGGACTTTCTGCGGAACGGGTTGCAGAGTCTTGGTTTCGATACAGGGCTCTCCGAGACACCAGTGGTTCCGGTCATTCTTTATGAGGATCGCGATACGGCGCTCTTCGCAAGAAGGCTGCGAGATTTCGGCATCCTCACGACGCCCGTCCTTTTCCCTGCCGTGGCGCAAGGGACGTCTAGGCTACGCCTTTGCGTGACAGCAGCGCATACGCGCTCGCAATTGGAGTTTGCGCTTGAGGTATTCGGGAAACTGAAGAAGGGTTAATGCGGCCCTATCGATCAAGCCTGTAGTATCGCCGGATACCATATTCAAGCAGACTATTTGGCAAGAACCGCTTCAGCCAGGTAGCTGCTCGTTGCATGCCGGGACCCACGGTGTAACGGAGCCTGGGATTGGGCATAGTTACAACGCGATGCAGCAATGCTGCAACTCGTGCCGGATCGGGTCCGTTCTGCTCGTCTTGTGCCATCCGATTTATCGCGATTTCTGCGATGGAACGATAGAGGGTATCCTGGCTGGATGCAGCAGTCCATTTGCGATTTTGCGTGAATGCAGTTTTGTGGTCGCCAGGTTCTATGAGGGTAACTTTGATATTCCACTGGCGCGCTTCAAGACGCAGCGCTTCAGTGAATCCCTCAAGCGCAAACTTGGATGCACTGTACATAGCCTGATATGGAATCGCGATCAGGCCGCCTATGGAGCCAACGTTGACGATGTATCCGCTGCCTTGCCGCCGCATACCAGGGAGCACGGCGCGGCAGACATTCAGGGTTCCGAAAAAGTTGACGTCAAACTGGGCTTTGGCTTCGTCGAGCGAGGTATTTTCTATAGCTCCGGCGAGTCCTGCGCCAGCATTATTTACGACGACATCCAGATGTCCTTCACGATCAAGAATCGCATCAATCCCTCGAACGACGGATTGCTCGTCAGTCACGTCCATCGTGAGCATGGTGAATGGCAAGGTCTGGCTTTGAGGCTTGCGTGAAGTGCCATAGACACGATAGCCCTCCGCAACGAGGCGGGAAGCACAGGAGAGCCCGATGCCGGAAGATGCTCCGGTGATGAGAACGACTCGACCACGATCACTCTCCTTCGGCATGGAAAATCTTTGAGCCTTCAGACAAGGCCGGCTGCTGACCGAAAGGCGAGCACGGCGTTGAGGCCACCGAAAGCAAAGGAATTCGACAAGGCTACATCGGCAGCCAGCGAACGAGCCACATTTGGAATCACGTCGAGATCGCAAGCCGGGTCGATAGTCGTGAAATTCATGGTAGGCGGCAAAACTGCATGCTCCAGAGCCAGCACTGTAGCGGCAGCCTCAATGGCTCCCGCTGCGCCTAGTGTGTGCCCATGCATAGATTTGGTGGAACTGATGGCAGCCTTTTCTGCGTGTTTCCCTAAAACGCCACGGATGGCCGCAACTTCCATTGCATCATTTGCCTGGGTCGCAGTTCCATGAGCATTGATGTAGTCCACCTCTTCTGGATGAAGGCCGCCGTCACGCAGCGCAGCTCGAATCGCGAGTTCGGCGCCTTCTTGTGAAGGCTGGATCACATGGCTTGCGTCGGAAGACATGCCAAAACCCACAATTTCTGCAAGTGGGCGGACGCCACGGGCTATGGCGTCTTCGAGCGGCTCAAGAATCAACATCGCTCCACCCTCACCCAAAACCATGCCGGAGCGATCTGCGGAGAAAGGACGGCACGTATCCGGACTCACGACGCGCATCGCCTCCCAAGCCTTGAGTCCGCCGAAAAACATGGGAGCTTCGCTTCCGCCGGTAATCGCCATTGGAGCTGCGCCGGAGCGGACCGCCCAGAAGGCTTGCCCAATGGCGTGCGCCGAGGACGAGCAGGCAGTGGACACCGTGTACGTGGGCCCCTGAATGCCGAACTCGATGGAGATATGGCTTGCTCCGGCATTAGACATGCCTAAGGGAATAGTGAGCGGATGGACCCGGTTGCCGCCGTTGTGGAAGAGTTCCCAGTATCCACTCTCCTCGGCGGTTCTTCCACCAATGCAGGTTCCAGTCACGATAGTGGTGCGTTCACGAAGCTCGGGTGTCCACTCGATGCCTGCCATTTGAACTGCCTCGCGGGCCGCAATGACAGCAAATTGTGCGAAGCGATCCATGAAACCCACCTGCTTTGGCGGGAAGAAAACATCTGAATTGTAGTTTTTTACTTCGGCAGTATTTTTGAAGCGAATTTTGGTTGCATCCACTAACTGCATTGGCGCAATGCCGCCTTTGCCGTGGAGCAAGGATTGCCAGAAGCAGTGACTATCCAGGCCCAGCGCGGAGATGACCCCGATTCCAGTAATAACGACACGGTGCATCTTATTGTTGTGGCGAGGCCTTTTCCTTCGCCGCAATCAATTGCTTGATGCCATCTACCATTTCCCGCACGGTGCGTATCTGCTTGGCTTTTTCGTCGTCGATCTCGATGTCGAACTCGCTCTCCAGATCGAACAGGATGTTGATGCTATCCATGGAATCGATGCCAATTTCCTCAAATGAGCTATCAATGGTTACTTTTTCCGGGGAAATTCTCTGAGACTTTGCAATGACTCTTAAGACGCGTTCTTCGATGGTTTCAGGCATGAGATTCAATTTGCTGACCGTACAAGTGTTTCAGCGCGACTTCAATTCTCCTAATGAGATTGTCTGGCAATGTTTTAGGTTCCCACAATGGTGCTTGAATAGAAAGACATTTTGCAACTACTGACCCGGGCCCAGCCCTCCATATTTCCCCTTTTTCTGCAACTTTGGTCGCAATACGGTGCAATCCGCCGCAACATTTAGAATGGATACTGCGTATTTATTTCAAAATGCCCCGCGTGGAAGCGGGAGCTGGAAAGCATTCCGTATACATGCACTATTGGTCGAAGCTTTTTGTTCCCACCCTCCGTGAGGCTCCGGCAGACGCCGAGGTTGCCAGCCATAAGTTCTTGCTGCGGTCGGGCTATGTGCGCCAGTTGGGCGCGGGTATCTACTCATATCTCTTTCTAGGGCAGCGGTCGATCAACAAGATCATCGGCATTGTGCGCGAGGAGATGGACAAGATCGGGCAGGAGTTTTTATTACCGACAATTCATCCTGCCGAAATCTGGGAACAGAGCGGGCGCTGGACCGGCATGGGCCAGAATATGTTCCGATTGCAGGACCGCAAGGGCGCATGGCTGTGCCTGGGCATGACTCATGAAGAGGTGATGACCGATATTGCCCGCAAAGAGCTGCGCAGCTACAAGCAACTGCCGCAGATCTGGTACCAGATCCAGACGAAGTTTCGCGATGAACCGCGGCCAAAGGCGGGCCTGCTACGTGTGCGGCAGTTCATCATGAAGGACAGCTACAGCTTCGACATCGATGCTGCGGGGCTGGACAAAAGCTTTGATCTGCACGATGCGGTGTATCGCTCGATCTTTACGCGGTGCGGTCTGGAGTTTGTCGCGGTCGAGGCCGATTCGGGCGCGATGGGCGGCTCGCAATCGCAGGAATTCATGGTCTACACCGATGCCGGCGAAGACCTGATCGCAAGCTGCGCCAAGTGCGGCTACGCAGCCAACATGGAGAAGGCAACGTCACGATTGGAGCCGATTAACGAACTGGCACCTACGGGCGATGGCAAGCCAGAGCTGGTGCATACTCCGGGCAAGGCTGCGATTGCCGATGTTGCCGAGTTCTTCCAGATTCTGCCGGCACAAGACATTAAGACTGTGGCTTATATGGCGGAGATTCGCACTACGGAGAAGAAGGCCGTTAAATCTACGTGGCAGCCAGTTGCAGCCTTTTTGCGCGGCGATCATTTTGTAAACGAAACCAAGTTGCTTGGACTGCTGGGTGCAAGCGATCTTCGTCCTATGCAGGCTGAGGAATTGCAGCAGTGGTTTGCCGGTCCGGCTGGATACCTGGGGCCGGTGGGATTGGCACCGGCAAAGGCTCTGAACGACGGCGGATTGAACGTAATTGTCGATCGCGGACTTGAAGGGCGTGAGAACCTTGTAGGCGGCGCGAACAAGCTTGACTATCACTACCGCAACATCACTCCAGACCGGGACTTTAGCTGGACGGTGCTGGCGGACATTCGCAACGTCGCTGAGGGCGAGGGATGCCCGCAGTGCGGCGCTCAGCTGAAGGTTGCCAAGGCTGTGGAAATCGGCCATATCTTCAAGCTTGGGTACAAGTATTCGGAGAGCATGGGTGCGCGCGTGCTTGATCCTAACGGCAAGGAAGTGACGCCGATCATGGGCAGCTACGGCATCGGTATTGAGCGCATTTTAACGGCTTGCATCGAGCAAAATAACGACGCAAATGGCTTCTGGCTGCCGCGCTCAATTGCGCCATTTGAAGTGGTGGTGACGGTCACAAACGTCTCCGACGCTAACCTGCTAGCCGTCGGTCAAAAAATTGCCGGCGATCTTGAGGCTGCTGGGTTCGATGTGCTGCTCGATGACCGTGATGAGCGTGCAGGCGTAAAGTTTAAGGACGCCGACTTGATTGGCATTCCGTATCGCGTGAATGTCGGCAAGAAGGTGGCTGAGGACAAAGTGGAAGTGGTGACCCGTGGCACCGCATCCAGCTAGGATGTGGCGATTGCGGAGGTTGCGGCAGTGCTGCAAGGGGTTGCGGTTCCTGCTTAGAGCGCAAATGAAAATCTCCAGGTTAGCTCCGCGGACCCTTCGGCAAGCTCAGGGCAGACTCTGGAACACTCGGTATTGTTGCGATTATTAGCTATGAACCCTGCGCTCCCAAAACCCGTATGTACGTATGTACGAAATCGTGCATCCGAACGTCTGAAAGTTATGGAAGGCGGTAGAGTCACTTGGCAGTAAAAGTGAAGCTCGCCCCGCGAGCCGGGGTTGGAATCAACAAACAGAAGATCCTTATAGGTGCAGGCATTGCCTTTGGATCTGTCTTTCTCATTTGCCTGTCGGTCTTCGGTTTCTACTACTTCAAATACAAGCACATTGTGGATGAGCGGCTGGAAAAGCCGTTGTTTGAGAATACGGCAAAGATTTACGCAGAAGCCTCTGAAGTTCGTCCCGGACAGAAGCGGACCGCGCGCGAGGTGGAGCAGGAGTTACGCGCAGCCGGATATACATCCGATGGTGAAGGTAACGCCTCGTCGATGGGAACGTACTCGGCTGGGTTGGAAAGCGTGACTGTGCACCCAGGGCCACAGTCCTATCATTCTCCCGATGTGGCAACGATCACATTCTCCAATGACACGGTCAGCCAGATTACCGGACCGAACGGCCAGCAGCTTGCCGCCTATGAGCTGGAACCGCTGCTGATTACTGGGCTGTCTGACCAGAATCGCGCCAAGCGGCGACTCATTACCTATGATCAGTTGCCACAGTATCTTGTCCCCGCAGTCACGGCGATCGAGGACCGCCGCTTCTTCAGCCACGGCGGTGTGAACTATTACAGCGCAATTGGCTGGGCGTGGCACGATCTTCGCGGCGACCGCCGTTTTGCTGGTGGTGCTTCTACTCTCACCATGCAGCTTGCGAAGATGTTTTTTCTCACTCCAGAGAGAACTTTCAAGCGGAAGTTCCTCCAGATTGTCATTACTTTTCAACTGGAGCATCGCTTCTCGAAGCAGAAGATTTTCGAAACCTATGCCAACCAGGTTCCGCTTGGACAGCGTGGCAGCTTCTCCATTAACGGATTTGGCGAGGCAGCGAAGGCTTACTTCGGCAAGGACATCAGCCAGCTTAACCTGCCTGAATGTGCCCTGTTAGCCGGCATCATTCAGAGTCCAAGCCGGTTGAATCCTTACCGCCATACGCAACGCGCGATGGAACGGCGCAACCTGGTGCTCGACTCGATGGTCGTAACAGGCGCGATCACTAAGGATCAGGCTGAGGCAGCGAAGGCTACGCCCGTCAAGCTCTCTCCGGGCTCGGTGGATGCGGGCGAGGCACCTTATTTTGTCGACTTGGTGCGTGATCAGCTCGCACAGAAGTTAGGCGATAACTACAACCAGCAAGGACTGCGCATCTATACCTCGCTTGATCCTCAGTTGCAGCAGGCAGCTTCCGAAGCTGTGGACATCGGCATGAAGATTGTCGATGCACAGGTGGAACGGGTCCACGCGCGCAAGGTAAAACGTGGCGACGTGCAACCAGACGCTCATATTGTCTATCCGCAGGTAGCGATGGTGGCGCTCAATCCGCATACCGGGCAGGTGCTGGCGCTGGTAGGCGGGCGCAACTACGGGCAGAGCCAGTTTAACCATGCGGTTTCGCATCGGCCCACCGGATCGATCTTCAAGCCGTTCGTCTATGCGGCTGCGTTCAATACGAGCATTGCTGGAACGCCTTTGACCAACTCCGACGGGACGAGCGCGATCTTTACTCCGACGACCATGCTTAAGGACGAGCAGACGACGTTTACTTTCGCTGGCCAAGAATATACGCCGAGGAATTTCGAAAATGAATACTTCGGCATGGTGACGGCGCACGAAGCATTGATCCGCTCACTGAACAATCCTACGATTCTTCTTGCGCAGATGGTTGGCTTTAACAATGTGGCTTCGCTAGCGCGCGATGCGGGCATCAAATCGGCACGAGCTACACCTGCCATGGCGATTGGGGCATACGATGCAACTCCGTTGGCGATGGCCGGAGCTTATACCGTTTTTGCAAACGATGGCGTTAAGATCGATCCCTGGATGCTCGCGTCTGTTCGCGCGGCGAATGGTGATGTGATCAGCGATTATGCTCCGAACAGCAAGCCTGTGCTTGATCCGCGCGCGGCATTTTTGACTACTAGCATGATGGAGGATGTTCTGCGAGGCCATGGCACCGGTGCTGGCGTGCGCGGCATGGGATTTAATGCTCCTGCTGCTGGTAAGACAGGCACGGAGAACGATGCATGGTTTGCTGGTTTCACCAGCAACTTGATCTGTATTGTGTGGGTCGGCAACGACGATTACAGCGATATCAAGCTACAGGGCGCGCACGCCGCTGGTCCCATCTGGGCCGAGTTTATGAAGCGCGCGGTCAAGCTGCCTCAGTATTCCGATACGCACGACTTTATCCCTCCCGCTGGCGTGATTCAGGTGCAGCTCGATAAGAATACGAACCTGCTGGCCAACGCCACCTGCCCGGACGACTATATCGCGGCGTTCCTGAATGGCACACAGCCTACGGATACCTGCGACCACTCGAGCGGCGACCAGCGCAATCTCTTCGAGAAGCTCTTTGGGATTGGCGGCCGGACGGTGAATCCGCCTCCGCCCGTGCCGCAAACGTCGCCACAACCCGGCCAGGCTGTAACGGTGCCGGTAAATCCGGCTCCGGCAAACGCCCAAAATCAAGCTGACCAGGAACAACAGCAACCCAAAAAGAAGAAGGGCTTCTGGTCGAAGCTATTCGGCAAGAAGGATGACAAGCAGCACAATCAGCAAGAACCACCGCAGTAAGCAGTAACAGGATCGGAAGATCGGAGATAACGTTGCCAGCAATGAAGCGATCCGTCCAAAGAGGAATGTGTTGCCCTGAATACCCACGCATGGTTTTCTAAGTTGGTATGGAACTAGTGTCCTGTTTCTAAAATTCGTATCAAAAACAGGGTCGTCATCCTGAGCGAAGCGTAGCGGAGTCGAAGGACCCGCAGCGTTAGCTGCGCTAAAAGAGCTGCGCTAAAAGTCATTGCGAAGCAATCACCGCGTTTTTCAATCATCTGCACCTACATTCAAGGTCTTTTTTATGCTAGGAATTTCGGAAACAGGACACTAGGGTGTGTCATCAAACGAGCCAGATGTAGGAACAGGCGAGATGGATGGCGGCGAGGAAATTTCTGGCGGTTTTG
>Ga0137415_10005133_pt1 | contig 12946 bp, 12 predicted proteins | sample CZODoug3_1_1_16f_FD_183082 | JGI IMG/M metagenome (GOLD analysis project Ga0137415, IMG submission 183082) | Vadose zone soil fungal communities from Angelo Coast Range Reserve, California, USA - CZODoug3_1_1_16fungal (Hybrid Assembly) | ecosystem: Environmental > Terrestrial > Soil > Vadose... | reverse complement strand
CTGCGCAGACTTGAAACTATACTCCGTCGTGCGGCAACGGAAGCGAACTCCCTCTCCCGTTGGGAGAGGGTTGGGGTGAGGGGTTACGGCCTATCGATAGACTGTAACCCCTCACCCGGATCGCACTGGACGATGCTTCGCATCGCCTGTCCGATCCGACCTCTCCCAATGGGGGAGGTGAAACCGAGCCCGCGGTACAGCCAGACTCTTACGCCTTGCCGCCGGAATCCTTGCGGGTCTGTGCCACCTGCATCCTGGCGTAGGTCGCCATCAATCCGCTTTCGTTGGACAGCGTCACAAGCTTGAAGCCCATGTTGATCGCGCGGACCGCGCCGTCGGCGCCGCTGCAGTGGATGCCGGGATAGAGGCCGCGCTTGCCGCACTCCTTCACGATCTTCTCGTAAATCTTGAGAATTTCCGGCTCGTCGCGATCGAGTTTTGGGACCAGACCGTAGGAGAAACCGAGATCGGAGGGGCCGATATAGACGCCATTGATGCCCTCGACATCGAGGATCGATTCCATGTTTTCGACCGCCGTCTTGGTCTCCATCATCGGCAGCAACACGATCTCGTCGTTGGCCGTCTGCTGATAGGTGCCGGCCGAGCCGTACATGCCGGAACGGATCGGGCCGTTCGAACGCGTGCCGCGCGGCGGATATTTACTGTAGGCAACCAAGCTCTCCGCTTCCTGCTTGGTGTTGATCATCGGACAGATCACGCCATACGCGCCGCCGTCGAGCACCTTGCCGATGATGCCCGGCTCGTTCCAGGGCACGCGGACCATCGGCGTCACCGGATGGCCGTTCATCGCCTGGAAGCATTGCACCATCGACAGATAATCCTGCACGCCGTGCTGCATGTCGACGGTGACGCTGTCGAAGCCGCATTGCGCGATCACCTCGGCCGAAAAGCCGGACGGGATCGCAAGCCAGGCGTTCACCACCGCTTTGCCCGAGGCCCATACTTTTTTGACGTTGTTTGCCACTTTGCATTCCTTCCCTGTTTCCCAAACTTTGCCGTCATTGCGAGGAGCGACAGCGACGAAGCAATCCATTCTTTCTTTGCGCGGCGAGATGGATTGCTTCGCTTCGCTCGCAATGACGGTATTAGACCGTTGCCCGCTGGATGCTCACTTCGCTGACGCCGACTTCGCGCGCGGTGTTCACTATCGCCGCCCAGGTATCGTCAGGCAAGGGTATCCCGTTTTTGGTGCGCTCCGCGCGCGTTTTCCGCTCAGGATCGCCGGGGATCAGCACGGAATCGACGCCCTCGACCGGCTTGGTCGCCCGGATGAAGTCGACATAGCGCGCGATTTCGCCGTCGAAGAAGTTGCTGGTGTCGACCACTTTGGGGTCGACATAAAACGCCAACATGCCGTTGGCGAAACGACGGTCCGGCGCGGTCGCGCCGGTTCCGGTCAGCGCGCCGCCGAGCAACTCGCAGATCAAGGCCAGTCCCGAGCCCTTGTGCTCGCCAAAGGCGCGGATCGCACCCGTGCCCTTGGTGTGGTCGCGCGGCCCCTCCGCGCTGTGGGGTCCGTACAGCACCGCCGGGTCCTCGCTCAACGTGCCGTCGGCGTCGATCAGCGCGCCATCAGGCAATTTCTTGCCGCCGCGGCTGGCGACCAGCACCTTGCCCTCCGCAACGATCGAGGTCGCGAAATCGAGCACGATCGGATCCTGGCCCTGGCGCGGAATGCCGACGCAATAAGGTGCGGTCGACAGCCGTTTCTCGACGCCGCCGTAAGGCGCCACCAACAGCGAACCGGCGGCGTTGACGAAATGGACCGACACCAGCCCTTCGGCGGCCGCCATTTCGGCCCAGTCGCCGACCCGGCCGATGTGGCCGGCGTTGCGCAGCGCGACGGCGGCAAGGCCCGCCTTCTTGCACTTTTCGATGCCGATCCTCACCGCCTGCGGCGTCACCGTCTGTCCATAGCCGAACTTGCCGTCGACCACCGCCAGTGACGGCGTATCCACCACGACCTCCGCGGTCTGGTTCGGAACCACCGAGCCCATCTTCTTCCACCTGATATAGACGGGCACGCGGATCACGCCGTGGCTGTCATGTCCCGTGAGGTTCGCGGTCGTCAGATACGTCGCGATCCGCCGGGCTTCCTCAGTTGAGGATTCAGAATGGGAAAACACCTCGGCAACAAAATTGATGAGGTTTTCGACCTTGATGGTGACCATGGATATGTAGCTCGCTTCTCTTTACGCGCCGACTTTGGCGTGACCGCCGAGATAGGCGGCGGCGATGGCTTCGTTGCGCCACAATTCGTCGGGCTTGCCGCCCAGCACGATCCGTCCGGTTTCGAGAACGAACCCGTGGTCGGCGACCGAAAGTCCCATGCGCGCATTTTGCTCGACGAGCAAGACCGTGGTGTCCTGCCTGATCTGCGAAATAATTCGGAACACCGCCTGGACGATGACGGGCGCGAGCCCCAGCGACGGCTCGTCCAAAAGCAACAGCCGCGGCTTCGCCATCAGCCCGCGCGCGACTGCGACCATCTGCAGCTGGCCGCCGGACAGGGTCCAGCCCAGCGCATTGGAGAAGGCGCGGATATCCGGGAACAAATCGAACATCGCATCCGCTTCGCGCGAGAGCTGCAACGTCGCCACCTTGCGGTTCGACGCCCCCAGCATGATGTTCTCTTTCACGGTCAGGCCGGGGAACACCCGCCGCCCCTCCGGCACATGCGAGATGCCCATGCGCACGATCGCTTCCGGCCCAAGGCCTGCGACCGACTTGCCGTCGTACAGGATGTCGCCGGCGGCGGGCTTGGCGAGACCGGAAATCGCACGCAGCGTGGTCGACTTGCCGGCGCCATTGGCCCCTAACAACGTCACCACCTGCCCTTCTTCGACCACGATCGTAACGCCGCGCAGCGCTTCGATCTCACCATAGCGGACCACGAGATTGCGGATTTCGAGCAGCGGCATCATTCGCTCCCGAGATAAGCGGAGACGACGTCGGGATGGCGCAGCACCGCCATCGATTCGCCGTCCGCGATGCGGCGTCCGAAATTGAGCACGGTGATGTGCTGGGCGGCTTCCGAGACCAGCGTCATGTCGTGGTCGATGATCAGGATGGTGAGGCCTTGGGCGGCGATCCGCTTCAGCAATTCATGCAGGTCGAGTTTTTCGGTCGAGTTCAATCCAGCCGCGGGCTCGTCGAGCAACAACAGCGTCGGATTGGCCGCGAGCGCGCGGGCGATCTCGATCAGGCGCTGATGGCCGTAGGAGAAGCTCGATATCAGTTGGTTGGCGCGGGCGCCCAAGCCCACGAAGGTCAACGCTTCCATCGCCCGTTCGGTCAGCGCGGCATCGCCGCCCTTGCCGACCATGGTGTTGCCGGGGCGCTCGGCGCCGATCTCGACGTTTTCCAGCGCCGTCATCGAACGGAATAGGCGGATGTTCTGGAAGGTACGACCGAGCCCCGCCGCGGTGCGCTGATGCGGCGGCATGGCGGTGATGTCGGTGCCGTCGAGCACGATTCTGCCGGATGTTGCCTTGTAGAGGCCGGACAGCACGTTGAGCGTCGTGGTCTTGCCGGAACCGTTGGGCCCGATCAGCGCGTGCACGCCGCCGCGCTTGACCGCGATATCGACGCCATCGACCGCCTTGAGGCCGCCGAAATACTTCGAGAGCCCGGTGACCTCGAGCACGGTATCGCCGCCGACGGTAGCGGGCTTCAATTGCAGGGCGCCAGCCGGCGCCGGCGCGCTGGTGTGCGCGCGCCAGCGTGTGAAGGCATCAGAAACAAATCCCCAGATACCATCCGGCATGAAGCGGATGATCAGGATGACGAACAGGCCGTAGATCGCGAGATAAAGCCCGGGCACGCTTTTGAGGAAGCGCAGCCATTCCGGGATCAGGATCAACAACCCGGTGCCGATCGCCGAGCCGATCGGCGAGGCCACGCCGCCGAGCAGCGACATGGTCAGGAACACGATCGATTCCGCGAACGAGAACTGGTCGGGGCTGACATAGGCAAAGCCGCCGGCGAACAGACCGCCGGCAAGCCCGCCCAGCCCCGCACACAGCGCAAAGGCGTAGACCTTGGTGCGGAACACGTCGATGCCGTTGACCCCGGCCGCGAGTTCATTGTCGCGCACCGCGCGCATGGCGCGGCCGATTTTGGTATCCGGCAGATGCCAGACCAGATAGCCGACCAGCGCGAGCGCCGCGACACAGAAGGCGAGATAGCCCTGCGAGGTCTGGAGCAGTTGGGGGCGGCCGATATTGGAGACGCCGTCCGGCCCGTGCGTCAGGCCGATGGCGTTGATCATCACCAGCGTGACGATCTGCTGGAACGAGATCGTCACCATGGCGAGGTAGTGCCCGCCGAGCCGCAATGTCGAGGCGCCCAGGAACGCGCCGGCCAGCAGCGCAATCACGCAGCCTGCGAAGAGACACAGCCAGAAGCTCAGGTGCAAATCGGTGGTTCCGATCCCGACGGCGTAGGCGCCGAAACCAAAGAAGGCCGCCTGCGCGAGGTTGATCTGGCCGCACAGGCCGAGCACGACCGAAAGCCCGAACACCGCGATCGAGAACGTCGTCGCCTGCATCAGGATGTTGAGGATGTAGCCGTCGAATTGCATTCTGGCGGCAAGCGCCACCACGATTGCAGCAGCGATGAAATACGGCAGGTGCCGAACCAGCAGCGGTCTCACACGCACCGCGGGCGCCGCCAACGGCATGTTGTCGCTGGGCGCGCTCATGCTTTTTCCGCCACGCGTTCGCCGAAGATGCCTTGCGGCCGGAAGATCAGGAAGGCAACCAGCACCAGGAACGCGAAACCGTCCTTGTACGGCACGGATATATAGGCCGCGCCAAAGGTTTCGATCACGCCTAACGCCAGCCCGCCGATGATCGCGCCGGCGACGTCGCCGAAGCCGCCGATGATGGTGGCGGCGAACGCCTTTAGCGCGATCGTCGATCCCATCTGGATCGAGACGAACAGCACGGGTGCTACCAGGATGCCGGCGAGGCCGCCGAGCACGGCGGAATAGATGAAGGTGATCATGATCATTGCGGAGACGGAAATGCCGAGCAGCGAGGCCATTTCCTTGTCCTGCGAGGTCGCCTGCAGCTTCTTGCCGAGCAGCGTCTTCTCGAAGAACCAGTAATTGAAGATCACCAGCGCGACCGTCACCGCGATAATCAGGAGATACTGGCTGTCGAGATAAACTGGCCCGAGTTGGATGCCGGGCGTCTCGAACCAGCCCTGCAGCACCTGCGGCTGCGGGCCATAGATGGCGAGGACGGAATTGGCCATCAGGATCGAGGCGCCGATGGTGGCGATGATCACCGGCAGGAAGGTGCGGTGACGCAGCGGATAATAGACGCCGAGATTGAAGACCACGCCTAATAGCGCCATGCCGCCGAGCGCGAGCAGGAACGACAGCCAATAAGGCCAGCCGAGATCGACGGCGAACACCACCATCAGATAGGCGGCGACCATGGAGAATTCGCCTTGCGCGAAATTCACCACATTGGTGGCGCGGAAGATCAGCACGAAGCCGAGCGCCACCAGCGCATAGACGGCGCCGATGCCGATACCGGTAAACAGCAGTTGAAGGACGAGATCCATGACAAGCTTCGGTTGAGAGGAACTCTAGATATTCAATTCACTGAAAACGCTTCGGCCTCCCCGGCGGATGCCGGAGAGGCCGATGGCGTTATCAGTCGTTGAATTCGATATGCTTGTCGAAGGTAATAGTGCCCTTGTCGTTCTTCACGATGTTGTAGCCGTGAAGCCCGTCGCCGTTCTGGTCGAAATTATATTCGCCTTCGGCGCCCGGGAATTTCTTGGTCGCGAGGATCGCCTCGCGGATCTTGGTCGGGTCGGTCGAACCGGCCTTGTTGATCGCCGCCGACAGCACGGTGACGGCGTCATAGGGCCAGGAGCTCTGGTTATCGGGTGCAACCTTGACGGCGTCGCGATAGAGCTTTCCGAATGCCTTGGAGGCTTCGCTGGAATCCTCGGCATAGTCCGCGACACCAAAGGTGTTGTAGAGCGCGGGACCGGCGAGCTTGAGGGCGGTGATGTTGACGATCGAGGGCGAGCCGACCCAGGGAATGTTGACGCCGAGCTGGCGCAACTGGCGGGCAAAGATGCCGAGATCGTTTTCGAAGGTGAAATAGGAGCCGAGGATATCCGCGCCGGATTGCTTGATCGCGAGCACGACCGGGGTGAAGTCCTGGCTCTGGTTGGCATAGCCCTGGTCGAGAACGGCCGGACTGCCGAGCTTTTCCAGCGCCGCGCTCAGCGCCTTGCCGCCGGCGGTGCCGAACGCGTCGGTCGAATGCAGCACGGCCCACTTCTTCTTGCCGAGCGTATTGACGCCGTAGTCGGCGATCACGCGGCCGGAATAGCTGTCGTTGGGGCGGAAGCGAAACAGCCACTGATTGCCCATATGGGTGAGGTTCGGATCGGTACCGCCGATCATCACCGGCTTGCCGAGCTTGAGCACGTCGGGCGCCATGGCGTGGACCTGGGTCGAGCGGATCGAACCGAGGAAGGCGACAATGTCGGATTCGGCAGCGAGCTTGGAGAACGCCAGCACGATGCCGGGGTTGGTGGTCTGATCGTCTTCAATGATGAGCTCGGCCTGCTTGCCCAAAATGCCGCCGGCCTTGTTGACGGCATCGAGCGCGAGCTTGGCGCCCTTGATCGCGTAGCCGCCGGATTCAGCGGCCGGGCCGGTGACCGGCGCGCACATGCCGATCTTGAGGGTGGCCGCGCCTTGCGCCTTGGCACTTCCGATGATGTGGGGGGCAGCAATGCCAGCAGCGATACCGGCCGCGAAATCGCGTCTCGTGAGCTTCATCCATTCCTCCGTGAGGCCGGGCTTCTGTGTCGGCCTTTCTTGGTATTGGCAGTCCTTGAACCGGACGCGTAACCGCGTGCGGTCTTACGGGCTCTCGCGGCTTGAGTAAATTGATATTGCAGTGCTTTCGACTAACGGCCGAGACCCATCGCAAGCCGCCACGATCAAAGATCAATAACGCCGGCGAGCCCTGCTCTATTCCCACTGAATCGCGCGATCGCCGGCCGCCTTCAATGCTCAAACCATGTGCAGCGAAAACAGCTATGCATCCGGTCGCAGTTCATCATGCAAATTTGCGCTCACTGGTCGGCTTCGGCCTCCCCGCCGTCCCTGACTTCCAGTCCGGACAGGCTGCTCTCGAGCGCGCCGAGCATGGCCTGCAGTTCCGCAAGTTTCCGTGCACCGTAGCGCCGGGTGATGGTGGCGTAGATCGCTTCCGAGGTCGGCGCCACCGCCTCGATCAGCTTCAATCCCTTGGCCGAGATCGAGACCACGCCGCGGCGCAGATCAGCCGCCGCAGTCCGGCGCTCGATCAGTTCGCGCGCCTCGAGATCACGCAGGATGCGTGACAGGCTCGGTCCCAACAGAAACGCGACATGCGCCAGTTCCGTGACCTCGATGGCGTCGACTGCCGTCAACGCGCGCAGGATCCGCCATTGCTGTTCGGTCAGGCCGTGATTGCGCAACGACGGACGGAACTGGCGCATCACGGCTTCGCGCGCGCGAAGCAGTGACATCGGCAGCGATCGGGAGAATTCGCGCATCGGCGCGCCACTTGTGGTGGCCGATCCGTCCGGGGATTTCTTCCGTGGCATCGTTGGGTCCAACATGAAGGGAACGGGTGGTCGAAAGTTTTGCGCTGCAACAAGCAGCGATTCAGTTTGCCCGGATACACTTAACATGTTAATCATCTCCCGGCATCCACTTTCTGCGTGTCCCTGATGGCCCTTTCCCGAGACGACATCCGCGCCGCCGCCGAGCGGCTCGATCACGCGGAAAAGACCCGCAGGCAGATCCGGCAGCTTTCGCTGGACCACCCCGGCATCACCATCGCGGATGCCTACGCGATCCAGAAGGCTTGGATCGAGATGAAGATCGCCCAGGGCCGGATCGTCAAAGGCCACAAGATCGGCCTGACCTCGAAGGCGATGCAGAGCGCGCTCGATATCGACGAGCCGGATTCCGGCATCCTGCTCGACGACATGTTCTTTGCCGATGGCGGGCTGGTGCCGACCGAGCGTTTCATCGCCACGCGGATCGAAGCGGAACTGGCCTTCGTGATGAAGCATCGGATTCAAGGCCCCGACTGCACGATGTTCGACGTGCTCAACGCCACTGATTTCGTGGTGCCTGCGCTGGAAATTTTGGACACCAGGATCGAGCGGGTCGACCGAGAGACCAAATCGACGCGAAAGATTTTCGACACCATCGCTGACAACGCGGCGAACGCCGGCATCGTGCTGGGCGGCCGGCCGATCCGCCCGCAGGACACCGATTTGCGCTGGATCGGCGCGCTCTGTTTTCGCAACGGACAACTCGAAGAGACCGGGCTTGCCGCCGGCGTGCTCAATCATCCCGCGACTGCGGTCGCGTGGCTCGCCAACAAGATCGCGCCCAATGGACTGGCGCTTGAGGCGGGACAAGTGGTGCTGGCGGGTTCCTTCATTCGCCCGATCGAGACCCGCAAAGGTGATACGATCCAGGCCGATTATGGTCGTTACGGCTCGGTGAGCTGTTACTTCGCTTGATGCTTCCCAGGGAACTGCCGGAGTACCGGACATGCCGCATTTCACGATCGAATATTCCGCCAACATCGACGCCCTCGTCGACATGGGCGAGATCGTCGAAGTGGTCCGCAAGGCCGCGGTGGAAACCGGCATCTTCCCGCTTGGCGGCATCCGCGTCCGCGCCATCAGATGCGAACATTACGCCATCGCCGACGGCCGAAAAAACTTCGGCTTTCTCGACATGGTGCTGCGGCTTGGCGAAGGGCGCGATCTCGCAATCCGCAAGAAGGCCGGTGAACACATCTTCAAGGTGCTGTCCGCTCATCTCGATCCGGTGTTTGCCAATGGCCAATTCGCGCTGTCGTTCGACATGCAGATCAACGACAAGGAGACGAGCTGGAAACGCAACAACATCCACGCAGCGCTGAAAGTGGAGGCCGTTCATGGATAAAGTCACTCCGAAATCAACCGATGTGTTTGCCGCCAATCGCGACCGCGCCGGCCCCCTGCTCGCCAAACTGAAGCTGGAGGGCATCGGGCACATGATCGACGGCAAGACCGTGCCGTCGATCTCGGGCAAAACCTTCGCGACCAAATCGCCGATCGATGGCGCCGTGCTGGCCGCCGTGGCGCGCGGCAATGCCGAGGACATCGACCGCGCCGCGGCGGCAGCTAGCCTTGCCTTCAAGTCGTGGCGCGACATGCCGGCGACCATGCGGCGGAAACTGCTGCATCGCGTCGCCGACGCCATCGAGGACCGCGCCGACGATATCGCCGTGCTCGAATGCATCGATACCGGCCAGGCGCATCGCTTCATGGCCAAGGCCGCGGTCCGGGCCGCTGAGAATTTCCGCTTCTTTGCCGACAAATGCGCGGACGCGCGCGACGGCCTCAACACGCCGAGCGAAGAGCACTGGAACGTCTCCACCCGGGTGCCGATCGGTCCGGTCGGCGTGATCACGCCGTGGAACACGCCGTTCATGCTGTCGACCTGGAAGATCGCGCCGGCGTTGGCCGCCGGCTGCACGGTGGTGCACAAGCCAGCCGAATGGTCGCCGGTCACGGCCGATTTGTTGGCAAAGCTGGTAAAGCAAGCCGGCGTGCCCGATGGCGTGCTCAACACCGTGCACGGCATCGGCGAAGAGGCCGGCAAGGCGCTGACTGAACATCCCGCCATCAAGGCGATCGGCTTTGTCGGCGAAAGCGCGACGGGATCGGCGATCATGGCGCAGGGCGCACCGACCCTGAAGCGTGTGCATTTCGAACTCGGCGGCAAGAACCCGGTGATCGTGTTCGATGATGCCGATCTCGATCGCGCGCTCGACGCGGTCGTGTTCATGATCTACTCGCTCAACGGCGAGCGCTGTACCTCGTCGAGCCGACTGTTGATCCAGCAAGGCATCGCCGAAAAGTTCATCGAAAAGCTCACCGCGCGGGTCCAGGCGCTGAGAGTCGGCCACCCGCTCGATCCCGCAACCGAGATCGGACCGCTGATCCACGAGCGGCATCTGGCAAAGGTCTGTTCTTACTTCGACGTCGCGCGCAAGGACGGCGCTGTCATTGCCGTCGGCGGCAAGCCGCATGACGGCCCCGGCGGCGGACACTATGTGCAGCCGACTCTCGTTACCGGCGCGCATTCCAAGATGCGGGTCGCGCAGGAGGAAGTGTTCGGGCCGTTCCTGACCGTGATCCCGTTCCGCGACGAGGCCGACGCGATCGAGATCGCGAACGGCGTGCAATATGGCCTCACCGGTTACGTCTGGACCGGCGACATGAGCCGCGCCCTTCGCGTGGCGGACGCGCTGGAAGCCGGCATGATCTGGCTCAATTCGGAAAACGTCCGCCATCTGCCGACGCCGTTCGGCGGCATGAAATCATCCGGCATCGGCCGCGACGGTGGCGACTACTCGTTCGACTTCTACATGGAAACCAAGCACGTCTCGCTGGCGCGCGGGACGCATAAGATTCAGAAACTGGGAATGCCCTCATCCTGAAGAGCGGACGCAAGCCCGCGTCTCGAAGGATGGGCCACGGGCCTCGTGGTTCGAGACGGCGCTGCGCGCCTCCTCACCATGAGGGATGGACAGAATTGATAACGGGAAGAACGCCTCATGCCGGTGCCAACACACGTCTTCGATCCGCCCTTCAACATCGTCCGATCCAGCCACGCCGTGCTCGACGTCGTGAATTTGGATGCCAGCCGCGAATTCTACGAGACCACCGTCGGCCTCCACGTCGAGGACCGCGACGACCGAGCGGCTTACCTGCGCGGCAGCGAGGAGCATCAGCATCACTCGCTGGTACTGCGCAAGGCGCCAACCGCGGCCTGCAATCGCCTCGGCTTCAAGGTCGGCAATGACGGCGATCTCGACAAGGCAGCCAGCTTCTTTTCGGAAAACGGGATTGCCTACGTCTTCGCCGAACAGCCATTCCAGGGCCGCACGCTGCAGTTCACCGACCCCTTCGGCTTCCAGATCGAGCTCTATGCCACGATGGAGAAGCGCCCGCATCTGTTGCGGCGCTACGATCTCTACAAGGGCTGCCACCCGCAGCGGCTCGACCATTTCAACGTATTCGCCGCCGAGGTGCAGGGCACCGTCGACTTCTACGCGCGGCTCGGCTTCCGCCTGACCGAATATGGCGAGGAGGACGGACCGAACGGGCGCATCGCGGCGGCCTGGATGCATCGCAAGGGCAATGTCCACGATTTCGCCATCACCAACGGCAAGGGGCCTCGCCTGCACCATTTTGCCTACTGGGTACCGACGGCGATGAACATCCTGCATCTGTGCGACGTGATGGCCTCCAGCGGCTTCCTAGAGAACATCGAGCGCGGGCCCGGCCGCCACGGCATCTCCAACGCGTTCTTCCTCTATATCCGGGATCCCGACGGCCATCGCCTCGAACTCTACACCAGCGACTATTTCACGATGGACCATGATCATGAGCCGTTGCGCTGGTCGCTCAGGGATCCGCGGCGGCAGACGCTGTGGGGTGCGCCGGCGCCGCGCTCCTGGTTCGAACAGGGCTCGCCCTTCGCCGGGCAAGCCGTGCGCGAACCTGCCTTTGTCGCCGACGTCACGATTGCGGACTAATGTGATGTCATGACAAGGCCGTCGCTCATTCAAGCCGCATTGATCCTCGGCCTGGCGCTGCTGCCGGTGGCGGGCGCGAAGGCAGCCGAACTCAACGTGATCGCTGGCGGCTCCATCACCAGTTTGCTGAACGAACTCGGCCCGCAATTCGAGCAAGCCAGCGGCCACAAACTTTCGATCCACTTCGATTCCACGCCTAACATCATTGCGCGGATAAACTCGGGCACGCCGTTTGATCTGGTTGTCGTACCGATCGACGTTTTCAAGAATGCTGAAGCGAAAACTCATTTCGCTGCCGGACCGACTATCGACATCGCGCGCGTCGGTTATGGCGTAGCGGTTCGCGCCGGCGCAGCCAAGCCCGACATTTCGACGCCGGACGCATTGAAGAAGACCTTGCTTGACGCGTCGTCGATCGCTTTCGTGCCAGCCAGCGCCGCCGGGGCCTACGTCACGAAGGTATTCGAGCGCCTCGGAATCGGCGAGGAGATGAAAGCCAAGATCAAAGTGCAGGCCGGACCGCCGCAAATCGCTTCGGCCGTCGCCAAGGGCGAAGCCGAACTTGGCGTCTTCCTCACCAACGTCCTGATCGGGCCCGGCGTTGAGCTCGCCGGCCCTTTCCCGGCCGAACTGCAGCAGGAGCTGGTTTTCACAGCAGCCATCGCAGCCGACAGCAAGGAAGCCGATGCCTCAAAGGCATTCGTCGATTATCTGAAAACACCCGCATCGGCCGCAACGATCAAGACTGCCGGGATGAACCCGGGCTAACAGGGAATTTTCATGGCTTCACCTCGTCTTGCAACCTACTCGATCGACGGCGCCACCCGATATGGCGCGGTGACCGACCGCGGCGTCGTCGATCTCTCGGCACGCTTTGGCAAGGACTATCCGACGCTGCGCGAAGCCATCGCCGCCGGCGCGCTGCTGAAATTGGTCGACGATGCCGCGACGCGATCGCCCGACCACACGCTCGATGCGATCACCTGGCAGCCGCCGATCCCTTCGCCGGAAAAGATCATCTGCATCGGCGTCAATTATCCGGACCGTAACGCCGAATATAAAGACGGCACGGACGCGCCGAAATATCCGAGCATGTTCATGCGTACGCCGCGCTCCTTTGTCGGCCACAACACGCCGCTGGTTCGTCCGCGCGCGTCGTCGCAGCTCGATTACGAGGGCGAGTTGGTCCTGATCATCGGCAAGAGTGGCCGGCACATTGCCGAGAGCGCGGCGCTCGATCACATCGCCGCCGTCACGCTCTGCAATGAAGGCACCATCCGCGACTGGGT
>Ga0137415_10005132_pt1 | contig 12949 bp, 15 predicted proteins | sample CZODoug3_1_1_16f_FD_183082 | JGI IMG/M metagenome (GOLD analysis project Ga0137415, IMG submission 183082) | Vadose zone soil fungal communities from Angelo Coast Range Reserve, California, USA - CZODoug3_1_1_16fungal (Hybrid Assembly) | ecosystem: Environmental > Terrestrial > Soil > Vadose... | reverse complement strand
CTGCCAAACCCTCGGCAGGCTCGCAGGCTGGATCGATTTGCGCAGTTGGCCTTAGTTGCCGCCAATGATGCTCTTGCCGATGCCGGCATCGAACCCAAAGATTGGAATGAGTCGCGCGTCGCCGTCGTGATAGGTAATTGTGGTGGTGGCCAGACTAGCTTAGACGATCAGTATCGCGTCTTGACCGAAAAAGACTATTCACACGTATCTTCACTACTGCTGCCTATGTTCCTGCCGAACATGGTCGCGGGGCAGATTTCAATCAGTTTCGGCATAACGGGGCCGGCCATGATCGTCAGCACTGCTTGCGCCTCGGGAGCTGATGCGATCGGGATAGCGCGGGAATTGCTGAATGCTGGTCGATGCGATATAGCTCTAGCAGGTGGAACGGAGGTGATGCTCACTCCCATAATGGTGGCAGCTTTCGCTCGAATGAAAGTACTGTCCACAAGAAACAGCTGCCCAACCGCTGCGTCGCGGCCATTCGATAGAAAGCGCGATGGCCTGGTTCTTTCTGAAGGCGCGGGCATACTTGTACTCGAGCGATGGAAGGACGCAGACGCGCGTCGAGCCCGTATACACGGCATACTGAGAGGTTACGGATCTTCGTCTGACGCACACCATGTGACCACACCGGAGCCGAGTGGGCGCGGCCTTGAGCGCGCAATCAAGAGCGCGCTGGAAGATGCCGAGATCGCATCGTCAGCAGTGAAGCACGTGAACGCGCACGGAACGTCCACGCGCTTGAACGACGTAATTGAGGCGCAAGTGCTCGGTAGACTCTTTGGACAGCATACGTCGGTCACTTCAGCTAAGGGAGTCACCGGCCACACCTTTGGCGCGGCGGGCGCTATCGAGGCCATCTTTACGATCTTGACCCTGCAGCGTGGTTTGATCCCTCCCACGGCGAACCTTACGGAGCTCGATCCAGACGTCGACATCGACGTAGTGGCAGGCGTGCCACGAGTTGAGGAAATCGATACTGCGGTGAGCAATTCGATGGGTTTTGGCGGCCATAACTCGGCGCTCGTCTTCACGCGAACGTAACATGTAACTGCCTACACGCAACCTGTGCAGATTGTTCCGCAAGAGTCTGGTTTTGCGACCCGCTGGCATATTGTCAAGCACCTATCGCTGATCTGCTGGCCTATGCATGTCAACGATGAACTTGAGGTATGGTCGAAATGCATCGATTGATCAAAAGGCTTCTCGTCGTTGGCGCACATGGGGACGACGAGACGCTCGGCGCCGGCGGTACCATCGCTAAACTCACAGATGACGGCGTATCGGTTGGACTCTGCGTAATGACCAATGATGATGGTTCCCGGCGCGTTAATCGAGCGGAGGCCATCAAAGGGGCGGCCAAGGCATTGGGAATTGAGTTAGTCGAGATCAACGCGTTGGGGGACAGCCGGCTGGATACACACGGGCAACTGGAATTGAACCGTGTGGTCGAACGCATCGTTCAGGACTTCAACCCTGATACCGTTTTTACAACAAGTATGGCCGACCTTAGTGTTGATCACCAGATGGTCAGCCGGGCCGTCCGTGTGGCATGCAGGCCTAACCGATCGGACGTGCGGGAGCTCAGGTGTTTCGAGGTTCGGTCATCAACCGATACCGGCGAGGCCCTCGGAATTGAGCCGACGTTTCGTCCAAACTGTTGGCAGCCACTGAGCGAAATTCATATGGACCGCAAGTTGGAAGCCATGCGTGCGTACGGAAACGAGATTGAACTCTGGCCGCAGCCACGCAGTGAGGACGGTATAAAGATATTGGCGAAATATAGGGGCTCCCAAGTTGCAACCGACCTAGCAGAGGCATTCGAAATCGTGTACACACTGCTATAAGGTTTGCGAACGATGTCCCTGAAGATTTTGTACAGCGATAATTGTTTTAATGCGTCAGTTCGGCGGTTGACAGGGGCGGCACGCTACGACGGCAGCGCAATGTACTTTCTGTATCTCGCGTAATCGAGAGATACGACGGAGCCAGCAGAGACGTGAAGATTTGACAGCGGGCCGCTTGAAGTCTTCCTCAAGGAGGCACGAATGCGAAACAATGTGGCTGGAACGGATCTTCCCTGTGTGGCTTTGTTGACAATCGCGGCGGCGAGGCAGGGATCGAGTGGCTGACATGAAAATCCTGTTCACATCGCAGCCCGAATACTCGCATCTCATTCCGATTGTATTGCCCCTGGCGTTGTTGGCCGATAAGGCTGGACATGATGTAGTGGTCGCCACCGGCACGGAGATGGTGCCCCACCTTCGGAGTCATCACATGAATACCCTAGAATTGCTAGGAGTAGCGAGTATAGGCAGCCTTGTTAGAAGCCCGGAAAGGGCGCAAGCGATTGGCTTTCAGCTGCCTGTGGGCGACTTCGGTACTGCCACGAGAATCATGCCGCCCGAGATGTACGCTATCGACTTCGTCGGTGTACTGGGTTCCCGCTTCGGGAGAAGCCTCATCACTACCTTGGACGGTTGGCAGCCAGATGTGATCGTTCGCGAATCGACGGAGTTCGGTGGCTATCTAGCTGCAGAGTATATGGGTATCTCGCACGCTGTAATCGACCTGAACCCTACCGCTCCGATAGGGCATCCAGCGTTCCTCGCACAGATCAACGCTGAGCGTGAAGTGTTGGGATTGCCAGGAGTAAATGAGCCTTCGCAAGTGCTGGGAGAGCTTCGAGCCAGCTTTCTGCCAGAAGCATTCTACTCGTCGGGAGAGCAAGTTTCGGAAGGCTGTTACTATCAATTGCCGAGTGTGGAGCAAGATGAAGCATTCGATCCGGAAATTCTGAAGTGGGTGAACGGGCGTCCGCTTGTTCTGGTATCGGCGGGAATGGCGGCGTCCCTGGTGGGTGAAGTAGGACTACTTGGAACAATCATAAGCGTGCTGGGAGACTTGCCGATCGCGGCAGTTGTTGTTCTGGATGGTGACGTGGCACAGGAGGTTCGAGTCGCGGGGCTTCCCGAAAACGTAATGATGGTTCCGCGGATACCTCAGCGTGCGTTTCTGAGACATTGCTCGCTGCTGGTCTCGCATGGTGGGTTCAACAGCGTTGTAGAGGCGCTCGCAGCAGGCGTTCCAGGTGTGGCCATACCGATGACAAGTGAACAGGCTGAGCTTGCTGATCGAACTAGCGAATTCGGCGTTAGTACGTATCTCCGGCTTGAAGATTTTTCCGCTGAGGCCCTCTGGGCAATGCTGTCGCGTGCCGTGGCCGACGAAGCGATGATCGCGCGTGTAAACGCGGTTAAGCAACATATCCACAGCTTGCCAAGACCAGAACAAATGTTGGACGATATTGCAGGATTTGCATCCTGACGGTCTCTCGGGCCTGGCTCGATGGGTCTAATTGGAAGGGTCTAACTGAGTGAAAGCCTCGGGATTTGCTTGCCTGATCGCCTCATCAGCCGATGTTACCACCGATACTTCGGCACGGCCAATTCGTAGCCAGATCTACGGACGGTCATATATTGACTGGCTCGCAGATGCGGGAGCGCTAGTTGGAGCGCGAACGGTCGCTCGTCTTACGGCTCCGATGACGGTTGGTCATGTCAAATCTGATGCGTCTTCATCGCCCGACCAACGGCTGACCGAATGGCTTGGTTCGTCAGTCGCATATGTTTTGACACTCCCGAGTTTTATTCCGATGCCGGACGTAGCGATCCTGCAGGACGCGATGAACCAGGCGGTAAGGTTTGGAACACTGGAGCGGCCCATCCTGGTCCGCATGGACGACGCGACAGGCACAGGCGTGCCGTCAGTCGCAGTCGCGTGCACGGAAAAGATACTGGTGAACTTGATCGACGGAGCCGGTGCACGACTGGACAAGCTTACGTACTTCGATTGGGTACTGAGCCAGCTGTCGGCTCGAGGAATTCAGCCACGAATTCTCCATGCGCCAGACTCGAGCTGTCTGTCAATAACGACTCCTATTGGTTACTCAAAGGCTCTAGCGGAGGCGCAGAATCGAATTCAGCTGGATCTGATGGTACAAGGCGTGATTATTGAGCATCCGACGACAACTCAGATCGATTATAATGTAACAATTGGTGCCAGGACGACGATTCGATCTGGTTCAATTATTGAAGGCAAAAGCGTCATCGGCGCCGATTGTATCATCGGGCCAAACTCGACGATTATCGATTCAAATATCGGCGATCGCGCGATAATGGTTTATGCGGTATGTAAGGAAAGTTCAGTCGGTGCGCGGAGTAACGTTGGTCCGTTCAGCTGGATCCGGTCCGCCTCGGAGATCGGCACCGATTGTCGCGTCGGTCCCTATGTTGAAATATCGCGAAGTCGTATCGGTGACCGCACCAGGATACCGCATGCAGCGGGAGTTCTCGACGCCACAATTGGTGCGGACTGCAATTTTGCCGGGGGGTCGGCAACCGTAAACGGTGCGGGTGAGAAGAAGGACCATACTAATATTGGTGATAACGTCGAGATCGGTGCTGGAACTATTCTCGTTGCGCCCGTTGACGTGGGCGACGGGGCGCGAACCGCAGCTTCAACTGTAGTTACAAGGAGCGTTCCGGCAGGCATGATGGCTGCGTCGCGAGGGCGTCAAAGAAATCTCCGGCTACCTTCGCGAGAGCGTTAGGAGATAGCTGTGCATTTTCTCTTTGTGACCGCGCTTGGGCATCTGCGGCCTGCCCTGTGGCTGGTCAACGTCGGCAGTTACGGCGCGACAACCGCGGGACGTGGTGACCGGCCAACTGGCCGCCGTGCTGGTCAACGAGCCGCCGCTCGGCATCAATGGCATGTCGGCGACTATCGCGCCGAATGGATTTAGGCGAACGGTCATTTAGACGAGAGGTCAGGGAAGCACATGTTGATACTGGGTTTGAGCGGGAATTTCTCGCCGGCAGGCGCGGATCTCGCGCCGTTCATGCCGGATCAGTTATTCCATCACTCGGCGGCCTGCCTCGTCCGGGACGGAGTGGTCATCGCAGCCGTCGAGGAGGAGCGGCTCAACCGCATCAAGAGGACAGCCAAGTTCCCGCTGCACGCGATCCGGGAGTGCCTTGCCGTCGCTGGAGTGAGCATTACCGACGTCGACGGGGTGGCGTTCTACTTCCGCGAGGATTATGTTGACACCACGCTGAACTTCCTCTATGCGCTATTTCCGCAGGTTCCGACGCTGTACTCCCGCCAGTTGATCAAACGCTGGTTCGCGGACGAGTTCGCTTGGGCGCTCACGGACGAAAAGCTGATCTTCGCCCCGCACCATGACGCGCACGCGATGTCCACCGTGATGTACTCCGGGATTCCCGAGTCGCTGGTGCTGGTGCTGGACGGCCGCGGCGAGGAGAACTCCGGAACGGTCTACCGGGCCGGCGAGGGCCGGCTGGAGAAGCTGGCCGACTACCCGGCGTTTAAATCCCTCGGCATGCTGTATCTCAACGCCACCCAGTTGCTCGGCTACGGATTCGGTGACGAGTACAAAATGATGGGCCTCGCCCCATATGGCGACCCGGAAACCTACCGGGACGCATTCAGTTCCCTTTACCTGTTGCGGGACAAGGGGGAATACGACTTGTTGCCTAGCATGGTGGTGCCCGACCTGGTCGGTCCAACCATGCTCGCCAGGGGATTCACACCGCGGCGCAAGGGCGAGCCGTTCACCCAGCAGCATCGTGACTTCGCTGCGGCTGCGCAGGAAACTCTAGAGTTGATCGTCATGCATGTGCTGGCGCACTGGGCGGAGGAGACCGGCCTGCCGCTGTGCTTTGGCGGTGGCGTAGCCCATAACTCCAGCCTCAACGGGGTAATCCTTCGGTCCGGCCTATTCAAGGAGGTGTTCGTGCACCCGGCCTCGCACGACGCGGGCGCCAGCGAGGGAGCGGCCTTCCTGGCCGCTGGGCAGCTGGGCGTTGGAAGCTGGCCCGGGCGGCGGGTGCGGACCGCGAGTGTGGGGCCGCCGCTGGGCAGCGAGGCGCAGGTCCGGGATCGGCTGGCCGCGTGGCGCACGGTGATCGATTGTGACCGCCAGGACGACATCGTCGATGTTGCGGCTGGGTTGCTGGCCAAGGGGTCGGTGCTGGGCTGGGCGCAGGGCCGCTCGGAGTTCGGCCCGCGGGCGCTCGGTAACCGCAGCATTGTCGCGGACCCGCGGCCGAAGGAGAACCAGGACCGGATTAACAGGATGGTGAAGAAGCGGGAAAGCTTCCGGCCATTCGCTCCGGTGACCACCGGCGCGGCTGCCGCCAGCTATTTCGACCTGCCCGCTGAGGTGGCGGCGAACCACGATTTCATGTCGTTCGTGGTGCCTGTTCGCGAGGAACGCCGTCCGGAGTTGGGCGCGGTGACCCACGTGGACGGCACCGCCCGGATACAGATCGTCGATCCGGCCGCCAATGCGCGATTCCACCGCCTGGTCGTCGCGTTCGGGGAACGTACCGGAACTCCGGTGCTGCTCAACACGTCGTTCAATAACAACGCCGAACCGATCGTGCAGACCGTCGATGATGTGGTGACCTGCTTCCTGACCACCGACCTGGACTACCTGGTGGTCGAGGATTTCCTGGTCCACAAACGGTTTATGGGGCGGGGCATCGATCTGACCGCGCTCGTTCTCCGGTTCCGCCCGGTGACCAGGCTGGTCGAGCGGTTCGCCGGAGAGCCCGGCGTGGTCACGCACGAGATCACGCTCGACTACTTCGGCGGTCCTACTGCCCCGCTGTCGCCCTCGCTGTACGCGCTGCTGAGCGCGGTGGACGGAACCAGCACGTTCGGGGAGCTGGTGCGGGCTGCGGGCGGCGTGCCGGACAGCGTGCCGGATGAGCTGTACGGGCTGTGGCAACAGCGTTTCGTGACGCTCACTCCGCCGCTAAAGGCCTGTTCCTGAACTGATCTTGGGTGGGCGTGTCGTCGCTGGTAAGAGAGGAGCTCCTGGTAGATCGAGCGGTGTCGAAGAGCCGTTCTACCAGGGGCAGATTCGGCCGGTGGAAGCATTTGCCTCGACAAGTTCGGTGAATAGCTCGGAGGGCCGCGGCTGGACCTCGGCGACGGCACCTACCAGCGCTTCGCCCGCCCCTGGCAGCGCTGACCAGCACGACGCCGCGCGTACCCCGACGCCCAGCCCGGCCGCGACGGAGATCGCTGTACCTGATGGGATGCCACGAGTATTAAGGCTGTTAGCCCATGTCGAGACCACTCGTTCCCGGGCAGATATCAGGCACACCTACCTGCGAGGCGCCGTTACATTGCAACAGCCGAGCATACTCTACATATCTGGTGTGGCTCTCTTGATCGGCGAGTTCGAACTCAACGATCGTGTTGGCGAGAACTGGTTGACCTAACTCATTTGTTACCGATACAGATGCAACCACGACATTTTCGGCGGTGATTTCCAGGATGGTGGCCGCGAATGTCAGGGTGTCACCCGGCCGAACAATATTCACGAACCGGCAGTCCATTCTCCGCACGTAACGCGATCCGCCCGCCCAGACACTCACCAGGGATCCGAGGATGCCCATGCTCAGCATTCCGTGTGCGATGATCCCGGAAAGTCCGGCCTCGCGCGCGGCGGAGTCGTCAAGGTGAATCGGGTTGTCGTCACCTGAGGCCGAGGCGTACTGGCGGATGGTGTCCTTTGTGATCAACACAGATCGGCCAGGTAGCTGCGTGCCCGCGATGAGCGTTGTCACCGGATGACCATCATCGAGCGGGCCGTGCAGATCTTCCGTCCATCCGTTCCGGTGACCTTGGTTTCGAGGGTCACCCGCCGCAGCGACCCCTTCCGCTCGTCGTGGACTACCTGGCCGCGGGCGGTGAGTTCCTCGCCGACGGTGGGATGGTTGTCCCAGATGAACTCCTGCTCGCCGTGCAGCATTCGTCGCACATCGATGCCGATTGTGGGGTCCGCGAGCATCTGGGGGAGGTTGGCCCCAAGCGCATACACGGCGGCGAAGGTAGGCGGCACTCCGTGGTCGGGTTCGGCGCCAACCGCGTCCGCGAACGCCTCGATGGCGGACAGGGTGACCGCGGTGGTGACCGCGGGATAAGAGGGGTATGGCATGGAGTCGTCTCCTCGGTCTGTCAGGGGAGCCGAATAGGGTTCGCCCATTGGTTCGGTTCAGTCGTTTGCGCGCTGGTAGATCTGGGTGACGCAGATAGACCCGCCGCCCAGCAGATGGCACATGCCGACGCGGTCGCCTCGCGGCTCGCGGAGCCTGCGGACGGTTTCCCAGATCTGGGCGAGGCCGGTGGGCCCGCCGGGATGACCCCTGGCGATCAGCCCCCCGTCAGTGGAAAACTCCGGCAGCCCGAATTCTGCTTTCGAGCCGGGTCCGAAGGCGCCCGTCTCGATGAGCTTCTCCGCGTCGCCGGTCGCACAGAACCCGAGTAGCTCGTAGTAGAGGATCTCCTCGATAGCGAAGGCGTCGTGCACCTGGACGACGTCCACGTCCGCGGGTTCGATTCCGGCCTTCGCTAAGGCCTCGGCGGCCGTGTCGCGGGTGAGCTCGGGTGGGCCCACGATTGCCCCTTCGAGCACCTGCCCGGGTCCGAACCGGTCGGATTGGAATGCGCTGGCGGCAAGCCGAACGGCCCGTCGCGCGTCGAACCGGGGCAGTGCGCTCTCCGCGCAGAACACCGCCGCTGCCGCTCCTTCGCCCATGGCGTGCACATCATCGAGGTGAACGGGTCCGCGACAACGCGGCTGCCAAGCACCCGCTCGACGGTCACCGGTTCGGCGGCTCGGCGCGCGGCGAACGGATTCGAACGCGCGTAGTTCCAGTTTTTCGTGGCGACCGCGGCGAGATGCTCTGGAGTAGTGCCGAACTCGGCCATCCGCTGGCGTGCCCAGAGGGCGAAGGACACGACGGGCGGGTGGTGGCCTTCTCCGGTGATCACGGCCTCGGTCGGCATCTCGGTCTCGGGCGAGTCGAACCCGACGACCAAGGCGACCTCGGCCCGTCCCGCCTCGATCGCGGTGACCGCTTCGTGCGCCGCCGCGAGCCCGGTGGCTGAGGCGTTCGACACGTGCTGCACCGGGATTCCGGTCAATCCCAGCTCCCGGGCCACGAAGACACCCCGTGGGCTGAGCGGGTGTGCCGCACCGGCGTAGAGAATATCCATCTCCGCGAAGGTCGTGCCAGCGTCGCGCAGCGCGGCCAGGGCCGCGTCGACGGCGAGGCTCACCCCCATACCCGGGCCGTGGTTGCCGAACGGAGTCATGCCGACACCGGTGACATAGACGTCAGCCACAGCGGAACACCACCGTTCCGTCCTCACCGCGGTGACCGACATAGGTCGCGCCGAGCTCGTGCGGGCCGTCGCGGAGCAGGGCCTGCACGCGTGGGCCTTCTGGTAGGTCGATCAGGCCATAGCACTGGTCCCGGTACCGCGTCCAACTAGCCAGGGTGCCCTCGGCCAGGACCTCCAGTTGCTCGCATTCACGCAGTGATCCGTCTGCGGCGAAACGGCGCGGCGGGACGTACAGCTGGCCGGTTGCCTGATCGCGCGAGGCGGGCAGGTTCGCCGCGGCAGTCACGAGGATGCCTCGCGGTGCAGTGCGGCGACGTGTTTCTCCGAGAGCTCGACGACCGCCCGAGTGCCGACGATCGCGGTGTCCGCGCCCTTGAGTAGCTCATGGGCGCGCGCGTCCAACCCCTCGAACGTCCACCTTGCGCCGTGGGAGATCGTGGCCGCGATCGACCACGGTTCGTACCGCCGCACGAGGTCGCCCTCGACGCCGTACACGGTTCCCGAAGGGGCCGGGCACCCGTCGGCGCACAGCCAGAGCACGAACGGCGGGACATTCTCGGCGGCGAAGAAGTCGAACGTCCCATCCTCCGGTGCGGCGACGGCGTCGGCGGCCCCGGGTGAACTCAAGGTGAGCCGGGTCCGTGCGCTCGGGGCGACCGCGTAGCTGCGTACTCCGTACCTCTGGTTGAGTTCGAGATGCCCGGTCACCGCCATTCCCGAGATACCCGCCTTCGCGGCGGCGTAGTTGAACTGGCCGACATTGCCGTGCAGGCCAGCGATACTTGTGGTCTGCACGAGCACGCTGTCTCGGGGGCCGCGCTCGCGGGTGCGGTGGCGCCAGTACTCGGCGGCATGTCGGCTAGCGCAGAAGTGGCCACGCAGGTGAATGCGGACGACGTCGTCGAACTCCTGTTCCGACATGGAGACGAGCATCCGGTCCCGCAGAATCCCGGCGTTGTTGATGAGCACGTCGAGCCCGCCGAACCGCTCGACCGCGGTGACGATCAGGGCTCGGGCTCCGTTGAAGTCGGCGACGTCGTGGTGATCAGCCACCGCTTCACCTCCGGAGGCGCGGATCTCCTCCGCGACCTGCTCCGCCGGGGATGACGAATCGGCGGCGTCTTCTCCGTGCAGGCCACGGCCGAGATCGTTGACCACCACACGGGCTCCGGCGGCGGCGGCCTGCTGGGCGTACTGCGCCCCAATGCCGCGGCCCGCGCCCGTGACCACGACCACCCGGCCTTCCAGCCGGCGTCGCTCAGCGCTGTCTGTCATAGCGGATGTGCTCCCTCTCGAGGTCGATCTGCCTTCTTCATGAGGCGCCGTCGTGTGGAAGGTTGAGCACACGTTCGGCCAAGGTGTTGAGTTGGATGTCGTCGGTTCCGCCGCCGATGGCGAAGGCGGGGCTCATCAGCACGGCATCCGCGGCTCGGGCTTGTTCGGGATCGTCGGGCGGCCACACGGTGGCGGCATTGCCGAGCAGCTCGATCGCGAACTCCGCCGCGTCTCGGATCACCGCGGCCTCGGCGACCTTGAGTGCTGAGGCTCGCGGCGGGGATCCGATTCCGAGGTCGGCTTCCTGGGCGAGCCGTGCGCCGAGTAGCTCGGCCGCGCGCCGTTTGAGGTAGATCTCGGCGATGCGGTGGCGCACGGCGGGTTCGGCGTGTCGGTTGGATGTCTTCGCCATGGCAACGAGGTCGTCCCACCCCAGGGTCTGGCGAACGCGCATCCCGAGTCCTACGGACACGCGTTCTCGGCTCATCATCCAGGTGGTGATCGGCCAGCCCTGGCCGAGGGCACCGAGCAGGTGGCCGGCGGGGACCTCGATCTCGTCCAGGAAGACCTCGTTGAACTCGGTGTCGCCGGTCATCTGCCGCAGCGGCCTGATCTCGACGTCTGGTTGATGCATGTCCACGATGAACATGCTCAGCCCCTGGTGTTTCGGGGTGGCGCCGGTTGCGGTGCGGCACAGTGCCATGCCGAAATCCGCGTGGTGTGCGCCTGAGGTCCAGATCTTCTGGCCGCGCACAGTCCAACCACCGGTCGGCGTCGGGGTGGCCGTGGTGCGGACTCCGGCGAGGTCGGATCCGGCTTCGGGTTCCGACCAGAGCTGGCACCACACCTGTTCTCCGCGCAGTGTCGCTGGGAGGTGGCGTTGCCGCTGGGCGGTGGTGCCGAACGCGCGGATGGCGGGGCCGCATACCTTCAGCCCGAGGGTCAGGCCGGCGGCTGGTAGCGGCACGCCGGCCGTGGCGATGTTGAAGACGCGCTCCGCTTCCGCCGGCAGGCCAGCGCCGCCGTCGGTGATCTCCCAGGTGAGCCCGGCCAGCCCGGCGTCGTGCAGGGCCCGCTGATATCGGCGCGCCTCGGCGATGCCTGGTGCCGGCGTGCCGTTGTCGACGGGGTTTGCGAGTAGGTAGGCGGCCACGAACGCCTTGGTCCGTTCCGCGACGTCGGTGAGGTTCAAGGCGCGATCAACCTGTCCGCGATTCGGGCGCTCCGGCGCATCTGGTCACCGAGCAGAACCGCTTGTGCCCGAGCTCGGCGGAAGTACAGGTGCGCCTCGTGTTCCCAGGTGAAACCGGTCCCGCCGAGGACACGGATGAGGTCGGCGGAGGTGGTGATCGCGGTCTGCGCGGCGAACCATAGGGCGCCCTCGGCGGCGAGATCGAGCCCGTCTGGGCAGTGGTCCGCGCGCCATGCTGCGTCGCGCACGCAGGAGCGGGCTTGCTCAGTCTCGATGAACATCCGGGCGCACCGATGCTTGATCGCCTGGTACGAGCCGATGACACGACCGAACTGGCGGCGTTGCTGTGCGTAGGCGACAGCCAGGTCGAGGCACTGGGCGCTCACCCCGACCAGGTCGGCGGCGACGGTGATCCTGGCCGTGCGCAGCGCCCGCTCGAGCTGGCCGGACACCGGTCCCAGCGCGGTGGCGGATGCCTCGGTCAAGGTGACGTCGGCGTGGGTGCGGGCGCGGTCGAGCCCGGTGAGCCTGCGCCGGCTCACGCCTGGCTGATCGAGTTCGACGCTGAACAGGGTCTCGTCCCCGTCAGCCTGGGCCGCCACGAGCAGGACCTGCGCGTCGTGGCCGTCGCATACCCGGGCGGCGCTGCCGGTGAGTGTCCGCTGGCCGCCGTGGTCGCGGGCGCAGGCCATGTCCACGTCGTCCCAAGCCACCGCCGCGACCAGGCCGTTGCCCGCGATGCGGGTCAGCAGGGCCGCCCGGTCCGGGTGGCTGGAGTCGGTGGCCAGCAGCGACACTGCCAGGGCGCTGGTGCTCAGCAGCGGAGCCGGGCACAGCGTACGAGGCCACCGTCGCTGCCAGGGCTGAGGCCAACACCACCTTGCAGATAGAGCGCAGCCGGTCGAATTTGAGTCCGCCATCCCGAAAATGCCAAATCATGAGCACATCTCCCCGATTGAAGTTGCCGGCTTACTGCGAACTCCCTTTCTTTTTTTTGAATGTCAGCGCGGATGAGCCTAACAAGATCGTTCGGACCGACGGAAATTCATTATCCGGGGAGTTCATGATCGGAAAAATCGATACCGGAGGGAAAAGCGGTCAGGCGGGCTTGCGCGCGCGCGCCATCGTGAGCGCCGTGTCCTCGATCATGTCCTCCTGTCCGCCCACCATGCCGAGGCGACCCAGCTCCAGGAGAATCTCGCGAGCCTTGACCCCGTACTTGGTTTCCGCTCGCTTCGCGAACAAGAGAAAAGATGA
>Ga0137415_10005131_pt1 | contig 12949 bp, 6 predicted proteins | sample CZODoug3_1_1_16f_FD_183082 | JGI IMG/M metagenome (GOLD analysis project Ga0137415, IMG submission 183082) | Vadose zone soil fungal communities from Angelo Coast Range Reserve, California, USA - CZODoug3_1_1_16fungal (Hybrid Assembly) | ecosystem: Environmental > Terrestrial > Soil > Vadose... | reverse complement strand
CATTGAAGTGGAGGACGCGCCGGCGGTCGTGGGCGAGCACGACGAAGACGAACAGAACGCGCAAGCGCGCGGTGGGAACAGTGAAGAAATCGATGGAGACGAGGTCCCGGACGTGATTGGTCAGGAACGTGCGCCACGTCTGCGACGGCGGTGAGCGGCGCTTCGGGAGCAGGCGGGAGACGGTGCGCTCAGCGACGTCGATGCCGAGCTTGAGGAGTTCGCCATGGATTCTGGGAGCACCCCACAGGGGATTGGCCGCGGCCATTCTTCTGACCAGGGCTTTGATCGCGGCGTCGACGGGCGGGTGGCCCGCCGGGCGGCGCCCGGAGAGCGTGGCCCAGTGGCGGCGAAAGCGGCGTCGCTGCCAGCGCAGCACAGTGGCGGGAGCCACGATGACGAGGGCCTGCCTCCAGGCGGGCCACACTCTGGACAGCCAGACCCAAAGGAGCCGATCGCTCCGTTGAAGCTTCGGCCGGTTCGCCGTCCGCTTGTAGACGGCCAGTTGCTGCCGCAAGGCGAGGTTCTCGAGGGCGAGCTGGCGGTGGCCGCCGCACAGGAACGGGAGGAGTCGGAGCAGATGGAGCAGGAGGATGATCATCGGGCTAGCCTCGTATTAGGCCAGACTGCGCATTCGATGGCGCGCTAGTGTCGGGATGACGACAGGGTACGACTACCTGGAAAACATTTTCCACTTCGCCTCGACTGGTGAGGCTTGCGCCTCGCGGAGGCCAGGAATATGCTCACGGACATCGCACCCGGGCGAGATCAAATGCTTATCCTCGCGCGCCCTGCCGCATGTTCGGGCCTCACTCGAATGTCGGATGGAGTTTGCGAGTTTGAACAGTCAAGGGAAGGACGTTTAGCGCCCACCTCATCGTGCTCGTCGTCGAGGTCCTGCCCGTAGCCAAGCGCTAATGGGACGGAAAACGCCTCGCAGAAGATCAGCGGCGAGCCGTCGGCCGAAGCGTGTGCCCGATGACACCACGCCCAAACCTCAGCACCTCGATCGCCCCTCGCAGTCTTCAGATAAAAAGGCGTTCCCGATCGTCGGCATCGGCGCCTCTGCCGGCGGCCTTGAAGCCTTCAGCCAACTGCTGAGAGCACTCCCTGCCGACACCGGCATTGCCTTCGTCCTGATTCAGCACCTGGACCCCAGGCACGAGAGTCGGTTGTCCGATATCCTGTCGAGGACCACGGCGATGCCCGTCCTCACGGTCACCGACCGCCTGCGCGCAGAGCCTAGTCACGTCTACGTGATCCCCCCGAACGCTGACATGACGATCGGCGGTGGCGTCTTCGTGCTCACGCGGCGCGCCGAGGTCGATCACTTCATGCCGATCGACCACTTCTTTCGCTCGCTCGCGCAGGATCAGGAAGGCCGCGCGATCGGCGTGGTGCTGTCGGGGACCGGTTCAGACGGCACGCTCGGCCTCCGCGCGATCAAGGCGGCGGATGGCGTCGCCTTCGTCCAGGACGAGCAATCCGCGCAGCACTCCGGCATGCCCCAGAGCGCGCAGGCGAGCGCCGATTTCGTGCTGCCTCCGGCAGACATCGCCCGCGAGCTGGCGAGGATCAGCGGCCACCCCTACGTGAGCCAGCCCTTGGCATCCCCCGCCGACCCAGGTCAGCCGGAACAAGGGGCCGACGTCGCCGCCATCCTCCGTGTCCTGCGCACCGCCACCGGAGCCGATTTCACGCAGTACAAACCGGCCAGTATCCGGCGCCGCATCGCCCGCCGCATGCTTCTGCAGAAGATCGACGACCTCGGGACGTACGCCCGGCATCTCCGGCAGACGCCCCACGAAGCGCAGGCCCTCTACGACGACCTCCTCATCCAGGTGACCGGGTTCTTCCGGGACCCGGAAGGGTTCGAGGCCCTCAAGCGAAGCGTCTTCCCGAGCCTGGTGAAAGAGCGGGCCGCCGACGAGCCCATCCGAATCTGGGTCCCGGGCTGCGCCACGGGCGAAGAGGCCTACTCGCTCGTGATCTGCCTGCTGGAGTTTCGCGGGGAGACCGACGGCCATCGCCCGATCCAGATGTTCGCCACCGACCTCAGCGCTGCCGCGGTGACCCGAGCCAGGGCCGGGACGTTCCCCGTGAGCATCGAGGGTGAGGTCTCGCCCGAGCGGCTGCGGCGGTTCTTCGTCAAGACGGACGGCCGCTATCAGGTCAGCAAGACGATGCGAGAAATGTGTGTCTTCGCGCAGCAGGACCTGACCAGGGACCCGCCGTTCTCGAAGCTTGACCTGATCAGCTGCTCCAACGTACTGATCTATCTCGGTGCCGCGTTGCAGGAACGTGTCATCCCGGTCCTCCACTACGCGCTGAAGCCCACCGGCTTCCTGAAGCTCGGCCCCTCGGAGAGCGTCGGTCGGTTCACGAACCTCTTCTCGGCCGTCGACAAGAAGCACAAGATCTATGCGCGGAAACAGGGACCTTCAGCCCACCTCGGCTTCGGCCTCACCACCGCCGACCGGATCGCCGCGCCGGCCAGCACGCAGCAGAAGGAGGTGGGTTGGAGCGTGGCGGCGATCGAGAAGGAGGCCGATCGTCTCATCCTGGGGCGGTATGCGCCGGCCGGGGTCGTCGTGAACGCCGACATGGAGATCGTGCAGTTCCGCGGGAAGACCGGCCCCTACCTCGAGGCAGCGCCTGGCGCGGCAAGCCTCGACCTCTTCAAGATGGTGCGGGACGGCCTGTCGTCCGCACTCCGTCACGCCGTGCACCGAGTGGCGAAGGGCGGTGGCCCGGTGAAGGCGGAGGGTCTGCGGGTCAAGGCGAACGGCGTGACCCGGGAGGTCAGCCTCGAGGTGATCCCGATCGGGCCGGCGGAAGGGGTGAGGGACCGTCATCATCTCATCCTGTTCTTCGAGGAGCGCGCCCGAGGCGTCCCGCCCGCGCCTGCGCGCGAGCGCGCGCCTCGGCCGAAGGCGACGGGCGAGCGCCGGGTGGCCCAGCTCGCCCAGGAGCTCGCCACCGCCCGGCAGCATCTCCAGGCCATCAGCGAAGAGCACGAGGCGGCCATGGAAGAGCTGCGCGCCGCCACCGAGGAAGCGCAGTCGAGCAACGAGGAGCTGCAGAGCACGAATGAAGAGCTGGAGACCTCCAAGGAGGAGCTGCAGGCGACCAACGAAGAGCTGACCACCGTGAACGACGAGCTGAACAACCGGAACCTCGAGCTGGGGCAGCTCAGCAACGACCTGAGCAACCTCCTCACGAGCACCCACGTCCCGATCATCATGGTGGGAGCCGATCTCCGCGTCCGCCGCATGACGCCGATTACGGAGCGGATCCTCAACGTCGCCCCGGGCGACATCGGGCGGCCGATCGGGGATCTCAGGCTTAGCGTTGAGGTCCCTGACCTTGAATCGCTGCTCCGGGAAGCGATCGAGACCCTGACCCTCCAGGAACGCGAGGTCGAGGCCCGGGATGGCCGCTGGTACTCGGTGCGAGTCCGGCCGTACCGCACCACGGAAAACAAGATCGACGGCGCCGTCATCTCCTTCGTCGATATCGACATCATCAAGCGTGGCTTCGACGAGGCAAAGGAAGCGCGCGACCAGGCTCAGGCCATCATCGGGACCGTGCGCGAGCCGCTCGTGATTCTCGACGCCGAGCTCCGGGTGGTGACGGCGAACCGGTCGTTCTACGAGACATTCCAACTGCGGCGCGAGAAGACGGAGCGCCAGCCGTTCTTCGAGGTCGAGAACCACCTGTGGGACATCCCGCAGTTACGGACCCTGCTGGAGGAGATCCTGCCGCGGGGCAGCGTCTTCGAAGACCTCGAGATCGAGCACGACTTCGAGGCGATCGGGCGACGGACGATGCGCCTGAACGCCCGCCGCGTTCTCTCGGCGACCGGCCAACCAGCCCTGGTCCTTCTGGCCATCGAAGACGTCACCGAGATGAAGAACTTCGAGCGCGAGCGAGGCCTGCGTGCAGCAGCGGAGGAGATGACCTTGGCCAAAGACCGGTTCGTCGCGGTCCTGTCGCATGAGCTGCGCACGCCACTGACCGCGATGGTGGGGTGGACCCGGATGCTGCGAACGGGGAAGCTGGACGAGGCTGCCACCGCAAGGGCCCTAGAAGTGATCGAGCGCAACACCGCCGCGCAGGTGCGCCTGATCGAGGACCTCCTCGATGTGTCGCGCATCGTCGCGGGCGCCCTGCATCTCGAGACGCGCCCTATCATGGTCGCGCCGGTCGTGGCGGCGGCGCTCGCCGCGATGCAGCCAACGGCCGAGGCCAATGGAATCCAGATCGAGGGCATCCTGGACGAGAAGGCCGGCCCGGTCCGTGGCGACCCGGGCCGCTTGCAACAGATCGTCTGGAATCTCGTCTCCAACGCGATCAAATTCACGCCGAACGGAGGCCGGGTCGGGGTCCGCCTCGTACAGCGAGAGTCCGCCGTCGAGATCAGCGTGCGCGACACCGGCAAGGGAATCACGACCGAACAGCTCCCACATATTTTCAGCCGGCTTGGCGTCGTGCACACCAGCTCACGGTCTCATGGAGATGGTCTAGGGCTTGGGCTCGCCATCGTGCGCCATCTCGTGGAACTCCACGGCGGGGCGGTCCAGGCTCTGAGCGCCGGGCCGGGACAGGGCGCGACCTTCACCGTGACTCTGCCGCTGACGCACGAACGTCCCGCTCACGAGGTGGAGGCCCGGCGGATCGCGGCCAGCCAGCTTGCGCCCAGTCAACCTCCGGCGCTCAGCGGCATTCGGGTCCTCGTCGTGGAGGACGAGGCCGACACGCGAGAGCTGCTCAGAACGATCCTGGCGCAATGCGGAGCCCAGGTGACCGTCACGGCGAACGCCCGGGAAGCGCTGGAGACACTTGCACACGCGACGTTCGATGTCCTGGTCAGCGACATCCGCATGCCGGGAGAGGACGGCTACGCTCTCCTCCGCAAAGTCAGGGCGCTCGACGCCGAGCGCGGCGGGCAGATCCCCGCGCTCGCCCTCACCGCGTATACCAGGATCGAAGATCGAGAGGCGGCGCTGTCGGCCGGCTATCAGCAGCACGCTGCCAAGCCGATCGAACCGGCCGAACTGGCAGCGGCGGTCGCCACGCTCGCCGCCAGCACGAAACGGAAACGCGGCGACTGAGATTGGGTATATCGAGAGCCCGCACTCGCCGAAGCCTCAGTCCAATCTAAAGCGGCGTTACAGGCCGTGACGGTGGGCGGGATTCGAACGCGCATTCGAGTGCTGCTGGGCGCCCCAGGCAAGGGAGATACTGCACAGCGCAGCGTCCCGGAGGGGAGTAACTGCCGCCCAGGGCGTAGGTAGGGTCACAGCAGCTCCACGGGGTTGAGGTCGGGCGCGTAGGGCGGAAACCAGACGATCTCCCAGCGCGGATGTGTGGCCAGCCATGCGCGCACGAGCTGGTGCTTGTGCGGGTTGCCGCGATCCCAGACGAGGATGACGGGACCACGCACCTGGCGCGCGAGGTGGCGGAGAAATCGCAAGACTTGTGGCCCCCGGATGTTGAGTCGTGGATACAAGGCCAAGGCCAGGGTGATCTTGTCCCTCGCCAAAACCTCATCCGACTCGCTCAGGAGCAGCGAGATCCGTCAATCCTTCACAGGCCCACGACCCCGAGCTTGGTTGGAGGTAGGCGACCGGCATCGTTAGACCGTCGGCCTTACACGGTCACATCGGAGTCGCGATGGAGGACGGAGAGCGGGCAGGCTGGGCGGCTGAGCTGGGACCTGTGACGCGTGTTCGATGGTAGTGGGGACCGCCGGTGCTCGACTACGCCGCGTGGCGGACGTACCGGTGATGCAGGCCACCGACTTCGGGAATCTCCACGATCCCGCCCGCCGCGGGGAGCGCGACGGGCCGGACGTCCGGCGCATCCTTGTCGAGCGAGAGATGCGTGCGAGCCCGGTGATAGTAGGAGAAGTAGCGGGCCAGAATGCGCCGCAGGTGGCTTTCGCCGAGAACCAGAGCGTGATCCAGACCTTCGCGTCGGATCGAGCCGATGAGCCGCTCCGCGAAGGGATTCTGCCACGGGCTGTGCGGAGCCGTGAGGACTGCCCTTCACTCGGTGGCGAAACTGCTCGCCGTAGACCTGGTCACGGTCGCGCAGGAGATAGGCGGGCGCGGAGTCGTCCGGGAAGGCGTCCACGATCTGCTGGGCGGTCCAGCGGGCGGTGGGGTGCTCGGTCACGTTGAAGTGGAGGACGCGGCGGCGCTCGTGGGCCAGCACGACGAGGACGAAGAGGACGTGCAAGTGAGCGGTGGGAACGGTGAAGAAGTCGATCGAGACGAGGTCGCGGACATGGTTGGTGAGGAACGTTCGCCAGGTCTGCGACGGGGGTGAGCGCCGCTTGGGGAGCAGCCGAGAGACGGTGCGCTCGGCGACGTCGATACCGAGCTTCAGGAGTTCGGCATGGATTCTCGGAGCGCCCCAGAGGGGATTCGCTGCGGCCATTTTCCTGGCCAGGGCGGTGATCTCGGCGTTGACGGGAGGGCGGCCGGCGGTGGGCCGGCCGGAGAGCTTGGTCCAGTGCTCGCGGAAGCGGCGCCGCTGCCACCGCAGGACGGTGTCGGGCGTAACGATCATGAGGGGCTGCCGCCACCCGGCCCAGACCCCGGCCAGCCAGATCTAGAAGAGACGATCAGTCGTGCGAAGCTTGGGCCGGGTCGCCGTTCTCTCGTACACGGCGAGCTGGTGGCGCAAGGCGAGGTTCTCCAGGGCGAGCTGACGGTGGCCGCCACAGAGGAAGGGGAGGAGTCGAAGCACGTGCAGCAGGAGGGTGATCATCGGGCTCGGATTCTTTCCGGATCAGAGCCGACAGATCAACCGCTTGGCCGCCGGACGGAGTTTTGGCGAAGGACAACTACCTGTCTGTGCCCGGATAGGCGATAATACTGCCCCAAAACCGGGGCAGGGAGGCAGTGAACCGTCCGGGCGTGGAGAGGAAAAGCGATGATCGGGACGCCGGAAGGGCGCAACGCGCGATCGCTCCACGCAGTCGTCTTCGCCTGGACGGTGATGATCTTCATCTTCATTACCCAGGGCCACGCGGCCGGCGCTTGCCCCACGGCAAGCTTTCAGCCGCTGCGAACGGTGGGCGGCCAGGGAGTGCCCGGCTTTACTCCGAATCCCGTTTCCATCGCGACGGCCGATTTCAATAACGACGGAAAACTCGACCTGATCATCGCGGACGGGTTTGGCTTCGCCGTGTTCCTCGGCGACGGAGGCGGCGGCTTCGTCAACTCGTTCGGGTCGGGCACCTCCTCCGGTCCGCACGCCATTGCCGTCGGAGATTTCAATGGCGATGGGAACCTGGACGTGGCCATGGCCTTCAGCCTCGATTTCTTTGGAAACGACAGGACGACGATCTTCTTCCATTTCGGGGATGGGAGAGGCAACTTCACCTCGCCGCTGAGTCAGCTCATCGAGTTCCCGGGGCGCGGGCATCCCATTCTCGCCACGGGTGACTTCGACGGGGACGGGAACCTCGACCTCGCCGTGGCCGACGGCGTCGACACGAACATCCTGATCCTCACCGGAGACGGCACGGGGACGTTCACCCAGAAGACGTCAGTTCGTAACGCGGGGGCGAGCGCTCCCGTCGCCATGATCGCGGGCGACTTCAACGGCGACGGCGTGTCCGACCTCGTGGTGGCGCATGGCCAGTCCAACAAGATCTCGATCTTTCTCGCGAATAGGTTCCCGAGCGTCTTCGACACGCCTGCGACCCTTGCGACGGGCCTCACGCCTGCGGCGCTGGTAGCGGCGGACTTCAATGGCGATGGCCTGCTGGACATCGCCGTCCAAAACGCTGACTCGCAAAACGTCTCGATCTTCCTCGGGCTGGGAACGGGCGCCTTCCGCCCGGCCGCATCCTTCGCAAGCGACGCCGCCACCGCGATCGCCGTCGGCGACCTGAATGCCGACGGTGTGCCGGACCTGGCGGTCACGAGCCCCGGTCTCAACCGGGTCTGCGTGCTCATCGGCGACGGCGCGGGAGGCTTCGGGCCGGCCGCATGTTTTTCCACTGGCGTGGAGCCGCGCGCGGTGACCATCGACAACTTCAACGGAGACGGCGGCCTGGACATCGCCACCGTCAATGCCGTGGCCCAGAGTGCTGTGGCCACGGTATCGGTGCTGCTCAACAACTGCACGGAGGCCGCGATCGATGTGAGGGCGACCGGGATGGAGGTGACGCAGGCGATTCAGGATCTGAACAACAGCGTGGTCCTCGTTGCCGACAGGCGGACATTCGTGCGTGTGCACGTCGCCGCGGACACCACCGTGCCGAATGTCGGCGCACGACTGACTGGTGTTGATGCAAATGGCGCCCCCCTGGGTGATCCGTTGCGGCCCAAGAACGTGGGAGCCGCCATCGCCGTGAAGAGCACTCCCGATCGCGGCCGGCTCGACGACAGCTTTTTCTTCGAGTTGCCCGCGAGCTGGACCCGGGCGGGCGCAATCACGTTGCAGGCGGAGGTCAATCCGCTGCATACCGTGCCGGAAGCGACCTACGCGAACAACGCGATTGGGACTTCGGTGCGGTTCGAGACCACCAAACCTCTGAGACTCCGCATCGTCGATTACCGGTTCAGGGACGCCGGGGGCCAATTGCAGACGAACGCTCACTTCGACCGCGACGCAAACGTCGTGGAGTCGGAGGTGCAACGCAAATTGCCGTTCAGCCGGGTGTTGATGGAGCGGACGCAGTTCGAGGACGCGAGCCCGCCCATGGACATCTTGCAGAACGTCTGCTGGTCCCCTCCCTCGCCGGTCTTCGCGCAGCTGGTCGCTCGCCTGCAGGCCTTTCGTCAGACGCAGCCGAGTAGCCCGGACACGCTGTACTACCTGCTGGTCGATTCCAACCTTCTCTGTGGAGGGCGGGGCGAAAACATTCCGGGATGGAATGCCGTGGGCAACCTCCTTGTGCCCGTGCACGAGATCGGCCATCTACTCGGACGGCGCCACGTGGACTGTACGCATGAGGAGGTCGGAGTCGACCTGAACTACCCTTACGCGCAAGGCCACATCGGCGGCCCCACCAACGACCCGGCTCGCTTCTATGGATTCGACAGGGGAGACGCCTCCCTCCTGTTCCCGGAGCCGCTCCATCCCGTCGCCAACACCGCCGGGGACGAGATGAGTTATTGCCAAGAGCATTGGTTCTCCGACTACAGCTACAGCGGCATCCGGACGTACGTGCAAGGGACCGCGACGTTTCCGAGCGCCCGTCTGCCGTTGCTGACGCCGCTCGCATCTCTATCGCTCCTCAATGACGCAGCGGCAACCCTCTCTCCTGTCTATGTCACCGGCGACTTGCTCGTGATCTACGGAACCGTCGACGTGGCCACCGAGACGGTGTCCCTGACGCTGGTCGCCCGTCAAGATCGGGTCGCCGAGATCCCGCCACTGCTTCCGGGGCCCTACCAGATCCGACTCATCGACGGCGCGGGGACCATGCTCGCCACTTATCCCTTCACGCCGCAAATTGGGACCGAAGGCGGCACCACGGCGGTCATCAGCCAAGTCGTGAACTTCGTGCCCGGCACGCGACGGATCGACATCTACTCGGACACGAGCCTCCGCCAGATTGCTTCGGTGCCCGTCAGCAGCAACGCGCCTCGCGTGACGATCACGTCGAGTTTCGGCGGGTCGGCGCTTCCCGCCACGGGACCGGTCACGATCACCTATACGGGGAGCGATGCCGACGGCGATCCGCTCACGTACACGCTGCTGTACAGCTTCGACGACCGCGTCAGCTGGCGAGCCCTGGTCAGTGGCGTCCGCGCGCAGACGATCACCGTGGATGCTGCGCAGCTCGAAGGCACCGCGGGCGCAAGCAGCGCGTTCTTCCGCGTCGTTGCCAACGACGGCGTGCTGACGGGTGAAGCGGAGACGGGGCCTTTCGCCGTGGCCGGCAAGTCACCGGTCGCGCGGATCATCGAGCCAGCGGATCTCAGTGCCTACGAGTATGGGCAGACGGTGACGCTGGAAGGCTCGGCGCTCGACTTGGAGGACGGCACGCTCGAGGGGACGTCTCTAGGCTGGACTTCGGACATCGATGGAGCGCTTGGGACGGGTCGGGTGCTTCATCGGTCTCATCTCACCCCCGGGACTCATCGGGTCACGCTCACGGCAACGGATTCGGACGGACAGACGGGCACCGCCTCCGTCACGATCCATGTCGGCTACCAGAATCCGATCATCGTCTGTCCGGCGCCGCAGGTCATCAGCCCGGCCCCCGGTCTCTGCTCGGGAATCGCGAGTTATCCGTCGCCGACCGTCACGGACAACTTGCCCGGCGTGACTCTGAGCTGTGTGCCCGCGTTGGGCTCGCTCCTTCCCCTGGGAGAGACGACCAGGATCGCGTGCACGGCGACCGACCGTGATGCAAACATCGCGGGCTGTGGCTTCCCGGTCACGGTGCGAGAGGGCCACCGCTGTCCGCAAGGCCAGGGCTACTGGAAGAACCATCTCGACGCCTGGCGGGTGGGTTCTCTGAGCCTCGGCTTGCAGACCTACTCCCAACAAGAACTCCTAGCACTCCTTGGCGCGGCCGTCGGGACAGGCAGGCGAGCGGATGCCAGCCTGATTCTGGCGAAGCAGCTGATCGCCACCCTGCTCAGCACTGCGAGCGATGCGAGCCCGGCCCCGATCTGTGGCGTGGTAAGCGCGGCGCAGCAGTTGTTGGGCGGATATGCGGGCAAGCTCCCGTACGGCGTCGACGTCTCATCGCCAGCGGGTCAGGCCATGGTGGGACAGGCGCGTGCCCTCGACAACTACAACCAGGGTGGCCTCCTGGCCAGTTGCGTGCCTTGAGTCGCGCAACGGCAACGCGAGCGAGCAAGAACGACCTTCCCGTCCGGCAAGGCTCGGCCGTCAATGGGGGCATCCCCGCCCCACCGCCACGTACTCGAAGACGCTCGAGCGCGGGCAAGCTTGGCAACACGCAGATCCCGAGCCTGATGAGCAACTAGCAATAAAGGAGCACAGCCCCACGCGGGACGGCGAGGCACCCCGTCCGAGCGGCTCCGCTCGTGCGGGCGCCGCACCGTCGGCGATCGTCGTCGAAGTGCTGACGCGGCGCGCGCGCGGAGCCGCTCTCCCGAGACGTCGCGATGTCTCAGAGCATTCCCAGAGGAAGGTCCAGACACGAGATCTCCTACCAGTTCACGAATCCCGTAGGGGACTCGACCCGTGTTATCCAGTCATGGGTTACCGCAGATCAACCCAGTACACCTCCGGTACCGTGTAGCATTCTGCATTGCGGGCCCCCGCAACCACGCAGGGACAAGGGGTTAGCGGTCGCCGCCGCTGACCCCTTCGTCGTTTCTGCTACCATTTTGCAACCGCTGCAGCGCGTCAGCGGCCACGCGAACCGTGCCGGCGTGGCTGCTCTCACCGAACACCAGCCGGTCGAGCTTCCGCGCCTCCGCCGCGTGAACGTCGGGCATGAGATGTCCGTAACGGTCGAGCGTTGTCTGGATCGATGCGTGGCCGAGCTGGGTCTGGATGTACTTCGGGTGCGCCCCCTGAGCGATCAGGAGACTCGCATAAGTGTGGCGCAGGTCGTGAAACCGGATGCGCCGAAGCTCGGCGCGGCGGAGCGCCCGCGCCCAGTCGCGCTGAGCGAAGGTGTCGGGATTGATCGGCTCGCCGTCGGGGCTGCAGAAGACGAGCCCGGCCTGGAAGCGGCTCGGGACCTTGGCCAGCGCCGCTCGCAGCGTCGGCGCTAGGTCGATCGTCCGACGCGAGCGCCGGGACTTCGGTGTGACGAACTTCCCCCGCCAGAGCGCTCGGCGGACGAAGATGCGATGATCCTCGAGATCGATGTCCTCCCACCGGAGCCCGAGGAGCTCGCCCCGGCGCATCCCCGTCAGCACAGCGCACAGGAGCAGCGTGCGCACCGGCTCGTCCGCGGCGTCGAGGAGCCGCCGGATCTCGGGCGGCGTCAGGATCTGCATCTCCTGATCCTCGCTCCGCGGCCGCTCCGCGTACTGGGCCGGGTTTACGTCGAGGTAGCCCCACTGGACCGCGTGCTTGAACATCTCCTTAAGCACCACCATCGCGTTGAGCACGGTCTTGGGCGAGAGCTCCTTGGCCAGCAAGGCCTTCATGAACTCGCGCACGTGCGGCAGCGTGATTTCGTCGAGCCGCATCTGCCCGAAGAACGGAACGATGTGCAGCCTCGAGCGGCTGCGGCAGCTCTCGGCCGAGGATTCCTTCATCCGCCCGAGGCGAATCTGCACGGTCACGTAGTCCTCGTCCCACTTCGCGGCGAACTCCTTCATCGTGATTGGCTGTCTGTTGAGACGAAACTTCCCGTTGCGGCGTTCCCACATGCGCTCGGCCAGGACCTGCCTGGCCTCATGGAGGTTCGGGCCGATGGTCTCCCAACGGCGCCGACCCGCCGCATCGTAGTACTGGATCGCATACTGCTTCCCCCGTTTCCGGATGGCCCCCATCTCACTGCCTCCTTTCTCGCGGAGGCCATGCCGGTACCCTCTGATCGGTCGGGGTTACATGGGGAAAGCAAATACCTGACGCGATGCTCGAAGTCAACGCTGCTCGGCACGGACGGCGGGCCGTGTTGCTCGCCTGAGCGCTCTCGGACCGCGCCCATCGCGTCTGAGCTCGTCGACCCAGGCGGTGAGCTCGTCTCGGTCGAACCGAAGATACTTCCCGAGCTTCACGTGGGGAACGCTGTTCGTCCGCGTACGCTCGTAGAGCCAGCTCACCGGCACTCTCAAGAGGTCCGCGGCTTCCTGCACTGTCAGCCAGGCCATCGAGCTCGCAGTGTCTCCTCTCCTCGGAGCGGCGCTGTCGTAAGCTGCAACCAGATGGGAAGACACCAGGCAAGCGCGTTGCCATCCGCCACATCTGCCCGAATGGGCTTGACGCTCCTCCGGGAAACACGTCCTAATCTAGGGATTTTCGTTTCGAAGACCGACGAGCGGCACTA
>Ga0137415_10005128_pt1 | contig 12952 bp, 15 predicted proteins | sample CZODoug3_1_1_16f_FD_183082 | JGI IMG/M metagenome (GOLD analysis project Ga0137415, IMG submission 183082) | Vadose zone soil fungal communities from Angelo Coast Range Reserve, California, USA - CZODoug3_1_1_16fungal (Hybrid Assembly) | ecosystem: Environmental > Terrestrial > Soil > Vadose... | reverse complement strand
CACGGGTGCTCGAGCTCGATCTCCTTGGCGATCGACACACCATCGTTGGTGATGGTGGGCGCGCCCCACTTCTTCTCGAGCACGACGTTGCGGCCACGCGGGCCCAGCGTCACCTTGACGACGTCGGCGAGGGTGTTCATCCCACGCTCGAGCGCGCGACGGGCCTCCTCGTCGAACGCGATCATCTTGGCCATGCGGTGTGGTCCTCTCCAGCGTTCTTCTTCGTGCAGGGAGTAATCGGCGCCCACGCCCGCGACGGCCGGACCCGGGTCGAAGCCCTGGTCCTCACCGGCACCGATGACCGGTTTTAGCACTCTCATACTTCGAGTGCTAACGTCAGCTTACACAAAATTGCGTGCACGCATAGATGCGTGCACGCAATTTTTGTCGTTAGACTCCGTGCCGTGGGCGCGAGCGAGAGCAGGGGAGTACGGGAGCGCAAGAAGCGCGCCACCCGCGAGGCCCTCAGTGCCGCCGCGCTGCGCCTCGCCAGGGAGCACGGGCCGGAGAACGTGCGGGTCGACGACATTGCCGAGGCCGCCGGCGTCTCGCCGCGCACCTACAACAACTACTTCTCCAGCCGGGAGCAGGCGATCATGGTCGCGCTGGCCGCGGAGCGCGGGCTGCGGGTGGGAGCAGCGCTGCGGGCCCGCCCGACCGACGAGCCACTCGACCGGGCCGTGGTGGCGGCGGTCATCGAGCAGTACTCCGGCGATGGCGAACCCAACCGCGAGGCTCTCGCCCTGATCACCTCGGCACCTGCCCTGCAGGCGGAGTTCCTCGACACGATCGCGGCGATCGAACATCCCCTCGCGGAGGCGATCGCGGCCAGAACCGGCGCCAGTGCCAGCGCTGATGACAACGGCGACGGCGGCGTCGTGGGCAGGGGCGAGCTCGGGGCCGAGGTGCTCGCGGCCGCCGTTTCCTCGGCTGCGCGGGTCGCCGCCGAGCGCTGGCTGCGGCCCGAGCCGGCGACGCCGTTCTCGGCCATGCTGCGCGACGCGCTCACCTGGGTCGCCCCAGCGCTCCGGTCAAGCCCGCCTGCCTGATCCGCTGGCCGAGCCCCGGCTCTCTTCGGGTGGAGACGCGTCTCCACCCGAAGATACGGCGCTGGCCTCACGACAGGGTCTCTGTACTGGTCGAAGCTTGGGACAGATCGAGCTGGAGATCAATCTTGTCGGAGGTGGCGTGGTGAGTGGACCGGTGGAAGTCGTACTGATCCTGGCGGCGGTGGGCTATGTCCTGGTCCGCCGGATGATGGGGGAGCCGGTGCAGGCCAAGCGGATGCTGGTCCTGCCGGCCGTGCTGGTGGTGATCGGGCTGTCGGACGTGTCGGGTGACGCGCAGACCGCGGTGTCCGTACTGTTCCTGGTCGCCACCGGCGTCATCAGCGTGCTGCTCGGTGGCCTGCGTGGGCTGAGCGTTCGTCTCTCGGAGCGCGACGGGCTGGCGTTCGTGAACTACACCGGCGTGACCGTGGCCCTCTGGGTGGTGAACCTTGTGATCAAGTTCGGGGCGAACTTCATCCTGGCTGGTGTCGATCGGCTCGACGCCGCTTCGGTGAGCAACAGCCTGCTCCTCACCCTGGGCGCGGGAATGCTAGCCGAGGGCCTGGTGTTGTTGGCCAGGGCGGTGCGGACGGACAGCCGCATCATGTGGGCCCAGGGCAAGGACGGCGCGCCGCACGCCATGTCTCCGTTCCTGGATGGCCTGCAGGCACGCTCCCGGCGGGTCGACACGCCTCGTGACGAGCACCGGTAGTGGCAAGATCGTGCCCGTGACCTCCGCCGAGCCGGATCCGGCTCCGCCGCCGTCCGGGCCGCGAGAGCCGGGGGTGACGGCCGACCCCCGGCCCGAGCGGTTCACCGACGACCTGACCCGCCCTTTCGTCGCGATCACGCTGATCGCCGTGGTCGCGGTGGAGATACCGGGTCGTCGGCTCGTTGCCCCAGGCTTGTCGATCACGCTGTTCGTACTGGTCGCCGCTTTGGCGATCGGCACTTTGTTTCCGTGGACCCGGCTGCCGCAGTGGCTGCAGGTCGCCCTCATGGGCGCCTACGTGGTGTTGGCGTCGATCATGGTCCCGCTCACCCACGCCACCGAGGCGCCGGTGTTCGCATTCGTCGCCTCGGCCGTCGCGGGCGGGAAGTTGGCGTCCCGCACGGCTGCCCTCTGGGTCGCGGCGGCCGGTGCGGTCAGCTGCGCGGCGGCGATCCGGTTCGTCGGCACGGTCGACCCGGTGCCGGGCCAGTGGCCGTGGTGGGTCGGCTTCCTGGTGGGCACCCCGGTGTTCATCGGCATCTCGCGCCGCGACCGCCTGGACGCGGTGTACAACGCCCGTCGGGCGGTTGCCGAGACGGAGCGGGCCGCGGCGTCCGAGGCAAGGGAAGCGGCCTTGCTGGAGCGCGCCAGGATCGCCCGCGAGATCCATGACGTGCTCGGGCATTCGCTTTCGGGCATCGCGCTGCAGCTGGACATGGCCGATGCGTTGGCCGGCACCGGCCGTGCCGACGAGGCGATGCTGGCGGTCCGCAAGGCCCGGAGTCTCGCGGTGGACAGCATCGCCGAGACGCGCCGGGCGGTGTACGCGCTGCGCGAGGACACCCTCCCACTGCCGGCGTCGCTGCGGCTGCTGGCCAGTGGTGATGCGGTGTCCTTCGAGGTCACCGGGGACCCTGGGCCGGTGTCGGTCGAGACGTCACATACCGTGATCCGGGTGGCGCAGGAAGCGCTGACCAATGCCACCAAGTACGCGCACGGGGCGGCCCGGACGATGACGCTCGACTTCACCGACGACCGGGTCTGCCTGACTGTGACCAACGGTCCCGCAACGGCGCCCCCGCCGGCCGCCGTCGTCGGCGGCACCGGTGTCGGCCTGGTCGGGCTGCGCGAGCGCGCCGCCCTGCTCGGTGGCACGCTTCAGGCCGGGCCCCAGGACGGCGGCGGCTGGACCGTGCGACTGGAGGTGCCGAGGTGAGCATCAGGTTGGTCGTTGTGGACGACCAGGCGACCGTCCGGGAGGCCCTGGCGGTGATGTTGGACCTTGCCGAGGACGTCGACGTGGTCGGCACCGCGACCAACGGCGCGGAGGCGGTCGCGGTGGTCGCGGAGCATCGCCCCGACGTGGTCCTGATGGACCTCAACATGCCGGTGTTGGGCGGCGTGGCGGCCACCGGGCAGATCCACGCGGCGAGCCCGGGGGTGACCGTCGTGGTGTTGACGACCTTCGATGACGACGAGTCGATCCTGGCCGCCCTGCAGGCCGGCGCCAGCGGCTACCTGACCAAGGAAGCCGATCGGGCGACGATCCTACAGGCGGTCCGCGCGGCGAGCCACGGGCAGACGGTGCTCGCGCCCGAGGTGCAGCGCCGACTGTTGCGGCTCGCCACCCGGCGCGCGACCCCGCCGTCGGCGCCGGACACGTTGACCGCGCTGACCGCGCGGGAGCAGCAGATCCTGCGGCTGATCGGCGAGGGCCTGCGCAACCCGGAGATCGCCGAGCACCTGGTCATCAGCGAGGCGACGGTGAAGACCCACATCAACAACGTGTTCGCCAAGGCCGGGTTCCACTCCCGGGCCGACGCCGTCCGGTACGCGCTCAACGCCGACCTCCCTGAGGTACCGCGAGCCGGTCGCGGCGGGCCGATGTCGGGCGCGCGGCCCTAGCGCGCACCGTGACACGCTCGACGGCTGGCACGGCCGGGCTGGCTGGCGCGGCCGAGGGGGCCGGCGCGGAGGTCCGGGCCTCGGCCGGCGCGGGAGGCGTGGCCACGACCGGCTTTCGCAGCGTGGCCGCGAGTAACAGACAGGCCGCGGTGAGGACGGCGGCCAGCAGGAACACGTCCGCGTAGGCGATGGCCTGCACGTGCAGCTGCAGTTGTGTGTAGAGCTCGTACAGGCCGGTCGGTCCCTGCTGGACGAGCTGCTGTGCCGAGGATGGTAGGTCGCCGCCCTGGAGCAGGGCACCCTGGTCGGCGGTCTGCTGCGCGGACTCGTTGACGACCAGCGCGCCGGTGCCGGCGAGGCCGATCGCGGACGAGATGCGCTGGGTGATGTTGTTGATCGCGCTGCCGAACCCGACGTACTCGGTGGGCAGCGAGTTGAGCCCCGCCGTCATGATCGGCATGATGGCCAGCCCGTTGCCGAAGGACATGATGACCGTCCAGAGCACCACCTCCTGCCGGGTCATGTCCACGTTGATCCCGGTGAGCAGGTAGATGCCGCAGGCGGCGATGGCCAGGCCGACCAGCGCCGGCCAGCGCGGCCCGAAGCGGTCGTAGATCTTCCCGGCCACCGGCATCAGGGCCGCCATGACCAGTGCCTCCGGCAGCACCAGCAGCCCGGCGTTCAGCGGGGTGAGGCCCTGGTCGTTCTGCAGGAACATGGGCAGGTAGAACGAGGTGACGGTGAGCTCGAAGAGCATCACGGCGATGATCAGCGCGGCCTTCACGAACGGCCAGTGCCGCAGCGTGCGCAGGTCGATCAGCGGGTGCTCGACCTCGTTCTCGATCACCGCGAACAGGGCAAGCGCGAGCAGCCCGGAGACCAGCAGGATCAGCGTGGAGTAGGCGCTCCAGCCCCACTTCTGGCCCTTCGAGGTGGCCAGCAGCAGCGCGAACAGCCCGTAGCCGATGGTCAGGAAGCCCCACCAGTCGAAGTCGTGGGTCGTGGTTCGGCCGAGTCGGGGCAGGATGAACCACGCCGCGGCGGCACCCAGCAGGCCGATCGGCACGTTGATGTAGAAGATCAGCCGCCAGTCCAGGTACTCGACGATGTAGCCGCCCAGCGTCGGGCCGATGGCCGGCGCGACCACGATGCCCAGGCCGTAGAGCCCCATTGCGCCGCCGATCTGCTCCATCGGCACGATCTTGTAGAGGATGGTCAGCGTCATCACCGGCAAGATGCCGCCCGGGATGGCCTGCAGCACCCGGAAGGCGATCATGCTGTCCAGGTTCCAGGCCAGCCCGCACAGCGCCGAGGCGGCCGCGAACCCGATCATCGACATCCGGTGCGCGAGAGTCGCCCCGATCCGATTTCCGAGCCAGTTGCTCAATGGCACCACGACGCCCAGCGCCAGTGTGTAGGCCGTACTGACCCATTCGATGTCGTCGGACGCCGCGCCGAAGTCCTTCTGCATCGTCGGGATCGCGGTATTGACGATGCTCGAGTCCAGCAGAGCCATGAAGCTGCCGACCATGAGCACGAGCATCGGCACGATCCACCGGGCCGCCGGCTCGGCCGAACCTGTGGGCCCGACCCGTGTGCTATCGGATTTCATGGTGATTCCTCGATTTCAGGCCGGCTCGGTTTCGCTTTTCAGCGGATGACTGGCTGGGTCTCTCAGTTGGCGGCCTTGGCGTGTTTTGCGGTCACCACGGTCCAGCCCAGCAGTAGTGAATAGCTGGCGACCAGGAGTGCCTGGGAAACGTCGACCGCAATGTTGAGCGGCAACAGGTAGGCCGCCGCGATACGCAGGGCGGAGTCGGTGAACAGGCCCACGCCCCAGACCAGCGACACCAGGTACCAGCGCCTGCGCATGACCGCCGTGTTCGCCGTGCTGAGGAACTCGGCCTGGCCGGCCCGCCCGGCGAACCGCTTGGCCGCGTGGTAGGCGAGCGGCCGCCTGATCAGGCAACTCGCCAGGAACACGATGCCCGCGGTCGCCGACGTGGCGCAGTCCTTCGCCAGCAGGAAGCGCACATCGCCGGTCACGAACGAGAGCACGAAACCGGTTCCGAAGAGAATGAGCAGGAACGTGGCGAAGACGTCCAGGCGGCGCTCCCGGAATGCCACCCATCCCATGCGCAGTGCCGAGACGATCGTGCCGGCGAGCAGGGATGCGTAGGTGCTCATACCGAGCAGTTGGGCAATGAAGTACGCGATTACCGGGAGACCCACGTCCCATAGCAGGGTCCACGCCATGGTTCGCACGGCGGGCCGAGTCGACGGGTTCAGGGTGTCAGGTGTCGATTCATTCATTGCGCTACCTCTCCGCTTTTGAAATCAGCCGGTCATCCGGAAACTTCGACCTCGTGGCTGAATTTGTTTAAAGATTAAGGCGGTTGGCAGCTGATGTCGTGGGTCCGCTGCGGTATCTCTGGGTGGAGAAAATGCTCCACCCAGGTCCACCCGGTTCGAGTGGCCGCGGTCACGTATTTGCGAGGGAGGATATTTACGCCGGGCCGGCCCCTGGCGCTCGGCGGCCGCCGAGCGCCGCCGACCGTAGCCGTGGCACCGGAGGCCGAGTTCACCCCACCGGTCGGAATGTTGGCCGCGCCCGTGGGGTTCAATCCGTTTATGGCAGACGTAACCGCTGAGTTCAGCCCGACGGACTGGGTCCAGGGCCAGACGAAGACGATCCTCGAGACCGGCACAACGGAGGGCATCGACATCCTCGGCTCGCCGATCGTGCTGCTCACCCTGCGGGGCGCGAAGTCCGGCAAGCTGCGCTACACGCCGGTGATGCGCGTGGAGCATGACGGCAGCTACGCCGTGGTCGCCTCCAAGGGAGGAGCCCCTGAGCACCCCGTTTGGTATTACAACATCAAGGCGTACCCGGAGTTCCGGCTGCAGGACGGGACCGTGGCCAAGGACTACGTCGCCCACGAAGCCGACGGCGACGAGCGCGCAGCGTGGTGGGAGCGCGCGGTCGAGGCATTCCCGTCCTATGCCGAATACCAGACGAAGACGGACCGGCAGATCCCCGTCTTCGTGCTGAACCCGAAGTCCTGACCCACCCGACCAGGTAGCCGCCCAGGCGGGCGGCTACCTGAGTCATGGGTCTCGATGTCGACGGGGACCCGTTCGCCTCCGGACAGAGCGCTCGTCAGCGCTACGCGGTTCCCGCCCCCGAGGCCTCGGCAGAGCCGTCCGCGTCGCCGATCGGAACCAGCCGGGCATCGAGCCGAGCCGGCACCGCCGACAGTGCGCGGGCCACGAGGCAGTTTCTCTTCGTGTTCTCGGCCAGGGTCTGGAACTGCGCTTCGGGGATGTCCGACACCGCCACCTCGCACAGCAGTTCGATGTCGCTCAGCGCAACCCCGCTCGCGCCGACCTCGGTCTGCACCTGGGCGAATGTCTCGATCCGGAACGGCTCGAAGCCCGCCCCATCGAGGTCCGCGGCCAGTGCCATCGAGAAGCATCCGGCGAACGCCATGCCCAGTAGGGCCTCCGGGCTGCCGACCGTCGCATCGTCGGAACCGGCGTTCTCCGTCGGGTTGGTCCGGTGTGCCAGGTCGTACTGGACCGTGACCCCACCCTTGAGCATGACCCCGGATCCGGACTTCTCCGTACCGCTCCATACCGCTCGCCCGGTGTGCGGGGCGCCGCGGTGCGGGAGACCGTTGTCGCGGGCCAGCAGTTCGGCCGGTTCCAGGCCGAGCGCCTCCGTCAGGATGAGCAACGCACGCAACGACGGCGCCCGTTCGCCCTGCTCGAGCCGGTAGAGGTGGACCTCGCTCAGACCGGTCAGGTTGGCGAGGTCGAGCAGGCGCAGGCCACGCGCGAATCGCGCGGTGCGCAACTTGGTCGCCATGGACTGCAGCTGCGCTTCGATCTGCGACTCGTCGAGAGCCACGCGACTCCTTCCCTTCCGGCCCGCCACGGCGCTCGCCCCTCGTGAACCCCCAGGATGCCTGTGGAGCAAGTGGTAGGCAAGTGCTTGACTCATAGGCAAGCGATAGGCAAGCTGTGGAAGCCCCAGCTGGTCCGGTAGGAGGAGAAACATGGGAATTCGCGTACGGCGTCGGGCAGAGGCTCAGTGGGTGGGCACCGTCCCCACCGGGAAGGGCCATATCCGGACGGCCAGCGGCGCACTCGACAGCGACTACTCACTCCGCTCCCGCGAAGCCGATGACGCGCCGCTCAATACCAATCCCGAGGAGCTCATCGGCGCCGGCCTCGCCGGCTGCTTCGCGATGTCGGTATCGAACCTGCTCGAGCAGGGCGGCTTTACCGACGTCGAGGTGACCGCCAACGCCGTGGTGCAACTGGAGCAGACGGACGCCGGGTTCCGGATCACCGAGATCACGCTGTCGCTGACCGGCGCGGCCACCGCGCTCACCGAGGACGACTTCGCTCGCCTCGCCGATCAGGCCAAGCGAACGTGTCCGGTGTCCCTGGCACTCGCCGGTACGACGATCACGCTGGCGCAGACCAAGCTGGCCGGCTGATGGGCTCCCGCTATGTCGTCTACCGAGGGGATGTCGAACCGCGGCCCGCGCCGGGAAGCCCGGTGCAGGCTCGGCCGGTGCTGACCGAGTCGTTCGGCTGCACATACCTCACCGAGTCCGTGCTCTCCATCCCGCCCGGGACCACCCCGCCGTACGAGTCGGGTGACCATGAGGAGCTGCTGTTCGTGCTGCGCGGGCACGGACGCCTGGTGCTCGACGGCGAGGGGCGGGATTTCGGGCCGGAGAGCGGGATCTACATCGGGCCCGGCGAGACGTATCAGCTGGAGATCGCGGACCCCGCGGGCGCCGAGGTCGTCAGCGTTCGGGTGACCGAACCGGCCGGCGACGAGGTCACGATCGGCGATCGGCGGACGATCTCCCTGCTGGACGCCCAGGAGCTCGGCCACGCCACAGCGGGACGTGACTACCGGATCCTGGCCGACCCGTCGACCGGGTTTCGATCCGGCACGCATTTTGTCGGCGATGTGCCGGCCGGGGAACCCGCGCCGCTGCACTACCACCTCTACAACGAGGTCATCTACGTCGTGGCGGGCACCGGGATCTTGCACATCGACGGAGAGCACAACCCGATCTATCCGGGCGCGTGCATCCATCTCCCGGCGCGGACCCTGCACCAGGTCGAGAACACCGGAGATGTGCCGCTCCGTGAGGTGGCCGTCTTCGTCCCGGCCGGGTCGCCCGCCGCGGCCTATCTACCCGACGGGACCAGCGCATACGCTACTCAGCCCGACGATCCGCAAGGCGGCGTCCGTTAGGACGCACCAGTACCAGGCGGCGAAGGAGCGGCCATGAGCGTTATCGATGGCACGGCGAGAAGCCGTCGACGACGCTCCGCCGGTGACCGAGGCGATGTGGAACCAGGGGACCAGCATGACGACTGACGACGTCGCGACTCGCGGATACGCCGACACGGCCCTCGGGCAACTGCACTACGTGGAGCACGGCTCCGGCCGTCCGGTCCTGCTGTTGCACCAGACACCACGCTCGTGGGACGAGTTCCGTGAGGTGCAGCCCCTCCTGGCGACCGGCGCACGGACCGTCGCGATGGACATGATCGGATTCGGCCTCAGCCCGATCAGCCCGCCGCCGCAGACGATCGAGGGGATGGCGGCGGGCGCCTTCGCGCTGTTGGACGCCCTCGGCATCGAGACGGTTGTCGTCCTCGGCCACCACACCGGGGGAGCGGTGGCGATCGAGATGGCCGCCGCCAGCCCGGCGCGCATCGACGGTCTGGTGCTCTCCTCGGCCCCGCTGACCGACGCCGCCTACCGACGCTCGCACGCGAACGGGGTGGCCGTCGACCAGGCCGAGACCCGGGACGACGGCGCGCACCTGAGCACCCTGTGGAACCAGCGGCTCCCGTACTACCCGGCCTCGCGACCGGACCTGCTCAACCGCTTCATCCGGGATGCCCTGGCCCCCGGGGTCGACCCCGCCGAGGGGCATCTCGCCTGCGCGCGATACGTCATGGAGGACCGGCTGCCCCTGGTCAGCGCGCCCGTGCACCTCATCGGGGCGACGGCGGACCCGTTCGCCCTGCCCGACGTCGAGCGAATCCGGGCCCGCCTCACGTCCGCGTCCCGGGTCGAGACGACCCTGATCGAGGGTGGCACCGTCTCGCTCATGGAGCAGAAGCCGGCCGAGGTGGCGGACGTCGTCCGTCAGCTGCTGGCGAGCCTGCCGGAACTGCCGCGCAGCACGTAGCGGCGCAGCACCGGATGCCGAGATTCCGCCGGTGGTGGCTCGGTCGCCATGGACGACCCGGCGCTCGAACCCGTGTGGTCGGCCCTGGGCGCGCGGCGCAAACCCCTCGTGCTGCACCCCGGTGAGTCACCGGACGCGCGGCTGGGGCCGCACTATCTGTCGAACCTGCTGGGTAACCCGGTCGAGACCGGGGTCGCGGCCGCTCAGCTCGTGCTCGGCGGCGTGCTCACCCGGCACCCGGACCTGCAGATCGTGCTGGTGCACCGCGGGGGCGTCCTGCCGGCGGTCGTCGGATCGCGGGCAACGCGGAGGCACTGCTGAGCGGGTCTTGACCGCCGGATCCGCTCGGAGTTACCGTCGATTCAGATTGTCAGACGAGCGGACAATCGAGGTCGGTGCCGCGGTGCGCTGAATGCCGCCCGCGGCCGCCACGCAACGTTGCGGCGACGGATGGGGCCTGAGATGGCAGGCGGCGACAGGGCTGTTCGGGAACAGGGCACGGAGTCGCCGAGCTTCGCGGCGAAGCGGCGCTCGGCCACGCTCGGTGCGTTCTTCGCCGAGTTCGTCGACATGTTCGACATCTACCTGCCCACGGTCATCCTGACCCCGGCATTGATGTACTTCCGGCCCACCCAGATGTCGCCCGGGATGGCGGGCATCTTCACCTCGCTGGTCTTCGCAACCACCCTGGTCGGGCGGCCGGTGGGCGCGGCGATATTCGGCGCGCTGGCCGACCGGATCGGCCGCCGGAAGACGACGATCGCCTCGGTGTCCGGCTTCGGCTTCATCACCCTGTTGATCGCGCTGGTACCCGGCTACGCGACGCTGGGTATCGCCTCGTACTGGCTGCTCATCGCGCTGCGCTTCCTGGACGGAGTCTGTCTCGGCGGCGGTTACACCGGCGCGTTGCCGCTGGCCATGGAGTACTCGCCCAAGCACAAGCGCGGCCTGCTCGGCGGGGTGATCCTGGCGGCATTCCCACTGGCCTACATCGCGATCAACCTGGTCGGCCTGGTGTGCTTCGCGCTGTTCCCGCTGGCCGGTCCGGACTCGCCGTACGCGGTGTGGGGCTGGCGGATCCCCTTCGTGCTCGGCGCACTGCTGGCCGCCGCACTGGCCGTCTACTACGTCCGCAGCGTGTCGGAGTCGGAGATCTGGGAGCAGTCGGCGAAGAAGTCCTCCCCGCTGCGCACCATCTTCACCGGCGCCAGCGGCCGCGGCTTCCTGCAGGTGTTCACCATGATGACCGGGTTCTGGCTGACCCAGAACATGGTCACGCTGTACCTGCCGACCACGGTGCTGCACACCACGCTGAAGCTCACCAACACCCAGCTCACGCTGACCCTGCTGGCCGCCTACGCCTGCCTGGTGGTCAGCTACATCGCCTCCGGCATCATCGGTCAGCGGATCGGTCGGCGGCGGTTCTTCATGATCCTCGGACCGCTCATCGCCACCGTCGGCTCGGCGCTGCTGGCGGTGCTGGTCACCGGTACCGAGCTCCCACTCGGCGTCATCGTGCTGCTGGTCTGCGTCTTCTCCGTGCTGGTCACCGCTCCGTGGGGGGTGGTGCTGCCGTACCTCAACGAGCGCTTCCACACCGATGTCCGGGCGTCCGGGTTCGGCCTCGGCTTCAGCGCCTCGGTGATCATCCCGTCGTTCTACGCGTTCTACCTGGAGGGGCTGGGCCTGTTCATGCCCTACGCGCTGGCGTCCATCGTGCTGTTGTTCGTCGGCGGGATCCTGGGCGCGGTGGGGGCGGCGGCCGGCCCGGAGACCAAGGATGTCGACTTCACCACGACGGCGGGGGCAGCCACATGACCGGATACGAGGTGCTCGCGGTGCGCTACGGCACCCGGACCGCGCGCAAGTCAGAGTCGTACCTGAACTATCACGTCTACGGCGAGCCGGACGCCGCGCTGCCGATGGACTACTTCTTCTGGGTCGTGCGCGACGAGCGGCGCACCGTGGTCGTCGACTGCGGGTTCGGCACCGAGGCGGGCCGGCGGCGCCGGCGTACCCAGCTGATCGACCCGGCGGAGGCGCTGCGCAGCCTCGGTATCCCGCCGGAGACCGTCGACCAGGTCGTCATCAGCCACGCGCACTACGACCACATCGGCAACCTGCACCGGTTCCCGGCCGCCGAGGTGGTCATCGCCCGCCGCGAGTTCGAGTTCTGGACCGGGCCCTACGCCGGCCGCGTCCAGTTCGCCCACTTCACCGAGGCCGAGGAGCTGGAGCTGCTGGCCAAGATCGCCGCCGAAGGGCGGCTGCGGTTGGTGGAGGGCAGCCACGACCTGGCGCCCGGCTTCGAGCTGGTGGTGGTCGGCGGGCATACCCCCGGCCAGCTGGTCGCGCAGGTGGCCAGCCCGGACGGCGGCGCCGTGGTGCTGGCCGCGGACGCGCTGCACTTCTACGAGGAGCTGGAACGTGACCGGCCGTTCTTCGTGGTCGCCGACCTGCTCGAGATGTACCGGGGGTTCGACCTGCTGCGGGAGATGACCGCCGACCCGGGCCGGCGGTTGGTGGCCGGCCACGACACCCAGGTGGGCAAGCGGTTCCCGGAGCGGCTGGCCGGCCTGTCGAGCGGGCTGGACAACCTGGTCGTACGGATCACCGGCCCTGTCGAGGAGGACATGGGACCGAACAGGGTAGGTACGCGAGGGTGAGCGGACGGTCGGGGTGGTCGGCCTCGGCAACATGGGCGGTCGAATGGCCCGCCGGCTGAACTTGGGTTACGGGGACCAGACCAGCAACCGGGTGGTGGACGCGATCGGCGATGCCGCCGGTGGCGTCCGGGTATCCGACAGCGGCAATCAGAGCACGGAGGGATGAGGACCAGTGCAGATCGTCCGGGGCCGGGCCCCGAGCCACACTCCGTCGCAACACCGCACAGACACGTTCACCGGCACGGTGTGGGGTGATCCGGTGCTGCCCAGCACCGCCGAGGGCAACGCCATCAACTCGGTCACCTTCACCCCCGGCGGGCGAACCTACTGGCACCACCACACCGGTGGCCAGATCCTGGTGGTCACCGCCGGCCTCGGCTGGGTGTGTCC
>Ga0137415_10005127_pt1 | contig 12955 bp, 10 predicted proteins | sample CZODoug3_1_1_16f_FD_183082 | JGI IMG/M metagenome (GOLD analysis project Ga0137415, IMG submission 183082) | Vadose zone soil fungal communities from Angelo Coast Range Reserve, California, USA - CZODoug3_1_1_16fungal (Hybrid Assembly) | ecosystem: Environmental > Terrestrial > Soil > Vadose... | reverse complement strand
CTTCATGAGCGAACCGAGGTGGTACATAGCGTTGCTCGCGGGCATGGCCGTCGTTGGCTGCGGGGGCACGCCCGCAGGCGCAGCGCTCCACATGATCGACGGAGGGACCAACAACGGCGACCGCAGCCCGGGGCAGGCACTGACGCCTGATTCGAGGGGTTGGATCGATCGATCAACGACCGGAGAGACCCGGATGCAAGGGGCCTGGGTCAGCTTCGCTGACGGCTTTAAGGTCGCGGGCGGCCTTCTGGGGCCGGGCGACTGTCAGAAGTCCGGGCACGCAGACGCCGAATGCTCCATCGTTCTCTCCACCGATCCTGCCTCGCCGATGTACCCACCGACCGCAGACCTCGGAATGTGCTTGTTCGGCGTTGCCGCCAAGGTGGTCCCAGGAGCGAACGGTCAGCCCGACTACAATGGCATCTGGGGGTTCGGCTTCGGCATCGACTTCGACTATCCCGATTGGCCAGAGCCGCGAACGTTGATGAACCGGCCGACAACCACCCGTCGCTACGACGCGTTGGCGCATGGGGTGACCGGCATCGCGTTCGACATCGATTCCGAGCCGGCGCCGCGGGGGGGAATCAGGGTTCACGTCACAACCATGTCGGCACCCAATCAATCGGCTTGGTGGGGTGGGGCCACCGCAGAGAGCTCTCCCATCCATGCTGGCCACAACGAGTTCCATTGGGCCGACGTCGGAGGCCCCACCTACTTGCCGAACCCGCCGGCTTTCGACCCCACCCAGCTCTTGGGGCTGAATTTTTCGGCGAACAGCGATGTCAAGGGCCCGGTGGCCATTGCCTTTTGCATCAACAACTTGACTGCGCTCATCGACCGATGAGGTCTGCGGGATCGAATGTCACGCTCGCCGCCTCGTGGCTCGGGATGGCCTTCCTCGCCACCGCGTGCCGCCAAATCGTCGGCTTCGATGAGGAGGTGAGCCAAGGGGGTACGGGCGCGAGCGCACCGGTGTGCGGCCTGCCGAGCGCCGAGCTCGGCGCAGCGTGCGATGAGTGCATGGGCCAGCACTGCTGCGAACCAGCCCGCGAATGCGTTCATGCTAATGGATGCTCCGCAATCGAGACCTGCGTTCGAGGGTGCGCGTCCGGCGACGCGCCGTGTAGCCTGGGATGTCGTTCCGGACAAGGGGTCCTCGCCGACCTTCAGGACGCGGTGGAATCCTGTCGGATCACCTCGTGCGGACAGGCGTGCGCTCTCCCGGCGTGGGGGTGTCTCGGCCAGGTGAGATGGACCTATCCGAACGCGACGCCCGGCCACATCGTCCTGACGGCTTGGGCTTCGTCACGTTCCCCTGGCGGCCCAAGCCTGACGATGGCCGACGTAGTCGTGCGCGCGTGCTTCGGTGACGTTGAACGCCTCGACATATCCCTTTAAGGTCGCGGGCGCGTCAGGCAGGCGTCGGCAGACTATCGTTTTTTGGCAGCCCGGCAGAAGATTGAAATAGTTGTCGTCGGGCAGGAATCCCTCGACGTCGATACGCACTGCGTACAGAAATGTGTCGCTGGTGATCGCGAGGCGGAAGGTCCCGTCGTCGAGTGGCTCGGCCGCCGCGACTACGCCGCTAACGGCCCCATGCGCAGGTTGAAACGGTTCGGGAAAATGAAACGATTCGCTGATGACGGAACCGTCGGCACCGATTAGCGATGCGACCACCACATGGTGCTTCGGCGGACCAAACCGGTATGCGTAGGAAACATCGTAGAAGCCATCTAACATCGCATCGGATGCGAAATTGGCCTTCGACCGCGGCGGGACCTGGCAATCAACCCGCGCCTTGGCGATTACCACTCGGCCGCTCCGCAGCAGTTGCAGTTCCAGGACGGCGGAGAGCGGTATGTCGGTTTCATTAATTACGTGAGCCTGGACGCCGTCGAGACCTTCATCCGTGAGTATCACTGCTTGCGGTTGCCAGACGCGCCGCAGGTAGTAGTAGCAGGCCTTCGGTACGCCGTCGCTGTCGAGGATGCCCCATCCCGCCCCCGGCCACAAATCGCGTAGAAACCAGACCAATGCTCCTCCGCAGCGGCTGTTCACGCTTCGCCATTCCGAGTACACCTTTGCCATCAACTCACCGGTGGTAACACGGCTCAATGCCAGATAGCGTAGTGAATCGAAACAGCGGGTCCGAACCGGATCCAGACCAAATAAAGCCCTGAAATAGTGATCACGCACGTCCTCAAAGTCCCAGCCGGCCCCGGAATCCCGCGGGATCCGTTCTTTCCAGCGTGGATGGTGAGTTGCCGGAAGCTCTCCATCGAATACGCGATCCACCATGCCCGGCTCCGGGACGTTGGAAAATCCGAGACACTCTGCCGTAAATCGCACATTGTCCCGCCGGACCTGGGCGACTGGGCGCAGGTAGGCGCCAACGCCAAAGTAGTGAGTCAGGCCCGTGCCGACGTGAAATGGCATCGCGCCGCCGCTGGGCGTCGAGGGCACATAGGGGATTCCCGGATGCCAACGTCGGCACAATTCCGGGAGCAGCGTCGAAAATAGCGGGCTGCGCCACAGCTCCCGGGGCATGCCGAGCATTGCTGCCTGCTGCTCGACCTCGCTATTGCCGCAATACACTGCGATGCAGACGTGCTGGCGAAAACGCTTTAACTGTTGCGCTACCTCGATCTCGACCGAGGCACGGAAGGATTCATCGCCAATCGGGTAGTCCATGTTGGCAAACATGAAATCCTGCCAAACCAGGATGCCGAGCTCATCGCACAATCGGTAGAACGCCTCCTGCTCGTACACCATGGTGCCGCCAACCCGGACCATGTTCATGCCGGCTTGCTGCGCCAGGCGCAGGCTGTGCACCAGGTCTCCGGTCGTCCCGCCGAGCGAAACGATATCGTTTACGGTCCAGCAGGCTCCACGGCAAAACACCGCCGCGTCGTTGATAAGCAATCGGAAGTCACCCTTGTCGTTTTGCACCTCGGTGCTTTTGAAACCGACTCGCCCAACGTCCACCGACACGGTGCGACCGTCAATCGAAACCTCGATCTTGCAGGTATGCATCACCGGATGGCCGTGAGTGTGCGGCCACCATAGCGGAAGGTTCGCTGCCACGATGCGACCCGACAGACGGTACCCGGCACTTGCGTGCTCAATTTTCAGGTCGTGACGGGTATTCGATAACAATAACGTGGCGGTGACTCGGGCGTCCGTGGCCGATAGAAGGGTGGCCGAGAACTCAAGGACGCCGGTGTGCCCCTCGACAAACGGACGAACATCGACATCCGTTATCGTGTTCTCGTGCCGTTGCTCCAGCGTGATGGCGCGCCAGGGACCCACCGGCGCCACTGGCGGTGACCATCCCGGGATGCGGCCCAACAGCGTAGCGCGGAACCAGCGGAGCTGTTGATGCTTGACCAGCCTGGTTTTCCACCGAGGGCGCGGCCTGCGCTGCACCAGAGCGGCGCCGAGGGACCGGAAGCAAATTGCAATTTCATTTGAAGCGCGGAGGAGCGCACTGATCTCAATGGTATGCGTCTGAAACATATTGTCCGATTTGAGGATCGGTTGCGCGTTGAGCCATACCTCTGCGAGCGTTGCCAGGCCTTGCAGGTGGAGCAAGACCTGGCCGCCGGGAGGGGGCTTTCCTGTAACGAGTTCAGCGCGATACCACCAGTCCCTGGCGTCACAATCGAGCGGTCTGCCAAGATCCCAATGCCCTGCCCCGCGCAGAGCCTGCGCCACTGTCCCGGGAACTGGCGCATCGGGTATCCATTGCAGTGCAGGCCCGTCGAGCTGAGACGGCCCGTTGAAGGCGCCGGGTTCAGTCGAGCAAACCGACCATGTTCCGAACGCTCCAGGTTCGTCGCTCGCATCATGCACCATGCCCGCACTTGCTCCTTGTAATCGGATTCCAGGGCGTACGCGGCTGTCAGAGATAGCGTGTCTTCAAGCCGGTGGTCCCGCGCTGCCAGCGCTCGGCCATGGCATCGAGCGGCGAGAGATCGAGCGGCTTGCGACGGTTCATTGCACGGGCGAGTTGAAACTGGAGGGTCTTCGCACCTTCCGAGATCTCGCGGAAGGCGCGAATCTCCTCATCCAGTTCACTTTCTCCCCGCGCGGCCAGCCAATTCAGATAGGTTTGCGAAAGCTCGAAACATGCGCCGTATTGCCGCAACGTGGCAAAGGAGTACTGATGAAATGTTTCGAGGTTTTCGTTCAAGAGCCAGATCAAGTCTTTTTCGAAGCGGGCCTTGAAGCTCAAAAAGGGATTCTCGGTCGGCACCAGTTCAAGATGTCTGCGCAGGAGCTGCATCGAGCACTGCAGCAATGAAGTGCCCCCGCGTCGGGCCCCGGCGCGAATCTTCACGAATTCAACGTACGGCGGAAGCGCGGCTGGATCTGGCTCGCCCCGCAGACGCAAGACATCGAGAAAGTCATCCCCGTCGACGTGATGGTATCCCTGATTGTGGAAATATCCCATGTGATGGCGCGCCGCGTCGATTTCATTGACTGCTACGGTGGATTTTATGTGCGCCAGCTTGTACGCCGTCCCGGCGGTATCGGGCAGGTAGTATGAATCCAGCTCGACCAGGACCGGCCGGCCTCTCTCCACTTGTTCCTCGATATGCACAACCAACGGACGCCAGATTGCAAGCTCCTGCACGTCCAGTCCGTAGAGTTCACACATATCAAGCAATGGACACTTGAAAAAAGTCCATTGGTCGCCTTCGAAGTCGATGGTCAGCGTAAACGGCAACGCCGCAATCGGCTCATAGCCGAGCGCGTGCAGCAGCTCGATCCAGACATCCACGTAGCAGTTCGTCTCGGCCCAGGTGCGTCCCTCCTGATGGATCGGGTGACGCAGGTAAGTGCTGGGGTCGAGCGCAAGAATCCGCTTCGTCATAAATCCGGCACACCGCGCACTTCAGCCGGCCACCTGCCGGGCGCGTGATTGTATTTTTCATTGCCCATGAAACTGTGCACCGAACCTACGAGATCCGGGAATGTTTCCGGGTGGTTCGCGGGCGCATGGATCTAGCCCTCCCGCTGTGTCAACAGCATCGTTGCATTGTGATTCATGATGCGGTCGTTGTTGACCATCAGCGCCGCGCCGTAGGCATCCCGCAAATGCCGGCAAAGACTGAACCTTGAATCGTTGCGATAACCGGAGATCCCGCAGATCAGCAAGGCGCGACTGACGATATCGACAATCAGAGTTGAGCTCGCAAGCTTGAGATTATTGGTACGGATGGCGAATCCAAAGCTGCTAAACACGTCCGGCTCGCCGTCGGCAAGCATGCGACGGTAATCGGTGACCGCCACGGCGATGTTGTTGCGCATCCCCTGTAGCACACTGCTCACCTCCGCGAGACGCAGTGACGACGTGGGCGGAATGCTCGGATTGCGCCGAGCCTCCTCCCGGACAAAACCGCGGGCACGATTAACGGCATCGGTTGCAATTCCGAGCCACAGCGATCCCCACACAATGTGAGAGTATGGGTGCATCGTCCGGCTCAGTATTTCGGCAAACGGGACCGGCAATACCTGCTCGGCCGAACCGCTCGCCGTTAGCACGAATCCTAAACTGCAGGTCCCGCGGAACCCCAGCGTATCCCAGCCTGAAATGGGCTCGAGCGTGTAGCTGTCCTTGCTTGCCAGCACAATCACCTGGTCGCTGGCCGGTGCGTCAGCCGAACGCCGACAGGTCGCCAAGATATCATCGGCGTGGGCTCCGTAGGAGATGACCGGGGCTTTCTTGACCAGCTGGAACCGATCCCCCCGGATATCGATTGCGCAGACGCTCGAACGCAGGTCACCACCGGTTCCGACCTCGGTGGTGGCGGATGCGATCAAGCGTTGCTGCTGGACCAACTGCTGCAGGTAGGTGCGAAGATTGCTCGACCCGAGACCATGATGGACCATGCAGGCCACCTGGATCTGATGCATCGCATAGATCATCGCTACGGAACCGTCGTATTGCCCAAGAACCTCGCAGATCTTGGCAACCTGGACCACATCCAGTCCCATCCCGCCCAGCTCGGTCGGAACGTAGGCACTGAGCAGCTTGAGTTCCTTGAGCGCGCCGATTCCCTCCGAGGGAAACCGGGCATCGCGATCGACGTCACGCGCGGGCGTCACAACGACATCGCGGCCGATCTCATGGACTCGATCAAGCAGTCGACTGAAGTCCTCGGTCGCTGCGCTCTGCTGGCGCGTTAGCTGCATGGAAAAATCCTCTAGAAATCCCGGGTGATCGGCTGGCGCAAGCGCTACTTGTTAACGAGCTTCTGCACCGCATCAACGACGGACTCGATGCTGGCAAAGGTTTTGCGGCTGAGCATGTTGTCGGGAAACTCGATATTGAACTGGTCTTCCAGAGCCAGCATCAAGCCAACTGTCGCCAACGAGGTCAACCCGGCGTTATACAAATCGCTGGTATCCTGGAGCTGATCCACTGGGCTCGAAAGTCGGCCGTGCTGGGTGAGAATATCGCGAACCTTATCCGCGTACATTTGAAATCCTAATTATTGGAGTGGACCAGAACTCGCAACCTGGTCCCGTCACCATGATGGAAGGCAGCACCACCGGTCCAAATGACGTCTCCAGCCAATTGCAAAGGACACTCCAATAAATTGCCATAGCCAGAAATGAGTTAATACGCAAAACCAATTCAACTCTGGCATCATTGTAAACATAAAAGGCGCTATTGAGCTGAACGGCTTACGGCGGCGCGAAACTGCGGAAACGGCTCTATTAAACAGTTCCCCCCGGTAATACTCGTCAAAGACTCCATGGGGGTCCTGAGTATAAGCGATCGCGCCCTGTCCAATAGCAGGAATCTCCCAGGCATCATTCAGCGAGATTCATGCAAATGACAGGACTGCTATGAAGCAACTTACAGTCGGTCTGCTGGTAAGCGGCGCTTACGCAGACAAATATGTGTATGAGCTGGCTCTCTGGGCAAGGGCCCGGCCCGATATCAGAATCTCGCATCTCATAGATCACTCTTGCCGGCTCAACTCGAAACGAGACGGCATCTCACCTGATGTTTCCGGGGAGGCCTCATGCAATCGTGTTTCAACAATCCTGCTCCGACTCATGACAGCGATTGAGTCTTCCCGCCTTAAGCGTATCAGTTTGCACAGCGACCACGATCGCCGGTTTGATCTACGCAAAATAGTCCCTGCAATACTGGAAGTAAACTCCACTGTGTCCGAATCCGGTCTCGTGTATCAATTCTCCGACGAGGATGTCGAAAAGATTGCTGCGCTGGAGTGCGATGTCCTGGTAAGGTGCGGCACCGGCGAACCTAAGGGAGGCATTCTCAACGCAGCCCGACTTGGAATCATATCCTTTCACTATGGCGATAACCGGATGATCAGGCGGCGGGCACCAGCAGGGTTCTGGGAGTGGTATCACAGGTGGCCAAAAACTGGCTTCGTTATCCAGCGACTGACTGAAGACCCGGATCGTGGGGATGCACTGGTCAGAGGCTTTTTCAGGACGCAGAAAGGCTTCCTCTTGAACCAGGCGCTCCTGTATAAGAAGGCGAACCATCATCTTCAAGATCTACTCACCCGAGTTGCCGATACCGGCCGTCTACCCGAGCCGGAACCTTCTTTTCCCTATTCGGGGCTGATGCTCGAGTTTCCGAGATTTCATCAATCCCTGGCGGCTCTCGCGAAACTGGCGTATCGCTACTGTGAAAACAAGCTCCTGGATTCCATAAACTTCAAAGACAAGTGGGGCATGTCGTTTGTCCACTCCGACTGGAGACATGCAAAATTAGAGGAGAGTATCGAAGTAAAACTTCCCCCGGGGCGGTCTTGGAATGTTCCATTCTTGTATGCGCATGACGGCAAGACTTATTGCTTTGTCGAAGTCGATGTGTTCAAGAGAAACCCAAGACGGGGCTACATTAGTGTTTTGGAAATTACCGCCGACGCTGCAATCGAGATCGGCGCGTGCCTGGAAGAACCATTTCATCTTGCTTTCCCTTTCCTGTTCAACTACAACGGCAGCCTGTATATGTGCCCGGAGTCCGGCGAAGCCGCTCAGATCAGGGTCTATCGATGCACGGGCTTTCCTCTGAAATGGGAGCTGTGTTCTGTCATCATGGAGGGAGTGCCTGCAGTCAATACCATGCTTTTCCAACACCAAGATAAGTGGTGGCTGCTTACAAACATCGATAGATCGGGTACCGATGACTGCTGCTCGGAACTCTACCTGTTCTTCGCAGAGTCTCCTCTTGATACGGACTGGAAGCCCCATCCCAAAAACCCCGTGCGAATCGATTCGGACGGCGGGAGGAATGCCGGCCTGATCCAGGAGAACGGCAGGATATTCAGGTTGGGGCAACGCCACGCGTACGACCAGTATGGGGAAGGCGTCATAGTGTTCGAGATTAGGGAACTGTCCGAGTCGACCTACGTTGAGCAACCGGTAAGCGAAATCAACGCTTCGTTCAGAAAAGGGCTTCGGGGGACCCACCATTGCTCAACCAACGGAACAACGACGGTTGTCGACCATGCGTCACGTTCCTTTGTCTTCTAGCGAAGCTCTGAACACCCCCTGATATTCGTCATTCCCGCGTAAGCTAAATTAGAAATGATTTCAAGAATTTGGAATGCCGTTGCGCGGTATAGCTGTGAACCTCCGTTTCGCTTGATGACGCGGTTCATGCTTAAACAATTTCCTGTTTCCGTTCAGACACGAGCCCGTTGGGATATCTCCGACCGGCCCGCGTATCTTCTCGGGCTGGCAACAGCGGCGGAACAGGCTGTTATTGAAAAGCGCCGGGCAATTTCCGCAATCGAATTCGGGGTGGCAAGCGGTCGGGGGCTTGTCGCGCTTCAGCGAGAGGCCGAGGCAGTTGAGAAGGAGTACGGGATCGCAATCAAGGTCTACGGATTCGATATGGGAGCACAAGGGCTGCCGGAGTTTATCGGGGATCATCGAGATCATCCCGAGAAGTTCAGGCCTGGAGATTTCCCGATGGACGAGGAGCAATTGCGCTCCAAGCTCGATTCCCGGACCACGCTTCTGCTCGGGAACGTTAGAGACACCGTCAACCGGTTCATCGAGGAGCACGATCCACCCCCACTTGGGTTTGTGTCGTTCGACATGGATCTCTACTCGTCGACGCGCGATGCGTTTCGGATATTCACGCACGCAAACAAGCAAATGCTCCTCCACACTCCGCTCTACTTCGACGACATGGGAAGCTTCGCTTACCACGACCATGCCGGTGAATCGCTTGCAATCCATGAGTTTAATGAGCAGAACTACGGCGTGAAAATACATCCATGGGCCGGCGTTCGTGACCAGCGTCCATTTTATGAAGCTCCCTACCTTGGCCACATGTTCTTGGCCCATGACCTCGCTGGTGCATCGAAGATTAGCCTTAATCGCGCGGTCGACACGTTACCGTTGTAATAAGCTTCCGTCCTTTCGGCGGCGATGTTATGGTGGCGCTGGAGTGCGGCGCAACGCGGCGCCCCAAAAGAAAGAAACCACGATATGAAACCGGATCCGGAAGCAAAGCCCTCGAAGCTGCGGCACAACGCTCGCAACGGGGGAGCGCTGGGTGGATAGATTACCCGGTTCACCGCCGGCGGCCGAGACCGCTGTCACGGATGAGCGCGAATTCCGCCGCGCGCTCGGCGCCTTTCCGACCGGTGTGGCGGTGGTCACCGCGCGCTGCGCCGACGGACGCACCGCGGGGTTGACGATCAATTCTTTCACGTCGGTGTCGCTGCGGCCGCCGCTGGTGCTGTGGAGTCTCGCGACGCGCGCGCAAAGCCGGGCCGTCTTCGAGGCGGCAAGCCATTTCGCCGTCCATGTCCTTACCGAGGACCAGCGCCCGACTGCGGAGCGTTTCTGCGCCCCTGCGACGGACAAGTTCACGGGCCTCACGCTGACCGCCGGGCTCGGCGGGGCGCCGCTCCTCGCTTCCCTCCCCGCGGCGCTGTTCGAGTGCCGCAGGATTGACGCTTACCCCGGCGGCGACCATCTCATACTGCTCGGCGAGGTCGAGCGTTACAGCTGCTCCGGCCTGCCGCCGCTCGTGTTCTACGGCGGGCGCTTCGCCGGGGTTGCCGAAGTCCCGAAGTCCCTGTACCTGCCGTCCGAATTCGATGCGTGGCGGACGTTCTACGACTTCGATCTGCCCTGATGTCGAGATGGGTGACGGAGCGAGACGTCGTCGCACCGTGGACGGCGAAGGCGACGCCGCGCTCCCGCAGCCGCCGCCGTGTATCTGCCTCAATCAGCGCGTGCGCTGGATGAGCTCGGCGGTTCCCATGAGCATGGAGCCTGCCGGGCAGCGTAAGTCCTTGGACAGATAGAACGGGAGAAAATCGCAGCGGCGGCCGATCCGCGAGTCACTGGCCGCGTGATTAAGTGACGAGAGTTTCACGCTCGCTCTCCATGCTGGGCTTCGCACAGCGAGCTGGCCACCCTAATTTGCCGGTGTATAGCGGATACGCTACGTCACGTCGCCAAGACGCTACATTGCGGATAGCCTTGCAAAGGGCTGCGTGGTCCGGTCGGACTACGCAGGATCATGGATTGAATCGCAACTGAAACGGTTGTTCCCGGTCATCATGTTGCTCACGATCTTGACCTTGCTGACGCGTTCCGAACGTAAGGGTCGATCGGTGAGCGTCGCAGCCGTCCGCCCGGGCAACCGTCCGGGATGGGCATGCTCATTGAACAGGGTGGTGTCAATTTCGGAGGCATACCTACCAGGGGAGCGATCATGGCATACAAGGACCCGTTCCAAAGGCTCCAGGGCTTGGCGGAATCCTCTGCGTACATCATGGGCTTGGTTTTTGTTTCAGTCTTCTCGCTTCATTCATCCTGGTCGCTGCTCCGATGACGGAGGTTACGTTGACGTTGCCGGCGCCTGGTCCGAACCCGCACGTAATCGCAGAAAATGCATGGTTCGCCCCCGCCGACCCGTATGAGATCGTGGTGTTCCGGCTGGACGTGGAGCCCGAAGCTGTTCGTGCATCGGCAGCGTTGCTCTCGGACGCGGCGCGGCAAAGAGCGAGTCGCTTTGCCTTCGATCACGACCGCCGCCGATTCATCGTCGCGCGCGCGCAACTGTGTCGTCTCCTCGCGGCACGGCTGGGGGTACGGCCTGAATCAGTCGAACTGGTTTATGGGCCGCGCGGGAAGCCTGCGCTGTCCCGCTGTTTCGCGGACTCCGATCTGCGTTTCAACGTATCACACTCCGAGGATGTCGCGGTCTACGCCTTTGCGCCCGGACGCGAGATCGGGATCGATGTCGAGGCCATTCGGGTGATCCACGACGCCGACGACATCGCAGCACGCTTTTTTTCCCGCTGCGAGTACGAGGCGTATTGCGCCCTCGACCGACGCGACAGGCCGCTGGGTTTTTTCAATTGCTGGACGCGCAAGGAAGCCTTCATCAAGGCGCTTGGTGACGGCATTTATTATCCATTGGATCGCTTCGATGTTTCGCTCACACCCGGCGAGCCTGCGAATATTCTCCGCGTCGACAGCACGCCTGGAGAAGACTGCGAATGGACGCTGCAAAGCTTCGTCCCCGAGCTCGGATTCATAGGTGCCGTCGTTGTGCAGAAGTTTGCCGACGAGTTGGCCCCGAGGGCGGGTCCAGAACGAATCGCAGTGCGCTCGCTGCCCCACCGTTAAAACACAGGAACAACCCTTGAGCACAATGAGCAGTGTGTCAAACGACGTGCCTGGCACGAACGATCGGCCTCGGGAGGCCTCCGCGGAATTTCGGATCGGCGTTCGCTCCGTGCCGTATTTGGCCGATCACGGTTTTCAGGACATGGTTGTGCTGCCGGGGTCGTTCTACATTGAAATGGCCCTGAGCATGGATCGTGAACTTTCCACGCGCATTCCGAGCCTCCTACGGAACGTAACGTTTCACAATCCCATTATTCTTTCGCCGGAAGATACCGTCTTGAAGGTCGAAATGAGGGACCGCGGCGACGCGCGTGTCGAATACACGTTCTACGAGGCGGCTGTGGAGGATGGGAGCCCCCGGCCCGCCCGGCAGGTTGCCGCCCGGCTCGAAATCGACCGGAACCCATCAACGTCTCCGAGAGCGGGCACGGACGCGTTTTCGATCGAAGCCGATTACCAGGGAAGCACTGGCCGCAAGCTCGGGATCTTCATCGACGAGAATCAGCCCACGGTGATCGTGCGTGATCCGGCGAAACGGGGACCGGTTGCGCCAAATGAACAGTTGTTTCCGTACAACCATTTCGGCAACGTGCAGCTTGCGATCGAGGCGTACCGTGCCGCGCTGAATCTGCAGCCGAAATTCTACGTCGCGCGGCTACACCTTGCGTCGCTGCTCGAACGCAGTACTGCCCCGCTCAGCGCCGTGATTCAATACAGCCGTGCCTTGCGAGACGCGCAAGGCAGTGGTCGCTGGGTGAATGCGAATACTACTGCGCCCGTCATTCGCCCACTCGTAGAACACGCGGTGCTCATGGTTCGTGCAGGCCAGCAGCAACTCTTCGCAGGCCTTCTCGAGCCCCTCACGAATCGCTATGGACGAGATTCCCTCACACGGGTCCAACGCGCGCTGCGGGTGTATTTGGAGCAGGAGGCGGGGGATCATCCTGATCCGCGCCAGCGGCCGACCTTTTTTTTCTTTCCAGGACTTCCCACATCTCCTTACCTGGACCGCGCGTCGTTTCCCTGGATCGACGCCCTCGAGGCTCAAACGTCGGCGATTCATGTCGAGCTGCTGAACCTGCTCGCTTCGTCGCGAGGACGCGAGCGGGTATTCACGTCTGACGAGCTGGGCAACTCCAATCTGCGCGGCGCCAACGTGGCCCCGAGTTGGGACGGCTACTACTTTTACAGATGGGGTATCCGGCGTGAAGAAAACTGCTCGAATTGTCCGGTCACGACGAGCGCGCTCGACGGGTTGCCTCTCTGCAGGATTCGCGAGCACGGCCCGGAAGCATTTTTCTCG
>Ga0137415_10005125_pt1 | contig 12955 bp, 11 predicted proteins | sample CZODoug3_1_1_16f_FD_183082 | JGI IMG/M metagenome (GOLD analysis project Ga0137415, IMG submission 183082) | Vadose zone soil fungal communities from Angelo Coast Range Reserve, California, USA - CZODoug3_1_1_16fungal (Hybrid Assembly) | ecosystem: Environmental > Terrestrial > Soil > Vadose... | reverse complement strand
ACGACGATCGTCGGTGGGAAGGGCAAGCACGTCGAGATCCAGGGCCGCATCGCCCAGATCAAGGCCGCGATCGAGAAGTCCACGTCGGACTACGACAAGGAGAAGCTGCAGGAACGGCTCGCGAAGCTCGCGGGCGGCGTCGCCGTGATCAATGTGGGGGCGGCTACCGAGACCGAGATGAAGGAGAAGAAGGCACGCGTGGAGGATGCGCTGCATGCCACGCGCGCCGCGGTCGAGGAAGGCATCGTGCCCGGAGGCGGCGTGGCGCTCCTGTGGTGCCAGAAGGTGCTCGACAAGGTGAAGGGGACCGATGACGACGAGAAGATCGGCGTCGACATCGTCCGCCGCTCGCTCGAGGAGCCGATGCGGATGATCGTCCAGAATGCGGGCGCGGAAGCCTCGATCGTGGTCGGGAAGGTGAAGGAGTCGAAGGACAAGAACTTCGGCTACAACGCCCAGACCGACGAGTTCGAGGACCTGGTGGCGGCGGGCGTCATCGACCCCACCAAGGTCACCCGCACCGCGCTGCAGAACGCCGCGTCCATCGCGGCGCTGATGCTCACGACCGAGTGCGTCGTGGTGGAGAAGAAAGAGAAGGAGAAGGCGCCGCCGATGCCGGGTGGTGGTGGCATGGGCGGGATGTACTAACAGCTCGACGCGTAGACGCACAGACGCACCGCGGTAAGCAGTGAACAGGGGTCGGGAGTCTCTCCCGGCCCCTGTTTCGTGTTCACCGCGGTGCGTCTGCGCGTCCAGCTGGTGCCGGTCCTAGTATCTTTGGCCCCATGCCTGCACGCTCCGGCGAGCACGCGACCCTATCCCGCGACCTCGCCGATTTCCTGATCGAGCTCTCGATCGCCCTGCACAAGCACGCCATGTATCCCGAAGGACACCCGTCCCTCGCGCCGGCGGCGGCGGGAGTGACCCGCCGTGCCGCGCTGCTGCTCGAGGATCGGGCGACCGTTTCCCTGGGCGTGGCGCGGAATCAGCTCGTGATCGAAGGTGTGGCGACCGATCCCAAGCATCCTGTGCTGCGAGAGCTCGCGGGCCGGCTGCATCGTCACCATCTGGGTGCCATCACGTTCCGGCGAGGCGTGGAAGAGGGAGAAGTGGCCGACGCGCTCCGCACGCTCGCCATCGAAGCGGAACGCACCGGCCACCCACTGGGCCTCGGCGACCGGGATCGCCTGGCGGCGTGGCCGCACGTGCAGCTGCATGCCCTCACGTACGAGCGCCTGGAGCTCACGGACGAGACCGGCTCCGCCGCAGGGGAGGGGGATGCGCGAGCGGCCCAGTTATGGGTGGGCCTGGCCCGGGCGGCCCTGGCGACGGCCCCCGACGACACCCAGCCCACCCCTATGGAGCCGGCGGTCATCGCGCAGGCCATCGACCAGCACTCGAAGGCCGAGGCGACCGGATACGATCAAGTGATCGTCGGCTATTTGCTTCAGATCGCCGCCGAGCTCAAGACCGCGGGCAGCACGGAGGCGGCGGCGCTGCGGCGGCGCACGTCGCGTCTCATTCGCACGCTCAAGCCCGAAACGCTGCAGCGGCTCGTGGCGATGGGGGGCGACTTCGCGCAGCGGCGCCAGTTCGTTTCCGACGCGACCGAAGGCATGGCGGTGGATGCGGTACTCGACATCGTCAAGGCCGCTGCGGAGTCGTCGCACGCGACCATCTCACACTCGCTCGTGCGCCTGCTGTCCAAGCTCGCAGTGCACGCGGAAGCGGGCGCCGCCCCGGTGCGACCGCAGGCCGACGCGGCGCTGCGCGAGCAGGTCCAGCAGCTGCTCGCGGGGTGGACGCTGCCCGATCCGAATCCCGGAGCGTATGGCGAGGCGCTGCAACGCATGGCGCGGGCGGCACCGGTCGGGACGCCGCGCTCCGATCACCATGCGACCGAGCCCGATCGCCTCGTAGCGATGGCCCTGGAGATCGGGACCCTGGGGCCGCGTCTCTCCGCCGCCGTCGCCCGCGTGGTCGCGGGGGGTCGCCTGGCGCAACTGCTGGACGCGCTGGAAGGCGGGGCGGGGGACACCGCAGCGGTGGCGACGGTGCGCGCGCAAGTCGCCACGGCAGCCGCGGTTCAGCAGATCGTCACCCGCGAGCCGATCGACTTCAAGCTGCTCGAGCGGCTCGTGCCGCTCGTGGGCACGGCCGCGGCCCCGCCCCTGCTCGATGCTCTGGCGGTGGCGGAGTCGCGTGGGGCGCGGCGCGGGTTGCTCGCGCAGCTGGCGAAAATGGGCGCCGACATCGCGCCATTCGTGATTGCGCGACTCGACGACAGCCGCTGGTACGTGACCCGCAACTTACTCGCGCTGCTCGGAGAGTTGGGGCCCTCGCCGGGGGGGTTCTCCGCCGCCTCGTATATGAGCCACTCCGATGCGCGGGTGCGCTGGCAGGCGGTCAAGCTGCAACTGACGCGCCCCGACGGGCGCGACGAGGCGCTCGTCGCCGGCCTGCGGGATCAGGACCCCCGCACCGTGCGGCTCGCCCTGAGCCTGGCGGTCGCGCTGCAAGCCTGCCCGGACGCCGCCGTCCCGTTCCTGGTGCAGCGTGCCACGGATCGCGTGCTGGCCGGCGACCTGCGCGCGCTCGCCGTGCGTTGCCTGGGGTACACCCGGGCGCCGGCCGCACTCGAGACCCTGCTGCAGATCACGGCGGGCGGTCGCACGCTGTTCGGCCGGGAGAGGCTGCCACCCAAGTCTCCCGATCTCCTCGTGGCGTTGACGGCGCTGGCGACCGGGTGGCGCCAGGACGAGCGGGCGCACGCCCGCCTCCTCATGGCCGCGTCGTCGGCCGACGGCGAGATCCGCGACGCCGCGGACCTGCAGGCGAGCGAGGCGTGAGCAGCCCCGCGGGGTTTCTCAACGCGTTCGCCCACGCCCTCGCGGCGATGACCTTGTATCAGCCGGGTCATCCGGCGCGCGAGCGCGCCATCGACGACGCGTATCGGGAGCTGAGCGACCTGCAGGCGAGCGAGACGCGACCGCTGTTCACGTTCCTGGGAGATGAGGTCGTATTCGGGCGGCTTCCCCTGCGCGAGCTCAAAGCATGGGACTGGGGGCGGCGGCTGGCGCTCTCGGGGATCCAGCGCCTGGAGTTTTCCGATGCCGTGAGCCGGGAGGAATTCGAGGAGTTCCTGGACGAGGTACTCGCCCGTCTCACCCTCTCGGCGATCGACACGACCGAGGCGCGCCAGATGCGCCGTTCCGCCATCCGGTTCGGTGCGGTGGGCGTGCGAGGCGGGGATGAACAGGTCGCTGCGGCGGTCCCGACCGCCACGATCTCCTATTCCCTGGGCGAAGAGGCCGACGCGGTCCGCTGGGTCCAGCAGGAAGTGCAGACGCGGGGGATGCTGCCGCTCACCGAGGCGGAGGCGGTCGTGCGGTCCCTGTCCATCGCGATGCACGGCGGGCGGCAGATCGTGATTCCGTTGCTGCAGCTCAAGGAGTTCGACCAGTACACCACCACGCATTCGATGAACGTCGCGGTGCTGGCGATGGCCCTCGCCGAATCACTCGGGCTCTCGGCGCGAGACGTGCGAGCGTTCGGGGTCGCCGGACTTCTGCACGATATCGGCAAAGTGAAGATCCCGCTCGAGGTCCTCACCAAGCCTGGGCGTTTTTCGGACACCGAGCGGGCGCTGATGAACCGGCATCCTGCCGAGGGCGCGCGCATCATCCTGCGCGCCGAGGAAGACTTGGATCTCGCCGCGGTGGTCGCCTACGAGCACCACATCATGCTGAACGGCGACGGCTATCCCGCGTTTCAGTTCCGGCGCGATTGCCATGAGGGAAGCAAGCTCGTGCACGTGTGCGACGTGTACGACGCCCTCCGTACCCACCGCCCGTACCGCGAAGCGTGGCCGCAATCGAAGACCCTGTCCTACATCGAGGATCGGGCCGGCACGGAGTTCGATCCCGAACTGGCGGGTGCGTTCGTACGGATGATGCGTCAGTGGGAGCCGCAGGTGGCGGTCCTGACCGACGTGCAGAGCCCCGTGCCTGTGGCGGGTGAGGCGGGGGCGGAGGGGGGGCCCGCCGTGACCTGATCCATCTCCCTCCGGTGTGGGTATGTTTGTAGTGCCCCCTCTGGCTCGGTTGCTCGTGACGGTTCGTCTCTCCAGTATGCTCGTCCTGCTGCTCGGGATCGCCTCCGGTCTCTCCGCCCAGACTGCCCATGCCGGCGCGCCTCCGCACTCTCGGATCGAAGGGAAATGGCAGGCCAAGACCGACGAGGAGATCCGCAACATCATGGTGCGGGGCGACAGCTCCGCGCAGTTCGGCGACCAGGTGGCACGCTGGCGGGTGATGGGCGACAGCTTGTGGCTGACACTGGGAGATGGCGTGTGGCAGGTCTACGGCCTGAAGCTGGACGCTGACAAGCTCACTCTCTCGGGGGGCGATCTGGAGAAGCCCGTCACCCTGCGGCGCGTGGGACCAGCCATCGCGCGCGCCGACTCCGTCGCCATCCCGGCGCCGCCGGCGCCTACGGAGCGCGCCTGGGACTGACGGCCGGCGCTCAGGGCGCCTGGCGGATGTTCGCGACGCGCCAGCCGTTGGGCGTCCGGATGAAGCGGATGGCCTGACGCAGGCGTGTCTCTCCCTGCGCCCCGCCGCCGGCCGGCACATAGAGGTAGACGGTCCGCACGGTGGCGTACGCCGTGTCGGCGCGCGTGTTCAGGCGTTCGAGCGTGTATCGCGCGCTAAGGCGCGTGTAGCGCTGGAAGAAGCCCTGCCACGCCGCCACATCTTTCTCCGCCATGCCGGGCATCAGCACCTGGAGGTTTGCGACCCGTTCGCTCGACACCGCGCGCTCCAGATCCTGCAGCAGCACGGCGATCGCTCCGTGGGGCTCGGGCGGTTGCAACGAGGGGGGAGCCACCCCGGCGGCCACGCCAACCTGCTCGGCGTCGAGCGCCGCCAGCCGCGAGACCACGTAGTCCATCGCCTTGTAGAGCGAGTCTGCGCGCGCCAGCGAGGTGGCAGCGCGTCCCGCTTCGGGTCGTGTCGCCAGTGCGTGCACGACGGGCGTCGCGCGGATGATGGCCTGGTCGGCCTCCCGCTGCAGCACTTCGGCTTCGGCCTGAGCCTTGGCGTACTGGGGGATGGCGCCGAGGTAGCCGCTCGCGGCCCGCGCGAGGTCGCCGGTACGCAGGGCGCGCTCGGCGTTCTGCACGACGGCTTCGGCGAGGATCAGGGACGGCACGTTGTTCTTCATCGCGCCGGCATGCCGCGCCCGGTCGCGGGCGGCGAGCGCCGAGTCGCGCTGGGCGACCAGCGCGGCGTTGAGATGCGCCGGCATCGGGTACGTGAGGAGCTGGTCCAGCGTGGCGCCCGTGACGTCGGCGTCCGGAGGCGCGGCGACCGGGGAGGGTGAGCGCGACACGTAGAGCAGCACGAGTGCCGTCACCATCAACGCCGTCAGCGCCGCCGCACGCCATTTGATCGGCGCGTGCGTGACCAGGCGCAGAACGGCCGACGGGATGGGTGTCCAGCGCAGGCTGAGCCGCTCGGTGGTGTCGGACGCCCCGGACAGCGCAGCGCGGATGCTGAACAGCGCCGACTGCATCTGTCGCGCCGTCTCGTAGCGTTCTTCAGGCACCTTGTTCAGGGCCTTCGCGACGACGCGCTCGAGCGACGCGGGGATCGACGGCGCCATGGTGCGGAGCGGCTTCGGGTCGGTGGTCAACACCTGGTACAACACGCCGTGGACCGTTTCCCCCGAAAACGGCTTGTGGTATGCAAGCAGCTCGTACAGCACGCAGCCGACGGCGAAAATGTCGGTGGCCGGTCTGATCGCGCCGTTCGTGATCTGTTCCGGCGCCATGTACGTCGGCGTGCCGACGATCGCGCCCGAGCCGGTCACGTCGGCCGACTGCAGGCGCGCGATGCCGAAGTCCATGATCTTTACCGAGCCGTCGGAGGCGATCCGCACGTTGGACGGCTTGACGTCGCGGTGGATGACGCCGCGCTCGTGCGCGTAGGAGAGCCCCTGCAGAACCTCGATCACGATGTCGAGCTTGCGCTCGAGGGCGAGCGGCTCGCTCAGCGCGATCAGCGAGCTCAGGTCCCGGCCATCCACCAGCTCCATCGCGATGAACAGCTGGTCGTCGGATTCGCCCAGGTCGTAAATCGTGACGATGTTGGGGTGTTGCAGGGCACCGGCGGCCCGCGCCTCGCGCATGAAGCGATCTTGCGCGTCGGTGGGGCGGCCCGCGCGCGACAGCAGCTTGAGCGCTACGAAGCGGCGGATGACGGAGTCGTACGCCCTCCACACGGCGCCCATCGCCCCTTCGCCGATGAGCTCGTGCAGCTCGAACTTCCCGACCCGTCGGTATTGCTCCGTTTGCGGCATAGCGCGTGTGTCCAGTGGAACTGAAGAATGTGCGCGTTCCCTCTCCGGGGAGCAACGGGCCGAGCACGAAACTCAGTGCGTGGACCAGTCATAGATCCGCTCCAGCATGGCCCGCGTGGCGTCGTCCACGGCGACGTCGCGGCGCGGGAGCACGCGCCCGGCGATCTTGAGGAATCCGTCCTTCGTCATCCGGCCGTCGCCCACGCCCCCCCAGGCGAAGGGCGGGACGTACTTGGGCGGCCGCTCGCCGTCGAAGACGCTCGCGCCGGTGCCGATCAGGGTCCCCGTCCCGAGCAGCGTGCCGATCGCCGTCTTGGCATGGTCCCCGATCAGGCTGCCGAGAAACTGCAGGCCGGTCTCGAGTCGCGTGCCCGCGATCTCGAGGTGCACCCGGCCGTATGTGTTCTTCAAGTTCGACGTGATCGTGCCTGCGCCGAGGTTCGCCCAGCGGCCGATCACGCAATGGCCGACGAAGCCGTCGTGCGCCTTGTTCGCGTATCCCAGGAACACGCAGTTCGACAGCTCACCACGCGCGTTGGTTCGCGGCCCGATGGCCGACGCGCGTACCGGACCGCCGAGCACGTGTGCGTTGGCCCCGATCCAGAGGGGTCCCTCCAGCCGGGCCCCCGCGCGCACCTCGGCGCCGCTCTCGAGCACGACCGGCCCGTTCCGTACATCGAAGACGACGCCAGGTTCCACGGCCGCGTCGCGCAGGGCGATCGCCGCAGGGTCGCCCAATATGATGCTTCCCGAGGGGATCGGGTCACTGTCGCCGAGCAGACCGCGCAGGTCGTCTGGGAGGAGGCGCTCGAGGGCGGGCACCAGGTCGTAGGCGCCGTGGAGCACGACGCCCGGCACCTCAATCGCCGCGGCGTGTGGTTGAGGGCCGTCCCAGGTTGCTCCCGGTCCGACGCCCCATCCCACCGTGACGCCACCGCTCGTGAGGCGGAAGGCCCTGTTCGGGAGCGGGGGCGCGAGCCCGCGGGGCGCGAAGGTCGATGAGCCGATCACGGCCGGTCCGGGGACCGGGCCGCGGGCGGCCACGCGCGGCACCCCAGCTTCCGCAAATCCGGCGAGGTGGGGCAGGGCGAAGATCGCGGCAGTCTCCGTCCCGATGAACGTCTCCCAGCGCTCGCGGATCAGGTGGGCACCGGCCCGCAGTTCACACAACGGGCGCGCGCCGACGAAGGGCGCCCATGCGGGAGCGGGATCCGGGTCGAGCAGGTAGAGGACGTGGGTCACAGCCGCTGCACGAGTTCCTTCAGGCGCTCGGCGCGGCCAGTGGGCATCACGAGCGTGTGGCCGTTCGCGCGCACGACCACCATGTCTTCCAGACCCACGACGGCGACGTGCTCGTTCTCCGACCAGATCACCGACCGGCGCACGTCGTCCGCCACGGTCGCCTTCCCGACGACCACGTTGCCGTGCGTGTCGGGCTTGCGGATGCGCAGCAAGGCGTCCCAGGAGCCGATGTCGTCCCACGCAAAGCTCCCGGCCACGACCGCGAGCCGCTTGGTGCGCTCCAGCACGGCCACGTCCACGGCGACGGGCCGGACGGCGGCGAAGAACCCGCCGACGTCGCCCGCGGTCAGGGCCGGCCAGCCGGGCTTCAGCTCGCGCGCGTACGCTCCGGCTTCGCCTAGGAAGCGCGCCACGCCCCACGCAAACAGCCCCGTGTTCCAGAGCGCGCCCCGGCGGCGCAACAGCGCCGCGCGAGCGGGGGAGGGCTTCTCGAGAAAGCGCCGCACGGTGCGCGCTCCGCCCAGCGGCTTCCCGGGGAGGATGTACCCGTAGCCCGTCTCGTTGCGCGTGGGCTTCACGCCCACCGTGACGAGCACATCGTACTCGGCTGCGACGCCGAGCGCCTGCCGCCCCGCCGCGCGGAAGGCGCGCTCGTCGCTCACCGCCCAGTCGGCGTGCAATGACAGCATCTGGGCCCCGGGGTCGCGTTGCAAAATCCAGTGCGCGGCCCAGGTGAGCGCCGGCGCCGTCGATGCGGCCCGCGGCTCGGCGAAGATCTGCGCCCGCGGGATCTGCGGCACCACGCGCGCCACCTGGTCCACCAGAAAGGGCCCCGTGAGGATCAGGATCCGTTCAGGCGGCACGAGCCCGTCGAGCCGCTCCACGGCCTGGACGAGCAGCGGGCGGTCGCCCGCCAGCGGCAACAGCTGCTTGGGCCGCTCCGGTGTCGAGAGCGGCCAGAACCGCGTCCCCGCCCCCCCGGCCAGGATGGCGGCCCAGATGCTCATCGTGGGTCCTGAGGAACCGAAGGCGGCGGCGCGTCGCCCAGCAACGCGGCAATGCGCGCCGTCAGTTTGCTCGGGCTGAACGGCTTGGTGAGCAACCCGGCGCCCAGGCTCTCCGCCTCTCCCAGGACGCGGTCTTCACCTTCGGCGGTGAGGACGATGACGGGAAACGCCCGAGTGGCGCTGGCGGCGCGGAGCTCGCGCAGCAGATCGAGCCCGGACCCGTCTGGCAAATGGAGATCGAGCAGCATGGCGTCGAGGGGCTGCACACCGCCTGCGAGGGCGCGGCGCGCTTCACCCAGGGTGCGGGCGAGGCTCACCACGTAGCCGAGGCGCTCCAGATGCGGGCGCAGCAGCAATCCGATATGCGGCTCGTCGTCAACGACGAGGAGGTGCCGCCGGACGGGCGACAAACGGGCGACTCCGGGTCAGAGAAGGCCGGCGATCGCCGAACGATGGCGGCGCAGGTCGTAGAGCAGCGCGCCCACGTTGGTGGACGGCCGAACCAGGACGACGAGCAGAGCGTCGGCGTTGAGGACCGAGACCACGGCGAGGCCGGACCCGAACTCGAGCACACCGGTTCCGAATTCTCCCCGCCCCCCCGCCTGGCCCAACTGCCCCAACCCGTTGACGACCGAGGGCAGCAGGGCAGCCACGTTTTCGGCGTCGACGCCGTCGGTCGCACGGGCGTCGATCGGCAACCCGTCACGCCCCACAACGACCACGGCGTCCACTCCGCCGCGGCGGGCGAGCGCCTCGACCACATCCCGGATTGTCGCCATACGGCGGCCAAGCTAGGAACGGAAACTAGCGAAGTCAAGCAGCCACCGTGGGTTGACCCACTTAGACGCCGCGGAGTATCTTCCCCGCACCGAATGCCTCCCCACGGCCGAATCGTTGCGCGTCACGTCGCGTTGACCGGGCTCGTCTTGCTCGTTGCGTGCGGCGACACGACGAACCTCCCCGCCGCGTACTTCACCAATGTGGTGGACACGGTGTCGCTGTTCGCCCTGCGCGGGACGGACGTCCGCCTCCCGTCGGCCTACGCCCTCGACGGCAAACGCGCCGTCCGAGTGGACCAGACGACGGGGCTCGACTTCGCGTTCGATTTCGACTCGGTCGGGGAGCCCGCGCTGTTTCCCACGGGAGCGATCAAACTGGGCGCGTTCTCCGGCTTGCAACGGTCGACGCTGGCATTCGCCGCGATCACGCTCGCCCCGACGGATGGCTACATCTTCGACAAGCCCATCGCGCTCGATACCGGGACGGTGGTGCTGGTCCGCTCGCGACCGATTCAGTGCACCTACGGCACGACGGTGTCGTTCTACGCCAAGCTCCGCGTGCTCGCCGTGGACACGGCGGCGCACCGCTTGGTGTTCGAGACTCTGGTCGACCAGAACTGCGGCTATCGCGGCCTCGAGCCCGGACTCCCGAAGCAGTAGTGCCGTGATCGATCTCAAGCTCCTGCGCGCCTCGCCTCAGCAGGTGCGCGCTGCGCTCGCCCGGCGCGGCGATCCGACTGTCACACGGCTGCTCGACGAGCTCGAGGCTCTGGATATGCGCCGCCGCGCGCTCACGGGCCAGCTCGACCAGCTCAAGGCGGAGCGCAACGAGGTCGCCAAGACGGACGCGCGCCTCATGAAAGAGAAGGGGGCGCTCCCGGCGGACGTCCGCGAGTCGCGCCGGGCCCTAGGCGAGCGGATCGATGCGCTCGAGACGGAGCTCAAGAGCACCGAGGCGGAGCTCGAGCGGAAGGCCCTGTTCGTCCCCAACCTGCCACTCCCCGAGCTCCCCGACGGCGACGCGTCGCACAACAAGGTCGTCCGCGCGTGGGGCGAGCCGGCCCGGACGGGCGGCAAACCGCATTGGGAGATCGGGGAAGCATTGGGGATCCTCGATCTCGCGCGCGGCGCGAAGGTCGCGGGGTCGGGGTTCCCGGTCTTCGTGGGTGCCGGCTCGAAGCTGGTGCGCGCCCTGATCAACTTCATGCTCGACCTGCATACCCAACAGCACGGCTACGTCGAGGTGGAGCCGCCGTTCCTCGTGAAGCGGGAAACGATGCAGGGTACGGGTCAGGTCCCCAAGTTCGAGGAGGACGCGTACAAGACGGCGCCCGACGATCTCTTCCTCGTCCCAACGGCCGAGGTGCCCGTCACGAACCTGCATCGCGACGAGATCATGGACGGCGGGAAGCTGCCGGTGGCGTACACCGCCTACACGCCCTGCTTCCGACGCGAAGCGGGAGCCGCCGGCCGGGACACCCGTGGCCTCCTGCGGGTGCATCAGTTCGACAAGGTCGAGCTGGTCCGTTTCTCGCGGGCCACCGATTCGCCGGCCGAGCACGAGCGGATGACCGGGCACGCCGAGGCCGTGCTGCAACGCCTCGAGCTGCCGTACCGCGTCGTGCTGCTCGCGGCGGGGGACGTGGGGTTCGCCAGCGCCAAAACGTACGACCTCGAGGTCTGGGCGCCGGGCGTCGGCCAGTGGCTCGAGGTCTCGAGCTCGAGCACGTTCACCGACTTCCAGGCGCGGCGCGCCGGCATCCGCTTCCGCGCGGGCCCCGGCGCCAAGCCCGAGTTCGTCCACACGCTCAACGCCTCGGGCGTGGCCCTGCCGCGCACCATCGCGGCGCTGCTCGAAACGCGGCAGCAGGCCGACGGCTCGGTGACCGTTCCGGGGGCGCTCGTCCCGTACCTTGGACTGGAGCGCCTCGTGCCACCCTCCGCCGGTGGCACGTAACGCCGCGCTCCGCCGTGCGGGTCCTCCCGCGGTGGCGGGGCTGGCCCTGCTGCTTGGCGGGATCACCATCTGGTACGCGTGGGTGGTGGCGCGCCACCTGCGCGACGACGCCCGCCAGACCAGCACGCTGCTCGGCCGGGTGTTCGCCGGACTGAACGATCCGCGCCCCGATGCCGCGACGGACGCCCTGCTCGACCTCGCCCGCCAGGTCCGCTCGCTCGGTATCGCCCTCGTCGTGATGGACACGGCCGGCCACATCACCGCGCTCGACAACGCGCCTCCGGACGTCGGCACCGACACGGCCCGGCTGCGGGCGTGGATCGCCGCGCTCGACATCGAGAACGCCCCACTGGTCCAGCCGGGCGTGGGCACGATCCACTACGGCACCGGCACTGCCGCGCGACGGTTGGCCAGTATCGCTGCGCTGGAAGGCGCGGTGCTCCTGTGCCTGGCGCTGCTCGCCGGATGGGCCTACCGCTCGCAGGTCGCCGCGGCGCGCGACCGCCTGTGGGTCGCCATGGCGCGGGAATCGGCCCACCAGCTCGGCACGCCGCTCATGAGCCTCACGGGATGGATTGCATACCTGCGGGAAAATCCGGGTACCAGTGGGGCCGAGCTGACCGAGCATCTTCAGGCTGATGCGGAGCGCCTCGAGCGGGTGGCCAAACGGTTCGAGCGAATCGGCCGCCCGGCTCGCCGCGAGCCGGTGGGGCTCGGCGCCCTGGCCGAGCGGGTGGTGAGCTACTTCCGTCCCCGGCTTCCCACGCTCGCGAGCCCGGTGACGCTGGCCCTGCGCGCCACGGGGCCGGGTCCCACCGCGCTCGGCGATCCGGTGCTGCTGGAGTGGGCGCTCGAAGCCGTGATCAAGAACGCCATCGACGCGCTCTCGGGACGCGGCGGGCGGATCGACGTCGCCGTGGACGCGTCCGCCCGAGCCGCTCGCTTGAGCGTGCGCGACGACGGTCCCGGTGTGCCGACCGAGGTACGGTCGCAGCTGTTCGAGCCAGGCGTCTCGACCAAGCCGGGGGGATGGGGCATCGGGTTGGCCCTGGCCCGTCGCATCGTCGAGCAGCAGCACGGGGGCCGTTTGGTGTACCGGCCGGGTCCGGCGGGGGACGGGGCCGAATTCGTGCTCGAATTCCCGCTCGTGAGCGCGACGTGACGCTCGCGCTGAATCCGCAGCAGGACGCCGCCGTGCGTCATCCCGGCGGTCCGTTGCTGGTGCTCGCCGGCGCGGGCTCGGGCAAGACCCGCGTCCTCACGGCCCGGATCGCACACCTCATTCGCGAGCGGGGCGTGGCACCGTCGCGCATCTTCGCCGTGACGTTCACGAACAAGGCTGCGGGAGAGATGCGCGCGCGCGTCGCCGCGCTGCTCGGTGCCGATCCGCGCGGCCTCTGGATCGGGACGTTCCACGCGCTGTCGGCGCGGCTGTTGCGGCGCGAGGCGGCCCTGCTGGGCTTCGGGCCGAACTTCACCATCTACGACCAGGACGACTCCGAGTCCTTCATCAAGCGCCTGCTGGAGCAGCGTGGTCACTCCCCCAAAGCCCATCCCCCGCGTGCGATCCACGCGATCATCTCGGGCGCGAAGAACCGGATGCTCCTTCC
>Ga0137415_10005124_pt1 | contig 12959 bp, 13 predicted proteins | sample CZODoug3_1_1_16f_FD_183082 | JGI IMG/M metagenome (GOLD analysis project Ga0137415, IMG submission 183082) | Vadose zone soil fungal communities from Angelo Coast Range Reserve, California, USA - CZODoug3_1_1_16fungal (Hybrid Assembly) | ecosystem: Environmental > Terrestrial > Soil > Vadose... | reverse complement strand
GAGAGGATGTCCTCGCCGGGGTTGCGGCGCAGCGTCTCGAAGTGCCCGCGCATCCACTCCAGCAGGGCGTCGATGCCGCGCTGGGCCGCCAGGAACTGCTGCCGGCTCATGCCGGGGTCGAGCGTGGCGGCGGCCCCGTCGCCCCAGGCCAGGAACTTCTCGCGCATGGACGTCGGGGCGCCCAGGATCTCGCAGATCACGATCACCGGCAGCTGGGATGCGTAGCGCCGCACCAGGTCGACCGGCTCGCGCGCGCCGTCCCTGGCGATGTCGTCGAGCAGCTCGGCCGCCACCTCCTCGGTGCGCACCCGCAGCGCCTTGACGGCCTTGGCGGTGAACGCCCTGGTGACCAGCTTGCGGTAGCGGCTGTGGTCGGGCGGGTCGACGGCCAGCATGGACGGCGGCTCGACCACGCTGCGCGCCGCGCCGGAGGCCGAGGCGGCGAGCAGCCGGCGGATCGGCCGGGGCGCGCCGCCGAACGACGCGGTGCCGAAGTGCTCCGCGCGCAGCACCTCGGTGCCGACGGCGTGGTGCACGGTCAGCTTGCCGGCCAGCCCGGTGGTGAACGGCGCGTCGGTGCGCAGCTGCTCGTAATGCGGGTACGGGTTCAGCTGGATGGTCCGGTCGGTGAGGAAGCCCGTGGTCAGGTTCCCCTTGCGCGCCTCTCGGCGCAGCACCAGGCGGACCAGCCCGTGCGTGAGCATCCATCGCGCCGTGTCCGGAAGTTGCATGACAGTCCTCCGACCGAGGCGTCCGCGCGCCCCTTCGTACACTGTACGTATGGAGGCGCCGGGTCGGCTAGGCCCGGGTCAGATCGGCCAGACCTCCCGGCGGTACGCGGCGTCCCAGAACATCCACTCGTAGCGCGAGGTCGTCACGAAGTGCTCGGTGACCCGGTCCACCTCGGTGGCCGCGAGCTGGCCGCCGATCCGGTCGGTCAGCGCGAGCACTGAGTCGACCACGGACTGGAACTCCTCGCCGCCGTACATCTCGATCCACCGCGCGTACAGCTTGTTCGACGAGGACCGGGCCAACAGCGCGTCGCCGACCCGCGCGTAGATCCAGTAGCAGGGCAGCACCGCGCCGAGCCCCTCCGCGAACGAACCGCCGTACACCGTGGCCAGCAGGTAGCTCAGATATGCCCGGGTGGTCGGCGCGACCGGTTCGGCGGCGGCCTCGGCCGGCGAGGAGCCCAGCGCGGCCATCAGCTCGGCGTGCATGTCCTGCTCGGCGGCGACCGCGTTGGCCGCGTGCTTGGCGAACATCACGGTGTCGTCCTCGGTCGGCGCCTTGGCCGCGCAGACGGCCAGCGCGCGGGCGTAGCCGCGCAGGTAGTGCGCGTCCTGCACGATGAAGTGCCGGAACGACTCGGCGGGCAGCGTGCCGTCGGTGAGCCCGGTGACGAACGGGTGGTCGAGCACGCCTCGGTAGATGTGCTCGACGCCGGACCACAGCCGGCCGGTCAACGTTTCGGTCATGGTTTGACCTTAGGAGCCTCGGCCCGAACCGAGCCCGGCCGGAAGGGGACAGAGCCCACCGAATGGCCGAGTGTCGCGGGCCGAAGTGGCTCGTTGAGCCCGGTGAAGGCAGTCAGAAAGCGAGTCAATCGTCTCAGGGACGTGACTACGCGCGTTTCCTGGGTAACCATAGTTACTTCGGGATGCGACTCAGTGCCGAGGCGCCCGCCGAAGTTGTCTCCACCAGGCGGAGGTGCTCGCATGAACGCACATGCATCGATGGATCACCACGAGCGGATGCGGTTGCGCGCCGCCGCGTTCCGGGCCACCCGGGTGTACCCCGGCCCGGTCGGCGAGCTGCTCTCCCGGGAGTTGTTGTCCTGGGAGGAGTTCGGCTACCGGCTCGGCTCCCGGGGCATGATCATGGGCATCGTGGATGCCGTGATGAACGCCCAGGTCCAGCAGACCGAGGCGGCCTGACCCAGGTCCCTCGGCGGGCCGGCGGCCTCCCGCGCGCCGGTTCTCGCTCAGGCGCGCCCTGGATCGTCAGCGCGCCCCGTGCGCGGTGACCTCGGCCATCGCGCTGTGCGTGGCGGACGACCACGGCCCGGCCGGCTCCTGGCGTTGCGCCGGCGATGCCGCGGCGGCGATCGAGCCGAGTACCGCGAGCGCGACCAACGCGGACACCGTCCGCCCCAGATAGCCGCTGAGCTCGAAGCCGGCGGCGAGCAGTTGGCGGCCCAGCGGCTCCGGGGCTCTGCGGTGCCGCCCGCCGCCGACCAAGGGGTTCGCGGCGGCTAACTCGGGGTTCGTCGTCGGGACCATCGGGACCACCTCGTTGTGGGGAGCGGCCGTCTCGGGGGGCGCCGCGGTTGTCCGCGGCCGGTCAGTTGTTGTTGTCGTTGTTCGATCCGTCGTTCGTCTGGCTGGACCTCGGCTTGGAGGTCTTGGTACTGGTCGACGTCTCTTTGGTGCTCTTCGTCGCGCTGGGCGTCGGCGTTACCCGGGTGGTCGGCGTGGTGCGGACCGGGGTGCGGACCGGCGCCACCCGGCGCACCGTCGGCGGCGGGCTCGTCGTCGGGGCCACCGAGGGGGCGGCGACCGGCGGCGGAGGCGGCGCGACGGGCAGCTGCGAGGACGACGAGCTGAAGTCGGACACCGGGGCGGGCGGCGGCACGGAACTGTCGCTGGACCGGGTGGCCCAGAACAGCAGCCCGCCGGCCAGCGTGACCACGCCGGCCAACAGCCAGGCCAGCGCGCGGTTGGACGGGCCCTTCGTCGGAGCGGGCGGACCGGGCGGCGGCGGCCACGCGCTCACCGGGCCGGCCGGCCCCCAGGTGTGCGCCGGGCCGGGCTGCGCCCAAGCCCGAGGTGGCCCGCCCCGGGGCGGGCCGGCTTGCGGCGGGCCGGCCTGCTGCGGTGGCCAGCCGCCGGCCGGCCCAGGCGGACGGTTGAGCGGCGGGCCGGGTAGCGCGGCCATCTTGGTGGTGGCCGGGTCCAGCGGCGTCGGGGTCGGCGGCAGCGCGGTGGTCGCCTCGCCGTTCCCGGGGTAGTCAGGTGCGAGGGCGGGGTGATCGACGGAGCCGCTCGGCTTCGCGGCGCCGGTGGCGGTGCCGGTGCTGGTGCCGGAGCCGCCCGAACCGGCCGAGCTGCCCGAACCGGACTGGTTCAGCGCCCAGGGGTCGGAACTGGGCACGGGGCGGCCGGTGTCCGCGCCGGTCGAGCGTTCACCGTTGGTTCGCCCGGCGCCGGGAACCGCCTTGCCGGGTTCGGGAGCGGTCGGGTCGGGCCGAGGTCGCTGCGTCTCGTCCGTAGCCATCGAGTGCCGCCCGTCGGAAGGGCCGGGCGGTCCGCGACTCGGACCCCCCGACCTGATGTGGGTCAGGCGACGCGGCCCTGAGCGACCGTGCCACCTCGAATCTAGACGTCGCGGCACCGGGAGGTGGCGTTACTTTAGTCGTTCGCGCAACTCCCTCTTCAGCACTTTGCCAGCGGCCGAAACCGGGATGGCGTCGATCAGGTGCAGTTCGCGAAGTCGCTGGTAGGGCAGTAGTTCGGCGTTGACCTTGGCGCGCAGCTGCTCCGCGTCGACACCCGGTGCGACGACGAAGGCCACCGGGAGCTCGCCGGCGTCGAGGTCGGGCCGCCCGACCACCGCGGCACCGGTCACCCCGGGCTCGGCGAACAGCCGTTCCTCCAGCACCCTCGGGTACACGTTGTAGCCCTTGTACAGCAGCATGTCCTTCTTGCGGTCGACAATGGCCAGGTAGCCGTCCTCGTCCAGCACGCCGATGTCGCCGGTGTGCAGCCAGCCGTCGACCAGGGTGGCCGCCGTCTCCTCCGGCCGGTTGCGGTAGCCGATCATCACCTGTGGGCCCCGGATGCACACCTCCCCGTGTTCGCCGACCGGCAGCGGCTCCTCGCTGCCCTCGCCGACCAGTTTGATCTGCGTGTCTGCCACCGGCAGGCCGACGGTGCCGATCTTGCGGACCGCGCTGCGCCCCTCGGGGCCCCCGGTGGCGCCCATGGTGACCTCGGTCAGCCCGTAGCCCTCGCCGATCACCACGTCCTCGCCGAACCGGGCGAGCATCGCCTTGATCAGCTCGACGGCCAGCGGGGCGGCCCCGGAGCTGATCCCGCGCACCGCGCTCAGGTCGCGGGTGGCGAAGTCGGGGTGGCGGACCAGCGCGGCGAACAGCGGCGGCGCACCGGCCATCCCGGTCACCGCGAAGCGCTCGGCGTCGGCCAGGTAGCGGGTCGGGTCGAAGCGTTCGTGCAGCACCTGGGTGGTCCCGGCGAGCAGCGGCAGGTTCAGGCTGCCGACGGTGCCCATGGCGTGGAACCACGGCGTGAGGTTGACCGCCACCCCGGTGCCGAGCCGGATCGGGTACTCGTCGGTGTCCGGGGACTGCTCCAGGTACAGCCCGCCGTCGGCGTCCAGCGTGGGCCGCGAGCCGGAGCTCCGGCAGGCGTACTGCAGCGTGTTGACCACGACGTTGCGGTGCGGCAGCTGCACGCCCTTGGACCGGCCGGTGGTGCCGCCGGTGTAGGCCAGGTGCGCCAGGTCGGTGTGAATGTCGATGTCCACCTCGGGGCGGGTGGTCGGCTGCTCGGCGAGGAACTCCTCGAAGTCCACCCCGGACCGGCCGAACTCCGTGGTGTCCAGCTGGACGCCGGGGTCTAGCGCCTGGGCCCGGTTGGTCAGCACGACCTTGCGCACGGCGGTCTGCTCGCGGACGGCGGCGAGCACCTTCGAAGCCGGTTCGTAGCTGACCGCGAGCACCGCGCCGGAGTCGGCGAGCTGGGCGGCCAGGTCGTGCGGCGGCAGCAGTGGGTTGGCCGGGGTGTACGTCGCCCCGGACAGCAGGATGCCGTGGTAGGCGACGGCGAACTGCGGGCAGTTGGGCAGGTGGATGGCCACCACGTCGCCTCGGCCGATGCCGGAGCCGTGCAGCGCATGGGCGAACGCGCAGGCCTGCCGGTAGAGCTCGGTGAAGCTGAGCTCGCGGCCATCCATGTGCAGCGCGACCCGGTCGCCCCAGCGGGCCGCCGCGCCGGCCAGCACCGCGCCGGCGGGAACCTCGGGGTAGTCCAGGCTGGCTGGCGAGCTGACGATCACCGATTACCTCCGGCTCGAATGTTGCGGACGGTGCTGAAGCTGACGGGCAGGCGCTTGATGCCGTTGATGAAGGACGAGCTGAGCCGGGACGGCGGGGCGGTGGCGTGGATGTCGGGCACCCGGGTGAGCAGCTCGCGGAACATCACCCCGATCTCCCGCCTGGCCAGGTGCGCGCCGAGGCAGAAGTGCGGGCCGGGGCCGCCGAAGCCGATGTGCGGGTTGGGGGAGCGCAGCACGTCGAACCGCTCTGGGTGGTCGAAGTGCGCGGGGTCCCGGTTCGCCGCCCAGTAGAACATCAGCACCTTGTCGCCGGGTACCAGCGACTGTCCGCCGAGCTCGGCCGACTCGGCCAGGGTGCGCCGCATGAACATCACCGGCGAGGCCCAGCGGACGATCTCCTCGATCGCCGTGGGGGTGACCCGGTCCAGGTCGGCCAGCCAGCTGTCGCGCTGCTCCGGGTGCTCGCTGAGCAGCTGCAGGCCCCAGGTGATCGCGTTGCGGGTGGTCTCGTTGCCGGCCGCGAGCAGCAGGATGAAGAACGAAGCGAGCTCGTCCGCGGTCAGCGACTCGCCGTCGATCTGCGCGTTGACCAGCGCCGAGGTGAGGTCGTCGGTGGGGTGCTCGGCGCGGTGCGCGGCCAGCTCGTGCATCACGGCGGCCAGGTCGGCGCCGGCCTGCAGCATCGTGGCGACGATGTTGTCCCGGTCCGGCGCGTACTCGGGGTCGGCCGCGCCGAGGATCACGTTGGTCCGGTCGAACACCAGCTGGTGCTGGCTGTTCGGGATCCCCATCATGTCGCAGACGATCGTCAGCGGCAGCTTCGCGGAGATCTCCCGGACGGCGTCGCACGGGCCGATCTCGAGCAGGTCGTCCACGATGGACCTGGCAACCTTGGCCACGTTGTCGGTCAGCGCGTCCAGCATCTTCGGCGTGAAGCCCCGGGACACGATGCGCCGCAGCCGGCCGTGCCTCGGGTGGTCCATGTTGATCATCGAGCCGTAGAACTCGAGGAACTCGACCGGCAGGTCGGCCACGCTGGTGGCGCCCCGGCCGGAAGTGAAGATCTTCGGCTGGCGGCTGGCTTCGACGATGTCGTCCAGCCTGGTCAGCGCGTAGTAGCCGGGGCCGGGGTGCTGGTTCCACAGCGTCGGCTCGGGGAAGAACGGCAGGCCGGGCAGCTCCCGCAGGGTGTTGAACGCCTCGTGTCTGTGCTCGATCGACTCGGTCCAGAAGCCGGTCAGGTCGGCGAGGTCCGGCTCGCGGACGTACTCGCGGACGTAGCGGTCGGCCTCGACACCGGTGGTGCGCGGCTGCGCGGTCGACATCCCGCCAGCCTGCCGGCTCGGCGGGATCCTGTCATCCGCCGAACGTACGGCGTACGTATCCCGTATCAGCCGGTCGGCGTCACCGCAGGTCACCGCGCCGCGCCGGCTGAGACGCCCGGCCGGCGGTCAGGGGTGCGTGGCGCGCAGCGCGGCGAGCAGGGGGATGGCGGCGATCTTCTCGTCGGTGAGCTCGGACCACCTGATGCCGCCGACCGGGCGCTGGCCGCGGCCGGGCCGGCAGTCGATCACCCGCTCGGGCGTGACCACCAGGTCGACCGGGGCGTCGTGCGCCGCCGTCGGGATCGCGCCGGCGGGGCGGACCTGCAGCTCGTGCACCGTCGTGACCACCAGCGTGTCCGGCCCGATCAGGCCGGCCGACCCGGCCAGCGCGAACTCCAGGTCGGCGAACCCGCCGCCCTTGCCCAGCCGGGCGCCGTCCTCGGCCACCGCCACGCAACCGCTGACCACCAGGTCCACTGGGCTCAGCTCGGCCACCGAGACCCGCCGCGCCGACCGGGTCGCGCCGGAGATGGAGGCGGCCCGGCGGGGCGGGTCGGCCAGGTCGTCCGGGTCGAGCAGGAAGAACGGCTCGGGCTCGGCCAGCCTGGGCACCGCCATGTAGACCGTCTTGCCGTCCTGCAGCGCGCGCTGGCGCACCGGCAGCTGCGCCGAGTCCGGGTTGGCCTTGATCGTGCCGGCGGCCCGCCAGGCGTCGGTGTCGCGCAGCCGCTCGGCCGCTCGCTCGGCGCCGATGAAGTTGGAGATCCGGTTGCGGGCGCCGGGGAAGCGGGACACCTTCGCCTCGGTCAGCGCCGACCAGACCTCGTCGCGCAGCTCCGCCTTCGCGGCCAGCAGCTCCGGGTCGCCGCCGGCGTCGTGGTCGTGGCGCCGGGTGGTCCGCATGGGTCGAAACCCTAAGCCGCGGCCCGCCCGGCGCCACCGCCGGTCATCGGTCGCCGGTCAGAGCACGCCGGTCAGAGCACGCCGACGGAGCCGGGCACGGACAGCCCGCTGGCCGTCTGCCCCCAGGAGCCCCAGGACCCCAGGGCGGCCGGCTTGGGCTGGCCGCTGCCGGCCTTGCGGACCAGGGTCACCGCGTCGATCTCCTGGCCGGTGTCGCTGATCGCCCGGATGGTCATGCTGGAGTCCGCGCCGGCGGCTCCGGGCACCACGTCGACCGAGAGCACCGCGTAGTCCAGGTACCGAGCCTGCGACCAGTCGACCTGCTCCGGCTGTTTGACGCCGCCGGCCTGGGCGATGTAGCTGGTCACCTGGGTGCCGCTGTCCGGCCCGGTGTTGCCTCGGTAGCGGTCGGTCTCGCCGGGCTGCCAGGTGTAGCGGGGCCGCCCGCCGGAGCCGACGCAGATGTAGGTCGTGCCGTCGGAGACGGGGTGCACGGTCGCGCCGTCCGGGGCCGCCGCGCCGGTGCGCCCGCCCTTGATCGGGTTACTCCGCTCGTACTGGTGGTTGTGCCCCTGCACCACGAGATCCACGCTGAACTCGTCGTACAGCGGGGACATCAGCGCCCGCACCCCGCCGTCGGAGGCATGCGCGGCGCTGGTCGCGTAGGCGCAGTGGTGGTGGAACACCACGATGAAGTCGATGTTCGGGTCGGCCCGCAGGGCGCTGAGCGTCTGCCGCGCCCAGCTGACCTGCCCCCCGCCGCTGTAGCCGGCGTTGGTGGGGATCTCCGTGGACAGGTCGTTCCCGTCCAGGCTCACCACACCCACGTTGGAGTACTTGAAGGTGTAGACCGACGGGCAGTTGCTTGGCCCGTTCTTCGGCAGGTCCAGCCGGGCCGCGTGGCCGCCGTAGCCGTGTGTGGCGCCGCCCGGCGACTTGTTGTCGTCGTAGACCGCCTCCATGTCGTGGTTGCCGGTGGCGAACATCCACGGCGTGGTGGAGGAGGTGAACTCGATGCTGTGGAAGTACGCGGTCCAGGTGGTCGGGTCGAAGTTGTCGAACCCGGTGCTGGTCACGGGGGCCGGCACGGTGTTCTTGACCGGGTGGCCGTAGCCGGTCGGGTCGGCGTAACAGATGTCCCCGGCGAGCAGGTGGAATGCCGGCTGCCGCTTGGCGATCAGGGCGACCAGCGAGGAGGCCGGCTGCGGCGAGCGCCGGGCATCGTCGGGCCTGTAGTAGTCGTCGGTGAACGCCTCGATGACCGTGGTCGGCCCGTTCACGCCCTGGTCGCCGAACGCGGTGAAGGTGAACGGCGTACGCCCGGCCGGCGCCGTGCTGAACACCGCGTCGGGGGTGGTACCGCCGCCGGGCAGCCGGAACCGGTAGTGGTAGGCCTGGCCGGGGGACAGCTGCTCGGCCAGCCCGTGCACGAAGAACTGGTCGGCGGAGCGGATCGAGCCGTCCGCCTGCGGTACGTGGCTGATCAGCTCGCGGACCTCGGCCTCGATCGTCGTGCCGTAGCTCGCGTCGGTGCCGATGTCCAGCAGCACCTTGTCGGTCGGCTTCGCGGTGAGCTCGCCGGCGATGGCCATCTGTCGGGTCGGGTCGGCGCCGTAGGACAGATGCCGGCCGGTCAGCGCGACCGGCGCCGGCCCGCCGGCCGCCGTGCCGCCACCGCTCGGCGAACCGCAGGCGGCCAGCACCTCGCCGAGCCCGCCGACCAGGCCGAGGCCGGCCAGGGCGCCCGCCGCCCCGCGCAGCGCGCTGCGTCGGCTCACCGAGCGGGCCTTGAGGAAGCCTCGCAGCCAGTCGTTCTGCTCGCCGATGGTCATGTCCGCCGCCAGGGCAGCCGGCACCCCGACGTCCGGGGTCTCTCCTGGTGGGTTCAGCGCACGCGTCATGGCTGCATATTCGCCAGCGCCGCGGCACGCTGTCAGGCGACGTCACGTGAAGGATAGGTGAACGCACGCTGTCCGGCGGTGGACGGCGCCCCGGTCGGGTCGGGGGTGGGGTCCGATTTCGTAACCGGTGGGCGGGTTGTGTAGCATCGTCAGGGCTTCGCGGGGCGAACTTTGTGTCTTCCCCGAGCAGCCGATCCGCCCCTTTAGCTCAGTCGGCAGAGCGTCTCCATGGTAAGGAGAAGGTCTACGGTTCGATTCCGTAAAGGGGCTCGACACCCCGTGGGGTGCCGCGGATGCAGTGTGATCCGCACAGCGGTGTAGCTCAGTCGGTAGAGCAAGCGGCTCATAATCGCTGTGTCGCCGGTTCAAGTCCGGCCACCGCTACCATCGCTAGACCGACATATGAAGTGATCAGGAGACACCAGTGGCCGCCACCGACGTTCGACCGAAGATCACCTTGGCGTGCGAGGTGTGTAAGCACCGCAACTACATCACCAAGAAGAACCGGCGTAACGACCCGGACCGCCTCGGTCTGAAGAAGTTCTGCCCGAACTGCAAGGTGCACACCGCGCACCGCGAGACCCGCTGACCGGGTGGTCGACGACTCCTTCGTCGGTCGCGAGCTTCCGCCCTCACCGCCGTACCAGGTGGGGCGGGAGCGTATTCGCGATTTCGCCACGGCGATCGGCGAGCTGAGCCCGCTCTGTCACGACGTGGCGGCGGCCCGCGCCGCCGGCCATCCCGACCTGGTCGCGCCGCCGACTTTCCCGGTGGTCTTCACCATGCCCCGGATCGAGCTGTTCCTGCGGGACCCCGGCTTCGGCTGGCGGTTCGAGGGCACCGTGCACGGCGACCAGAAGATCGAGTTCCGGCGGCCCATCCACGCCGGTGACGAGCTGGTCACCGTGCTGAAGGTGGCCAGCCTGCGCACCCGGGCCGGCACCCACATGCTGACGCTGGCCTGCGCAGTGTCGACGGTGGCCGGCGACGCGGTGTGCGCCACCGAGGCCCTGCTGCTGAGCCAGGAGGTCGCCGGATGAGCCCCACCGCCGAGCCGACCGTGGCCACCGGCACCTCGGCGGCCGACGCCGTCGAGGGCACCGAGCTGCCGCCGCTGTCCGTCCGGGTCAGCCGGACCGACCTGGTCCGCTACGCCGGCGCCTCGGGCGACTTCAACCCGATCCACTGGAGCGACCGGGTGGCCGATTCCGTCGGGCTGCCCGGCGTGGTGGCCCACGGCATGCTCACCATGGCGCTGGGTGGCCGGGTGGTCACCGACTGGCTCGGCGACCCGGGCGCGGTGCTCTCCTACCAGGTGCGGTTCACCCGGCCGGTGCCCGTGCCGGACGTGGTGGACGGCGTCGACGACGTCCCGGGCGCGCTGGTCGAGCTGTCCGGCACGGTGAAGTCGATCACCGTCGCGGACGACGGCGGCCGGTCCGCGCGGGTGGAGATCGCCGCCAAGTTCGACGGCAAGACCGTGCTCGGCCGCGCGGTCGCGGTGGTCCTCCTCCCCAGCTGATCTACTCGGCCGAGTGCCACGTCGTGGCTGGCCGGGCTGGTTGCCACGCCGACTCACCCGAGGGGCCGCCGACACACCGGCCCGGCGGACACACCGCCCCGGCGAGTGAACGGCGGGTGAGCATCGGTGCTCTGCGTTGCGGGCGGGCCCGGTACGGAGAATGCTGCCGGCGTCCCGATTCCGTAACGAAAGGATTCGTCGTGAACTTCGGCAAGCTCGTGGACAAGGCCTGGGAAGACAAGACCGCCTCGGAGATCCTGGCCGCCCCGCCGTCCGCGCTCGAGGGGCTCACGCCGGCTCATGACGAGAAGCTCGCCGCGTTCGGTATCAAGACCATCGAGCAGCTCGCCAACTGGAAGTACGCCCGGCGCGCCCGCGCACTGGCCGACCTGGCGGACACCGACAAGTAGGCCCGAGCGGGGCCCGGCGTGACGCCGGTCCGGATCTTCCCCCGCCCGGCGTGGCGGCGCGGCGACACGCCGGGCCGACCGCGCCGGGCGGTTCCATTTGCGAGCCCGGCGGCGCCGCGCGACCCTTGACCAGAAGATGACCATCATCACCGCCGCGCCGTTCGCGCTGATCATGATTCTGATGTGCATCGCGCTGGCCAAGGAGCTGCGCAACGACCCGCTGGTGCACCGCGACGAAGGTCGCGCGCGCCGTCGAGTACGGCACCACCCGCTACGGCGAGTACTTCCACCTGCGGGTGGACCCGAAGAACCGCGACTGACCTCGTGAGTGGCGAGTGGTCCCCTGGGACCACTCGCCACTCACGACCATCGGGACTCAGCCCCCGGTCGGCTGCCCGGCGGCGTTGGCCCAGCGGTTCGAGGTGAGCCGGAAGCTGGGCAGGTCCGTGAGTGACAGGGTGGCTTCGTAGGTGCGCTGGTACCCGGTGTGCGCGATCCGCCAGGCGCCGTCCTGGCAGCGCAGGTAGCGGTCCCGGTAGAACGCCGCGCCCTGGATCACCGTCTGGTACTGGGTGGCGATCACGGTGTCCTGGAATGCCCAGGTCCCGGTGGCGGCGTCGCCATCGACAACGATCTCCGGCTGGCCGGCCAGGTGCACGGTGATGATGTCCGGGCCGAGGTTCTTGCGCATGAAGCCGACGATCTCGTCCCGCCCCGCGAGGCTCAGCGGCTTGCCGTAGGTCGGCGTGCCGTAGTCGGCCGTGGCGTCCGGCGTCAGCGTGTCCGCGAGCTCATCCCACCGCTTCTCGTCGACGCTGCGCAGGTAGCGGTACTTCAGCTGGCGAATCTCTTCGAGCGCAACGAAGTCCATGGCGGCCAGTCTTCACCGGCCGCCATGGACAATCAAGAACACGTTCTACTTTTTGCGTTCGGTGCGCGGACGCGCCTAACGAGCCTCGCCGAGCAGCGCGGCCAGCCGTTCGATGCCGGTGCGCAGGTCGTCGTCGCCGAGGGCGTAGGACAGCCGGAAGTAGCCGGGCGTGCCGAACGCCTCGCCGGGCACCACCGCGACCTCGACCTCGTCCAGGATCAGCGCCGCCAGCTCGACGCTGGTGGCCGGGCGCCGGCCGCGGATCTCCTTGCCGAGTAGGTCCTGCACCGAGGGGTAGACGTAGAACGCGCCGTGCGGCGTCGGGCAGGTCACGCCGGGGATGGCGGAGAGCATCTCGACGATCGTCTTGCGGCGCCGGTCGAACGCCGCGCCCATCTCGGCCACCGCGTCCAGCGAGCCGGACACCGCCTCGAGCGCGGCCCGCTGCGCCACGTTGCACACGTTCGAGCTCAGGTGCGACTGCAGGTTGGCGGCGGCCTTGATCACGTCGGCCGGGCCGATCAGCCAGCCGACCCGCCAGCCGGTCATCGCGTATGTCTTGGCGACCCCGTTGAGGATCACGCAGGTGTCGGCCAGCTCGGGCACCGCGACCGGCATCGACACCGCGGTCACCCCGTCGTAGACCAGGTGCTCGTAAATCTCGTCGGTGACCACCCAGATGCCGTGCTCGAGCGCCCACCGGCCGACCTCGGTAACCAGCTCGGGCGGGGCCACCGCGCCGGTCGGGTTGGACGGCGAGCACCACAGCAGCACCTTGGTGCGGTCGGTGCGGGCCGCCTCCAGCTGCGCCACCGAGGGCAGGTAGTTGGCGGCGGCGTCGGTCACCACGTCGACCGGCTTGCCGCCGGCGAGGGTGATCGCCTCGGGGTAGGTGGTCCAGTACGGCGCCGGCAGCAGCACCTCGTCGCCCGGGTCGAGCAGGGTGGCGAA
>Ga0137415_10005123_pt1 | contig 12961 bp, 11 predicted proteins | sample CZODoug3_1_1_16f_FD_183082 | JGI IMG/M metagenome (GOLD analysis project Ga0137415, IMG submission 183082) | Vadose zone soil fungal communities from Angelo Coast Range Reserve, California, USA - CZODoug3_1_1_16fungal (Hybrid Assembly) | ecosystem: Environmental > Terrestrial > Soil > Vadose... | reverse complement strand
GTTAATCTGGAGAAGAATCTGGCGTTTGGGACGGTTTGTAGTGGCCCGGAGTCTCTGACCTTGGAGATTTTCAACGTCGGGGCCGCGGATCTGATCGTTTACAGCGTCCAGCGGCTGATGGGTTCCAGCGGCTTCACGGTGCTCGGGAATCCCGGTACGCCGGTTACGATCGCTCCGGGAGACCACTTAGATTTCACGGTTCAATACAGTCCGGCGACAATCGGGACCCCTGGGGACGCCGCGACAATTCGCATTCGCAGCAATGATCCAGCGGCTCCTGTGGTCGATCTTCAGGCAAAGGGCATCGGAGGAGCGGCCTCGCTAGTAACCGCAATCGCCAATAGCGGAAACATCGGGAGCGCGTGCCTCGGCACCTTTAGGGAGGAGGAGCTCACGATTAATAACGCGGGCTCCTGTCCTCTTTCGATCTCGAACATTACTTCGTCTTCGGCTGAATTCCTGGCGCCACATGTGACCTCCTATCCGCTCGTGGTCAGTCCGGGGGGATCGCTCGATGTCGTCATCCGCTTCCAGCCCGCAAGTTTCGGGGCGAAGTCCGGCACGATTACGCTGACTAGCAACGATCCGGTGGGGGTCCGAACGGTGGCGGTGTCCGGCTTCGCGCCGGCGCCGCGGCTGAACCCGCTCATCGCCGACAGCGGCAATTTCGGCAACGTATGCGTCGGATCGTTCGCCGACGAGCCGCTGATCCTCAACAACAGCGGCGAGTGCCGGCTCTCCATTACGAGCATCACGTCGTCGGGGAGCGAGTTCCTGGCGCCACGCGTGGGCGTCTTTCCGCTGACCGTTGCGGCCGGCGACTCACTTGAGGTACCGATACGATTTCAGCCGACTGGTTTTGGAGCGAAGTCCGCCACGATCACCATCACCAGCGACGATTCGGCCGGCCCGCAAACCATTGGGGTTTCGGGTAATGCGCCCTCCGGCAAGTTAGCCGTAACCGGGTCCACCACTTTCGGTGGCGTGACGGCGTGCTGCTGCGCGGATCGTACGATTTCGATCTGCAACGTGGGCGACTGCGACCTGCACGTGACGAGCGTACGGTTCAAGCGCGAGAGCCATCACTGGAAGCTGCTCCACAATCCATTTCCGGCGACGCTGCACGCCGGATCGTGCCTCGACGTGGTGATCCGCTACAAAGCCACGGAAAAGTGCTCGCGATGCTGTGAGCTGATTATCGAGAGCGACGACCCGAGTACGCCGGTGAAAACTATGGAGGTGCTGGCGTACACGATTTGGGATCCATGCCGGTGCAAGGAATGTTGCGAGGACTGCCGTAAGGGCTGCTGCGACAAGCGCCATCAGGATTCTTGCTGCCGGCAGGGTTACCCCTGCTGTTGTGATGACGACGAGAACGACGAAGATGAAAGCTGACGCCACGTTAGTTCGTGGGAGTACTTCTGCGTGATCGCTGATGCACGAGGAGAGGACGATGCAATTCGTCGAACTGATTTTTCATGTTGCGCCCGACGGCGGCACGGGAGTATATGAGCTGGCAATCATGTTCGTTCTTCTGGTCTTGCCAATCGCTGTTGAGGTGGTCCGACGAAAGCGCACACGGAGTTCATGATCGTTCGGAGCAACTCAAGGCCAGTAGGTCGCTGATTCGACAGAAATGCCAGCGTCTGCGGAGTTGGGGGTTATCTAGTCGAGAGCGCTCGAATCTCCACCCGTTGTTTTTCTGCAATTTACAACGACTTAGCGCTAGGGAAGCGTATCAGAGCCACGGTCAAATGAACTAGGTATATAGGGGTCAAGTGACTTTATCCACAGCCGGAGAAAATTCTCCGGATGTTTTTGTTTGCGATCGCCGCACAAATGCGTGCCGCGTTTCCAGACGGCATAGATGAGGTGCACGAGCTTTCGTTCCACCGCACACAGCGCACTGAAGTAATGCTTGCCTTCCCGCATCTTTTGTTCGTGATTGTTCGTGATAGATTTTCAGATCCGGATTGTGCCGGCGTGCGACGAAGGCGGCATTGAAAAGCATATGGCGCAGATAGCCATTGCCGCGTTTGGAGATATATCCCTTGCCGTGTACGGAAGTGCCGCTTTGATAGACGCGGCAGTCCAGACCGATGTAGGCAACGAGTTTCTCCGGTGTGGCAAAACGGTGGATGTCGCCGATAAATGCTACTAAGATTGCCGCGGTAGTACTGCCCACTCCAGGGATAGACCGGAGGAGCTCCTGCGTCTCCGTCTCATACCCCCGCATAGAGCGTTCAATATGCTTGATTTCCTCGCTCAGCGCCTCTAGTACCGTAGTGAAGCTGTCGTAGAAGGCGAAGCCGGTCGCCGCTTCTTTCAAGCGATGTACGTCCCTGCGCTGTTTGGTCATCTTGCGCATCTCCACTAGCGCCTGGCGTTCAACCACAAGCGCCTTCAACGCAAGGACGTCTTTGGTGTCGGTGAATAGATATCCTTTGCCCATGGCTGTCATCGTACGGATCTTAAGGGCATCCAGCCGGTCGGTCTTTACTGTACGTAAACCCTGGGTGATCATGCGGTGGCTCTCCAGCGGATTGATCACGACCACATCCCAGGAGTGTTCCCGGAGCGTTACGGCAAACAAGAGATGATAAACCCCGGTTGCCTCAACCCCGATCCTTGTGTCGGTGATGGGAAAGTCGTCATCTTCCAGTGTGGTCATAAACTCCTCAATGCCTGCCGGGGTGTTCTCAAATTTGAGTACTTTGTGGTCGTCAAAAGCGGCGTGGAACGTATCTTTCGCCATGTCTATACCAATGCTCTGCATATATTGTTGTAGTTAAGCGAATATTTCAAAGAGAGAAAAGAAGAGAAGAAAAGAGAGAAGTGAGCGTGCCAGAATGTCCCATGTTTGCTATCCTTAATTACGCAGGTTCCTACTGCATGCGTGGCCGTCGCCACAACTAGGTTATCCGCATCAATAAAGGGTTTTCCATGAGACCATAGGTTCATTACGAGACCGTACGTCTAACCGTGGAAGACGATGGCCACTCACAGAAAAAGCGTACCATTTATTTGGTACGCTCTTTCAGTATAGGAACCGTGTTTCTGTTAGCTTGAGTTGCGGGAATCAACACCATTCCTGGAACTGATGTACATTCTGGTCACTCACGGAGCTCGAAACTAACTGGAGATTCGCTTAGTATGTGGTCGAGGAACGTCGAAGAATTCCCGAGACGACAATGAAGCGCTGTTCGAAATACAGGTCATAGATGATGCGATAGTTGCCCACACGTCTCCGCCAGGCAGTCGACTGACCCTTGAGGCGCTTTATATCGCCTCGAAAGGGATCGCGTTCCATTGAAATGAGGGCAGCTTTAACGCGCGCCTGATCTTTTCCCGGCAGCTTTTGGAAGTCTTTTTGTGCGGGATCGGTGAGTTGAAGAGTCCACGTCATGGAGGAACTGATTTAATGATACAAAATTTCCGTGGCGAAAGGCAGCGCGGCCGCGACGGAGGGCAGCAATCTCAGCCTTGGTCGCTGGGACTGCAGGATATCGGCTTTCAAAGTAGGCGCGGAGAGCTTCACGGACGAGTTCCGAGCGCGTGCGAGATTCTCTTTTTCGCACTTCTTCGAATTGCCGCACGAGCGTGGGCGGCAGGGAAACTGTCATTGTTTGTGTGGTTCTCATAGTTTTTAAAGTATGACTTGATAATACTTGTTCTTATCCTATGTCGACGGGCAATCCTTGTCAAGGGGCCCAAGGTTCTCCTTCACGTCATGCTGGTGAGCATGATGAAAATGGCATGAGGACTGTTAATAGACATCGACCCCGCCTCTTTGGCCGATATTGTGCATCAATAAAGGCGTAGAGGAAAGCCGTCTTTTAGAGGTCGGGAAGTTAATGTTTAGTGCGAGCCTTGATCGGACTGAATCAATCATATTTCTGGAACTGATACTCATTTTCCGAACATATTGTCGGTCTTCCGCATGACTGAAGAACCACTTGGCTGCGCTCGCTCCATTCATTGGGATATTCGAACCGAAACGTGTCCACGAATCATGGTGTTCCGCGCCTTCTAGTTAATTCACCGATACTGTGACTAGCCCGAGAGCCACGGTCGGAGGAACCGGGGCGCGGCGACAGGCCGCACAGTAACGTTGACTCAGTCAATTGGAGGCAGTGAAGTGCTTCCATCCTCACCCGGACACCGTCGGATTGCCCCGATGGGTGGGGCATGAGAAACAGCTTGCCGGGGAAACAGGCGAGGCTCGCGACGGAATCGCACCGTCAAAACGAGCACGTCGCGGAAGCTGACAAGGCCAGCAGGTTATTTGCGAATTCGAGACCACCTATAATCGACGATGCACCTACGGCGATTAGATAGGTGCAGGAATGACGCAGGGGATAACACCTCTGTCCCGCAACTCGGCCACGGTCTTCCGAGTCATCAGCTACGGGGTCGAGCAGAATCTTCACAAGGATGCTGACACATTCCAAACGCGGTACGCCGCGCCAAGAGGTCGGAAGAAGGCCTACACCAGCGGATAAATTGCTGTGCGAGTCAAAGCCGGAGATACCCGCGGCTTCCTCTACGGAGGATAGGCAGGCAGATGACCAATGCCGCGTGGTAAGTCAGCGGAGCCATAGTAGTCGGTGGAGTAACGCCCACCCAGGGAGGCGGTAGCGCCGCACACAGGGCGAAGGGCTCCAGGTTTGAATGTTTCGAAGACAAGGCCACACTAGGTGGCTATCCATTACATATATGAATACTGTCGCTGGGGAAATGAAACACCTCCACAAGGAGCAGTAGAACCGGAACGCTGGATGCGCTGAAAGGCGCCCGTCCAGTGTGGGGAGCGCTGGGCGGGAACGTGTCTCAGTAATGAGAAAACGCACCGCCCCTCTACTCCATTGGCTCTTCGCTTCTCCTGTCGATGGATCATGGTGTTTGGTGCACAGTTCGGCGCAGCATGGGGCAGATCGGGGCGACGAACCGCTGCGCAAGAGAGTTCTCCTGAAAGGAGAAACGAAACGTCGCAGGCTAGGCATCCCCATGTTCCTGGGCAAAGTCACTTAGCTGCCACTCTCCTTGAATCCGCTTCATAAAAATTTGAACTTTATTTTAGAATTTCTTTAACTCGCCCGTGGCATACTTCGGGCCTGAACGAAGCATGCCTACAATTCCATATCCAGGAAAACGACTACTTCGGCACTCTCGCCACCGTGCTCGACCTGGTCAGCCAAGACCTGCGAAGGAAAGGGCAACGTCGCAACGCGGAGACGCTTGGTCGTCTGCGAGATCGGCTGATGTACCTTCAGCAGGGATACCGGATCGAGAAAATCCAGCCGCACAGTAAGATCGCTGTCCTGCCATAGTTTCAGCTCCTTTTGGGGTCGGTCGACTCTAGGGAAGCGGCACTCGCGGCGCTTGGTAACCTTCGATTTGAATGGGCTTGTTCCAGTCGTAGAAAATGTATTCAGCCTTCTGATACTTAATGCGTCTGGGCAGATGATCATACAGGCCGATACAGATTTGTGCATCATCAAGGGGCTGTGCTGGAGCGAAACGGCCAGAAACTGTGCGAGATGTCGTCCATTCCTGGCACTTCAGCCCTTGCACTATGTCAACTGCTCCCTTGACGATTCTGGCGTGCTGAATCAGGTGGTCATAGTCCGGCAGAGGGTAAAGATATTCCCCGCGCACCAGTTTTTCGCACGCCGCGCTCACCGTGGGGACATTTTCCGGTTTCCAATCTGGGGACTGAAAGTAAGATTTAGAACCGACTTCAACGGATTCAAACTTCCGGTTACTCGCTGCGCTATCTTTGGACTGGGATATAGCGCGGCCTGGCCAACTTCCACGATCGGGGCACATAATTTCAACCGATTCGCTATCCTCGCCTCCCACTCGTGCTTCCTGTCGCCAACTGGTCACATGGCGTAAAGCCTGCTGAGACTGCCTAAATTCGTCCTCTGCTTCTCCAACGCGAAACATCTGCCAAATTGTGAGCCCGGCCAAAACCACGAACAGGATTCTATAGATCACAAGGATGTCCCCGAAGTAGTCCCGGTCGTGGCTCGAGTCCCAAGGGTCTCAGATTCTCAGCGGACGTGGAGTATAGGGAAATGCCGAAGCTCAAAACTTAAATCCAATAATGGTGTTTGATTCCTTGCTGGCCGCTTCGTAGTGCCAGCCTTTGACTGCTTTCAGCGCAGACTCCGCCAATACGGGGTGACCTCCGACATACTCCAACCGGCGCACCGTACCGTCCGGACTGATCCAGACCTTGAGTTTGACCGTGCCGTGAAGATTCATTTTCTTCGCAATTTCCGGATAATCCGGTTCTTCACGGTGAGTAACCTTGCGCTCCGACTGAGCGGTCGCGCGCATTCCGCCCGCGAGGAGCACTATGCATAACAAAATGTGTTTCAGTCTCGTCATTCCTGTGTCCGCACCGCAAGGTCGATGCTAAAAAACAAGCCGCAATGCAACTTGAATCAGCCTCGGGTCCCTGGCTCGGTTTACTTGTCCGAAGGTCGTTCCTCCTGCGATGTCCCCGGCTGGGTTAAAAAATTGCGTGTGATTAAACAGATTGAAGAACTCGGTGCGAAATTCCAGATTTGTTCGCTCGCCCAGAGGTACAGTTTTGTGGAAAGCGAAATCGAAGTTGATAATGCCCGGGCCGCAGCACACGGTGCGCGGCGCATTGCCGATTTGGCCCAGGGGGCCGTCAACGAAAGACTTGGGATCGAAATAGTAGCCGCCGGATGTCCTTGTATCCAGTCGGCGGAATGGCGCGACCTGGTCTGGCTGGCCGGGCGCTTCGAAATCGAAGCTGCCCATCAGCTCCTGATCCCCGGAAGACGTAATCCGGACTGGAAATCCGGACTGCAACGTAGAGATGCCCGACACGGCCCACCCGTTGAGAATGTGCCTGCTCCAGTTCGAAACCCTCCAGACTGGAAGTTGCCAGTACCCGCTTAAGACGAACCTGTGGCGAGCGTCGAACAGAGATAGGGACCGAGACCTGCTCGGATCGGTAGGATTAATGGAGTTTTCGAAGCTGGAGGCAGTGTCTATCGACTTACTCCAGGTATACGAGGCCAGGAACTGCAATCCATGTGAAAAGCGCTTGTTGAGTTGCGCCTGAAGTGAGTTGTATGCCGAGTTGGCAATGGGCGCCATGGCGAACAGGCTGCTGAAAACGGGAACACCATCGGGCGGGCAACCCGCCCCGGTCGTAGGTTCACACAGTGGAGACGAATACTTGCGCAACCCGACCAGGGTAATGGGGTTGGCATTGGGTCCAGTCACGCTCGGCACCGAACCATAAGGCAAGTGCAATGTGACGCCCGGCGGAATGGCGCCGGCCGGGATCGAATAGGCGGTGTCTTCACCAAATGGCCCGCACGAAAGTCCCGGAATCTGGTTCAGGTCGAGGCAGGTCTGCGCGTTACCAAAGTTCTGGTCCACGCTGGAGAGCAACCGATGACCCTGGCTGCCAACATACCCGACCTGCAACACTACGTCTCGCGGGAGTTGGCGCTGAATCGTGATCTGATACTGCTCTGAATATTGGCTGCGCAAAGTATCGGGAAAGTTTCCAAACAGAAGGATGGGACGGAAGAGGGCAAAATCTACCGGCGACCCGGGAGCTGGATTCGAATAGCCGTTAAACGGATTCGGGGTCACGGTCCCGTTCTGGCCTAGAAACGGGGTGTTGAAGAAGACATTACTGACGAATGTGCTGCCGCCAAACGGAGGTTGGGCCGCAAAAGAAGCCAGCATCAATTCCTCATTGCTGTCGTAGAACATTCCCCAAGCCATACGCACGCTTGATTTGCCCGGACCGCCCGTAAGCTTCGCTGGCCATCCGCCCGTCCAGTTCGGCGACCATGCCAGGCCCACTCTAGGAGCCAAAGACTTAAGGTAATCATTGGTGAGACCTGCGGGGACTCCCTTGTCGCCGGGCAGGACTAACCCGAGGGGGAAAACGGATGCGGCAGGTCCCGTGGGCGAGCAATCGTTCGAGCCAAAAGTAGCTGCCAATGGATCCGAGGAGTTTAGCTCACACTGATAGACGCTGGTGGCTCGACCAGGCCGGAAGGCCTGAATTCGCTTGCCGGCATCCGCTTGCGGTGTGTTCAACTCCCAGCGAAGCCCATAGTAGAAAGTGAGGTTGGGTCTCAGCTTCCACGCGTCCTGCGCGAATAGACCTAGCTGGGTGGTACGGACGTCTACGGCATTCGCAGAACCTTGTGAGTACGTATCCGGAAGTCCCAGAAGATAGTTAGGTACCAGGTCAGAGAAGCCTACGTCGTTCGGGCCACCGCCAGAAAATTCGAAGTTTCCGTTGATGTTATAGAAGTAGGTCTGGTGGAAACGTTGGTTGCGGACGTCAGCCCCAATTTTCACGGAATGCTTGCCGATGATTTTGCTGACACTATCGAACGCCTGATAGACATTTCCGGTCTGGGCGAAACTCCCGTTAGCATTGTTGCCAAAGGCGAATCCGCCCGCCAGCGAGACAAACGGCACGCCTTCGTGACTGGCCCCATATCCGGGAGTGATACCCAGGCGCGGATTGGCAGGATCGGAGAAACACTGGTCCGCCGGCACTGTGGCGCACGAGTCTTGCACCAACCTCGTGTGCTCAGGCGCCAGGAATTTGCCCTGCGCGCCCCGGTAGAACACGAAGCGGGCTTCATTGGTAGTCTTGCTGTTGATCATCCAGTTGTGCGATAGGTTCAGTTGCTGAAAGCGATCTCGCGTCAGGTTGCCGAATTCCGGAAGGTTCGATCCCGCCGCTTGGAATCGCGAGAAAGGCTCACCGTCGATTCCATCCGCTCCGTAGTAGTAAAAACTGAGCTGCTGCTGACTCGTAAGGTTGTGGTCCAGACGAAGGGTAAACTGGTCCTGGCGAACCTTGGCCTCGGGTACGGACAGAAATGTCTGCGCACCGACATTCGATAACGGAACAAATCCGGTCAGAAGATCGGCTGCCGTCGGGTCAAAACACTCTGGTGGGATGACGTTACCGGGGAAAATAGTGGCGTACGGTGTACCCATTGCGATCCCAGCTCCTCCGTTCGCTGCGACCGCCGAGGTGCAACCCGGGCGGCTGGCAAGTCTGGTCGCGACCGCATCATCACTCAATACGCCCGTGAAAGTCGGGCCTGCCGAGAAGTCGCCGCCTCGCTCCTGCAGTGTGGGTACCGTTACGGGGTCGGAGGTAATTCCGCGCCGCAACCTGCGGCCTTCGTAGGAAGAGAAAAAGAAAGTCTTATCCCGTCGTATCGCTCCCCCGAGGATGCCGCCGAACTCATTCTGCTTGAAATCCGGCGTCTCCGGGTCAAAATATCCTTTGGCATTCAGAACCTTGTTGCGAAAGTACTCGTAAACGCTCCCGTGAAACGTGTTGCTACCAGATTTTGTGATCACATTGATCACGGAGCCGGAATTTCGCCCAAGCTCCGCATCATAGTTGTGCGAGATAACGCGAAACTCACTGATTGAATCCGGAGAGGGCTGGATGGAAGGGGAGTTGATGAATTGGTCCCCTGAATGGCCGCCATTAACATTGTAATTGTTCGAGCGGGCTCGACCGCCATTGACCGAAACCACACCAGGCTGATCGCCGCCAAAGAAGAGGTCGGCTCCCAACGTGCTTTGCACGCCCGGCTGCAGCTGCAGCAATTCGAAAGTGTCGCGGGACTTAAGGGGTAGCTTCGATACTTGCAGGTCGGACATGACCACACCGAGCTGAGTGTTCGACGTCTCGATTGCCGAAGTGCCGGTGCTACGGAGCAACGAAGCGAGTACGTCATTGCTACCAAGGACGACTTCGATCCGAATCACTTGTCCAATGCTTGCGCGCAGGTCACGAGTCTGGGAATTGGGAAAGCCATCAGCTTTCACTTCCAGGCTGTAGCTACCGACCGGCAAGGAAGTGAACTCGAAGTTACCTGAGTCGTCGGTCGTAGCCGCCCGTATCAACGAGGTGTCGTGGCCGGTGATGATAACAAACGCACTTACCGCAGGGTTCCCAGAGGGGTCTACGACTCTTCCTTGCAATTCGGCCGTATTTTGTCCCCAGCCTAGAGTAGAAGCAAACAAAAAGGCTGCAAGGAGTCCGATCGGTCTGCCAGCCGGGCGATTCATTAAAGTTCACTCCTGGTTCCGCAATTCTGGAGTCAACGGTAGGAGAACCGAAGTGTCTGGGGCAAGTAACTGAAGTAATGAGCATGCCCTGAAGGAAAGCTCGTGCGTGAGCCTGGACAAGTGGACCGGGACTCCAGTGTTCAGGTTACGTTGGTACGTCCGTCGCTTACCTTATCGACGCGCTGGAGGCTTCAACCGGAGTATCTTGCTAGAGAGCGTATCGGCCTTTGTTCACTAGTCGACACTAAGAAGTAGTAAGGGCGACTTCGCCCCAACATTGTGAAAGAAACAGAGAGACAAATGCCCGAGAATCAGCGGTTCACCCTGGCAGGCTTCCAGGTTAGCCGCAAGCTGCTGGTCGGCTTTGCGGACTCGTTCGAAAGGCTTAATACGAGTATTCTCACTGTACATTTGCGGCATGGAAAAGGCGATGACTATCACGAGATCAACGCATGTGTGTTGCCCCTGGGCGAAACCGCAGTAGCTTGGCTGAAGAAATCAGCCTGGTTTTTGCCGCGCCGGACCGTAGTCTATGGCATCGGGGGAGCAAAAGAAGCCGCGCGGTTCGTAGGGTTTGGGATCAACGCACTGCTGGAAGCCAGCAACGACACAAGTATTCGAGCGGCTGTTGAAGCAACTCAGTCGCTTCTTTCTCGTGGCATCGGAGTGTGCGGCCGCGTACCGATCGCAACCCTCGTAAGGATTGATGCCCGTGGAAGGCGTGTGACCGGCATCACAAAAAACGTTGGTTATGGAGGGATGGCGGTACGCCTGTTCCGGAATGTGGCTCTCCCTCAGGAGATAACGGTGAATTTCGTTCTGCCGTACGCCGGCTCGTTCTCCCTTGCCGCTTCTCCCCGCTGGTATGCGGGCCGTCTGGCGGGATTACGATTTCAGCCATCTGTTCAAGAAGCAGCGCTTAGACGGTGGGTGCAGGAATATTCGCTACTGGGCTGTAGTGGTGGACAACCACTTCGCGCAAAGAGTGCGTTTGTATGAGCGTACCGCAGTTACTCTGTCGCACTAATTTTCGCCAATAGTAATTGTTCTCGGTATGACCTTCGTTACTTTTGGCAACTACCTCGCTGGGCTACGATCTAGTGCGGATTGTCCGCGTTGCCAAATGTATAGCATCCGAAGACGATCATGGTTGATGGCGCACTCTCGTCGAGGGAAAAACAACAGTCTGCCAGCGTGCCCGGCCACAGCCCGCCGCTGATGAGCGAAACTGCTGCCGCCGGACGTTCTCCTGTTTGCGAAAAGGACAACTGCACTGAATCAGCTTTGCATTCGTTCACGACTGCTGCGGGTGAACAGCCTGACTTCCTAAGGGAGGATTCGACCACAACGCTTGTTCCCCAAGGCCTTATTACGATCATTGGCGCGGCGTCGAACACTTTCAAAAAGAGCTGGTTTTGGTATTCGATTGCCGCGTCACTGTGCTGGACCGCGTGGGCATTTACTGCCCGCCTCGGTTCCGAAGAGATTCCTCCCACAACCATGCAGTTCGTCTCTGCATTTGGGTTTCTGCTGGTCGGGCTGGTTATGGTGGCGGTGCAGAGGCCTCAGCTGAAGAACAATCTGCGCGGTAACTCTTATGCCCTGATTAGCGGCGTGCTACTGGGACTGGGTGGCATCGCGCTGTACGGCGCATACCGCGCTGGCGACAATGCTTCCGTGGTTACAGCAACCACGTCGCTCTACCCGGTTGCTACGGTACTTCTGGCGGTCACATTCTTACGGGAAAAGCTCAATAGACTGCAGCTACTTGGAGTATGTTTTGCGGTGACTGCCATTTTGTTGCTCGCTTTTTGAAAGGTCTCATGCCTCCGACGTGGTTATGGTTATCTGCCTTGGTGCTGGTGTCGTGGGGCACTCTTGGACTATTTCAAAAATTGGCCATGAACCACATTTCCGCTTCTGCAGCTCTGATTTGGGCCGCTGCCGGATTCATGCTCCTACAACCATTTCTGTTTCCAGGTAACTCCGTTTTTGAGTATTCAGCGAAGAGTTTGAGCTGGGCCCTCCTTAACGGAGTTTTCAACGGCCTGGGTTTCTTAAGCTTAATGGCCGCGATGCGCAAAGGCGGCAAGGCGTCAATCGTCGAACCCCTGACTGCCTTATATCCTGTTTTCGTCGTCTTACTTGCTCCTGCCCTGCTGCACGAGAGCATAAAGCCGCTTCACGGAATTGGAATAGCGTGTGCGGTCATTGGAGGTATGCTTCTTTCCGCGGAAACGGTCCCTGAAAGATAGGAGTGTTGTCCCCGCTTCGAGGTTCACACCTCCGCCTTAACAGTCCGTGGTGAAAGTCTGGGTACCTGAAAGAAAAGATGGTGTGATCCACAGGGATAATTCGTAGAATGCGCGCATGGTGGTGAGCAGGCGGAGTGGCGGGGGAGAAGCAGGAAGACATCTGGATCGCGCACACGGAGTTGGCGGTGGCGCCGGGACATCCTTTCTAGAAGCGGTTGAACGAGTTACGGGAGGGTGCCGGCTTCGACGAGTTTGTGGAGGGATTGTGTGCTCGCTTCTATAATATCATGTGCGACTCGGGCGGCCCTCGCTGCGGCGCCGGCGTTTCTCCTTTATGTCGCCCATCTATCGAACGCTCAGCACATCTGCCTTTGAGCGAGATGCACGAAGCATTACCCGCGCAATGCCAGGCTTTTACGCGTTCTCGACAGGCTTCTCAATGTCCTTGCGGAGGACCCGTATAACAAGTCGGGTAGGCACGACATCAAAAAGTTGACGGGCCTGAAACCTGGAGAGGGACAGTGGCGCATCCGGGCGGGAGACTACCGGCTGCGCTATGACATCTTTGGCCGGGATGTCGTACTGTACGC
>Ga0137415_10005122_pt1 | contig 12964 bp, 24 predicted proteins | sample CZODoug3_1_1_16f_FD_183082 | JGI IMG/M metagenome (GOLD analysis project Ga0137415, IMG submission 183082) | Vadose zone soil fungal communities from Angelo Coast Range Reserve, California, USA - CZODoug3_1_1_16fungal (Hybrid Assembly) | ecosystem: Environmental > Terrestrial > Soil > Vadose... | reverse complement strand
TCAGCTCGGCGTGTATAGCTTCTGACACATTTTGATGCTTGATCAACTTAACCAGGGCAGTCACAGCCGTGATCAAAGCCGTGATCCCTGTGACCAAGCTTCCTATATCGATGCCAGTCATGATGCGGCCAACTTTGCCTTAATATCTGTCACGTCATCCTGAAGAGTCTTCAGGTGAGCCATGACATTGGCGATGGAATTACCTTCCGACGTCTGGGTACGAATCTCATCTACGGCATGTTCAATCATGTTCTTAATGGCTTGTAGATCGGCTGCGGTCACGTCATCCTCCGGAGGCTTGATAATAGGCTGTATGGGTTTTGAGATAATACTACGCCATGCATTCAGGTCGAAATTCTCAGGATCGATTTTACGAGTCGGAGCGTATTCTTTATGCCCGCAACAATACCGGGCAACGTCCCATTCGTAATGATGCACGAGTGCTTGGCAACCTAAATCGATTGCGGCGACTTGTGCCGTTGTCCAAATCTGGCCGACGGTATGATCTGTCTCGACGCCACATGTGAATTTGTTGCCTGAGTCTTGTGGAATGCCACGCCATGGTCCACCTGTACCTGCTTGCCATTTACGGCCGGCTGCGATACAAACCCATCGCCCATCCTTCCCGACCCAAAACTGTGCACCATTCACACCATTCTGATGCATATAATTTGGTACATTCAGGTTACCTAAACCCATGGCATCATGATGCAGAATGATACCGTGCGGATTGAAACCGCCGTCAGTTTCGCCCTGAGTTTTCCATCCGGGCAACTCTAAGACATCCAGGCCAACTGCACGCAAAACATTTGCGGCATCGACCAAGGGAAGTGTCATGATGCGACCGGCGGATCTACCGGTATGTCTTCCGTGTCATTACTGGGCCACCAAATACCGCCCTTTTTTGGCTTTTTAACGGTTTCAGGCTTAACCGGTGGGGCCGTATTCTTAGCCGATTCATCCGGATCGCCCGCCGCAGGCGCCATTTTGCCGCGCACGAATGACTCGAACTTGTCCTCACGGACAATACGCACAGCCTCAGCAATAGCAGCCTTAGCCTCGTCAGGCAGTCCCTGCGGGACGGCAGGTGAGTCAGTCATTAGTGGGTTCCCATCCCGGATCATTCTCTACTGCATGCAGTAGATTGACCTGTTTCTCGGCCTTTTCCTTTGCATTCGGAGGTTCATGCACAGCCTTGACCTCATGAGTATCACTGTTAATGACCTCATAATTGTCTCCGGCTTCCCTAATCTCGTACGGCATTACTTCCCCTTTCACCCGGCTGCGCCGGAGCTATGTGGTGCTCGGTTAACCCTGCCTGCTGCTTCCATACCGCATCACGCACATGATCATCTAGACGTGACGACAACACAGCAGTCGCCGTAGTAAGGCTATTCACCTGCTGCACCGTCGACGCCGAGGTGACCATGACTTGACCATGCTCAGATAATAGCACAGCCAACGCCTGATTAGTAGCAGTCATGGCCTTATCTTGTTCCTTCAATCGTGACATTGCACCACGCCAGGCTGCGCCTACAAGTATCGCAATGATCGGTGTAGCGATACTCGTGATGTATCCACCAATCGTCGATGCGAACGGCGTAGACGCAGACAACGCGGCTTCAATCATAGGCGAGCCTTATTATAGGTCTGCGCCATAGACGTAGCCGCACTCTGCCACATATCAGCCTGACTCTGACAGGCCTTGCGGGCGGCAGAGGCTGTACGCATTACAATTCTCTGACGTAACGCCGGATTCTGCATCAGCACAGCAATCGCCACCGGTAGCAGCGACACTGTCAGCATCGCTATAATCCGTTTTCCCGAAATGGGCTCAGAGTTTTTTATCGCCACCCATACCGGAGTCTTAAACTCGCCCGTCATCAGATCTCCTCGAATTCGGCAGCGACACCGACAATAATTGACGTACCGGTCTTGGCTACCAGCCACGTCTCAGACGAACCTGTCAGGAATAAGACTTGCCCACCTTGAATAATCTGTGAGCTGCCAGGATTCAATTGCGCAGCCTCGGCAGCCGACGACGCCAAATAAGCTGTATCAGTCGCCAGGCCGCACACCGTCAACGTGCACCGACGACGCTTAGGCGAATGCGACAACAGCATCACTGGGATAGGTCCAGCCGCGAGGGAGCTATAGACCGTGACCCGTTCCCGGGGCGCCGGCATCTTAGATACCGACATTTCCCCCGTAACGTAAATCGGGACCTGCACGTCAGTTTCCATTGCTAGTCCTCTCGTTTATACTGACGGATTGTAGTTGAGTATTATTACCCATGTCAACCCTGTAGGATATACGTTGTAAAGCACATATCCAGGATATAATGTGCCTATACCATTTAACGTATCTTGAAGATTGAGCGTGAGTAAACTACTGACTACTTTCCACGTTGGCGGGTTCACTGGATATAATCACATCCTGTGGCCATTCCATCATGAACCGATGGACCCCTAAATGGTCGACAATCTCGCCACACCGAAAACTCATGTCAAGATCACCGTGCTTTGCAGTTTTCACCGCCGAGCAATGAGATTGCTGAATAGCAGTCGTCATAGCGTCGTCAAAGCATAGACAAGAGTGACATGATAATTACCTGTAATAGTTGCTGTCATTTGTAACCCCAAATCGCTAATCATCGGTGTCCCATAAAATGATATAAAGCCATTTCCGGCGTTAGGTAAAATGCCCGCCCATATGCGCGTACCATTAGTATCTAATAGGGCGACAGTACTAGTAGACCCCGATGCATTGTCCACATACATCCCCCATAACACATAGACAACGCCTACTATTCCACCTATGATTACCGTTGCCGTCGACGATAGCCCGACCGTTTGTGAGTATGGTAATCCATTAGGTGGCGTTGGTACATTAACCTTCAATGGTACACCGGGCAGATTTTGGACTGGCGCAATGCCTAAATCAGGAATGGCTGCGATTACTACCGAACCGCCCGCCGGAATACCAGTACCGGAAATGTTTACCGTTAATGCCGTATCGAGTATTCCCAAAACAGGAATGCATTGGATTTCCGGGTTGATTCCTGGACTGCCGACATGTAACTGTGATGCATAAAAGATATTTGACGTGACGCCACGGAGTAGTATTTTGCAATCGGCTTGGAGATTCGGTGTCATAAGATATACCGCACGTACCCATGCCGGAATACTCACAACATTAGCCATTGCCCCACCACTAGGGGTTGGTACAGGCTGATTGTAAAGAATCTGAGCGTTCGACTGAGTGCTGACAACGTTGGTAACACTGACCGGGCCGGTAATGGTAACGGTTCCCGTTATCGTTCCGATGTTGACGGAACCACCCGAGATGGTTACCGATCCGGCCACGTTGACGGTTCCGCTAATAGAAACGGTACCCGATACCGTTACAGGTCCGGTAATTGTGACGGTCTTGATCGGAGACGGTGACCAATCGCCTATGTCATTCCCCATGATCAGCGGAACGGGCGCGGCCGCTGCCGTATCGAGAATAGCCCATAGCTCAACAGGGCTCGTCTTACCGCTACCCCATTCAATGGATGCCTGAGGCTGTAGAGGTATACCTATGTTGACGGCGACGGTACTGTCGGTACCGATCCACACAATATCCGTTAGAGAATTGTTGATTACCTGATATGGGGCCTGCCAGGTACCAACACGGATAGCCGAGATTTTACTTGTGATGAATACAGTGGACGGATTCGTCATGTCAGCGCTTTAACTATCGGCGGCTCAATACCGGTCAGCTTGGAAAAGCCGATAGCGATCAAGATCAAACCCAGTACACCTTCGCCGATGCGAACCCACAGGCCAGGGCTAACCAAAATCTTCAGGAAATCAGCAACACTACTTATACCGCCCGTAACGGCATCCTGGACTTTGGGAATAATGGGTTTCTCTGAGGTCTGTTGTTTCCAAGGCCCGCCATCCTTCCATTCATACAGGTTGTAATTCTTGGTTGTCCCGTCACGAAATACCCAGCGACCCTTACCATCCGAATACAGAACGCCTTTACCAGATCCGGGAAATGGCTTAGGCGCACCCTTGCTATTCTGCCCGACAGGATGGGTACCTTTGAGCACTTCAGTAGGCGTTGCCATCGTTATATCCTCTCATACCACGAACGCGCGGCAGCTTGACGTAAACCACGTGAGCTGCCAGCCGAAATTTCATATTGTGCATCGAAAATAGCGGCAGCCGTCTCCGGATTCGTCTGCGCTTTCATCGACGCAAAAACCATAGGAAATGACGATGACAATTCATGCCACATAAAATCCAGTTGCGTAGACGAATCGGTTTCAGGCTTTCCGCGTGCACGCGCAAATGCCTGCAACGCAGTACGCCTTCCTAGCTCCCACTGGATATAACCAATGGCGCCTTCGCCAGCATTGAGAGCGGCTGGATTGAATGATGATTCAATCTGCATGTTGCCCATGATGCCGGCGATCATGGCCTTATTTGATGTTTTACCCCTCAGGAATGACAGTACGGCAGTGCTGCCGCCACCGGTATATGGTGTTGGCGTTCCGCTATCAGTCGATGGCGTGCCTCCCGTGTCGGGCGTAACGGTCGTTGACACGGGAACGATGGATGGATTAGATGCAACGTCGGCGGGATTCTTACCGATAATCAACGACTGTATTGTTTTGGTCACCGACTTGTTAGTTATGGCGGCGTACAGGAATATGCCCCCGGCACCGATTGTGCCGAGAGCTACTCCGTTGATCCCGCCGGATGGCATTAGCCGGTTTCCTCGCTATTCAGCGGATACACGTTCTCGGCAGGTTGATAGTTGGATGACGCCGGGGCAGTGATCACGCCGGTCTCCGGTGACGCCATAATCGCATGCCGGTAATGCGCTTCCATTGCGATAATAGAAGCGAAACCGAGAATACCTACGTTGGCATCGCGAGTAATCAACGTCAACGCTGCTACGGCAATCAAGGATGTATACCCGGCCTTTTTCCGTGACGATTCCAAGGCTGGATGGTTCGCATCCGATGCATAGGCGGACGACACGGGGCCTAGGTCCAGTTGATATGTTGCGTAGACGAGTCCGACGGTCGCGAGTCCTGCAACGACCGACCCCTCGGGCTTAAGAATGCTCTTAAACGCCATTACTTCCCTACTTTCCTAGCTGTCAGGGTATTAGATGAATCGGACGCCAAATACGGAACGTACTTGACACGCTGGCCTGTATTACTGTAACCGACCGGGTATGCCTTCACATGCACTGACGACGGCGGTTTGATCAAGATATTCGGGTGCTGATTACCAGTAACCCGTGTCGTCTTGAAATTACTTCCCGACACCAGATAAAACCCGGCATGAGGAATCGCATTCCAATGTATACGCAGATCGCCAGTCTTGCCCTTGGCGGTCACATAGATATGCGGTGTACCCAACTGGTCCAACGGTTTGGTTGGCGTCGGTGTCGGGATGACAGCGGCCGTACGAACCGATGGTGGATAACCGTTCGGTCCGGCAATAGGAGGATATCCCTCGGCCGCTATCGCTTGTTCAATAATAGTCGCCTGCGCTGTGGATGCGGCACCTCCGGTAATGTATTTACCCAGTGCCGCTTGAACCTGTGTGGAATCAAGCCCGACTGTTTCAGATAGGTATTCCTCGGCGGCCTGTGTCCATTGTGCATTGGACGTAAAGCCGGTTGGCGTGGCCGGTAGCGGTGCCGAATCCGATGTGCCGGCACCGCTACCGACCGAATTGTATTGTTGCTGTGATGCTAGCGCGGCTTGATCTTCGACCGTACCATATGCATATCCGGTTGCCGGATCAATCTGTGTCGTATCCGTGGTATCCGTTGCCGTGGTATCTACTGCCGCTGCCGCATTACGAGAGCGGTAATAGTAAACGCCAACGGCAACGATGAACACGGCGCCAACAATGTATACGGTCTTTTTCTTGACGGGACCGATACCGGGAATCTTGACGTCTTCAGCCATGGCTCACCACAACGCGATCGTAGGGACAGGGGCGTCAAGATTTGTCGTACTCAAAGCAGGCTCAACAGGCGCCGCATACTCAGTAGGAAGGTCATTCAAGATCGACCCCTGAGTATTGAACGATGCAGCAATGTCGTCATCGGTAAATGGTGACTGCTGACCGATCGGCAACTGCGCTGGACCAACCCTGTCCTGATGCAACGGACGGCCCCCCGGCTGCAACATCATGTAGTTACCAGGGATCGATCCAGTAGCGTATCGGCGTTCCCAGTGAGTACCGTCAAATCCGTACTCATTCTGTGGAGCGAATGACTGGATACGGTCACGGGTACCATATCCACCGGATGCCGTTTTGAGCTGATTTGGGATGTCAGCCTGCAACGATCCACCGATACTGTGATTCGCGGTCTGCTGCCATTGATCGTTTTGTGCGTCTCCCTGATAGACCAGTTCGCGCGACGCACCCATGTTGGACGAATGGATGCTGACCGACTCGATCAGGCGGTGCGCCTCCGGTCCAGGGGCACCCGTCGTATCGACGCCTTTGGGCCATGGAGCGGCCCGAGTGACCGGCTGTAGGTCTCCGGTAGGGTCCTGGCCCAATTGCCCGGCAGCTTCGCCATGAAGGGCCACAGCGTTGCCCAGTAGGCCCGAGTCCAGACCGAAAGGACCGTGCGGACCTTCAGCGATCCCTTCCCAGGGGTAGGGTTCGGCGATTTCCCCGAGATCGTTATGGCGCGGGTTCGCTGTCCCACCATAACGTTCCTCGGGTGATGCCCATTCGTCACCGGCGGTGTAGCCCGTGACGGGACCGACAGGGTTCGGTCCTGCGCCTACCGGTGCGTAGGCCATGGTCAGCCTCTCTTGCCACCGGTGATGATCTGGGTTTCAGATCCGCCGATGAGTGTCTTTAGTCCACCGGCCGCTTTGGCGAATCCGGCAGGATTGGTCACAACCAGGTAGAGGGCTCCCAGGCCGATAAGGCCCCCAAGCCACTTTTGAATTACAGTCACGTCATTTCCCTTCAATAAATACTGAAACTAGGTTGTCGATCGGCGTCGATGCTTTACCCATGGGTAAAATCAGGACGGACAACAGGACTAATCCGCCAAGACCTACAGCAAATCCAGGAGTCATCTTTTCTAGACCTCCTAGAGCCAACGCCATAATTCCCGTGGCAGGTATCAAACGCCAGTTGATATTCGTCAGCGGGTTTCCGTGTCCCGCCAACGGTGCGAATATCATTTCGTTAGCTAGCGCTATTCCACCTGCCGCTAAGACGAATCCTGTTGACCGTGCCATGACTAGACCGTCGGCAGCTTGGACACCAGCGGCAGTGCACGGATACGGTCCGCCAAAATCAGCGTAACCACAACCGTCAACAGGATCTTTGTCAGGTCCTTTTTGTTCATTTTGTCAGCTCCCTGCGATGAGTGAGTAACGGTTCTTGGACGGGGTAGCAAGCCAGTTCATGAGCACGAAAAATGTAACCGTACCTCCGAATGATCCGGTGAAACGCAGCAGGGTATTAACCTGAGTATCCAGGTACTTAAACCGTAGCTCGTCTCCGGGATGGCTGGCCATGTCTGACGTAAGCCAGTATGGGAATACGCCGTTTTCGCGTCCTAGGGCGGAGTCAGCGGCTGGCACGGTAGCACCAACCGATGTATATCCGTAGCCCTTGGACAGGAGCGAAATCCATAGGTTCTTGGATCTCGTAAATAGGTTGACGTTACCGAGCAACAGGGTTGCGGGGTCTGGCCAGTTGGCGTCAGCTGTGGCCCGTGAGCCCGTACCGGCATCCTTGACGTAGAAGATGGCGTTACGGACTGGGTAGCCCATACCGTTTGACACATCATACTTGGCGGTACCGGACGGTAGTGCATTGTTTTCCGACTTCCAATACTGCAGGGTGCCGGGAAGCGGGGGCGACTGTGAGAATGCCCGACCGGACGGCGCCGCTGATGCCGGTTCCGTATAGGAGTTCGGGAATCCGCGTAGCCGGAGCGATGCAGTACCGGCAGCGGTCGGGGTGACCGTGTAAACGTTGGCGGCCGTATCGAGATAAATCTCGACCTTCCAACCAGGCTTGGATTCATTCTGTACGGTACCCAGTGCGTCACGAATGACGACTTCAAAGGGCAGGTACAGGATAAAGTGGAATGATCCAGCAGCAGCACCGGAACCGGCGGTGACAGAGAAGGTGAGGTCGGCCCGAGGGTCGCCTACTTCAAAGTACCCACCGAATTTGTTAATCACCATCCATTCATAACCGGACAGCTGCATAACGGCGACGCCGCCCAGGTCATACAGCGTGATCCGCTGTACGAGCGACCACGGGCCGTCTTCCTTCAGGGTCGGAGTTGCGGCGTTACCGGCAACGGTAACCGTGAAATCGAACCACAGGCCACGCAGCCAACCGGTAGGCGACACATTCCACAATGGGGCCTGGATAAGGGTCGTCCAAGTTCCTACCGTGGTACCCAACGGAATGGTGTTGTCATAGTCCTGTACGAGCGACTCATAAACACCAACCGGGAATGGATAGGGAGCGGCAGGCGGGGGAGCGTTGCCGGTACTTCCGGCCTTATTAGGGGCCTTAAGGGGAGTTGTCACAGTACCTCATTCGGGGGAGTGTCGTCGGCATCCTTTGCCGCTTGTAGGTTGGCTTCCTTCGCGGCACTTGCTTGTGCCTCATCGGCAGCCTTCTGTTCGGCCGCGACGTCATCATCGGATTTGAATTGTGCAACCCAAGTAATGCCGCCGGGTGTAAAGGCGTATCCGCCAATACCACGTTCGTTTTGGATCACTACCAGGAAAGGGACCGTATCCCCCGCACTGGTCTGCCCACCCAGCACGGCAGGATGATCTGCCGGTACCACATAGTCAGAGAATTTGGCCATACTAGAAATCCCTTCCCGGTATCAAGATGTTCTTAGGCTTAGTGCCATGGAACATAGAGCTAATCTGTGCTGATTGATCTTCGTTGGACATGCGGGGGATCATTTCCCGGCCGCCGTTGGGGGCGTCGCGGTCGATCATTCGTATGCCGGCGTCTTGCATTCGTCGGGCGACTTGGAGTCGCGTTTCTGAATCATGTTCACTCATGGTGCCAGGGATTATTTGAGTGAACATATAGAATTGTTCGTTGTGCTTTTGATGCCAAACGGCATCGGATCGACTATCGTATAGGATGTTGTCCGTGGTCCCATCGCTCAATTTGGATGCGAACCATCGTCCAATATTTCCTATAGGATCGGCCAATCGGTGTAGGTTGTACGTATCGCTGATGCGCCGTGCCGCGTCGCTGATATGTAGTTGTGTGTCTTTGCTAATTAGCTTCCTCCGGTTGCTCATACTAAGTAACCTTTCCCTATAGGATTCATTAGCCCGTTCGGCGTAACGTACCCGTAGAGCCCTGTTGATCTTTCCCAGGTCATTTACTATCCACCACGCAGACGAACGCTTCTGTTCGTTTGATGTAGAGGAATTGGTAGGGTTTGAGGCTTCTAGTCACTTGGGCAACGTACTGGCCATCGATACCGCCAATGTCGTTGTAGCGCTGTTGGTTACGCCGGTCGGGGTCTCTGGTGAGGAATACGTGTTCGCTGGCCCCGTAACTCCAAATGGAGGCTTGTCCAGAGTCAGTGGGCTTTTGTACGAACGTCCACATGCCGATACCCATGGCGCCTGACATGGCAAGGATGGTGGTCATTTCGCGGTCGAGTCCGTAAATCTTGGATTTGACCATGGTGTCGTCCATGACCAGAATGCCATGCTTGTTTTTGACACCAGCCGTGTATCGGTCGTTGATAAGGTTTCGGGTGACGCGGGCACAAACTTCTGTGTCATTGTCCAGATCGCCAAATTTGGGCCAAATGAGGTAGCCGGGAGGCGGTCCGTCCCACATTTCAGAAAGCTTTTTGGAGACGGGCCAGTCCGTGACGCGACGGTAACCGAGCCGCTTGCCCTCTTGCTGCGTGGTCTTATCCATGGGTTTACTGACGGCCACGTAGGCGGGCAGTGTCGGCGTCGCACAGTATTCCAACAGCTGAAAGGCTAAAGTGGTCTTGCCGCGTTGTGTGGGGCCGCCGAATACGACGTGCTGGCCGGGTTTGTAGTCGAACCGGCGCACCGCAAACTCTTCTCTACTGAATGTGTAGAGATCCGGTTCGGCGGTCATCGCGGTCATGCCGTAGCCGATTCCTTGACGCGATCCCATTCTTGCATGGTCTGGCGCAATTCGTCGTCGGCCGCCTGTTGGGCCTTGATCGCTTGCGCCTGCTGCTGCGCCATTTCGGTTTGTATTTGTGCTTTCAGGGTTTCCGGTGGCACAACTCCGACGCCTGCCATAGCACTAGCGTTGCCGATACCGTGGTTAACGGCAATCTGAAATGCCAGCGGCATAATCGCCAGGATAAGCGTGGTATATGGCCCTACCTTGTTCAGGTAATCCAGAGCGTTGCCGAGCGGTTCGGAATCCTCCGCGACAACAGCTAATTCATGGCTGATCTTGGGGCCGTGCAGGCTGAGGGCTCCAGCGTCTGCGTGTTGTCCTGTGAGGACGCAGGCGAACGCGGCGGTTTGGAGAACTCCGTTGACGGCTTCCTCTCGGGTCTCCTGTAAAGGACTAGGCGCCTTTGGCGCTTTAGGCTTAGGAGTTCTTTTCACAGGAGGGGGCATGCTCTTTTTGGCCTCAAACGCCATGACGGCCTCCTAGGGCTACTAGAAGGGCCACGATCGCAATACTAAGTGCGATAGTAGATATCACTATCGCTTGCTTGGGGGCCTCTTTCAAGGCTTGTACCTGTTTGAACATGAGACGTTTGTTCCTTTCTGTCGGTTAACCGTGGTCGCCGGTCTGAGGTAGCCTCAGGAGGGATGAAAGCCACATATGCCTCTCAACGTCCGAAAAGGGACAAATGCGGTGAAAGGACCCTCCAACCTGAGACCGGCGAACACGGGAGGCGACTTGGCCTCGTGATCAGTATAGCCGATCATCGCCCGTTTGCAACGTTGCAAAGGTTGGCGAGTTACCGATGTTGAAAAGCAACGGTTGGTAACTTTCCGCCGTTGGTAACTTTCCAACGGTTGGAAACTTTCCACCGTTGCTTTGTAACCGTTAGTTGCTTTCCAACTGTTGGAAAGCAACAGTTGGTAACTTTTCACCGTTGCAAAGCAACGGCCGTTAGTTTGTAACAGCGGGTCACCGAACCGGTTCGGTAGGGCTATGCTGTTCACAGTCGCCCCGAACCGGTCGGGGCGGCGCCTACCGAAAGGATAGCCACAAATGGCTACAAAGTCCGACAAACTGGACAAGGCGGCACAAGTCGCCCAAGAGATCGAAACGTACAATCCGGCGCTCCATTCGTGGGCGGACCTCCGGGCAGAATCCGATGAGGTACTCGGCTATGACCTCGCAAAAGATGCGCTCCTGGATGCGTTGGAGCGTATTCCTTTTATGGTCACTAGAGTTCAATCTCGGCCTGGCGCTGTTCATCGCGATACATCCGGCGCAGACAAGCAATACGCTTATTTCTCTCTTGAATGTCGTATTGCCCCGGAAGAGGACCTACTACGACGTCGTATTGACCTGGCGACGATGCCGTTCCGACCTGATGACCATGTCGTATTTAATGACGGCTCTACCGGAATCAAACGGCAGGTAATGGCCTACTTGCAGGCAAAGGGATTTATCGAGCTGCCGGACGGATCTGTGGGAGGTAAATTCGGTGAATCAATTTATGATCTACCGCCGGGTGACTGGTCAGACGTCAAGGTCGGAGAACTCATCTTTGACGAAAACGGATTCGCCAACTACTCCGCAAACCTCCGCCTCTTTGTCCCACGGGGCCTTCGTATCTCTACCTATGATTCCGATTTCAACCCGGACGGCGGCAAAACCCGCTACTTCGCGTAAACCGAATACGGAGGGTCTGAGGTCTAAGCCATGGTCGCCACGGGAATTACGTCCAGTCGTTATGGTGTGTCAGCATACGGCTATCCCGTGGCCTGTCATTCACACACTGGGAACTTTGGTAGACAAGGTTTTTTGTGATGAGTGTGATGACTGGCAGCCGATCAAAATAGAGTCGAAACGAAAACGCAAGAAAATCTCAGACGGTCAGTACGAATTGCCAGATGATCCACCATTTTAACATTGGAGGGGTACCGTGGCCCGTCGGTCCTGGGATTCCCTCTCGGCGGACTATCGTGCAAGGCTGACACGCAACGGAGTGACACCCGGCGATTATTCGTCGGGTGTCTCTCTGTCTCATGCCAGGGGTCACGCTAAGACCCCTGAACATCCTGTCAGGGCTCAACGGAACCCGCAACGGTATCCGGAGTACGTAGCCAAACGGAAACCGTCGTACGGCCTTCCTAAGCCGATCATACGACAACAGCTTGAACAGCAAATCATGGATCGCAAGCGTCGCCTGTGGGGCGGCGTCTTCAAATTCCGTGACAATGCCTCAGATCGCAACGTGAGAGTCAACCCAAGGACCAAACGTCCGCCATCGGTTGCCGACCTTGAATATTTGATGGAAGCCTCAGATGCAGAATGGGAAACCCTAGCCAATAGTCAGGATAGACGATGGGCCATACTCTGGTATCACAGCTAAGACCGCCACGACATGGATTCAAACAAAGGAAGTTTAAAGGTGAGAAAAAACCATCCGGTACTAGATCTTTCGTCGGAGTTGACGGAGAGGGGATTAGCCCCGAGTCGGGCCATCGTTACGTCTTGTTTGGTGTGGGCGATCAACAGATATCTAATGCGACCGGTCTCGACTGGTCAGAAATCTTTGAATTCCTCTATAGTTTCTACAAACAAAGCACCGCATTCGTAGGCTTCTATCTGGGATATGACTTCACTCAATGGCTAAAGACCTTTCCTGAGGAACGAGCCCGAAAGCTTATCACGATTGAAGGCAAGGAATCCAGGAAATCAAAGAGTAAGGCTATGCATGGTCGTTATCTGCC
>Ga0137415_10005121_pt1 | contig 12964 bp, 15 predicted proteins | sample CZODoug3_1_1_16f_FD_183082 | JGI IMG/M metagenome (GOLD analysis project Ga0137415, IMG submission 183082) | Vadose zone soil fungal communities from Angelo Coast Range Reserve, California, USA - CZODoug3_1_1_16fungal (Hybrid Assembly) | ecosystem: Environmental > Terrestrial > Soil > Vadose... | reverse complement strand
AACAGACGATATGCGCTCCGAAAGTGGCGGTTTCTCCGCGAGCTCCCAGACTCGGATCGAGTCTTCCTCTGGAAGATTGCGGAAGACGTGCAACATAGCGGCGGTCTCTTTGCCTATCTTGGAATCGACAACCCGGCGTACGTTGAGCAACTGACAGCGTCGTTCCGTTGGAATCTGCGTGGAATCGACGTTTACAGGAATTTGTTGCGATACCGCTACGAACACGGAAGGCCCGCCGATACAGTCCCTTCGAATCGGATTGATTTCTGCTAAACGATCCGAGGAGTGCTACGGAACCGGTTTCCGACGATGCCTCAGCCACACCAGAACGGAAATCGAGAGGGAAGTTAGGCCCACTGCGAGGATGGAGATGTCCATCCAGAAGGGGACGAAAAGGCCCACATCCAGATCCAATGTCCAAGCGAATTGGGCGCCTCGGGTATCTTGTCCGATGAATTGAATCCGATAGATCCCCGGTGATCCGAAGGAGTGGAGCGGCGACCCACTGTGACTCGTTTGTCCGTCGCCGAAGTCCCAGGAGACTTGCGCTAAGCTTCCTGAGCCGCCAACAATTCCTGCACTGAACGCTACCAGCTGACCGACGATCGGACTCGGAGAGGAAACGAAAACGTTCCCTACGAGGGGGGGCGGGTAACGGAAGAACCACGTATCGGCTTTGACTTCAGTGTCATCGCCGCCGCCAAAGACGACCAGAACGTCGTCCTGCGAATCGTAGCCGCCAACCGCCGCCATCCGTGGCGAGGGTCCTCCCGGCGTCGATACGTTCCTCCAGACGAGATGTGTGCTGTTGAATGCCCAGATGTCTCCGAGGATCGTCCGGTTTCCAAAACCTCCCACCAACAGCAACTCGCCGAAAGCCAAGTTGGTCGCGAAAATCGCATAATCACGTGGCGTCGGCATCTGGTCGGGAAAGATCGGAGTCCAGAGGTTGTCAACCCACGTGTAGCGCCACATGTCCGCTGGATGATGAAAACGGAAAAGATAGTCGGAGTAGTCGTTTCCGGAGAACAAGAAGAAGGAGCGATGCTGTGGGTCGTAGGTCATTCGGCCGTCGGCGCGCGCCGACGGGAGCCGGGGGCTGGGTCGGTAGATCCACGTGTCATTGCCGAACACGTAGTACCACATGTCCCCGAGATAGTGCTCTCCATCAAAGCCGCCGAAGAGGAGGGTGATTCCCTCATCATCATCATACGCCACCGCGGCGTCCGAGCGCGGCGCTGGACTGGTCGGAGGGTTGCGTCGAAGCCATGAATCATTTCCCACGAAAAACGCCCACGTGTCGGCCAGTCGATGATACGAACCATCCGGGGTTTCATACCACCCGCCGAACAACACAAGAGCCTCCGCTTTCGCGTCATACGTCAGCATGGCATCTGCCCGAGCAGGCGGGCTGATTCGAGGATGGACCTGTGTCCATGCCTTCGTCTTCGGGTCCAGAATCCAAGTTTGGTTGAGCGCCTCCCCGTCGGATCCTCCGAACAATACGAACACATTGTTTCGCGAGTCGTATGCCATCATGGAACCCGCGATCGCGGGAGGATGCATGGGTTGCGTTCCATTCGTCCAGCCCCTCTCTAAGAGGCTCGTCGAGCTGTGAACACGATTCGGTCCTGGGTACATTGGACGCGCGACCCATGACTGCGAACTGACCAGCGACGCCACTAAGGCTGCCATCGCGACGAGTACTGCGAGTCCCCTAAATCGGCTGTTCATTGGCGGTTCTCGCGGTCAATTCTTGGGGAGCGGCCACCGTAAACGTCAGAGATAAGAGCGAGAACCCGAGGAATGTCGTATCCGGCCTTTGCCACAATTCGATCTCGTGTGACGATCCGCCGTACGCCGATGAGAGGTTTCGAGATGAAAAGAAGGTACGAATAGGTCTTGGTAGTCAGAGAGAGGAGTAATCCGTTTCTTTCCGCGAGGATCTTTATGGTGTGATTCTCGGAGATGACCTTCCCGTGGGTCGTCGGTTCGCCGAGTGCCACTCAAAACACCTTCGAATACGTGTCCCGGAGGAGATCGTACTTTTTCGATTCGTACGCGAAGAACCCGCGTCGAGTGATTGTTCGGAATCGAGCGTCAACTCTCCCGGCTCGGAGGAGTCGATGATTCCTCCACATTCCAACTATTGTCAGGTACGGCGCCAGGCCTGCGAACGCGACTCCGTTCACAATCGACCAAACTCGATGATTTGCCTTCTCCACGTTGGGCGTGCGGACCATCGCAGGGCCAAAAGCCTGACGAAATAGGACCGGGAAAAGTCTTTCCATCCAGGTGGCCGATGACAACAATTCACGGAAGTAATCGCCTCCTTGTAGGATACGAAGGTTGAGAGCTTCTCGCGCAAACAGGGGATCCTTGTTAGAGCGGAAAGCATCGCGACACTCGTATTCTTCAAGAATCCGGTTGAAGCAGAATTGGGGTGAATCTGAACTCTTGAGTCGATGGAACCGAGCGGAAATCATTGCGAACAAAAGAGTGATCCATAGTCGGTTTCGGCCGGTAACAAGGTAGAAGTCCACGTCGTCTTGTGACTTGCTCCCCCCATATGCGGTCGACCCCGAGATGCCAATGACGCGTATCCACGGACACGCGATTATGAGGCGATTGCTGAATTCCTGTGCTGCGAGTGCGCGCTGGTCGGATAATCGGATTTGATCAGGCCTCCCGCTCGCGAGGCGTTCGAATCCTCTCAACGTGATTTGGCCGTCGAGCACCCTGAGATCGTGGCCAAGACTCGCGTCGCCCTCGACAAAGGATTCCAAATCCGCCGACGAGTCAAAGACGCCCTCAGGGAGAAGCACAAGGAGCTCTGCGCTCGAGATCGAGCTACCGTGGTCAGCCGCGATTGACACGAGGGTCTGGATTATGGGTCGGATGCTGGAAGTACGGGGGTCGACGGATGGTTGTGCGGAGCTTGGGTTTCCGAGCTGAGCCGCTTCGCGTTCCGGTTTGAAGTCGAGAACGGCGGAGGCGGTTTCTCGACGAGATGCCCGGTTACCGAACGTAGGGTTCCGGCCTCCCTGACCCATTTGGATTACTATTCGAATAGTATTAAGTCTTTTCCCCGTCTGGGTTGGATCCACGGAGAAGATCGGACAGGAGAAGGAGCCGACTGACTCTCTCCTGCAAGGGTGGATACCGACTGAATATCCCGTTTCCCGAGCCCAGGATACTAAGTCCCCACGATGCCTTTTCTTGGGGGCCTTGGCTCGAAATCTTCAACAACGCGGATGCGAGGGTGGCCGGCTTCCCGCTCGATCTTGCGCCCATTTCGTCTGCCAGATATTCGCGTTCGCGGTGCACAGCAGGATCGAAGAATTTGCTGAACGGATCGAAGAACAGGATTCGAGACAGGACGCGGGAGCAGACTTTGAACTCCGCGTCGTGGTGCTTGAGGTGCATGACCTCGTGGGCCACGACGGTCTCGACTTCCTCACGCTCCAACAGGGTGAGCAGCCCGGTAGAGACCAAGATTGTCCGGTGCTTCCCTCCCACCGCTAATGCGAGGGTCGCTCCCTTGTCCAGAATTCCGACCCGGATCTCGTTCACGCCTTCGAATTTCGCAAGAGTCTGGACATAATCCTGCAACCAAGATTCGCCCGCGGTAGGATCCCGGGGGGCGAACTTCCGCAGTACCGAGGCGTTGCCGTACTTCCAGACCAGAACGGAGATGATGGCCGATGCCGCAAGGCCTCCGACAAAGGCCCCGAATACCGCGAGGGGCACTCCGTTCTTGGCGTAGGCGACCATTCGGGCCTGAGAAACACACAGGACGAGGCTCCCAGCGATGAATGCCCAAAAGAAAATCGACAGAGCATAGAGACCGGTGAGAAGGCTGACGCGGAGCTTTGCGTTCCGCGCGTTCGTAACGAACACGTAGAGGAGCGTGCCCATGCACGCACCGCAGACCGCTAAGACCGTCAGGGAAAGGGGGGACAGCCAATAGACCAGGAGGGCCTCTCCGACGAGCTCGACGAAACTAGCCATCCCGCTTCTCCTTCGACCTTCGTTTGTCGACCTGTGCCCGTAGGGGGCCCATCTGGTCAGCGGAGGTCGGCGAAGGATTCTCCAGGATATACGAAACGGCAGCTCCTCCGAAGGTGTCAACCACGCGATCGATCATCGAGGCCATCGTCTTCCGATAGGCGCGGCCCTCCTTCAGGCGGTAGTAGACTTTCTTCTCGCTCGCCTTCCGCATCGCGATGAGGTCCTTGTCGACCAACCGATACAGCGTTGTCGTGACGCTCGTGTACGCGATGTCCCGCGACTTGCGGACCTCCTCAAAGATCGCTCCTGACGTCGCCGAGCCGAGATTGCGAACGGCCCGAAGCACCGCGAGCTCCAGCTCTCCTAACTCCATGCAACTACTACATGGATAGTAATCTAGTTAAAACTTGTTGCATCCTGTTCGCTTCCGCGGCCACGGATCCTAGGAGAGAGCGGAGGCCTGCGTGGCGAGTTCGGAAAATCGTTTCGAGAGGATGTCCAAAGCGGCAACGAGGACGGCCTTCGCACTCAAGGATCCGTCCGTCTCGAACTCCATGACGATCCTCGTGGAATCGTTCCCTGCCTTCACGGATTCGACCTTGTACTGTTCCGCGAACTTCTGGCAGGTCTTGCAGTCCTCCGCGAGCACCATGGTCTCCTCTTCCTCCGTCGCGGTCGACTGCATGTGGCTTTCGCAGAACGGGACCGCCGGGTCGAGGGCGTCGAGCGTCTTGCTCCCGGCCTTCAGGGTCGGGTAGTAGCGATATCCCACCCCGTGCGTGGCCTGCCATTTCGCATGATCCTTCCCGTTGCCCAGGACGGCGGTCGCGTACACGAGCATCGCCTGACCGTCGCCGAGTTTCACGATCGGAATCTTTTGGTCCGCGGGTCGGAGCTTCGCGTCCCCGATCGGCTCGAGGTCCCCCGACGTGACAATTCCGGGCCCGCGCTTGTTCACGGAGTAGATGATCGTACAGTTCGGGCAACCCTCGCCATGGCAGGTCGGGCAATCCTCCCGGCGGTTGTATAGTCCGAGGTCCGTCGGGATTGGCACGAGGCCGAGGCGGTGGGCGATCATCTCGTCGAAGAGCGGGCTCACGCTTTCGTATTCCTTCCCGTCCTCCGCGCGGATCGGGCCCAGGTGGAACTCCACGTCCTCGATCGCCATCTTCGGGACGTCGGACACGAGGACACGTCGCAAGGCGTTCGCATACGAGGGTTCCGTTTCCTCGATCAAGAGGCGCATCGATTCCGGCGCCGCGTTCAGGACCTTCACCTTCATCTAGACCCGCCTCCCTCGGCGGCCCCCCTTCGGCTTCGTGCCGTCGTGCGGCACCGGGGTGACCTCTTCGATGCGACCGATCCGGAGACCCGCACGGGACAAGGCCCGGATCGCGGCCTGCGCTCCTGGGCCCGGAGACTTCGATCGGTTCCCGCCGGGCGCCCGCACGCGGACGTGGATCGAGTCGATCCCCTTCTCCTTCGCGGCGTCTGCCACGCGTTCCGCGGCCTTCATCGCGGCGTAAGGCGAAGCCTCGTCCTTGGCCGCCTTCACCACCATGCCGCCGGTCGCCTTCGTGATCGTCTCGGATCCGGTGATGTCGGTCAACGTGATGATGATGTTATTGTACGACGCGTAGATGTGGGCTACTCCCCATCGCGCCATGGTCACTCCTCCTTTGGAGCCGGCGCTGGTTCAGGGGAAGGAATCGCAGGCTCGTCACCGGACAGGTCCGGCCCTTCCTCGTCCTCGGCTCCTGCCGCGGCCGGCGGACCGGGGATTTGTCCCTGCTGGCGGATCGGATGCAGGTCGTTCGAGATCCCGGACCGCTCGTCGTAGGCGATCACATTTTCCTGGGTCCGGCTCACGAGGATCCCGGGGATCGTCACGCGGCGACCGCCCACCGACACGTGGCCGTGGACGATGAACTGCCTCGCTTGCCGCGGGGTGAAGGCGAGGCCCTTGAGGAACGTGAGCGTCTGGAGCCGTCGGGACAGGATGGCCTCCACGTCGAGCGCGAGCACGTCGTCCAGGGTCGTGCCCTCGAGCGGCAGGAGGCCGATACGGCCGAGTCGCCGCAGGAGTTGTTCGCGCTCCTTCTCCGCCTGCTTGTCGCCGGTCCGGACTCGGGCCTGGAGTTCGCGCGCCCGCTGTCGGAATCGCCGCAGGACATATTGGGAGCGCCACAGTTCTTTCTTGTTCTTCAGGCCGTACTTCTTCAGTAGTTCATTCTCCGCCTTGATGCGGTCCGCCTCCCACGGATGGGAGGGCCGCTCGAACTTTGCCCGGGAAAATTTCGGATCGCCCAACGACTCACACCTTGGCCGGTTCCTTCTTCTCTTCTTTCTTCTCTTCCTTCTTCGGGGCGGCTTCCTCCGCCTTCTTCGCCTGGGCGGCGGCGAGGGCGGCCTTCTTCGTCACCCCGACGGTCAGGCCGGTCCGCCCGTTCGACCGCGTGCGCTGACCGCGGACCTTCTGTCCGGTCTCATGACGCACGCCTTTGTAGGAACGGATCATCTTCATGCGGTTGATGTCGTCGCGCCGTCGGATCTCGACGTCGGCCCCGATCGCGTGCAGGTCGACTCCCGTCTCCCAGTCCTTGGGGCGGTTCACCATCCAGTGTGGGAAGGCCTCTCCCAGGTTCGCGAACGTCGCCTCGATCTTGTCCGTCTGCTCCTCCGACAGATTGCCGAGTCGCTCGGTCCGCGGGACGCCCGCTAGATCCGCGACCGCCTCGGAGACGCGGATGCCAACGCCCGGGATCGCGGTGAGCGAGTATGAGACCGACCGAGTGCCATCGAGGTCCGTGTTCGCCATGCGGACGATGTAACGGAAGTCTTCCTTGACGCCTTCGAGCTTCTTCGGCCCTCGCGGGGCCTTGGGCTCCTCCTTTTCCTGGTCCTTCTTCTTCCCGCCCCGTTCGCCCCTCTCGGGCTTCGCCGGCACCGGCGGGCCTTCGGGTTCAGGGCTCGGCTTCTCTTCAGGCATCGATGAAATCCCCGGATGGGATGGGCATCCAAACTTCAGGACGTATTTAAGGATTCGGAGCCCGGGCCCACAGGTCCGGATACTCGATGACGAGTCCGGCGTCGTCCACCAGTATCTCGACCGCATACCCGGATTCGAGGTTCTCGAAACGGTATCTTCGTTCCCCGACCCGTGTGTACCGCTGGCGGGTCGGCTCCACGCGGAGTTCGGGAAATCGGACCCACGCGACTCGGATGTCCCGCTCTTCCCCCACCTTCGGGTTGAGACGCCGGATCGGCAACGTGTTCGTGGCCGGAGAGATCTCGAAATCGATGTCGACGCACCCTCGCAGATCGCCTTGTTCTTGACCGTTGAGAATCCAGTCGCCGTCCCCCGTGACAAACAGTCCAAGCCGTCCACGGGTTCGGCCCTCTTTGATCGTCGCCCACGCGGCTTCGGTCCGCCATTCCGCGTCACAGCTCACTCGATAGCGGATTCGGGAATGTCCCGCGGCGAGGTCCGTCTCGATCCTCGCATCGAGGTTCCATCGCCCTTTCGACGACCACAGGGTAGCCCGTTCCATCCCGGGCCTGTCGAGGCGCTGCCAACGGACCGTCCGCCGCAATCCCGCATCGCTCATCGGGTCTCCGCGACCTTCAGCGGTTTGCGCATGGAGACCGCGTACTCTTCATACCCCGCGGAACGGTAGAACGCCTGGGCCTCCGTGTTCTTTTGGCCCGTGAGCACGACCAGATGCGAAGCACCTCGCTCGCGGGCGATCCCCTCCACGTATTTCACGAGTCGAGAGGCCACACCGAGTCGCCGCGCCTCGGCCTCCACGAACAAGTCGGTCAGTTCGGCGTACGGTGCGGGATCCAGCGAATCCGTCACCCGCAGGCTCGCGAAGCCCGCGATCCGATCGCCGACCTCCGCGACAATGACGGTCTCGTGGTTCGCGGCCTGACGTAGGCGCCCCGCGACCGAAGTCTCCGTGACCCGACCTCCGAAGTGGGCACCGTAGAAGGCCTCGAAGAGCGGGATGAGGCCTACAGCATCGTCCGCGCGGACGATCCGGACCCGAATTCGGACCGGGCTCGGATTCGCAGCCACCCGCTCAGGCTCCCGACTTGACCGACCGGAGGACTTTGAAGCCGCTGCCGCGTTTCACGACGTCGGCATTGTCGAACGCGTTTCTCATCCGGAGCCGGATCGTGTCGGCTCCTTGGCGGGTCCGGGCGACGAGCCAGAAGTTTCCGCCGTCGAGCAGGTGGGAGGGGGCCTCCGCGATGATTCGATCCACGATGCCGCGGCCGGCGCGGATCGGCGGATTGCAGAGGATGTGATCGAAGACCATGTCTTCGACCGGAGCGTAGATGTCGCCGATGCGGACCTCCGCGTTTCGAAGGCCGTTCGCGGCGATGTTCGCGCGGGCCAACGCGACCGCGCGCTCATTCACGTCCGTCAGGATGACGTGACCGCCTCCGGAGAGGCGAGCCGCGACGATCCCGATCGGGCCGTAACCGCATCCGAGATCCAGGATCGATTCACAAGGCCCTACCACGATCGCCTCGAGGAGGAGCTCCGTCCCGCGGTCGAGCCCTTCGCGGGAGAACACGCCCGAGTCCGTTTGAAAGCTGAACGGACGACCCCGAATCGTGACCGAGATCCGCGCCGGTTTTCGCTTCGACACGGGTCGTGTCTCGAAGTACTGGCCACTCATGCCGGCGACGAAAGCTCGGGGCCCGGCTTAAGGCCGACGTTCACTTCTTCGGGGCGGGAGCGTGTGTGACCCCATCGAGGAGGACCGTTGCGATTCGCAGGTCCTCGCCGGATCCCGAATAGTTTCCGTCTTGGAACTCGCGCTCGGCTCGGCCCAGCACTTCCTGGATGTCGGGCATGAACGAGAGCCCGCTCCCGGCGAGCAGACGGACCCGAGTTCGGGTCTCTTCGATGTCCTTCCCGAGGGAGGCCCGTGCATTCGTGCGCCGCGCAAAGGCCTGAAGCGCCCGTTCGAGATGCTCGATGGCTCGGCCGTAACTCCCTTCGCGGATCGCGCGACGGGCATCCCGCAGGGAGGCATCGGCGGCGTAGGAATGGAACCCCTCCTTCTGGAGGCGCCCATAGAGAATCTCCGCGTCCGCGAGGGTCGTCGTCGCCTTGTGAGATTGTTCCGTGATCGACGTCACATCGTCCTGGAGCCGCGAGGCCATTGCGGCTGCGGGCTCGATGAGTCCGCGGTCGAGCATGTCGCGCGCCATCTTCACCTGGGTCTCGACGTTGTGCGTCAGGACCCCCTCGCCTCGCAGGTCGCCCAACCTCGCATCGATCTCGGCAAGCGTCTTCGTTGCATCGGCGAATTGCATCTTGAGGCTCCGGGCCTTTTCCTCGATCCCCTTCGCGATCTCGGCCGCATTTCCCGGGTTCCCAAGGGCGAGCTCCTTGGTCGCCTCGTGGATGGCCTGTTCCAGACTCGACGCGGCGCCGTGCGCGAACGCGCCGTTGTCACCGGACCCTTTCAGGTTCGCGAGGGATTCGATCGCGAGTTCGGCCACGAAGATTCGGTTCGAGGCGATTTCCGATTTCTCCTGATACGCGCGGCCCTCTTGCGTCGCCCGTTCCAAAAGTTCGCGGGCCTCCAGGTAGTTCGGAACGAACGCGCCGTTCTCCCAGATCCCGGCGAGGACTTTCTGCTCGGCGGTCCCGGCGACCTTCGCAACGGCCTCCGTGTCGAGGCCGAGCCGCTTCATCGATTCGACCCGCGATTGCAAATCTCCCAACGCCTTCTGGTAGAGGCCGAAGCGTTCGTCGAGTTTGATGGCGATGGACTCCGCCCTCTTCGCGGCCTGAACCGCTTTGGCGTACTGGTGTCCGTCGAAGAACTGTTTCGCGATCGCCAATGCGGCCTCGGCCGGCTTGATGTCCGCCATCGTCAGCCGCAAGACCGTGACGAGTCCCTCCGTGTGTCCGATCGCTTCCTCCGCATGACGCGCCTTCGTCGTCTTCAGGAAGCCGATCCCCGATCCCTTTTCTGCAAACATGTGATCACCCCGCCCCGATGTCGCGTGAACGTCTCATACCTGGAGAAACCTGCGCGAAACCGGTGGGATATGGAATAGATGGAGGGAACTTGGGATAAGGGTTCCGACGACCTCTTCGGATTCCCTTTGTCATTCTCGATACCGTGAATGGGCAACGATTTGTACGCCGCGGACGGTACCGCGCCCGGAATGGCCGGTTTCCTGCGACTCGCGCGGCCCGGCAACTGCGTGATGTCGGCCGTCGGCGTGGGGATCGGTGGCCTCGTCGCCGTCGGGGCCGGCGCCTGGGGCGAGTTCGCCTGGCGGCTGCTCTGGGCCGGCGCAGCCGCCGCGGCCTTCACCGCAGGCGGGAACGCCCTCAATGATCTCTACGATCGAGAAACAGACCGCGTGAACCATCCGGAACGCCCGCTCCCGGCCGGGGAAGTGACCGTCGCTTCGGCGAAGTCGTTCGTCGTGTCGGCCTTCACGATCGCGGCCAGCCTCGCCCTCCTCGCGAGCCCCTGGGCCTTCGTGGTCGTCCTGGTCAACATCGCGCTCATGGTGTCGTACGAAGCGGTCCTCAAGGCCCGCGGCGCGCCGGGGAATCTCGTGATCGCCTACCTGGTGGGATCCTTGTTCCTCTTCGCCGGCGTGAGCGTCTTCCGGTCTTCGGTCGAGCCGCTCGTCCGGACCGGCATCTTGGCGTCTCTTGCGTTCTTCACGACGCTCGGCCGCGAGATCACGAAGGACATCGAGGACATGCACGGCGATGTGGACCGCCGCACCCTTCCCCACCGAATCGGTGCGCGGCGCGCGGGTCTCGTCGCGGGGCTCGCCCTACTGCTCGGCGTCGCCTTGAGTCTCGTTCCGTTCGCCCTCGGCGTCCTGTCCCGCGGGTACGCGATCCTCGTGATTCCCGCGGACGGAATGTTTATTTACGCTGCCCTCCACTCGGCGGCGAATTCGGCGCGGTCCCAGCGTGTGACGAAGTACGGGATGATCGTCGCCCTCGCGGCCTTCCTCGCAGGTGCGTTCGTGTGAACGTGTATGAGTCGATTTTGGAGCGGCGAAGGAAGGGTCCGCTCCACATGACCCTGCTCGATCCGGACAAGCAGGCGCCGCAGGATGCCGGAATCCTCTCTTCGGAGGCCGCGGCCGCGGGCACAGACGCGATCATGGTCGGCGGCTCGACTGGGGTGACGCAGGATAAGGTCGATGCGACCGTCCTGGCCATCAAGGAGGCCGCGAAGCTCCCCGTGATCCTCTTCCCGGCGAGCGCCGCGAACCTGTCGCCCCATGCGGACGCGTTGTACTTCATGAGCCTCCTGAACAGCCGCGACCCGCGTCTTATCGTCGGCGAACAACGGCTCGCGGCCCCCATCGTGAAAGCCTGGGGCCTCGAGGCGATCCCGATGGCGTACCTGGTCGTCGAGCCGGGGATGCGGGCCGGGGAGGTCGGCGACGCGGAGCTGATCTCCCGCAAGAACCCGACCGTCGCCGTCCAATATGCCCTCGCCGCGCAGATGCTCGGGATGAAGCTCGTGTATCTGGAGGCGGGAAGCGGGGCGCCGGAGCCGGTCCCGGACCGGGTCATCCGCGCGGTGCGCGACGCGATCGACATCCCAGTCGTCGTGGGCGGCGGCATCCGTACGCCGGAGGCCGCCCAAACGGTCACCCGCGCCGGCGCGGACATCGTGGTGACGGGCACGATTGTCGAAGTGGCCCGAGAAGGAGAGGCCCTCCGCCGAATCATCGAAGCGGTGAAGGCGGGCTGATGCACGTCTTCCGCGCGAAGACGGCGGGGGAGAGCCACGCCGAGACGACGCGCATCGCGCGGCGCTTGTTCGTCTCGCCCGCACCGCGGAGGATTGTCCCCGCGATTCTCGCGTTCTCGATCATGGAAGCCTTTCTCCTCGTATATCCCGCGCTGGACGGAGTTCGCGTGCTCCTGGGCGGCGTAGCGATTGGCGTCCCCGCATTCTTGGCGGCCGCCGCGACCGTCCCGCTTGCGAATCGCCTCGGTGGCCGGATGTATTTCCGTCGGTCGTTCCTGCTCACGTTCGTCGGCCTGATGATGCTCGGCGCATTCCAGCTCGTCGCGGTCGTCGCCCTCTCGGCGTACTCTCTGTTCGGCGGCCTGCCATACCCGGATCGGATCCACCGCGTCGCCGTCCTCGGATACGGGGCGGTGCTCTGGACGCGCGAAGTGATTCTCAGCGCCACATCGAACTCGAAGCATCTGCGCTCTCTTCCCGCGGCATCGTTGCATCCTCTTCTCGGCCTCGTCGGGCTCGCATTGTTCGTGCCGCTCCCACCGGGTGAGATCGTCCTCGCTCTCGTCGTGTACGCCTCGTTCTTCGCGAGCGCGGTCGCCTATACAGAGATCGCGAAGCGTCCGCTCCTCCGATCGTTCGGCGTCGACGGGCTGAAGCTCCTCCGATCCACGTTGGACCACTACACGGAACCGGAGGCCTCCGGCATCGCGGAGCTGGAGACGTTCTTCGATTCGATGAGCGTGCGGGCCCGAGTAAGGGTCGGCGGCTTTGCGTTCCGCGTCGGGTCGCGGCTGAAGGCCCTCTTCGTCGCGCCCACCGTGCATCCGGGCCCAATGGGATACGTGAGTGGAAGCGACCTGCCGACGAAGATCGCTCGGGACCTCGCCGACCTCACCGCGAACGTGATGGTCGCCCACGGTCCGACGACGCACGACGAGAACCCCGCGACCACGGCGGAGGTCCGCAAGGTCGCGGAGGCAGTCCGCGGCTCGATCGGTTACGCGACGTTCGGGAGCCGCGTCGGCCAGTCCTGTCGAACGACGTTCGGCCGAGCGGTGGCCCTCGCGCAGGCGTTCGGCGACGTCGTCCTGATCGTCGCATCGTTCGCGCCCCAGCCGACGGACGACATCGACAGCGCGACCGGGTATGCCGCGGTCCAAGAAGCACGTCTCCAGGGTGCCCGCGACGCC
>Ga0137415_10005120_pt1 | contig 12966 bp, 10 predicted proteins | sample CZODoug3_1_1_16f_FD_183082 | JGI IMG/M metagenome (GOLD analysis project Ga0137415, IMG submission 183082) | Vadose zone soil fungal communities from Angelo Coast Range Reserve, California, USA - CZODoug3_1_1_16fungal (Hybrid Assembly) | ecosystem: Environmental > Terrestrial > Soil > Vadose... | reverse complement strand
CTGTCCGGCGAAGTGGCAAGGCGGAAGAAAAAGCTGTCGAAGAAGTACTACGGCACCTCGCATGTCCTCTCGAAGGACGAAGCGAAGTTCGTCTTTGAGAACGGATGCGAGCAGCTAATTCTTGGCTCGGGCCAGATGGGCAATGTGCATCTATCGCCGGAAGCTGAGGCGTATTTTGCGAAAAAGGGCTGCACGGTCCTGTTGCAGCCGACCCCCAAGGCGATTCATACGTTCAACAACTCGCATGCGAAGAAGATCGGCCTTTTTCACGTTACCTGCTGAATCGGGCCGGCCGCGACTGCGCTGCGGCGGATGAGCAAAAGCCCGCGAGCGCATTGAGAACATCGATTGGTCGCACGCTCGTGCGTGCTGACCGGCGGCGGAAACCACCATCGTCTAGGTCCGCAAGAGGTCCTGACCGCGCTGAGCCGAATGTCCGCACTGACGTGAGCAGAGCGGACCTGCCGAGAGTCGCCTTCGGGTCAATCTGCGACCAAGCGGCATGTCCGCGACTGGTCCGCTTACCGATCAATAGCGAACATTACACTCGACTGTCGCGACTGTGGCGGCGCGACCTTTTTCTTCTCCTCGGCAGACGCGCTTGTCGCCGCGACCATGGGAACGCTAAGAAATGCTGCAATGCGAACGCCGAGCGGAATCATGATCGTAGCTCCCCGCTCGCCCGCCAGCCTCAATATGCGGGCACAGAATCGCTCGCCTTCGCATCTTTGATTGTCATTGCAACGTTGCGATGCGCTGTGACGGGTGCCACCAGAGCTTGCGCTTAAGCGGTTTCAGTATTTCTCTTCTTCGACCGTCAGTGGTTTCCAGTGCGTCGGCGGCTCCGGACTGATTACGCGGTTTTCGATGCCCGGGATGCGCGTGTTGGCAGACCAGGACTGACTGCCCTTGTGCCAAAATCCTTCCACATCGCTCGACCAGCGGTCATTGTGCAGCAGAACGAACACCCCGTCTCTAGGTGCGGTACTGATGTCCCGCCATTCGCTCATTGTGCGGGTCCTTCGCTTGATTCCGTTTAGTTAATGCCTCAAAGCACGGCTTCAAGTCTATCGCGCTCCTCACTTGTGAGCAGTGCCGGCGGCGCAGTCGAATGCCCCACCTCATAAGGTTTGCGACAAGGACAGGACGTTGTTCCTTCACTCCGCCGCATCGATCACGCAGCCCTCGAGCGGCAAGGCGACCCGGCGCCAGACATCTGTAAGCGCCTCGGCCAGTTGATCGATCAAAACATCATCATGATAGGGCGTCGCTGTAATGCGCAGCCGCTCGGTTCCCCTCGGCACCGTCGGATAATTGATTGGTTGGAGATAGATGCCGTGCTCGTAGAGCAACAAGTCGCTCGCGCGCTTGCATTTCTCCGGGTCGCCGACCATGACCGGCACAATATGAGTTCTTCCGTTTTTGACCCAGGCTGTGTGAAAACGTGCACGATAGAGAGGCCTCGAAAGTTTCCCCAATTGACGGCCCAAGCTCCAGATTCCGAGGGAACCAATCCTCACGACCACGCAATCATCGATCGGATGCAATGACGACAGGAATACGCCGGATATCCGGGTTCATGACATTGCCGTTGACCGCGATGACGGCGAGCATGGTGTACTGGCCGGCCGGCAGCCGGCCGCCCAGATCGATCCGGAATGTCGCGTCGTCGCCGAGCAGCGCGACATCGGCGAGCACGACTCGATCCTTGTCGTCGATCACCACATAGCGACACTCCGGTGCGGCGCGATTGCGCACGACGGGTGCGATCAACGGCAACGGCGTCCGCACCAGGCGATAGTTTCGCTGGAATCTGTCGATGATCTCGATCTCGCCCGAGAGCGTGACGCGGTCGCCGTTCCATTCCACCTTGGTGACATAGCCGTGCCGCGGGATCGCGTAGGCGTCGTATGATCCCACGCCCAGCGGGTAGGTTAGATCCCGGAAAGCCTCGAGCGCGACATTGTCGGCCGACCATTTCTTCAGCCGGTACGGTCCATTGGTGACCAGGAAGTGGCCGTGCTCGCGGTAGAAGGCCGCGAGCGCCGCCCATCGCTTGCGCGCCTCGTCGGTGGTCACCAAGGATCGCAACGAGGCGGGGCGGTATGCGTCGCGCTCGAATGCCTCGACCAACGGCACGAGCTTACGTTTGAGTTCGTCAGAGCGGACAAGATCGAGCCACTCGGTATTGCGGCGCACGGCCTCTCCTAGCGAGAACGCCGCCCAGCCGCGGCTGACCGCCTCCTCCATGAGCGCGACCAGATGCCAGGGCAGTGTGCTCCAGGGCGGCGCCGCCAGAGCGTCCCGGTCCAAATTCTCAGACGCGATCGTCACATAGACGTCGACGAGCAACAGCTCGCGAACGAAGCTGACGTCGCCGACGCGGAACGTCTTTGAGGCGGTGTCCGTGCCCGCGACCCGCAATCCAGCGAGTGACCGGCGCAGGGGTGCGGTTGCTGCGTCGACGACAGGGTCGTAATGCACCTCATCGCCCTCGCGGCGAACGCCCCACCGATACGCGAACATATAGGCATAGAGCAGATCGGCGAAGGTCGTGCGCGAGCCGTCGTGAAAAGCCGAGCCGAGCACACGGTAGGTCAATTTCGCTGCAGCGGACGTTTCCGGCCCGACCGGCTGCAGCCGGCCGTCTCCCGGCTCAGGCAACACCGCATCGGCGGGGACATGGATCGCCTCCGTCACGGCGGATGGCAGGGCGGATTCGCGCTGCCCGACGATGGGCTCCGCTGTGATGGACAGACCAACAAACGTGTAGACGACCATGAGCGCGGTCAGCGGAACCTGCGAACGCAGCGCGGCTCCACGTACCGCTATCACACGCATCGCCTTGGTATGGCCGAGATAGACCGCCGTGACATGGCCCGTCACGATCGCCGCAACCGCCGCGTACCAGGCAAAGCGCGCGCCGACGATTGCGATATCAACGCGGTAGCCGGCTGTGCCGAAGAGATTCCAGCCATTGCCGAACGGATCGGACGCGAGCGGCACGATGTACTGGCCCTGGATCAACAGGAACACCAGATAATGTGCCACGTGATAGCCGATGGCGATCGGGACGAGCGTCAGTGCGAAGCTGCGGGCAAGCTCCACCGGCGAGCGGGCCATAAGCGTCGCCATGATCGCGCAGATCGCCAGGTAGGCGCCGAGGAACAAAAGCCAGAACCCGACGAGGCCGGCCGTCTTGATCGCGACCGAGTCGTGCGCGCCCAAGCCGGGGAGCGTGGCGCGAAGCCAGCTTTCGAGGTTCGACCATGTCGAGGTGCCGATGAGCCCGTCATAAAGCACGGTCGAGAGCAGCAGCAACACGAATGCCATCATGGACGTCGAGACGGGTTCGTCGTCGAGCAGCCCCGCCCCGAATGGCCGAAGCAACAACTGCCGCACTTGCGGCTGAACCTTTGCCTGAGTCGGCGCGAAACGGGCGAAGGTGCCGAACACGATGGTGAACACCTCGCCGTGCTGCAGCCAGATGTCACGACCGAACACGAGCATTCCGATCAAGGTGAGGATCGAATACGCGGCGGCGAAACCAGCGATGTGGGCCGGCACGGCGGGGCTTGGGTAGACAAGCTCGATCCACGCAAAGGCGAGCAGCAGCAAGCACGCCGGCCAGACACCGAGCGCCGGCCAGTACGGCAGCCGTCGCGACAGTTCGGTGCCGGCGGCTAGCCGATAGAGCCGCTCCGCCCCTTCGAACAACGTCCGCCACGGATTGATCAGCTGCCACAGGTCTCCAGCGAAGGCCGAAACATAGGCAAGGCCGACCCAGAAGATGATCCACACGAGCGTTGGCGCGATGTTGCGGTATGGGTTCTGATCGCCGATGAACCCGGCGAGCACCGTGACAATGAATACGCCAAGCGCGACGAGCCGGAGCAACAGAACAACACCTGGCCATGCGATCAGCCGGCCGGGCGCGGTGGCGAGCAGATCGACATGCGGGCCGCGACGGGTGGCGGGGGCATGACGAACAAACAGCCCGAAGACGAGGAATGACAATGCGACCGCGGCGGCAGCTCCGAAAAGATAGAGCGAAAGAGGCAGCGGCAAGTCATAGCGCTGGCCGAAGCCGTGGGCGGCAGCAGGTGCCGCAGTGCCGAGAGCGACACACGCCGCTGCTGCAAGCGTCCGCAACACGGCGGCGCTATTGCGGATAGACCTCGATAAGGACAAGCGGTGGCTCATGATGGGAGGGGCTACCTGCGCGTTCGCGCGCATCATGGAGGTGGATGGGGAAGCGTCCGGTCGCGCGTGCCGTGAACTTCATTTCGGCGATCGCGCCGGCCTCGACTTTCTGCTCGATGTCATAGCCGTGCAGATGCAGGGTCAATGGCTGGTCCGTGCCCCAGCGCAGCTTGACCACGTCGCGCTGTTTGACGCGGATCAGGCGCATGTTCTGCGCCACCTGCCCGTGCTCGATCTTGAGGTCGAACGTCAGCTCCGCGGCTTGCACGCCCACGCTCGACGCGAGCGCACCCGCCATTGGCAGCAGCATGCATCGGCGCAGTGTGAGCGGAATTCGCGGCATGGACTTGCTCCGACGCATTCATCGACGCGGCTTGGACGCGACATCCGAGATGCGGTTGAACACCCAGTTCTCGTCATATGGCGACGGCACGGCTGCCGGGTCGCCGAGCGCAAACCACATCAGGCGGCCGAACGGGTCGGTAAAGCCTGCGATCGGGTTCCACGCTGCCTGCGCCCGCCCGTCGACCCCGAGCGCGAGCCAGCCATTCCAGGGAAAATCCTTGAGCTTCACCGTGCGGATGAACATCGGCGAATTGAAGCCTTCGTGGGCGTCATACGCGATGTTCTCAATGCCAGCCGAGAACTCGGAATTGAAATATTCCCGCTTGACGGTGTAACCAGCGACGGTCTTGCGGCAGCCGCCCACGAGCGCGCCGACGAGGTCGCGTTCCAGATTGATGCGCTCGACCGCGCCGTCATAGTCGCCGGCCCGCAGGCGCTCGACATCGGATTCGATGCGACGCCGCCGCGCAGGATCGACAATTGCATCCACGAGCAGCCGATAGGCGGCAAACCAGCCGGTCCTGACCCAGCGCGGACCAAGCCAGCCGTTTAGCGCCACGCTCGCCGAGGCCACGAGGTCGTCGGCGCTCACCTCATTGATCGCGACATCCCAGTCGGATTCGCCGGCCTGCCATTCGGCACGAACGAGGCTTCTTGCCAGCGCGCCTACGGTCCTCACCTTCAACTCACCGACGATGGCGCCGGTTGCGTCAGTGGGGCTGCCGAGAAGACGCGCCTTCGCGGCCGCAGCCAGATCGACATGGTTGAGAAAATCGCCGTGAAACGGCGTGACCGGATAGGGATGCAGGATCAGCTCACCGGCCTTGCCGCCGATCTCGCGGATTACGGCCCGGGTGAGCGCACAGATGGACGCCTCGTCCTTCGCCAGCGGCGATGCCGGATTGACACGAACAATCACGAACGAGCCGCGCGACTCGACAGCGGTGATGGTCTCGGGAATCGCACCAGCAAATCGCGGCGTACCGCCAACATAAGCATGCATCTTGCCGTCGCGCAGGAGGTCCGCCGCTCGCTCGGACGCCACTGTCGTGATCTCGATCTCATGGGGATAATAAGACGGATAGACCGGCAGCTCGTGGCCGCTGCGGGCCACGGTGATCGCGATGGACGTCATCGCGGCGATGAGGAGGCTGCGTCTGGTCATTGCGCCATCCGGAACGTTCAGACACGGCGTTTCGCAATCGTGTCGGCTTGCGCGCAGCTAGCCGCGCAACGCCTTCATCACTTTTTCGTCGGCGAGCGCTTCCCTCGGCGACCCGTGGAAGATGATCTCGCCACGGTCGATGGCGTAGAGCCGGTCGCCGATGCGCGTCGCCGCGCCCAGATGCGATTCCGCCATGAGGATGGAAACGCCCATCGCCTTGATCTTCGTGACTGCCTCGGCAAAGCGATTGACCACGACCGGGGCCAGGCCTTCGAAGGCTTCGTCGAGCAACAACAGCGAAGGCGACAGCATCATGGCGCGCGCGATCGCCACCATCTTGCGCTGACCGCCGCTCAGGTGCAGGCCCTGGCGCTGGAGCAGGCTCTGCACTTCGGGAAAGAGGCTGAACGCCTGGGCTTCGGGGTCTACCCGCTGACCGCCGTTACGGCGCTTGGCGACCTCATCGCCGAGCCAGCGACTGATCATCAGGTTCTCGCTCACCGACAAATCGGGAAAAACCCCGCAATCCTCGGGCGAATAGCCGATGCCGCGTTTGGCCCGCTCGTGCGGCGGGAGCCCGGTCACGTCTTCGTCATGGAACAGGATCTGTCCGGCCCGGACCGGGAGAAATCCCATGATGCTCTCGATCGTGGTGGTCTTGCCGGCCCCGTTACGCCCGACGAGGCACACCACTTCCTCCTTGTCGACGCGCAGCGACACGCCGCTGAGGATGTGGGCCGGGCCGCGGTAGGTGTCGATCGCATTGACCTCGAGCACGATCAATCCTTTCGTGAGAAGGCGTCGGGACCGGAAGAGCCGATCAGGATCATTGCGACCTGCTCATTCTTCCTGATCTCGGCGGGGGTGCCTTGGGCAAGAATCGCGCCCTGGTGCATCACGACGATGCGATCGGAATATTTGAACACGACGTCCATGTCGTGCTCGACGACCACGGCTGTTATGCCCTCGCCGCGCACGACCGAGGCGATCGTGTCCATGATCTGGCCCTTGTCGCGCGTGCTCACCCCGCTCGTGGGCTCGTCGAGGAATAGTAGCTTGGGCCGCAGCGCATAGGCGAGCGCCACGTCGAGCAGCTTGCGCTCGCCTTGCGCAAGACCGCGCGCAAGCTCGTTGCGCTTGCCGGCGAGCCCGAATTGGTTGAGCACCGCGTCGGCTTCCCGCGTCACCTCGCTGTCGCGGCGGGCGAGCGCCGCAATGTTGCGAGTCTTGCCTTCGCGGGAAAAGATCGCCAGCGCGACGTTGTCGAAGGCGGTGAGGTCGTCGAACAGATTCACGAGCTGGAAGCTGCGCGCAATTCCTGCCTTGACGCGCTGGGTCACCGAGGCGTTGCTGACGTCCTCGCCCTGAAAGATGATTTTTCCGGAATCGGCGTTGTAATATGCGCTCACGACGTTGCAGAACGAGGTCTTGCCGGCACCATTGGGGCCGACCAGCGAAATGAACTCGCCCTCCTCGATGGTCAGATTGACGTCGTCGACAGCATGCGTATCGCCGAAGTACTTCTTGAGATGGACCGTCTCGAGGAGGCTCATGAGGTCCCCCTGGTAAACCTGGCGGCAAGGCGCGCGGCTGTCCCCACGATGCCCGACGGCAGCGCTAACACCAGGACCACGAGCACCACGCCGAGCAGGAACTGCCAATATTCCGTGCTCGCGACCGCATAGGTCTTGAGATAGTTGAACACCACGGCGCCGACGATCGGCCCGGTGAACGTCCGAAACCCGCCGAGCACGCTCATGAACACGATCTCGCCGGAGAACGGCCAATAAAGGATGTCGGGCGTGGTCAGTCCATTGAGCGGAACCCAGAGGACACCGGCCAGGCCCGTGAACGCGCCCGATATGACGAAGGCGATCCAGCGGTAGCGCCGCACTGATATGCCGACGAAGCTCGCGCGCGTCTCGTTGTCGCGAATTGCCTGCAGCGCTTTGCCGAACGGCGAATGCACGACGACCCACATGATGACCGTCGCCAACGCGAACAGTCCAAGTACATAATAATAGTAGGCGAAAACGAAGCGTTGGAACGAGCCGGGGCCGGCGAAGTTGACGAGACCGCCGAGCAGCGTGAGCTTGGCAGAGGCGACGCGGATGCCGTCGGTGCCGCCGGTCACCCAGAAGAACTTGAAGGCAAGGCTCCACAACACCTGCGACAATGCCAGTGTCAGGATGCTGAAGAAGATGCGCGTGTGCCGTACGCACACGAACCCGAACAGCGCGGAGATGAGCAGCGTGCCCAGGAGCCCGCCGACGATGCAGAGCTCCATGGATTGCGCGCCGAGGTCGCGTACGATGAACGCAACCGTATAGGCGCCGGCGCCGAAATAGGCAGAATGGCCGAACGACAAGAGTCCGGTATAGCCGAGCAGCAGATTGAAGCCGAGCGCCGCGATGGCCATGATCAGGCCGTAGGTGAGCAGCACCGTCTGGTAGGGATCGACCAAATTCGGCAGCACCGCGAGCACAAGGAGTATTGCGATCGCAACCACAGCCGGCCGCCAAGCAGACGGGCCAGTGCTCGTGATCGCGCCTTTTTTTGCGACGGCGAGGCTCATCGTCATGCCCTCCCAAACAGTCCGGTCGGGCGAATGAGCAGGACCGCGGTCGCGATCAGGTAGAGCACGGCAAGCTCGATCTCAGGGAAGAACTGGATGCCGGCGGTGCGGACGAGGCCGACGATCAGTGCACCGACCAGTGCGCCTTCGAGGCTCCCGAGCCCACCGATCACCACGACAACGAACGCCAAGATTAGGGCCTCAATGCCCATGCCGAGCACGGCGGCCTGCGCCGGCACCACGACCGCGCCGCCCAACCCTGCCATGAAGCAGCCGATGGCGAAGGCTTGCACGTAGACACGGCTGACATTGATCCCGAGCGCTGCGGCCATGCGCCGATCCTGCGAAGTGGCGCGCAGGATGACGCCGAACTTGGTACGGTAGATGAACCACCACAGGCCGAGAGCGGCGATCAGCCCAATGGCGATGACGAACAGGTTGTAGGTCGGATAGAGCAGCCGGCCGATCGGGATGCTGCCCATGTGATCCATGATCGATCCGGCGGTGAGTGGCGTACCGCCGAACAGGAACTTCATGGCGTCTTCGAGGATCATGAGCAGGCCGAACGTGATCAGCAGATGGTACTCCTCCGGCCGTCGGTAGAGCGGACGCAGCAGCGTGGGCTCGATCACCGCGCCCACGACCGCGATCGCGACGGCGCCGACGGGCAGCAGGAGCAGGAGGCCGGCAAGGCCGAGCGTACCGCTCGCCGCATGGCCGACCGCCCCGCCGACGACCCAGGCCGAGACGTAGGCACCGAGCGCATAGAGCGTCCCATGGGCGAGATTGACGATACGCATGACGCCATAGATGAGGCTCAGGCCCGCGGCGATCAGAAACAAAACCGCCGCGTAGAAGAATGAATTGAGCAATTGGATGATGAAGATCGTCATCGTTCTTCCTCACGCGATCTGCGGCGTCTCAGATCTTCTCACGCGAACTGCGGCGCCTCGGATTTCCCTCCACTGTCTCAGTTGCTCCGAAAGTCCATGCGGCCGATGGTCGGATTGATCGTGTTGCCGTCGAGAAAGATAGCCGTGAAGACTGTGTAATTGCCTGCCGGGAGATTCGGCGGCAGCGACACGGCAAAGCGTCCGTCGCCTTCCCGGCTCGCGCCCCCGGCTGCGACCACCATGCCATTCTCGCCGAGGAGAACGTACCGTGCCACCGGCCGGATCGGCAGCATCTCGCGCAGCGTGTCGCGCTTGAGCGACACGCGAACGATGCGGCGATCGCGCTGCTGCTTGAGCGCGATCTCGGCGTCGGCCGTCACCAAAATGCGATTGCCGATGTGCTCGACCCGCGTCACGAACGCCTTGGCTGGATAGGCATAGAAGTCGAACGTGCCAAGGCCAACCGGATAGGTGAACTCGCGAATGACGTCGAATGTGTAGACGTCAGGCGAGAAGCTCCTGAGCCGGTAGGGACCATTGGTCACGAGCAAGTGGTTGTTGGCTTCGACGAATTGATCGAGCGCCTGCCAGCGTGCGGTCGCGGCTTGCGCGTTCACCAGGCTTTCGAGCGCCGCCGGTCGGTAGCCGGCCGTGGCGAATTCCTTGATCAACGCGCGCAGCTTGTCGCGCTGTGCAGGATCGCGCGCGAGGTCGAGCCACGGCAAATTGCGCCGCTTGGCCTCGCTTTGCGAGAAAGCCGCGATCTCGCGCTCGACGGCGGCTTCCATCAGCGCCAGCACGTGCCACGGCACCGAGCTCCACGGCGGCGCCACCAGCGCATCCTCATGCTCGTCGGTCGGGATGGCGTCGACATAAACCTCCACGATTGGCGAGCGATAGGTGAAGACGAGATCAGCGATCGGGAGCTTCGATTCCTCCACGCCAATGACGCGGACACCCCTGAGGCGGTCCCGCATCAGGCTGGTCGCGGCGGAAACCTCGGCATCGAAGGTCGCGGCGGCCGGCGAGCTACCCCATCGGTGCGCAAAGGCGTAAGGGTAGATCAGGTCGGCGGTCTCCATTTCGCTGCCGTCCTGGAATGACGATGCCAGGACGCGGTAGACGACTTTGGTCATCGCGCTCCCGACAACGCCGATCGGAACGAGCCGGCCGGTGCCGGGCTCCGGCACCAGGGCATCGGCGGGGACACGGATGGATTGCAGCGTCGATTGCTCCGTAGGCCGAACCTCCGCGCGATTTGGGGCCCACAGACTGTTGTACGGGACGGCTAAAAACGCATCGTCGCCGACGATCGCCCACACCAGCCGGCCGGGCGCGTCCGTGAACCCGGCAACCGGGTTCCAGGCTGCGGTTGCGCGGATGTCGATGCCCAGTCGGAGCCAGCCGTTCCACGGCAGATCCTTGAGCTTGAGCGTGCGCAGGACGACGGCTGAGTTGAATCCGAACTGCGAGTCGACCGCTATATTCTCGATCCCGTTGGAGAAGTCGTCGCTATAGAACTCGCGCCGGAGCCGATAGCCAATCACCGCGCGGTCGCAACCGCGGGTCAGCTCCGTTATCTGGTCGCGTGCGATGTTGAGCCGCTCGGCCGGGTCTCTGTAATCCGCTTCGACAAGCCGCCTATAGAGTTCGTCGGCGTGTTTACGCTCGGCCGCGCCACTGACGGCGGGCCGCAGCAGGTGATAGGCCTGGAACCAGCCCTCCTTGACCCAGGGCGGTGCTGGCCAGGCATTAAAGCCGACGTTGGCGGCGCGCAGCACCTCGTTGACGGCAACCTCGTCGAAGCGGATGTCCCAATCTGTCGGATGAAGCGCAAGCCGGTGAAGCACCATGTCCTCGCTGCCGGCGTCTTGCGCGCGCACGGTCACCGGGGCGCCCACGTCTGCGGCAGCCAACACGGAGGGCTTCGTGTCTGCGCCGCGATCCGCATGACCGATGTAGTCCGCATGATACGGCGTGATCGGGTAGCGGTGCGGAACCACGTCCGGATGCGACACCAGAGCAATCGCGGCATTTTCGATCGCGCGACAGCGCGCTTCACGCCCCTGCGCGCGCTGTGGATTGACGCTCACGGTGATGAATGAGCGCAGTGAAACGACTGACTTGAGGTACGACGGCATCTCTCCCGAAAACTGCGGGATGGCGCCGAGATAGGCGTGCAGCGGATCCTTGGCATTGCTGAATTCTCGGGCCGCCGCTCCGGGATCGAGCGGCTCGATGCGGATTTCCTGCGGGTAGAACGAGGGATAGTACGGCACCTCATGCCCGGCCTTCGCCGCCGGCGCAGTGGCGCAAAGCAGCGTCGCTGCGAGCGTGCCGCTTTGCATGAGGGATCTCCGCACGGACATCACGACCCTCGAGGCAACGCCGGCCCTGCAACAAACCGACCACGCCCTCGCGGAACGAGGGCATGGTTGGTTGATGGGCGAGCTTCAGGCCACCTCCTGTGGCCAGGTCTCCTTGATCCAATTGTAGGTCGACGTCGGATCGTTGTGCGAGGTGCCCGGCTTCGGCCAGTTCGGCGGCGCGGTGATGTTGCGGATCGGGATCGTGATCATCCTGCCCGGATCGAGGATCTGGAACGGGTACTCGGCCACGTTCTTGCTGAACCCGGTCACCGCGTCCTTGTAGCCCTGGTGATTGTCGGGCCGGATGTAGAGATAGCCCGCCGCGGTCTCGAAATACATGCCTTCGAGCTGGCTGATGATCGCCTCTTCGTCCGGCCAGCCGCCGACGAGCGCGTTCGCTTTCTCGACCGCCGTCCGGTACATATGAAGCGTGTGGTACGCGCCATCCGACTGGAAGTTCGGATACTCGTTCCAGCGCTTGAAATACTTCTCCACGAAGGTCTTGTTGGCCGGCCAGCGATTTCCCGGCGGGAAGGTGAAGTAGTAATTGGAGTGGACGCCAGCGATGACACCTTCCGGGTGATCCTTGCCGATGGCGTGCGGCGCGACGCCGAAGGCGATCGTGCTCGCGAACTTGGCATTGTTGAACATGCCGTAGCGCAGCGCTTGTTTGTAGAGCGCCACATAGTCGCCGCCCCACACCGACGACATGATCAGGTCGGGATTCGAGGAGATCGTCTTTGTGATGTGCGCCGTGAAGTCGGTTGTGCCGAGCTTCGGCCAAGCTTCCGATACGACCTCGGCGCCGGGCACCATCTTCTTGTAGGCGATCATGAAGTGGTCGAAGGCGTTGCGGCCGTAGGAGTAGTCGGGATGGATGTGGGCGATCTTCTTTGCGGTCGGCCAAGTCTGCGCCGCCGCGACCGCGCAGGTCACGCCGTCGGCCGACTGGATGTTGGTGATGCGGAATGCGAACTTCGGGTTCGGCACCGCCTTGTCCCACAAGAAGTCGGTGCAGCCGTCGACAAAGATCGTGAGCACACCGAGCTCCTCGGCGACCGGTCCGAGCGCGGGGGTATTGCCGCTCGATATGACGCCGGTGAACATGTCGATCTTCTCGGAGAGCTTCATGCGGCGAAGCTCTTTCACGTTGGCGTCGGTGCCGGCGTTCTCGTCCGCCGTGATGGTCTCGATCTTGCGCTTGCCGAGAATGCCGCCCTGCGCGTTGATCTCCTCGGCGGCCAGGATGTGGCCCTTGAGCGAGGGCTCACCGAGCACGGCCCCGGGGCCGGTGAGGTAGGTCATGTGACCGAACTTGAGCGGGGTGGAGGGAATATTTCCCTTGGGTGGCCTGGCGACCTGCGCCACGGCCGGAGCAATCGCCGGCACCGAAGTTGCCGCGGCGGCCCCTACCGT
>Ga0137415_10005119_pt1 | contig 12967 bp, 14 predicted proteins | sample CZODoug3_1_1_16f_FD_183082 | JGI IMG/M metagenome (GOLD analysis project Ga0137415, IMG submission 183082) | Vadose zone soil fungal communities from Angelo Coast Range Reserve, California, USA - CZODoug3_1_1_16fungal (Hybrid Assembly) | ecosystem: Environmental > Terrestrial > Soil > Vadose... | reverse complement strand
GCGCCTCGGCTATGCTCGTTCGTGCGCTCGCCGCTCATATCCATTTCCTGCAGCACGCGCAGGGCGGCGTCTCGTGCGGCGTCAAAATCACGATGCCAGCGCCGGTAGCGGTAACGCTTGGAGATGTCTCCGACGAAAACCAGCTCGAACTTGCCGCTGCGATTGGGGTGATTGGTCATCGGATGATCTCTGCCCCTGTTCCTCGGCGAGGCGCCCTTGCTGATGACCTAACAATACGGGCCATTGGCCCGACTGTCAACGCATACATATGCGACAGGTTGACGCACGGTGCCAACCCATGAGCCGCAACGCCGAGATCGAGCGGAGCTTCGCGTCGGACGCCGAGACCTGGCACGCAATATGGGTCGCGCCCGGTCAGGAAGTCCGCGTCTTCCGGGCGCTGCACGATCTCGGCTTCTCGCCTTACCTGCCCCGCGATCGCGAGACCGTGCTACGGCGCGGCAAGAAGGTCGACATCGAACGCCCGCTGTTTCCGGGCTACGTGTTCGTCAGGCTGGCGATCTGGCGAGACAATAGCTGGGAGGCGATTCGCCCGAAAGATCGGCTCGATGCGGCGCCGAGCGCGGCGGTGGCCGGAGACGTGATCATCGGGCAGACAATCAACGGAAGCGCCATAGAGATCGCGTGCACGTCCGGCATCGATGGCATCATCGAACTGATCAAGGACGGCGCGCTACCGGCCCGCGTCGCGGATGGCGAGGTCGCCAGGCCGATGTATGCCGACATTGTCGCGTTCTTGCAGCAGCATGCCCCATTTCAGAGCCGGCGTGCGCAAAAACGCCAAATCGCGCAAGATCGGCGCATTGCACGGCTGCAAGCCGCATGATATATGCATCGCAGGACGACCCGCTGCAGTCTTTCCAAACCCGTTCGCGGGAAGTTGATGTGGCCAGCGGAACCAGGGCGCGAAACATCCGCGACCCGCGCCGGATTTCTTTTCACTTCGCACAGGCATTCCGCGCCGCCCCGGTCGGGCGGCATTCCCGCATGGAGGCCGACATGGCTCGCAAACCGATCCGGAAGCCCAAGGGCGGCAGGGGCTGTTAGCCATGGCCGAACTCACCGCCAAAGCGCGTAACGCGCTACCAGCCTCAGCATTCGGCATTCCGAGCGAGCGGAAATATCCGGAGCAGGATCGTGGCCACGCCATCGCAGCCAAGAGCCGCGCCAGCCATGCCTACAAGGATCACGACATCTCGCGCTCCGTGCGAGATCGCATCGACGCCAAGGCAGATCGCAAGCTCGGGAAGTGACCATGCGGACCTGCGCCACGTGCTCGAGCTACGTCTCCGCCAAGAGCCAGGCCTCACCAGCCGAGCAGGGCTTCTGCCGCCGCTATCCGCCGCAGCTCCTCGTGCTCATGGTCGAGGATGAGCAGGGAAAGATCCGCGAAGGTCTCCAGAGCCGCTTCCCGGAGGTTCCAGGCGACTGGGGTTGCCAGGAGCACCGGCCGGCTCCGAAGGCCGCGAAGGCCGCGAAGGCCGCGTGATGACCGCGCTCACCAACACACGGCACGAGCTGTTCGTTCAAGGTGTTGCTAAGGGCCTGAACGCCACGCAGGCTTATAAATCAGCAGGTTACGAGGCTGAAGGGAACGCCGCTGAAGTCAGCGCGTGCAAATTGCTAAGACACCCTAAGGTTGTCGCGCGCCTAGAACAACTCAAAAATCGTTTGGCCGCAAAGATCGATGTCACGCTCGCGTCGCTGATCGCCGAAGCTGAATCCGCTCGCGTTCTTGCAATGTCGATCGACCAACCAAGCGCGGCCGTCGCAGCCATCAAGGAAAAGGGAGTTTTGGCCGGTCTCCGCGTCGAGAAGGCGGAGCGGAAGAACATCAATGACGTTCGCAGACTCACAAACGCCGAGCTCGACGCTGAAATTGCTGACGCTCTTGCGCGAGCGCCGGAGGCGGAACGAAGCAGTCGCGTCACTCACTAGCTGGTGCGAGCAGATCGGGTTTCACCCAGCCGCGCATCAGCGGCTGATCATTGAGAAGCTGGAAGCGGTCAGCCGCGGCGAGATTAAGCGCCTTGGGCTGTTTCTGCCGCCGGGGTCCGCGAAGAGCACTTACGCCTCGATCCTATACCCGCCGTGGCATCTGTCGAAGCATCCCGAAGCCTCGATCATCGCGGCCTCGCATACCGCCGAGCTCGCGGAGAAGTGGGGCCGGAAGGTCCGCAATCTGGTGTCCGAGCATCAGGAAACGCTAGAGGTCGCGATCTCCGACGACAACAAGGCGGCCGGGCGCTGGGAAACGTCCGACGGCGGGGAATATTTCGCGGCGGGCGTCGGTGGCTCGATCACCGGTCGGCGCGCCGATCTCGCCATCATCGACGATCCGATCCGATCGCGCGAGGACGCGGATAGCCTTCGGGTTCGGACGGCGCAGTGGGACTGGTATCAGTTCGACCTGCTGACTCGCCTGAAGCCGAACGCGGCGATCGTGCTCATTCAAACCCGCTGGCACGAGGACGACCTCGCCGGCCGCATCCTGGCCACAGAGAGCGGCTGGGACGTTGTGTCGATCCCGATGGAGGCCGAACCCAACGATCCGCTCGGCAGACCTGCAGGCAGCTTGCTGTGGCCGGAGTGGTTCACGCCGGAGATGCTGGCGCAGGCCAAGCGCGACACGCGGGTTTGGTCGGCGCTCTACCAGCAGCGTCCGACCCCGGAAGAGGGGGCCTACTTCAAGGCGGATTGGCTGCGGCCGTGTCAGAAGCTGCCGCCGCGCGAAAGCCTCTACGTCTACGGCGCCAGCGATTATGCGGTGACGGACAAGGGCGGCGATTACACGGTCCACATCGTCATCGGAATTGATCCAGACGATAGGCTCTATGTCCTTGATCTTTGGCGAGGCCAGACCGACAGCTTCGTGTGGATCGAAGCGTGGTGCGATTTGGTCAAGAAGTGGGAGCCCATGGAGTGGGCGGAAGAAGGTGGCCAGATTCGCGGGAGTGTCGGGCCGTTCCTCGAGCGCATGGCGCGGGAGCGGCGCGCCTATACTTTTCGCCGCCAGTTCCCGTCCAAGGTCGACAAGGCCACGCGAGCACAATCGATGCGGGGCCGCATGGCGATGGGCGGTCTCTATTTGCCGATGGATGCGCCGTGGCGCGCGGCGTTCGAGAGCGAGATTCTGCGGTTTCCGGCTGGCGTCCACGATGATCAGGTCGACGCACTCGGCTTACTCGGGATGCTGCTCGACGTGATCCAGGCGCCAATGATTCCAGAGGCAGAGAAGAAGCGCGACCGCACGAAACGCCGCGACTGGTTCGCCGACGAAGACGAGGATGACGACATGGCCGCGAACTGGAAGACCGCCTGATCCATGGTCGCCTCGCCCAATGCGCTTCTTGCCGGCGTCGCCGGGCCGCCTGTCGCGGTCGGGATGCGCGGCTATGCGCGGGAAGAGGCCCAGGCGCCGACCTCGCTGCCGTCAGGCTACAGCAACGACGGGCTGCCGCCGAACGTGCTGGAGCCGGAACCGGAGCAACCCTTCGATCTGCAGGTCTATGACAGCAACCTCCTGGCGACGTTGATCCAGGACTTCGAGGACGCCGAACAAGCCTCGCGCGACAACCGCCTGAAGGCCGAGCGCGACGTCGACTACTACGACAACAAGCAGTTCACGGCCGACATCATCGCCGAGCTGGAGCGCCGCGGCCAGCCCGCGATCATGCTCAACCGCATCCGGCGCAAGATCAAGTTCATGATGGGCCTCGAGCAGGCGCAGCGCACCAAGCCACAGGGGCTGCCGCGCAACCCGTCGGACGAGGACGACGCCCACGCCGCGACCGACGCGCTGCGCTCAATCTGCGACATGAGCAAGTTCGACCAGATGCGCTCGAAGGCCTGGAAGGACATGATCAGCGCGGGATGGGGCGGCGTCGAGATCGTCGCCGAAGAATCGCCGTCGCGCCGGAACCCGCGCATCACGATCCGCCTCACGCGCTGGGACCGCATGTTCTTCGATCCGTATTCCACGGAGGAGGACTTCAGCGACGCCAACTACCTCGGCGTCGTGATCTGGATGGACAAGGCCGACGCGGTGCGCCGCTATGGTGATGCAGCGGCCGAGGTCTTCGACGTCACGATCGGCGAGAGCGGCAACACCTATGACGACAAGCCCAAGGAGACAAGCTGGGTGCATCGCCAGGCGCGGCCGCGCATCCGCGTGGTGCAGATGTATTTCATCCACACCGACGGCCAATGGCACTTCGCCGAGTTCACCAAGGGCGGCTTCCTGCGCGCCGGCGTGTCCCCTTGGCTGGACGAGGACAGTGAGCCGGAGCACCCGTATTCCTGGCGGGCCGCGAACGTGGACCGCGACAACAACCGCTACGGCTCGATCCGCGAGATGGTCGACGTCCAGGACATGCTCAACAAGCTGGTGTCGAAGTATCTGCACCTCGCGAGCGTTCGCCAGACATTTGGGACCGAGGGCTCCCTCGGGCGGACGACGACGCGCCAGCTTCGCCAGCAGCTCGCCAAGCCCGACGGCCATGTCGGGCTGGCGCCGGGCAAGAAGTTCGGCGAGGATTTCGGGATCATTCCGACCGGCGACATGGGCAACGCCAATCTGCAGCTCCTCAATGCCATGATGCACGAGATGGACCTCATCGGCGCCAACGCTGCGATGGAGGGAGAATCGGGAGCCGCGGCGTCCGGCAAGTCGGTGCTCGCCCAGCAGCAAGGCGGCCAGATCGAGACCGGCCCCGAGATGGACACGCTGCGCGACATGGACCGCGAGACCTATCACAAGGCCTGGCGGCGCGTGCGGCAGTTCTGGACCGCCGAGGAATGGATCAGGGTCACTGACGATCAGAAGAACATCAAGTTCGTCGGCCTCAACCTGCCGGCGACGCAGCCCGTCATCGATCCGATGTCGGGCCAGCAGATCGTCAACCCGCAGACCGGTCAGCCCCAGACGCAGCCCGTCATCGATCCGCTCACCGGGCAGCCCGTGATCGCCAAGGGTGACGTTTCCAAGCTCGATCTCGACATCATCATCGACGATGCGCCGATGGTCAGCGGCACGATGATGGATGAGCAGTTCAAGGGCCTGGTCGGGCTCGCGCAGGTCGGGATCAAGTTCGCCCCGCAGGTCTACATCGCAGCGTCGAACCTCCGAAACAAGGGCGAGCTGATGCAGATGCAGGCCGAGCAAGAGCAGAAGCCGCCCGACCCCATCGCCCAAGGCATGGCGCAGGCGACGATCGCCGACAAGCAGGCCTCGGCAACCTCGAAGCAGGCCGATGCTGTGCACAAGATCGCCCAGGCCAAGCATCTGAGCGTGGTCACGAGCGGCGCGCAGATCGGCGTCGCGAAGAGCGCGGCAGAACTGCAGCAGGATGCCGAGCGCCACGCCGTCGAGGTGGCCCACCAGCAGGCCCGGACCGCCCACGAGCATATCCGCGCTGTCGGGAGCGCCGGCGATGTCAGGCGGGCCTCCCTGCTCGCCCTGGCGCAGCAACAGCAGCCGCCCGCCGCCCCACCAGTCGGCATGGACGGCCAGCCTCAGGCTGCCGATAGGCCCGCGCCGGGCGGCCCTCCGGTACGGGCGCCTGACGGGTATTTCTACGTCCACGCTCCTCACGCGCGAGGCACATATCAGCGGGTGGTCGCATGAGCGATCTGCAGCCCGTTGACTACAACCCGTTCTCGCTCGCCGGGACGACTTCGGCGCCGCCGATGATGACCGCCGAGCAGGGAGCCGCATTGCGAGATCAGCTCGCCACAACATGGCCGAGCCGCATGGCGCAGTCCGTCTATCGAGGCTTGCGGCTTCCCGGAGACGTAATGAGCGGTGCGGTCGATCTCGGCGATCCGAGCAACCCCTCAGATGAGGCGATCGGCCGAGTGATGGACCTCGCCGGGCTCGCGACCGGCGGCGGCTTGCTGACCGGCGCCGAACGTGCTGCTGGCGAGACGATATTGGGATCGGGGGCCGTGCGACCCGTCGCTGCGGCATTGCCGATGGATGAGGCCTCTCGCCTAACCCGCGCTCAGGCAATGGGCTTCCACACCGGGATGCCCGTCTATCATGGGACAGGTTCGGAATTCAGCTCTTTCCGTGCTGTTCCCACCACTGCGGCGGGCATGGAGACGCCCGGAGTTTCAGTGGCTCTCGACCCGGCTGTGGCGAACGAGTTTGCGGGTAGTGCGCCAGCCAATCAACAGGTTTATCCGCTGCTGCATCGGGCTGAGAAGCCAGCTGTGATGGCGCTGGACGGGTCGGAATCGCATGGAGAGGTGGTCGGGGCATTGCGTGATGCTTTCGACGCTGGACATGATGCGGTGATGCTCAAAAACTATACCACACCGAAGGGGCGGGGTGGGCAGAAAATCATCATTGTCCGTGATGCAAATCAACTGCGCTCGCCGTGGGCCAAGTTCGATCCAGAGCAGAAATTCAGCCCCAATCTGCTCGCTGGGATTGGAGGCGGACTAGTAGCGCTTCCGGGCGCCGGAATGCTGATGCCGGTCCAAGGCGATCCGTTTAGCGAATGATGGCGCTCGATCAGCGTCTCCACGACGCGCTCAGCCCGCTGATGCGCTACCTCCAGATCAGGCGCGCGATCGCGCAGCGGGAGGCCGCGAGGCTGCAGCATGGCTCGCTCGCCGAATTGGCCGAACAGGAATTTGACCAAGCCCTGTTCTCCGGCGCTCTGCGGCCCGAAGAGCATCGCCGCGTGATGGCGGCACCAAACCCTTTCCTGGCTGCAGTCGATTGGCTGCGCCTGCGCCGCTCCGAGGAGCCGCGCCAGTAACCACCCGCCGCCGGGGCACGGGCGAACGCTGCCGCCGGGCGTAATCGGGCGATCGTAACCCCTCAACACGACAATCGAGGATCACCACTATGACGGACGCCAACACGTCCGGCGAAAGCGCGTCCGCGCCGGAGCTGGAGACCGCTCGCGAAGAGCTGACGAGCCACGAGATCGCCGCCCGCGACGAGAAGGGCCGCTTCGCCTCCCCGAAGGAGCCGGAAGTCCCCATCGCTACGCCGGCCGCCGATGCTGGCGGTAAGCCCCAGGCGGGCACCGTGCCGCAAGAAGCGCTTCATGCCGAGCGGCGCAAGAACGACGATCTCCGCCGCGAGCTCGACGAGCTGAAAGGCTACGTCAAGGGCGCGATCCCGAAGCCGCCGGAGCCCGAGAAGAAGCCGATGCCGAGCTGGTGGGAGGTGCCCGACGAGGCGCTCACCTATCGCCTCGACGAATTCGGCCGCCCGATCCAGGAGAAGCTCACCTCCTACGAGAAGAGCCTCGAGGAGATCAGGCAGCAGAACGCGGAGTTCCGCGAATACCTGTCCAAGGAGCGGGCCGTCGACAAGCACGGCGAGGAAGTCGTCAACGCAGCGTTCGAGGCGTTCAAGGCTCTCCAGCAAGCCGACCCGATGGGCATGAAGCCCACCTACGACAAGATCATGGCCTCCCCGCACATGTATGGGGAGCTGATCAAATGGCACCAGCAGCAGGCCATCCTCTCGAAGGTCGGCGCTGATCCTGACGCCTATATCGAAGCCGAAGTGAAGCGCCGCCTTGCCGCCCGTCAGGGCGCCGTGCCGGCCGAAGACGCCGAGCCGGATGGCGACGCTGATGCGTCTCCGCCGGCGGCTGCCATTCCGGCGCCCAAGCCGAAGCCTCTCATGCCGTCGAATCTCGCGACCGCCCGCAATGCCGGCGCTCGCACGACGCCTGGATGGAACGGCCCGCGCCCCCTCGACCAAATCATGGGCCGCTGACCAAGGCGCGCCCTGCGCTTAAGGACCAACGACAATGGCCGATACCCGCGCGATTGCAGCGCTGACGCCCCAGGTTTGGGACGATCAGTTCTCGACCGAATTCTTCCAGGCGAACCCGTTCGCCCCCTACTCGGGCACTACCGAGAACAACATCATCCGCATGAAGGAGGACTTCAAGTCCAAGCGCGGAAACGGCATCACCTTCGAGTTCATCACCAACCTCTCGAAGGGCACGATCTTCGATCGCCAGCCGCTGCGCGGCCATGAGAGCCAGCTCGGCGAATACGGAGACGTCTCGTTCTGGCGCATGCGCAAGCAGGGCATCGCGCTCAACGAGTTCGACGAGGACCTGGCCGCGATCGACCTGCGCCAGGCCGCGAAGTCGAACCTGCGCAATTGGGCGGACGAGGATCTGAAGTTCGAGATCATCGACCGGCTCCTCGATGTCGGCATCAACTGCGACCAGCCCTTCGCGACGGCCTCGGTCGCCGACAAGAATGCGTGGGTGACGGTCAATCCGGATCGCGTTCTGTTCGGGTCGCAGAGGTCGAACTATTCGACCACCCTGGCGACGGCCTTCGGCAACGTCGATTCGACCAACGACAAGCTCGGCCGCAACGTCGTGTCGCTGATGAAGCGCATGGCGCTCACCGGCCGCCCCCGCATCACGCCGATCCGGGTCGAGAGCATGAACCGGCGCTACTTCGTGATGTTTGCGCCGCCCTTCGCGTTCCGCGACTTCAAGGCCGACACCGACAATGTGCAGGCCCAGGTCCGGATCATCGAGAAGAACGAGGAGATTTTCCTCGGGGGCGACCGCGAATACGATGGCGTCATCGTGCACGAGGTCGACGATATTCCAGTGATCTCGGGCGTCGGCAACGCCGGCATCGATGTCGCGCCGGTCTATCTGTGCGGGGCGGAGGCGCTCGGTTGGGCCCTGAAGCAACGCTACAAGTCGCGCGTGCAGAAGGACGACTATCAGACCGAGGAAGGATTCGGCATGATCGGGAAGTGGGGCGTCAAGAAGCTCTGCTACAAATACGGTCCCGACGCCACGGTCGTCGGCAAGCAGCGCGGCGTCCTGACCGGCTTCGTCTCCTCGGTCAGCGACTGATTCTTCTCGGCGGTTCCTGAGGGCCGCCTTCTCTTTCATCAGCACCCCGCATAGGAGCCCAAAATGGGAACTTATTTCACCAATCCCGCCGCGCATCCGGAAGATGCCGGCGTCCAGTATCTGCGGCGCTCTGTCACTTTTGACAGCGCCGAGTTGAGTTCGGCGCTCGGCAGTCCGATCGGAGCAGCTCCGGCTGGCTCGATCATCGACAACGCCAACGTCAATATCGAGATCGCGTTCAACGCCGGCACCACCAACAATCTGCAGATCGGTTCTGCAGCCGTGCCCGCTGGCGTAGCCGCCGCGGGCACGGTGGTGGCTGGAACCGTCGGCTGGAAGCCCAGACTGGCGGCCGGCGCTGTCGTCGGCGCGCCGCTCGCCGTCGACACGATCATCTACGCCCAATACGCGCAGTCCGGCACCGCTGCGACGGCGGGCAAGGCCGAGATCGTCGTGCCCTACTATCCGAAGCGCGAGGGCGTTGGCCAGGCTTGGCCGAACAACTGACGCCGACCTGAAGAGGGGGGGCAATCTCGCCCTCCCTGTTCACCAAGGAGGAACCCATGAAAGTCGAATACATGCCCGCGCGAGGCGAGCCGCAGATCGTGACGACGTTCGGCATCGAGTTCGCCGCCGGACAGCCCGAGGACATCACCGACCCCGCCATCCTCGAGAAGCTCGACGGCAATCCGCATTTCCAGGTCGAGGGCAGCGTCAAGAAGAAGCGCGGCCGGCCCCCCGGCAGGGCCGGCCAGAACGTCTCGCAGGTTCTCGCTGCGCCGTCCGTGAGCGACGCCGATGCCATTGCGCGAGCCACGGAGCACGCGGCGAACATCGCCGAGCAGAACCGCATCCGCGCCGCCGAGAGCGATCCCGAGCATCCTGGCGTCGATCACGCTGAGGACGGCGACGAATGAGCAAGACGCGCCTCGACGTCGTCGTCAGGGCGCTCAACATCCTGGGCGCGGTCGGTTCTGATCAGCCGGCCTCTGCCTCGGACACAACGCTTGTCGAGGGATTGCTCGATGCCACGATACAGGAACTGGGCGCGCGCGGCGTCGTCTACATCCAGGATCCTGGTGTCGCCGGGAACTACACCTCGGGCAACATCGACGATGCCTTCTACATTCCGCTGGCGCTGGCACTGGCGAAGGCGGCGGCCTCCGACTTCGGCAAGGTCGGCCAGGATCTCTCGGACAGCTACAGCCAGGCGGCGGACGGCGAGAACCGACTGCGCGCCATGCAGGACGCCGAAGACGATTCCGACGAGCCGATCAGCTTCCGGCCCTACTGACCCATGGACATCCCGTTCCCCCAATCCTCGACACCTGGCAAGAAGCCGGGAGACGGCCAGGGGCGATTGATCAATTGCTTCTGCGAGATCGACGGCGCGCAACAGAGTTGGACCACCGTGCCGGGGCTCGCTGCGTTCATCGACACGCTGCTCCCGAATTTCCGCGGCGCTATCGTGGTCGGCAACCTTCTCTATGCGGCCTACAAGGACAAGGTCATCACGATCACGCAGAACGGCGTCATCACGCTGCTCGCCGGCGCCTTGACGGGCACGCTACCGGTCACGTGGGCGCTTAATAATAAAGCCCCGACGCCTGATCTCGTGGTCGTTTCGGAGAATGGCTGCTTCACGATCACCCCGACGACCGTGACGCCCTTCGCAGATACTGACCTGCCGCAGCCGAATAGCGTTGCCTTCCTCGACGGCTTCCTGACCTGGACCATCGGCGATGGCCGCATCTTCTGCTCCGATCTCAACGCCATCACCGTCAATGCGCTGTCCTTTGCCAAGGCGGAGAGCAACCCAGACGGACTGATCCGCGGCACCGTCTCCGGCGAGCAGTTCTTTGCCTTCGGAACGAACTCGATAGAAGTATGGGCGAATGCTGGCAACACGCCATTTCCGCTGGCGCGCGCCGCTGTCATCCCGATCGGCCTCATCGGCCAATGGGCCGTCGCCGGCTATGAGGATGGCTGGGACAAGTCGCAGCTCTTCGTAGCTTCCGACGGCACTGTGCGGCTGTTCAACGGCTACACGGCGACGCCGGTCTCGACCAAGGACGTCGAGCGCGCCATAGCGTCGGTCAACGACAAGTCGACCCTGATCGCCTCGGTCTACACGTTCGGCGGCCACGCGATCTGGTCACTATCGAGCCCGATCTGGACCTGGGAATACAACGTCACCACCGGCTTTTGGCATGAGCGGGCCTCGCACAATCTCCTGAATTGGCGCGGTGGCCGCACGGTCAAGTTCAACGGCCAATGGCTCACCGGCGACAGCCAGTCGACCACGCTCTCGGTGATTTCGGATGCCGCCTATGACGAGATAGGCGACAACCTCATCATGACGCTGGAAAGCGGACCGGTGAAGAAATTTCCGACGCGCATCCAGACCCCGGCGGCATATTTCGATTGGACAACGGGGCAGGGCAATATCATCGGCGATCCCGATTCCACCGATCCTTCCGTGCTGGTTTCGTGGTCGCATGATGGCGGTGCGACCTGGGCATTCCCGAACGAGCATTCACTACTCGGCGCGCAGGGCGACAGCGGCCGTTTGGTTCGCCAGAACCGCGCGGGTCTCTCGACGCATCATGGCATCCGCTGGCGTCTGACCTGCTCATCACCTGTCTATCGCCGCTGCCGGGGCGGCAACATGGATGCTGCGCAGAGGCGCTCTTCCTGATGCCCTTCACCACGAAGCCCCCGCAGCTGCCTCCGGACTTGCCGGTGACGCAACCGCGCATCGACCTGAGGACCGGCCTCTTGACCAAGGAGGCGCAGGATCACGAGAAGAAGCTCTCCCAGTGGCGCAAGGCGCTTGTCGCCTATCTCGTCGCCATGGCCGCTTCGATTCCATAGGAGGCTACCATCGCCAGTGCGTTCTCGGGCTCGGCAGGTCGTAACGCCGCGATCTTCTCGGCCAACACGCTTCAGCAAGGGCAGAACCAAGCCGTCGGCGCGCTCACCGGGGCGACCGACAATTCGTTGGCGCAACTCGGCGCTGCCTATGGCACCGGGCAGGCCGACATCAACCAGGGCGTCAGCAATGCAGCCGGCTCGCTCGTGAGCGCCTACAACACCGGCACCGGCGCGCTCAGCCAGGGCTACGCCAATGCGGGCCAGTATCTGACCGGCGGCCTGCAGAATTCGCTCGGCAGCCTCTATGCCGGATCGAATGCCGGCATCGGCTCGATCCAGGGCGGTCTTGGGCAGAGCACCGGTGCGATCAACCAGGGCGCCGCGACGGCGACGGGCGACATCAATTCCGGCCTCGGCACGAGCCTGGCCTCGCTCGGCCAAGGCTATGGGGCGGCCAACGCCACGCTCGCCGGCAACAATGCCCTGTTCAATCCCTATATCTCGGCCGGCACGAATGCGCTCGGGATGTATTCCAATAGCCTCGGCCTGAACGGCGCCTCCGGCAATACGGCGGCGACGAACGCCTTTCAGGCGGGCCCTGGCTATCAGTGGCAGGTCGACCAGGCGACGGATGCGGCGGCGCGTAAGGCCTCGTCGCTCGGCCTCACCGCGTCGGGCAATACGCTTGCCGCGATCACGACGCTCGGCCAGAACCTCGCCAATACCGAATATGGCAACTGGCAATCGCAGCTCTCCGGCCTCGGGTCGCAGGGCCTGTCGGCGTCCGGGGCCGAGGCGGCGAACAACACCAACATCGCCGGCAACCAGGCGGCGCTCGGAACCGCGCAGGCCGGCCTGAAGACCAATGCGGCTTCCCAGAATGCCGGCATCGCTTCGAACCAGGGAACCTCGCTCGCCGGGCTCTATACGGGAGCCGGCAACACCATCGGCCAGCTGCAGGCGCAGACCGGGGCCGGCGCGGCGAACCTCACCAGCGCCAATGCGAGCGCTTTGGCCAACAACGCCACGAGCGGGGCGACGGCGCAGGCGAACCTCGCCGGCCAGAATGGCGCGGCTCTCGCCGGCCTCTACGGTTCGCAGGGCTCCCAGCTCGCCGGCCTGGCGCAGAATTACGGCACGAGCTCGGCCGGCCAGTTCAACAGCCTCGGGAGCTCTCTGGCCAACCTCTACACCGGCACGGCGCAGGGGCA
>Ga0137415_10005118_pt1 | contig 12968 bp, 12 predicted proteins | sample CZODoug3_1_1_16f_FD_183082 | JGI IMG/M metagenome (GOLD analysis project Ga0137415, IMG submission 183082) | Vadose zone soil fungal communities from Angelo Coast Range Reserve, California, USA - CZODoug3_1_1_16fungal (Hybrid Assembly) | ecosystem: Environmental > Terrestrial > Soil > Vadose... | reverse complement strand
GAATAGCTGACCGGTTATTTTCAGGTCCGGTTTCATCCCGAGCCGCACGTGTACGAGTTCACGTACTGCATCCGGTGCTCCGACAGCCAGTGTACCCGGTCCCACACGGGCGATGGCAAACCCCGGCTTGCCCGCCGTAGCCCCCGGCGCGCCGGAGTCTTGCGAAGGCGGCTCGGCAGCGGCGGGTGATCGTTCCCAGACGGCTAAACCACTGATAAAGAGCTTTTCGAAACTTTTATCCTCCCCAATTGTGCGCATAACGCTGGAGAGACCGCCGCGGCGGACTTCAACAAGATTAAACTCCCGACTCTCGCCGGCTTCGTTTGTGGTGAGCGCACGCGTGATACGAACAACGTCGCGAGACACATTTAATCCTGGAATTGCCGCGGCTGCGCTGATTAGTCCGGGCCAGAGCGCCGGCTGCTCGTTGCGCCAGCGTTTTGGGAGCTTCGCACGCTCAAACTGGTCTGCATTAATAGACAGGATCGTATCGGTTTCTTGCGGCAGCCATTCGCGCCCGCGTGGAGATTGGAAAACAACAAGCAAAGTGAGCGCGAGCAGAACGAGCACCGAGAACACGCTAAAATAAAACTTCCGCAGCTCCTGTTTATCGATCTGACCGGAGAGCAATGCCAACTCTGCTTTGTGCTGCAAATGCGAATCCACAGCTTCGCGGCGGCGATGTGCCTCAGCCAACAAGTGCGGCGCGTTTGGCGGGGCAACCCCCCTTGCGGCAAGATGTCGGCCAATGCTCAAGTACGCCGGATTTTTTCGCTCCTCGACTGTCTGATGTCGCGCGCGCGCATCACGCGCTGCTTCCTGTTGCAGCCGAATGTTGTCATTTAATTTTCGCTCGCGGGCTTCAAAATCACTCCGCGTTCGAGCGATATTCTTTTCCAGCGTCGAAACTTCCGCTTCCGTCGCGTTCAGCTTTTCCTTTGCCAGGCGAACTGCATCGGCGCTGCCCAGACGCGCGCGGACAAGTTCTGCGCGTTCCTCAGGGAGACGCGCTCGCCGCGCGGTGATGTTCGCGGATCGCGCTTCCAGGTCCGCAGGCGCAGGGTTGAGCGCATGCAGATCGGAGAGTTGTTTCAACAGCTCCCGGTCCGCAGCTTCGCTCTCCTGAATGCGGCGTTCCACGGCGGCGAGCTCGCGCTCGCATACCTCGAGATTATTCTTCGCTTCGTTGCGCCGGTGAAGAAGCGGCTTCTTCTGCGCTTCCAGCCTGGCAATTACTTCAGATTGCTCCCGGGCATTTTGCTGCCGTTCTGCTTCGATCGTTTTTATTCCTTCTTCGATTCGGGCAATTCGAAGCGCGACTTCTTTTTGCTCTTGCTCCAGCTTCTTAAGCGCAACGATCTCGCTGCGGAGCTCGGGGAAATTGGCCGCTTGCGCAGTGCCTTCGCGCCCGAGGTTGATTTCACTTTTTTGGAGCAGGCGTCTCTCGTGGCGAAGCGCGATGCGCGTCCGCTGGCGCCTGATCTTCAAGCCGATTTCGCGAAAGCCTGTGCGGATGAAGCTCACTGGTCCTAAGCCTCTTCCGATTCCGCCAACTTCGCTAATACGCTGAAGTCTTCGAGTGTAGTCGTGTCGCCGGTGACCTTTGCCCCGCTTGCAATTTCTTTCAGAAGCCGCCGCATGATCTTACCGCTGCGCGTTTTTGGGAGCGCCTCGGCAAAGCGCACATCATCTGGTTTCGCAATCGCGCTAATACGCACGGCGACGTGTTCGCGCAATTCCTCCTTCAGCCCGGCGCTGGTATCGACTCCTGTTTTCACCGTCACAAAAGCCACCACTCCCTGGCCCTTCAATTCATCGGGTCTGCCAACGACCGCCGCCTCCGCGACTCGCGGGTGGCTGACAAGCGCGCTTTCTATTTCCGATGTGCCAAGTCTGTGGCCAGCCACATTCAGAACATCGTCAATCCGCCCAACGATCCAGAAATAGCCGTCATCATCGCGGCGTGCGCCGTCTCCGGTGAGATAATTGTCCTTGAATTCACTCCAGTATTGCTGCCGGTAACGACCTTTGTCGCCGTAAATCGTGCGCAACATCGAAGGCCAGGGCCGGCGAACGATTAACTTGCCACCCACATTCGGTCCGACTTCGCGCCCTCTTTCATCAACAACGGCTGGATCGACTCCGAAGAACGGAAGCGTCGCGCTGCCTGGCTTCGTGGGAATTGCGCCCGGCAAAGGCGTGATCATGATCGCACCTGTTTCCGTTTGCCACCAAGTATCAACGATGGGACAACGCCCGCCGCCGATGTTCTTGTGATACCACATCCATGCTTCCGGATTAATTGGCTCGCCGACTGTGCCGATCAGACGCAGCGATGAAAGATCATGCTTTTTCACCCAATGCTCACCCCAGCGAATAAACGCACGGATCGCCGTTGGAGCTGTGTAGAGAATGTTGACTCGATACTCTTCGATGATTTTCCAGAACCGATCGGGCTCCGGCCAGTTCGGCGCACCTTCATACATAACAACCGTGGCGCCGTTCGCGAGCGGACCATAGACGATGTAACTATGACCGGTCACCCACCCTACGTCAGCGGTACACCAAAAGATATCTTCGTCGCGGATGTCGAAGACGTATTTCATGGTGGCATACACGCCCACTAAATAGCCGCCCGTGGTGTGCAAAATTCCTTTCGGTTTTCCAGTGGATCCGCTCGTGTACAGAAGGTAAAGCGGGTGTTCACTATCGAGCGGCACAACTGGACAGTTCGCATCGACATACTCCAGCTCCCGATGCCACCAAACATCCCTCCCCTCCTCCATGTGGATGTCGTTTCCGGCACGGCGAAAAACGAGCACGCGCCGGACAGACGTTCTCTCGCGAAGCGCGTCATCGACATTCTTCTTCAGCGGCACAATCCCGCCGCGGCGATACGCGCCGTCGGCCGTGATCAGCGCAATCGCCCCGCTGTCGATAATCCGGTCGCGAATGCTGTCGGAGCTAAATCCACCGAACACCACTGAATGCACCGCGCCAATCCGCGCGCACCCCAGCATGGCAATCGCTGCTTCAGGAATATTCGGAAGATAAATGATGACGCGATCGCCCTTTTTGATTTTGTTGCGCTTCAGCACATTCGCGAAACGGCAAACTTCGCGGTGCAGTTGCTGGTATGTGAGGGTGCGCTTGTCGCCCGGTTCGCCTTCCCAGATAATTGCCGCCTTGTTCCCCCGAAAACCTTCGGGACTCAGATGTCGATCGAGACAGTTTTCGGAAATGTTCAGCTTCCCGCCGACGAACCACTTTGCAAAAGGCGCCTTCCATTGGAGGACCTTTTTCCATCTTGCCCGCCAGACGAGTTCGCTTGCCTCTCGCGCCCAGAATTTTGCGGGTTGCCTGATGGATTCGCGGTGCATTCGCCGATATTGAGCGAGACTTTTGATCCGCGCCTGGCTGCTGAAGTGCCGGGGTGGTTGGAAAACGCGTGTCTCGACCAGATGCGATTCAATGTTGCCGTGCATGAGCAGTCCGTAATATGCCCAAGAAATTCTTTCGGCAAGTGCGCGCGTTCTGTAGCCACCGGCCTATGGCCGGTCAAAACAAACCCGTTATGAATTGGACGGCCCACAGGGCCGTGGCTACAACTTGTAACGATGCTCGAACCGTCAAGCGATGAATCCTTCATGCGTGAAGCCTTGCGCATGGCGCAAAAAGCGTACGACGCCAACGAAGTCCCGGTCGGAGCTGTTGTAGTTCATGAAGGCAGGATCATTGCGCGTGCCTGCAACCAGGTGGAGTTGCTCAAGGATGCCACTGCGCACGCTGAAATGCTGGCGTTAACGCAGGCTGAAGCAGCGGTTGGCGATTGGCGATTGATCGACTGCGATCTTTACGCGACAAAGGAACCGTGCGCGATGTGCGCCGGCGCGCTCGTGCATACACGGGTCCGGCGCGTGATCTTTGGTTGCGCAGATCCATCTGCAGGGGCCGCAGGAAGCGTGATGAACCTGCTGCAGATACCGCAGTGGAACCACAGGTGCGACATTGCATCCGGTATTTTGCAAGATGAATGCGCCGCAATCCTTCAGGATTTTTTTCGCACAAAACGAAAGCTCAAAACCGGCGAGCCGTGACGTTTTCACCCCGGTGCGGCGTTCACTGCAAAAACCGCGCCCCGCTTGCTTTCGCGCAGCTCGTTGACTGTCAGATCATCCAACCAGTTTAGTAGGTTTTGTGATAATGATGGCGATGATGGCGGTAGGTCCGATGCCCACTGTACCTGTAGCTTGGGGGCGCGGAATAATATGCATACGGATTCCCGGCATACGGATAATAGTGGACATACGGGTGCCGATAGTACCCATAGGGATAATAATTAAGGTACCTCGGATAACCGTAGTAACCGCTCGGAAATCCAAAACTGAGTCCCCCAGTTCTTGGAACCAGCACAGTCGGAGTCTCAGCATTAGAAAGCTGAGCAGGAACCAAGGCCAGTCCGCTTATCGCGAGTGTAATTAAGAGAAGTGTTTTCATAGCTTTTTTATGTTTTGCTTTCTTGTTTTGCGACGTGTGCAACGCCTTCCAAGCCTTCGCTTGAGGCGTTGACTCCAGCGTCTCCCTCCATGAGGGAATCGGATATTCGCAGTCGCGTGGTTCCCAGGAGAGTAAAAGACAGCGTAAAGTGTGGCGAACGGCTTCGGCTATTGGATGCGATCGCTAAGGCTCTCGGGCCGCAAGCACTCAGCGGTCTCGGGAGGGCGCTGGCCAATGGCATTGAATTGCAATCGTTATTCTCAAACAGCGCAAGCAAATGAAATGCGGCAGCGCTTTCAATTCAAAAGGCGAATGGCAAGCTGCCAACGGGAAGAAGCGTCTGAAAGAAAGCGGGGACGCGCCCGAAAAGAAAAACGCGACGCGTCCCCTGTTCCCCCCAGAACAAGAGTTATTCGGATCGGGGGTCCTTTTGGACGTATCGGCGCCCGAAGGTTCGCTGACTGCCCGTTTTTTCTAGCTACGCGGTTCGACTGTGAGTGGCACAGCCACGTGCCCGAAAGCATTCGGGCTTTACGTGGCTGCCTCGCTAGGATTCGAACCTAGACAGAGAGATCCAGAGTCTCTAGTGCTACCGTTACACCACGAGGCAACGAGGGAGAAATTTAGGAACGATGTTCCCTGCTGCAAATGCTGAGCAATCGGTACTCGAGGGCTTATGCGACCGCGATCTTTGCCCCGAGCAGGATCTCAGCGCCTTCCTGAGCCGCTTCAACTTCCATGGACTGTCCGCTTTTTGCTACCAGCGCACGAGCGGATTCTAACATTTTATCCACCATCTGATCATCGTGACCCGGGTCGTGATGAAAAAGAAGAAGCCTGTGGACTTCGGCGTCGAGCGCGAGAGCAACGGCGCTTGAGACCGAAGCGTGTCCCCATCCGATATGCCGTTGATACTCCTCGTCGGTGTACTGCGCATCGAGAATCAAAATATCACTGCCGTGGAGAAATTGGACCAGGGCCTCATGCCCATCTGCCGAAGTTTTCTTTGCTTGTTCCGGACCCATCTTATTTCCACGAGCCGAATGCAGAAAAAATTCATATGGCTCATGATCCGGCAGAAAAGCGATTGAACCAGCACTGGTGAGGAGGCGATAGCCCGCACAGACGCCAGGATGATTCACAAAAATCGAGTGCACTTGCACCTTGCCGAGGGAAAACGTCATTTCACTCAGCCGACTGATGTCGATTTTCCCGGAGAGCTCGCGCATCGCTATCGGGAAAAACGGCGCTCTCATCGGCTCGGCCATGATTTCTTTGAAGCCGGCGCCAGCCCCGTCAAACCCCAAAAAGCGAATCTCGTTTTTTCGATTGTAAGCCGGTCTAAAAAAGGGCAGCCCCTGGATGTGGTCCCAATGCGCATGCGTGATCAGGAGGGATAGCTTTATTGGTTGCGTCCCAAACTCGTTATCCAAAGCAACACCCAGTGGGCGAATCCCTGAGCCGGCGTCGAGCACGATCATTTCGCCGTCTGCGCGCACCTCCACACAAGTCGTGTTGCCGCCAAAACGAAGGGTCCCGGAACCGGGGACTGCTATGGAGCCGCGCGTTCCCCAAAACTTAATTCGTACAGGCGATGCTAGAACGCTGGGCATGGCGACGGGAGGAACGCCGGATTCTGGCACGCGTTTTTGATTTGACCAAGTATTTTTAGGTAACAAAGGCGTTGGGACGCCACGTTGTCCCGAAGGCTTTCGGGAGAATCGCAGCGCGATGTCCCTGGCTAAAAGAAAATGGGGATGATTAAGATTGCCAGAATATTGACGACCTTGATCATGGGATTGATGGCAGGCCCAGCCGTGTCCTTATAGGGATCACCCACCGTATCGCCGGTGACGGCGGCCGCGTGAGCAAAAGATCCTTTGCCACCGAGATTGCCTTCCTCGATAAATTTCTTCGCGTTGTCCCATGCGGCGCCGCCCGATGTCATTGCGATGGCGATGAATAATCCGGTGACGATTGTACCGACCAGCAACCCTCCGAGCACGACGGGACCCAACGGCTTAATGACGGCCACGAGCACAACCGCAACCAACGGGAGTAATGCAGGAACAATCATTTCCCGCAAAGCCGCTTTCGTCACGATGTCCACGCATGTCCCGTATTCGGGTCTTTCCTGCCCAGTCAGAATTCCTGGTTTTGCCTGCAATTGACGGCGCACCTCGCGCACGACAGCGCCGGCGGCCTTGCCCACGGCGTCCATGCTAAACGCTGTGAAGACGAATGGAAGCAATCCACCGATGAAAAGCCCGATGATCACTTTCGGGTCGCTGAGCGAGAATACCAATGTAAACGCTTCTCCACGGCCCGTGATGTGCCCGCGCAATTCTTCCACGTACGAGCCGAACAAAACCAGCGCGGCCAATCCTGCCGAAGCGATGGCATAACCTTTCGTGACAGCTTTCATGGTGTTGCCAACTGCGTCGAGTTCATCTGTAACAGTGCGAATTTCCTTGGGCAGATGCGCCATTACCGCCACGCCGCCCGCGTTGTCTGTGATCGGTCCAAATGAATCCAGCGAGATGATGACGCCGGCCATGGACAACATCGACATCACTGCGATCGCGATTCCGTACAGCCCGGCGAAATGATGAGTAACCAGGATCGCCGCTCCAATGAAGAGCACGGGCAGCGCTGTGGCGTGTTCGCCGGCTGCCAACCCCGCGATGATGTTTGTAGCGTGCCCGGTCTCGGATGCGTGTGCAATTTTCTGGACAGGCCGAAAGTGAGATGAGGTGTAGTAATTCGTCAGTGCGACGATGACCGGAGTCATGATGAGGCCAACTAGCGAAGCAAAATAGAGATGGGCAGCGGGCCGTAACAAGCCGTCGATCGTGACTCCGACGGGAAAAAGACTGTGCGTCGCCGGCCAGAACAGAATTGCAGAGATTAAAGCGTTGATCATCACCGCTCCCATCAACACGCCTGCCGGTTTACCCCGCGCGACATTCACAAATAAAATTCCGCAGATTGCTCCGAGCACGGAAATTCCGCCAAGGACGAACGGGTAAACGATTGCCGCTGGATTTCCGGCAAGTGTCAATAAACCCGCCAGAATCGCGCCGACCAAACTAACGGCATAAGTTTCGAAAACATCCGCAGCCATGCCTGCGCAATCGCCCACGTTGTCTCCAACGTTATCCGCGATTACGGCCGGGTTGCGCGGATCGTCCTCCTCGAGGCCGCTCTCGATTTTGCCGACCAGATCTGCGCCTACATCGGCGGCCTTTGTGTAAATGCCGCCGCCCAATCGGGCGAAAACGCTGATGAGACTGCCACCCAGCGCGAGTCCCACCAGGCTACGTATCGCCTCGTCGCTCCCGATCAACTTTGCCGCGATTGTGTAGAAGATTGAAACCGAGAGCAACGCCAGCCCTACCACAAGCAAGCCAGTCACAGAGCCACCATTAAATCCCATGCGCAAAGCCTTGAGTTTCGAAGCTGCGGCGGCCTGCGCCGTGCGCACATTTGCCAGCACCGCCACGCGCATTCCGATGAAACCTGCCGCCAGCGAACAGCAGGCGCCGACTACGAATCCAATCGCTGTGGGAGGATCTTTGAAGACCCATAGCAAAATGAAAATGACCACCGCGATCACGTTGATCGTCTTGACCTGTCGATTCAGATACGCCTTGGCGCCTTCCTGTATCGCAGCCGCAATCTCCAGCATCCGTTGATTCCCTGAGGGCGACCGGATCACGACCGCAATCAACAGGAAGGCGAAAGCGAGCCCGATCGCGGCGCAGACCATCGACATTTGCACGCCCCAGTTTAGGATATTTAAAGCGAGAAAATTCATGGTTGCGCCGCGTTGAAGCGCACGACTGTATGAAGAATTGCTGCACTGGCAAAGTCTATTTGCCAGTTTTGGCGGTGCACTCCGCGCGATCCGCCACGCGGAGGAAATTCACCCGATTGGCGAACTTTTGACGGAATATGTCACTTCATTTTTTCCCGCCCGTGCGGTTTTGTGAGATCGAGTACGGGACCAATGGGAACGATCCGGGTCGGATTAATTTGGGTATGCGTCATGTAGTAATGGCGCTTGATGTGGTCGAAGTTGACAGTATCGGCGATGCCAGGTTGTTGAAATAAATCCATCAAATAACCCTGCAAATTCGGGTAGTCGATGATCCGGCGCAGATTGCATTTAAAATGGCCGTAATAGACGACGTCGAAGCGAACCAGCGTGCAAAACAGTCGCCAGTCAGCTTCAACAATCCGATTGCCAAATAGGTACCGATTTTTCGACAAACGCTCTTCGAGTTGATCGAGCGCTTCGAAAACTCGGCGACACGCGATCTCGTACGGTCGCTGTCGCGTGGCGAAACCCGCCCTGTAAACGCCGTTGTTTACGTTGTCGTGCAGAAAACTGGAGAGCTTCGCGTGATCGGCTTCGATCTCTTTCGGAAAAAAATCCAAATCTCTGTTTCTGGCAAAGTCGTTGAAGACGTTGTTGAACATGCGACAGATGTCGTCCTCGCAATTATTGACGATCCTGTGCGTTTTCTTGTCCCAGAGGACCGGCACCGTGACGCGCTCATCATAATCTGGGTCGGTTGCGCTGTAAGCCTCACTCAGGAATTGGAAGCCGTTGACCGGGTCGGTTGATTCAAACGGCGCACCCGGCGGAATTTTGCCGGAGGGATCGCGAAACGCCCAGCCTTTGTCGTCCCGAATTGGATCGACAATTGTCATGCCGATTGCGTCTTCGAGCCCCTTCAGTTTTCGGAAAATGATTGTGCGACTGGCCCACGGACACGCGAGTGAAACATAAAGATAATAGCGATCCGCTGCGGTGGCGTAAGGTGTGGATCCATCAGTCGAGATCCATTCGCGGAACACGTCCTCCTGCCGGTGAAATTCTCCCGACTCGGTCTGCTCCGCTGGAAATTGCGCTTTCATTGTTGCGTTTCCGAACTGTAGGGCGTCTGTGTCAGACGCCAAAACGATTTACCGGCGTTTCACAGAGCGGAGCCGGCGGGAGCCGAGCGACACAGACGGGAAGCCCGAAGGGTGAGGAGAGCGGGAGCGAACAAATCAAACGGCCCTACAGCACGCTAACAGCCGTCAAGTCCAGGGGCGGCTCCCGTTGACAGCGAAAAACGCCAATGGTACCGTCGCGCAAATTTACGCGGAAGTCCGCAAAACGTGGGCATAACGCTGCGTATCATAGAGACTTGCATACATTGTTAAACAGTCAGGTTCTGGTGCTAAACCGGCTTTGGCAGGCGGTGAACATCTGCACGGCCCGCCGCGCGTTCGCATTGGTATATGCCGGCCACGCTCAAATCGTTTCGTCGGATGAGGCGAACAATTTCATGGCGCACGATTTCGAAAGCTGGCGCGATCTATCGGCGGACGCGCCCGACCATGAAGTAGTCACGACTATTTCATTCAAGATCCGTATCCCGCGCGTGATTGTTCTCCTGGTTTTCGATCGGCTTCCGAAGAAAGAGGTAAAATTTACTCGTCACAACGTTTTCGAGCGTGACAAGAACACCTGCCAGTATTGCGGGCAGGTGTTTGATCGCAGCGAACTCAATCTGGATCACGTTGTGCCGCGCGATCAGGGAGGAACAACAACGTGGGAAAATGTCGTTTGCTCGTGTATCGCCTGCAATACGCACAAGGGCAATCGGCTTCCGCGCGAGGCGCACATGAGTTTGATCCGCAAACCCAAACGGCCAAAGTGGCGGCCGTTTGTTCAGATTACGTTTTCCGCGCCGCAGCACGATTTCTGGAAACATTTTGTCGATCTGGCTTATTGGAACGTTGAGCTTAGTGACTAACGCAACCAACGTTTCAATATTCGTCACCGTCGGCATCGCCGTAGCGCAAATAACAACATTTGCCGCCGGCGAATGGCAGGTCGTCAAAGTAAGCGGTCACGATTACCTGACCGTCGACAACATCTCGCAGTTTTACGAAGTGCCCGCAGGCGTAGCGCCTGCAGGTGACAAAATGGAACTCGAAACGAAGAAGCATTCTCTCGAATTTGTAAGCGGCAGCCGCGAGGCAATGATTAACGGTGCGCGCAGTTGGTTGTGCTTCCCGCTGGTTGAGCAGGACGGCAAATATCTTGTCTCGCGCACTGATGTGGCGAAGACGATCGAGCCGCTGGTTCGTCCACACCGGGTTGCAGTTGGCAAACTTGAGACTGTCGTTCTCGATCCCGGACACGGCGGCCACGACAAAGGCCAGGTAAGCAAGTACGGATACGAAAAGGATTTTGCGCTCGACGTGGCGCGAAAGCTCCGGCCGCTTTTGCAGTCGAAAGGATTGCGCGTGATCATGACCCGCGAGGGTGATTATTTTGTGCCGTTGGAAGTGCGCGCACAAATCGCCAACGCCGCGCGCAATTCAGTTTTCGTCAGCATCCATTTCAACGCCAGTGGCGATGATCCGAACGCGACCGGCTTCGAAATTTTTGCGTTTACGCCGCGTGGAGCGCCATCCACTTCGGATAACGCGGTGCGTTCGACCTCATTTAGCATGCAGCCCGGCAGCGAAGTGGATGCTCAGAGCATGGCGCTGTCCGCTTGTATTTATCATTCATTGATCGGCCATATTCCCGAGTATGACCGAGGCATCAAACGCGCCCGGTTCGCCGTCCTTCGTCTGACAAAAGTGCCGGCGGTGCTGATCGAAGGAGGATTTCTCACAGAGCGTGGCGAGAGCAAATTGATTTCAAACAAAGATTGGCGCGCGCAGCTGGCAGGCGCGATCGGCGTTGGGATCGAGAGTTATCGGACGTTGGGAGTCAAGAAACAGCCGCCAATGCTCGTCGCAGATTATCGCAAGCAGATTAAGTCGATGCCGATTCAACCTGTTATTCAAGAAGGTCAGCTCAAGGAAGCAGACGCAAGCCTGCTCAATTTGGTAGGCAAATCCGCATTTTTCACTCCGCAGCAGACATCGACGCCTTCACGGAGATCGTCTCTCGAGTCCGCTCCCATCGTTCCGTGAGGTAGCGACTTCGACTGTCGCAGCGTGTAGGCGAGAGTTCTTCCGCCTTGACCATCTGCTTGAATGCCGCAATCTGATTTCAGCACTCAACCCCAACGAAAGGAAATAATGAAAAAATATCTCACCTGCACAATAGTCGCCCTGGTTGCCACCGTCGCAGTTTCGATCGCCGCAACGCCGGACAAAGCCGCGATGGAAGCCAAGGAAAAATCAGCCTGGCAGGCATTCAAGGACAAGAACTCGGACGCCTTCAAGAAACTCGTCGACAAAGATATCCGGTGCGTTTACGCGAATCGCATCTCCACCGGTCTTCAGAATGAACTCGCCGATATGAAAAACTGGGACATGAAATCGTTTGAGATTAGCGATTTTGAGATGTTCTCCGATGAAAAGGACGTCATCGTTACCACTTATAAGGTGAAGGTCGAGGGCACGGCGGATGGAAAGGATGCCTCCGGCACCTACAACGCTGGATCGGTCTGGAAACTGGAGAACGGTCAATGGCTCGCCATTTTCCACACCAATATAAAAGAAGAAGCCGCTACGACGCCCGCGGGATAATTCTTGTCGCCAGTTTAGGGAGTTTGCATCGCGTTTTGTAAAACGCCAGGTCTGGCGCCTTAGAAGGTCGCTCTATACGGCCCGGGTATTGTTGACTTCCCATACCCCGGTCTTATTCTGAGCGAGAAAGAAAATGCGGGGGAGCCGCAATGGCTGAGAGTCCGGTCCCGCGATGGCGGGACTGGAGACCCCTTGAACCTGATGCGGGTAATGCCGCCGAAGGAAGCGAGGTCAGCCATGCGTGATTCCAACGCATGGCTTTTTTGTTGCCAGAAGAAAAAATGAATCAAGAAAACAGGAAATGAGGAAAGGAATGTCGTTCGTCAGTCTTCCTGCGTTCCTACTTTCCTTATTCAAATTTCCGTATGAACGAGCATAACGGTCAACTCCCGAATTCGAAAAAGATTTACGTCGCGGGCAAATTGCATCCCGATCTTCGCGTGCCGTTCCGCGAGATCACGCTGGCGCCGACAAAATCGTTGAACGGGCAAATAGAAGTGAACGAACCCGTCAGCGTTTACGACACCAGCGGGCCATGGGGCGATCCCGATTTTCACGGGGACGTGACACAAGGTCTTGCGCCGCTGCGTGCGAAGTGGATTCGCAGCCGCGGCGATGTGGAATCCATTGCAGGTCGCACGGTCACGTCAGCGGACGACGGGTACCTATCCGCGGTTCACGCGCAGCACGCAGCAAAAACCGCCAGTCCGGCTCGGACCAACGGAAACTCCAAATCCCAAGCTCCAAATTCCAAACATCTCTCAACTCTCAACTCTCAACCATCAACTTTGTCGAAGCAGAAGCCTCTTCGCGCTTCGGCAAATCATCCAGTCACGCAGCTTTGGTACGCGCGCCAGGGAATCATCACGCCCGAAATGGAATTCATCGCAATCCGCGAAAATGGAGGTCAGGCTGCCAGCCTG
>Ga0137415_10005117_pt1 | contig 12971 bp, 11 predicted proteins | sample CZODoug3_1_1_16f_FD_183082 | JGI IMG/M metagenome (GOLD analysis project Ga0137415, IMG submission 183082) | Vadose zone soil fungal communities from Angelo Coast Range Reserve, California, USA - CZODoug3_1_1_16fungal (Hybrid Assembly) | ecosystem: Environmental > Terrestrial > Soil > Vadose... | reverse complement strand
CGGTTGGGGAGGGAAGAGCCTCTGGATCAGGCGCTCGTGCGGTTCCTGAACCGTCTCAGCGACGCATTGTTTGTCTTGGCCCGTTGGATGGCCAAGCAGCAGAGCGAGCCGGAGTTTTTGTGGCAACGGGACCCGAAGGGCATGTGAATTGTGCCCTTCGAGTCCCGCCTTTTTTAGAAGATGTAGGCGACCTGGCACGACAAGGTCTCTTGATGGTTGGCCGGGTGAGACCCATAGAGAAATACATTCTTATCGGATTTGTCGTACCGAAACTCGGCCCGCATGATCAGCAATGGAAAGGATTTGTACTGGAGCGTCGAGGTGTCTTTGCTCAGGTGATCGGCTCGCTCGAATTGCCGGCGCCGCATGAACGGAAGAGGGTCGGCGGCGTGATCATCAACGAAGCTCCCTGCAGCAAGCGGCGGGCTATCCTGCAAAATTCCCCGAGGCCGCGACCCTCTTTCGCTCTAACTTCCGCCAAGGCTTCGGTGAGCAGCCGAAGCTTCAGCGAAGGCGGCAAGGCTACAGAGGGTTCTCCTCGCCATCATCCCCGCAGCAAACTACGGGGTATTCGGCGAAAGAGAGTAGGTTCCGCGGAGATGCCACGTTATTTGCGGATGGTGCTGCGTTCGTCGAGGAATGGACGGGCATTCCGGCCTTGGGGATCGTTCCGTTCCCGCACGATCTTGCTCTGGATCAGGAAGACAGCTGAACTGAGATCGTCGTCGCCAGGTTCTCTTTGGGGCCGATCGCGTGAACGTTGCAGTGGTCCTCTTGCCGAGAATGATTAACATTACGGACTTCGATCGGCTTGCAGAAGAAGAGGATGTGGCACTCCGCGACGCTGCCACACCCGGCGATCTTGCCGGAACCGATGTCATCGCGCTTGCAAGGACCAAGAACACAGTCGAGGATCTACGCTATCTTGGGCAGGCGGGTTTCACAGAAGCCATTCGTGAGCGTGTTGCTCGGAGGCGGGAGGTGGTCGGAATATGCGGCAGTTACCAGATGCTGGGGCGAAGCGTTGCCGATCCAGATGGGGCCGAGTCCGGCGGGATTGCCGAAGGGTTTGGCCTGCTGAACGTGACCACGCGATTGCTGACGAATAAGATCACTCGGCTGGTCGAAGCGGACCCGCTTCATTTCGATGTCGAAACTTCCTCCTCAGGGCGCGGGTACTTCATTCACATGGGTGAGACACCGCGAGGTGATGCACGTCCCTGTTTTCACGTACGTTCTGCACGTGGTGTGTCAGATCAGCAGGCGCGAACGTGTGATGTATCGACGGACGGTGCCGTCAGTGCAGGCGGCATGGTTCGGGGAACGTACATTCATGGGCTGTTCGACCGGGCCGGTTTTCGGCGAGCGTGGCTGAATCGTATTCGTTTACGGCGAGGGTTGCCACCAGTGGACATTGAGCGCTCCGAACGGTTTACTCAACGGTTGCGCAAGGAGCTCGATCGCTGGGCCGACCATCTCAACAATCATCTGAATGTGTATCTGCCCATCGGTCGCCCTTCTTAGGCCGATTCTTGGACCAGATCATCTGCCTGCGAGCGGTGCAACGCTCGGTCGGATGGGGCTGTCGATCCTCCGATCGTGAACCCGCTACACCGCTGGCGAAGAGAATCGTGACGGTGGTCCGATCGATCGGGGAGGCCGGCTGTTACCATTCCATCGGTAGATTGACCCACTTGAATGCATGGATGTGCCGTAGCAGGCGATCACGCTCCTCATACGTAATCGTCATAAACTCCAGTCCAAACCGTTTACGCACGATCCAGCGTACAACGGCCTCTTGGATTATCAGCGGCCGGTGAAAATCAGGGCAGTTGATCCGTACGGAGACGCGGGTATTCACAGAGAAGAGCATCGTGCTAGCGGCGTGAAGGGCACAGCCGCTTGGTGAGAGGTTGATCAGGGGAATTCCGCGCATGATGTGGCCCGTGTTCCCTCCGGAAAGTTCGACGACGACGTTGTTCGGTAATCGTGTGGGAATCTGCCTGACCCGCACATGCTCCAGCAAGGCTTGCAACCGGTCCCGCTGCGATGACCAGATGCTGGAGAAGTGAAGGCCGAATTCATTCCCGTGGACCCAACACACCTCTGCGCGTTCGATCTTGAGCGGCCAGTCCGAGCCATCCGTGTAGATCCACGCTTCGAACGACATGCCCGTCTGTACCGGCGTCTCGCAGGAAACCCGGCATCCGCCTTTTGAAATATTGGAGATCATCCCTTCTCCATCCAGGTCGGGATTCCAAAAATAGACGCGGTGGTTCATGGAAAACCGAAGGGTCTCCAAAAGGATCGTTTGGAGAAGGGCGGGGGATTCCAGCAAGGCGCAGTGAACCTTTCGAATGGTAGAGGGCCCGAACGATGACTCGCCGTACAAGCCTGCGCCTTTCGCGACGTCTAACGTCGAGTGCCCGAGGCGCAACGATGTACGAACCCTAACACACGATCTGAATACTGCGCAGCAAAAATCAAAAATATGGGATCGCAAGATATCGCTCGTCGCGAATACGCGTGTATCGAATTCCCGGTATGAGTTGACCACAGGAATAAATGCGGTAATGTCAAGAGCAGTATGTCGATATTTAATAGGGAGTCAGCGATGTCCTCACCGCAGATGTATGCCCCGACAGGCGACCTGACCATTGCGACAGTCAGGGAATTCAAAGCGGCGTTGGTCGATATGACGTCCGACGGGAAATCGGGGACGCTCGATTTGGCCGGCGTCCTGCGTGTGGACGCTGCGGCGTTGCAAGTGATGATTGCCGCAGAGCGAACAGGTCGCATCGCGCTGTCGAGTCCGTCGCAACCTGTCATGAAAGCGATGGAGGCGATCGGATTCACGCCTGCTTCGGCTCCGAGCGATGGCGACGTGAACGAGGACTCATGAGAAAAGGAAGACGGCGCGCGATATGAAGAGGTTGCGGAAGGGATAAACGGAGACGCGGAGCAATAGCGAGATGCCGTCCATAACAGGGAAAGAAAAAACAACGATCATGCAGGACGGAGATAGATGGAAGAACTAGAACGGACACGGAATATTAGTGGGGGAGGAATTATATGAGCAGGGTAATCCTAGTGGTCGATGATTCGCCGACGATGCGGGGAATGGTGTCGCATACACTGAACGAAGCCGGCTTCGAGACCAAAGAGGCTGAAAATGGCAAGGATGCGCTGATCAAGCTGACGATGATGGAGGAGGGGGGGACAAAGCCAGACGTGATCGTCACGGACATTAACATGCCGGAGATGGACGGGATCGAATTGGTCAAAGAGATCAGAAAACTTTCAGCTTTCAAACACGTGCCGGTGCTTGTGCTCACGACGGACAATACCGACGAAAAGAAAGAGGTCGGGAGGGCGGCGGGAGCGACCGGCTGGTTGGTGAAGCCGTTCGACTCGGACCTGATCCTGAAGGTCATACGAAAGGTGCTGCCATCGTGAACGGCGATTACTCGAAGTTTCTGCAGACGTTTTTTGAGGAAGTCACGGAACACCTATCCGTGCTGGAATCCGGCCTCCTCACCCTCGAGCAGAATCCCGACGATGTCGAAGTCCTGAATCGGATTTTCCGGTCGGTCCATACCATAAAAGGGGCCGGGCCGATATTCGGATTCACGACCATGAGCCGGTTTGCCCACAAGGTGGAGACCCTGCTCGATCCCCTCCGGAACAGGAAATGTTCGGCGACCCGCCAGATCATCGATCTGCTGTTGGAGTCCGCCGATTACTTGAATTTGCTGGTCGAGGCGGCAAAGAACGGAACGGTCATCGACGAGAACAAAACAGTGCTCGATCTGGAGGCCAGGTTGGAGACTTGCATGACGGTCACCGCGCCAGCACCCGGTCAGAAACCGGCTCCCGGCCCGTCGTCGTCGGCGCCTGCCCCGCCGGCACCCGTCACATCAGCGCGCCAGGCCTATCAAATTAGTTGGACCCCCGGGGAAGATTTGTTCCAACGGGGATTGAATCCGCTCAAATTGTTAGAAGAGATGGGCCGGTTGGGAACCGTCACGTCTTGCGTGCTCGCTACGAGCCGCCTGCCGGATCTTGCCGATCTGGATCCGGAACGCTGTTATCTTTCCTGGACGTGCACGCTGGAGACCGACTATCCGCGCGAGGACATCGAATCCGTCTTCGAATTTACGGCGCCTCCAGGCGGGCTGACGATCACGGCGCTGAATTCGGCCAGTCCTGTTCCGCAACCGAAGCAGGAGCCTGATCCGGAGCCCGCGCGTTCGGTTGTCGGCGAGGAAGACGATCCGCAGCTCGCCGAAGTTTTTTTCGGGAAGAAGTCGGAGCACTGGCTCGGGGCCATTCTTGTCGAGCAGAAAGCGGTGACGCCGGTGCAGCTTGCCAAGGCGCTGGATCGGCAAGACTCGCTCCGCGCGAAATCAAAAGAGCAAAAAGCGGAAGCCTCCATGCGCGTCGACACGGAAAAAGTCGACAAGCTGGTCAATCTGGTCGGAGAACTGGCCATCACCCAGTCGATGCTGAGCACTCTGGGGGGGCATTTCGAAATCAAGCACCTTCCCATCTTGCAGGAACGGCTGCTCCAGTTGGCGCGCAACACACAGGAAATCCAGGAACGCGTCATGGGCATCCGCATGCTGCCCATCAGCGCGGCTTTCAACCGGTTCCCGCGACTGGTCAGAGACCTGTCGACGAAAGTCGGCAAGAACATTCAACTCCTCATCTCCGGCGAAGAAACCGAACTGGACCGGAGCGTCATCGAGTCCATCGGTGATCCGCTGACGCACCTGCTCCGAAATGCGTGCGACCACGGCTTGGAGCCGCCGGAGGAACGGGTCGCTGCCGGCAAACCGGAGCAGGGTACGATCCGGCTCAATGCGTTCCACGAAGGCGGCAAGATCTGCATCACGGTCGAAGACGACGGGCGCGGCTTGAACCGCGACAAGATTCTGGCGAAGGCAATCGAGCAGAGAATGATCACCGGCAACGACACGCTGTCCGACGACCAGGTGTGGGCCCTCATCTTCCGGCCCGGCTTCTCGACCGCCGAGAAGCTCACGGACCTGTCGGGACGCGGGGTCGGGATGGACGTAGTCAAGCGCAACATCGAAGAGCTGAGCGGCATCGTGACCATCAAGACCGTAACAGGCCGGGGGACCATCTTCACGCTCAAATTGCCGCTGACGCTCGCCATCATCGAGGGGATGACGATTCGGGTCGGGGAGGACACGTATATCGTGCCGCTGTTGTCCATCCTGGAGTCCATCCAGCCGAAGGCCGACATGGTGAAGACCCTCATAGGCAAAGGCGAGGTTGTCAATGTCCGGGGGGCCTTTTACCCCATCGTGCGTTTGTACGAGGTGTTCGATCTGCAGCCGGAGCACAAGAACCCTGCCGAGGCCATCTTGCTCATTTTGGAAACTGAAGGGGAGCGCGTAGTCGTCATGGTGGACGAAATCCTGGGGCAGCAGCAAGTGGTCATTAAAAGTATCGAGGAGAACTTCCGAAAGGTCGATGGGGTGGCAGGGGCGACGATTCTCGGCGACGGCACAGTCGGACTCATTCTCGACGTCAGGGGTTTGGTGAAGTTGGCAAGACAGGAGCAGTCAATCGCAGTGTAGATAGCGCTGGTTGCTTTGGTTTGTCTCGTTTGTTTGGTTGTACCAGATGAACCAGATTAACGAGATAAATCAGAAAACCAGGAGGAGGACACCATGGCCATAGTAGTCGCGGCAGCCGCACAAGAACCAGGACAGCAGCAGGGGATTGTGGCGGAGGGCAACCAGTTCCTGACCTTCTGTCTGGGGGATGAACTGTATGGGATGGATATCCTTCGGGTCAAAGAGATCAAGGGGTATACGGCCATCACCAAGATTCCGAACATGCCCTCGCACATCAAAGGGGTCTTGAACCTCCGCGGCGCCATTGTGCCGATCGTCGAATTGCGGACGGCGTTTGGCATGCCGACCATCGACTACACGGCGTTTACCGTCTTCATCCTCGTGGTCGTCCGGGATCGCATCCTGGGGTTGGTCGTGGATTCCGTGTCGGATGTTGTCACTATCAGCCAAAAGGACATCGAGGCCTCGCCGGACTTTGGAACCAAAGTGGATGCGAGTTTCTTGAGCGGCATCGGGAAATCCGGGGACAAGCTGGTGGCGCTGCTGAATATCGATCAGTTACTGACCGAGGGATACATGCAAGAGGCAGCCGCTGCGACGGCCTGAGAAAAACTTCAAGGTAACAAGAGGGCTAGACACGAGCGGCAAGGCCACAATAAGAAACAAAGAGGAAGGGGCAAGGCTATGAAGCGGTTCGCGAACATGTTCGGCAGCTGGGGATTGACGGCGAAACTGATCGGGTTGTTCTTTCTGTTCGGTGTGACGCCGATGGCGATCGTCGGCGGCATTGCGTACGACGCGAGCAAGGACCTGGAAGCCGGTGTCGGCATCCGGTTCCAGGGGGTCGCTCAGAATATCGCCGACAAGATCGACCGGAACCTGTTCGAACGCTACGGCGACGCACAAGTGTTCGGGTTGAACCGCGTCGTCTTCAACCGAAGCGACTGGTTCAAGACGAGCGAGGAGACCAGCGACATCGTGAAGGCGATCAATCAATACGTCGATACCTACGACTTCTACTCGCTCAGTATTCTCGTCGATCTCGATGGCAAGGTCATTGCGGTCAATTCGCGGGACTCAGACGGGAAACCGATCCGCACGGCGTCGATCTATCAGAGGAACTATCGTGACGCTCCATGGTTCCAGGCTCTCGTGGCCAGCCGGTTCACAACCAATATGCCCTTCACGGCTCCGGGCAACAACACGGCGACCGGCGCCTTCATTGAAGATCTGCACGTGGACCAGGATGTGAAAGCCGCCTATCCAGACGACGACGGACTTACGCTCGGCTTTTCCGCGCCGGTCTATCAGGACGGGAAGGTCATCGCCTATTGGAGCAATCGAACGAAGTTTTCGTTGGTCGAAGACATAGTGAAATCAGCCTATGCCGAACTGAAAGCCGCCGGCTATCCGGCGACCGAGTTGACCCTGATGGATGGAGCGGGGCGCGTCATCATGAACTATGACCCGTCGGGCGCGGGCACGGAGAAGGTCCGTCACGACTTCAATGAGCTGATGAAGTTCAATATGGTCGACGCTGGTAGCATCCCGGCCAAGGCCGCCGTCGCCGGCGATACCGGCTACGGAACTAGTGTGCATATACGCAAGAAGATCACGCAGACGTCCGGCTATGCGCACTTGCACGGCGCCCTGGGCTATCCCGGCATGAACTGGTCGATTCTCATTCGCGTGCCGCAGGATCAGGCGGCTGCCGGCGCATGGACCATCCAGCGCAACGTGGTACTCAGTGCGCTTGCGTGCTTGGCCAGCATCCTGGTGGTAGGGTTCGTCATCGGACGGCACACCGCGCGGATTCTCCGTCGAGTCACCGAAGCGGCGGGAACGATGGCCGCCGGTCAGTACGATATCCGCGTCGAGGTGAAGAGCCGGGACGAGATCGGGCAACTCGCGAACGCGTTCAACGACATGGGTGCGCATCTCCAGGCCGCGGATGTCAAGATTAAAGAGATTACGAACGCCCTCAGCAAGGTCCAGGCGGTCATCGAGTTCAACCTGGACGGCACGATCATCACCGCCAACGACAATTTTTTGAACACCCTGGGCTACAGCCTGGACGAGATCAAGGGCAAGCATCATCGCATGTTCTGCGAGGCGGCCTACACGAACAGCCAGGAGTACGTCAACTTTTGGGCGAAGCTGAATCGGGGCGAGTTGGATTCGGGGGTCTCCAGGCGGCTCGGCAAGGGGGGCAAGGAAGTCTGGATTCAAGCCTCGTACAATCCGATCATGGATTCGAAGGGTAAGGTCTACAAGGTGGCGAAGTTCGCCACGGACGTGACGACACAGAAGAAGGCCCAAGTCGAACTCGAAGGGTGTATAGCCGAAGCCCAGAAGTCGCTCGGCGCACTGGCGCAAGGCGACCTCACGCAGCAGATGGAAGGAACCTATCAGGGCGAGTTGGAAAAGATCAAAGAGAGCATCAATGCCGCGCTCACCAATCTTACCCACACCATTACCACCGTGCGCGATACGGTGGAAGGCGTCACGGCCGGGTCGGAGCAGATCACCAAGGGCAGCGAGGATCTCTCGCAGCGCACGTCCGAACAGGCCAGTGCACTCGGAGAGACCTCCGCGTCCATGGAGGAGATGACCTCCACCGTGAGTCAAAACGCCGACAACGCCAAGCAGGCCAATCAGTTGGCCATCGCAGCCCGCAACATCGCGGACAAAGGCGGATCGGTCACGGTCCGCGCGGTCGAGGCGATGGGCGAGATCAATAAGAGCAGCAAGAAGATCGCCGACATCATCACGGTCATCGACGAAATCGCCTTCCAGACCAACCTCCTGGCCTTGAACGCCGCAGTCGAAGCGGCCAGGGCAGGGGAGCATGGCCGGGGCTTTGCGGTCGTGGCCTCCGAAGTGCGCAACCTGGCGCAACGCGCGGCGACAGCGGCCAAGGAAATCAAGGACCTGATCAATGAATCCATCCAGCGCGTGACGGACGGCAGTGAGCTGGTCAGTCAATCCGGCAAGACGCTGGAAGAAATCGTCGGCTCAGTCAAGCGGCTCACGGACATCATCGCCGAAATCACCGCGGCCTCGCAGGAACAGGCCCGCGGGATCGATCAGGTGAACAGGGCCATCCTGCAGATGGACGATGCCACGCAGCAGAACGCGGCGCTGGTCGAAGAGACCACCTCTGCGGCGCAGTCCATGAAGGAGCAGGCGGTGGAACTCTTGCGGCAAGTAGAAACGTTCAAGGTCAGTGTCACGGAGGGGCACACCACCGGAAACAGCATCCACCAGATCAAGCGCGACGTCGCGCATAGCATGCCGAAGTCATTGGTCAAGCCCGTGGACCATGCCAATACGCCCAAGCAGGCATCCAGGAGGGCGGCTCCTGCGCCGAAACCGGCCGAGACCAAGGAAGCGGTGGGTGTTGACACGTCCAACGGCAAGGATCGCCGCCGGACGGAAGATGAGTTCGGGGAGTTCTAGGGAACGTGACGAGTACCGTGTGAAGCGTCCGTCAATTCCCTGTGCCTCCCCCTGACGCAAGGGAGATGCACAGGGACATGGAGGGAGCATCGACGAACGGTGCGTCGCACTGCACGGCGGTATGCGGTTTCAATTGCCTGCGGATGTGCCCGCCCCGTGCTGGTCGTGCGAAGGATATAAATATCCGGACGGATCGATCCAACGGGTGCTACAAGGGCAGTTCCCTACCCGCTTGCGCATCTACTCCGCCTCATCGACGATTGGCTGACGCGTGGCATGTCCAGAAGCGGCTCGTGTGCCCCTGGCGCATGAGCGTGTCCGATTCCAGACGCACTGTGGATAGAGATTTCAGCATCGATCCGGATTCGAAGATGGCGACAGGGGTCAGGTTGGACAAGTTGCAGCGAGCCGGGTGAGGAGTTCCTGCGTTCTATGAAGCTCCCCGCAGCAAGCTGCGGGGTATTCGGCGAAGGAGAATGAAAAATGGACATCTCTATGAGCAGTCATAACATCAAAGACATCATAGGTAACATAGAAAAGCGGATCGAAGACCATATATCCGTGAATCAAAGAATAACAAGTCAAATCAAGCTTCTTTCGCTAAACGCAACCATAGAAGCGGCGAGAGCTGGTAATGCCGGCAGGGAATTTGCTGTGGTTGCCTCCGAGGTAAAAACCCTTGCCGGGCAAGCCTCCAGCACCTCTAAAGAGTTGGGTACTATACGATCGGAAACGAGTGAATTGCAGCGGCGGTTCGTTGAAAAAGAGTGTCAACGTCTCTCGGAAATGTCGCAGACCCTGGTGCAGTTTATCGTACGCAATTTATATGAACGCACCGCTGACGTTCGTTGGTGGGCGACGGATAATGCGCTAGTCCGCTGTTTGGAGTCGTTGGATCAAGCCTCCATTCATCATGCGGTAGAACGGCTTGGCCTGATCAATCGTTTTTATTCTGTGTATCTGAATCTTGTATTGGTGGGGATTGATGGAAAAATCATTGCCTGCTCACAGCCGGCTAAATTCCCCAGGGTAACCGGTGCCAATATATCCAGATTACCTTGGTTCCAGAAGGCAATGGCGACTACGAGCGGCGATCAGTACGTTGTTGATGATATTTTCCGCACTTCGCTCCATGACAATAGATTGGTGGCGGTGTACGCCGCCGCCGTTCGTAAGGAGGGGAAAATAAATGGAAAGATAGTCGGTGTTCTGGGTGTAGTTTTTGATTGGGAAGATCAAGCCAAATCCATCGTTCAGACAGAGCCTTCATTATCTGAAAACGAATGGAAACGCAGCCGCGTGTTATTGCTGGATCACGATATGCGCATTATTGCAGCATCCGACAATAATGAAGTCCTCTCGCCGTTCATGCTTGAACATAAAGGACAACACAAAGGCCATTATTTCAATGATAACCATGAGGTGATAGCGTTTGCAAAGACTCTTGGTTACCAGGAATATGACGGCCTCGGATGGTATGCGGCTATCGTGCAGAAGCTTAAATGAAGCTCCCCGCAGCTAGCTGCGGGGTATCCGGCAAAATTCTTCGAAGCCGCTACCCTCCTTCGCCCCGACCTCCGCCAAGGCTTCGGTGGGCCGCCGAAGCTTCAGCGAAGGCGCCCAGGTTACGGAGGGTTCTCTCGCCTTCATCCCCGCAGCAAGCTACGGGGTATTCGGCGAAGGAGAATAATGGGTGATACACACCATCCGGTGCTGCCGGATAACCGCTGATTATGAGATGGAATGTTGCAATAGTATCACAGTTGCCAAAAATAAAAGAGAGGACCTCGCAAGCGTTCCACGGCGCGATTCCCGTAGGCTATGAAATCCCTGGCGCTTCCTGTCCACGATCGCTGAATGCGCTCGTGACGGTCAGGGGAATAGTCCGCAGCTGCGCCATGGAAGAACACACTCGCCTTGAACATGGATATAACCATGACGGAACAAGAACATCCGCTCAATAACGACGTGTTTAAACGATTTCGCGCGCTCGTGTACCGGGAGTGCGGGATCAACTTGACAGATCACAAGCGAGCGATGTTCAGCTCTCGCCTGCAAAAACGGCTGAGTCACCTCGGGCTGACGTCGTTTCAGGATTATTATGACCTCGTCGTCGGAGGGCACAGCGACGCCGAGCTCACCACCATGCTGGATTACATTTCGACGAATCAGACGGAATTCTTCCGTGAGCCGCATCACTTCACGTTTCTTCGAGAGCGGGTGTTGCCGGAGCTGGCGGTCGACAAGACGGTTCGCATCTGGTCCACAGCCTGCTCGTCCGGCGAAGAACCCTATTCCATTGCGATGACGCTGTCCGACACGATCGACTCCCCTTCGACATGGAACTGCCGCATCCTGGCGTCTGATATCTCGACCCGCATGCTGGCCAAGGCCGCGACCGGCCAGTACTCCCATGAGAAGATCAATTCGCTGTCGTCCGATCTCGTCCGCCGGCATTTTCTTCTGGGGAAGGGCAACCACAGGGAACTCGTGAAGATCAAGCCGCACATTGCCAACATGGCCGTCTTCCGGCGGATCAATCTGATGGATGACCGGTATCCGATTAAGTCGTTGCTGGATGTCATCTTCTGCCGCAATGTGATGATCTATTTCGATCGTGAGACGCAGGCGAAGGTGTTGGCGAGGCTGTCTCGGTATCTCAAGCCGGGCGGGTACCTGTTTATAGGCCACTCGGAGACCATGCAAGGGATTTCTGACGCATTCCATTATGTCGCGCCGACGATTTATCGGAAAGAGGAGTAACGGCTGCGGCCTCATGGAACAGAAGAAAGCGTATGGGAGCATAAGCCGTGAGTAATGAACCTTTCCGGGATCACGACGTCCCGCAGATGGAGGGCCCATCGAATCGCCGTCGGCGCCATCATCGTTTTCCCGATCACGAGGTGGTGACGCTCTTCCCGGGAGAGTATTTTGTCTCAGACAAGCCGGTGGTCCTTTCGACGTTGCTCGGGTCCTGTGTGGCGGTCTGCATGCGTGATCCGAATGCCGGCGTAGGTGGCATGAACCATTTCATGTTACCGGCGCCGGGCCATTCAGTTTCTTCCGGCGCGTGGAGCGTGAAAACCCGATACGGCAGTTACGCGATCGAGACGCTGGTCAACGGGATCCTGAAGTATGGAGGGCACAAGAACCGGCTGGAGGTCAAAGTATTCGGCGGGGCAAAACTCTACGAGGGGGGCGGCGATATCGGCGCCAGCAACGTGCAGTGGGTATTGGAATATCTGGTTCGTGAAGGACTACGGCCGATCGCGTCCGATCTCGGAAAGGATTATGCCCGGAGTGTCTATTTTTATACGGATACCGGACGGGTGCTGATGAAGTCGGGCGATTCCGCGGAGCGCGGGCGCGCTGTCGAGGCAGACAAAGTGTTCACGGCCTTGTATGGTCCGTACACACCGAAGAGCGACGCCACGTTGTTCTGATCGAAGGCTGTCGCAGGGCCTGCCTTCAGCCGGTCATACGCGCCGGCAAGGGGAGATATGGCGAAGAAAATTCGCGTGCTGATTGTCGACGACTCGGCCTTGATCCGGCAGTTTTTGTCGCATCTGTTGTCGCAGGATCAGAATATCGAAGTCGTGGGCGTCGCGCATGATCCGACCGGCGCCTGGAAGAAAATCGAAGCGTTGCGTCCGGACGTCATCACGCTGGACGTTGTAATGCCTCACATGGATGGGCTGACGTTTCTGGAGAAACTCATGACTACGACGCCCATGCCGGTGTTGATGGTCAGTTCCTTGACGGAGCAAGGCTGCGAGACGGCTCTCCGCGCGTTGGAGCTGGGCGCGGTGGATATCGTGACCAAACCGAAGGTCGACATCCGTCTCGGGATGGAGGAGCTCGCGGAGGAACTCATCGAAAAGGTCAAGGCGGCCGCTGTTGCTCGGG
>Ga0137415_10005115_pt1 | contig 12975 bp, 8 predicted proteins | sample CZODoug3_1_1_16f_FD_183082 | JGI IMG/M metagenome (GOLD analysis project Ga0137415, IMG submission 183082) | Vadose zone soil fungal communities from Angelo Coast Range Reserve, California, USA - CZODoug3_1_1_16fungal (Hybrid Assembly) | ecosystem: Environmental > Terrestrial > Soil > Vadose... | reverse complement strand
AGAAGGCCGATCCTCTTGCCAAGCAGAGCGAGCCGCCGCCGGCCACGGCCTCCGTTGTCGCCTCGCCGGCCGAGTGGAGATGGCACGACGCCGACTGGATGAAGGAGCGCGCGCGCCGTCATGCGCCCGATGCGCCGATCTCCATCTACGAAGTGCATCTCGCTTCCTGGATGCGCCCGGGCAAGACGCTGCAGTGGGACGATGCCGCCGACAAGCTGATCCCCTACCTGGCCGACATGGGCTTCTCCCATCTCGAGCTGCTGCCCATCACCGAGCACCCGTTCGGCGGCTCCTGGGGCTACCAGCCGCTTGGCCTGTTCTCGCCGACCGGGCGCTACGGCACGCCGGAAGGTTTCATGCGCTTCGTCGATCGCCTGCACGGCGCCGGCATCGGCCTGATCCTCGACTGGGTGCCGGCGCATTTCCCGACCGACGCCCACGGCCTCGCCCGCTTCGACGGTACCGCGCTGTACGAGCATCTCGACCCGCGCGAGGGCTTTCACCGCGACTGGAACACCTACATCTACAATTTCGGGCGGCGCGAGGTGCAGGGCTTCCTGATCGCAAGCGCGCTGCACTGGCTCGAGCATTTCCACGTCGACGGCCTGCGCGTCGACGCCGTCGCATCGATGCTTTATCGCGACTACAGCCGCGCAGCCGGCGAGTGGATCCCGAACATCTACGGCGGCCGCGAGCATCTCGAAGCCATCGATTTCCTTCGTCACCTCAACGCCGTGGTAACGGAGCGCTGCGCCGGCGTCGTGGTTATCGCCGAGGAGTCGACGGCCTGGCCGGGCGTCACCCAGCCCGTGTCGGAGCTCGGCCTCGGCTTCTCCTATAAATGGAACATGGGCTGGATGCACGACACGCTGCGCTACGCGGCGCACGAGCCGGTCCATCGCGCCTATCACCACGACGACCTGACCTTCGGCCTGCTCTACGCCTTCTCGGAGCGCTTCATCCTGCCGCTGTCGCACGACGAGGTCGTGCACGGCAAAGGCTCGCTGCTTGGCCGCATGCCCGGCGACCGCTGGCAGAAATTTGCCAACCTGCGCGCCTACTTCGGCTTCATGTGGGCGCATCCGGGCAAGAAACTCCTGTTCATGGGCGGCGAGCTTGCGCAGGAGCGCGAGTGGAACCACGACGCCGAAATCGACTGGTTCCTGCTGAATGATCCCGCTCACGCCGGCATCCAGCGCCTGGTGCGCGATCTCAACAGCCTGTATCGGCGCGAACCGTCCTTGCACGGCAAAGACAGCAAGCCCGAGGGCTTCCGCTGGATCATCGGCGACGACCGCGCCAACTCGGTGTTCGCTTTCCTGCGCCAGGGTGCTGCGGGCGACAACCCCATCCTGGTCATCTGCAACATGACTCCGGTCCCGCGCTGGAATTATCGCATCGGCGTGCCGCATGCCGGGCTGTGGCGCGAGATCGCCAATACCGATTCGCGCTTCTACGGCGGCAGCGACGTGGGCAATTCCGGATCGGTCGGCACCACCGCCGTGCCGACGCATGGCGAGCCACAGTCGCTCGAGCTCACCTTGCCGCCGCTCGCCACCATCATGTTGAGCCCCGAAGGCTAGGCTCGTGGCTCCCTTCGCCGATCGCCTGCTGCCGGGTGCGCCCTATCCGCTCGGCGCCACCTGGGATGGTCTCGGCACCAACTTCGCCGTCTTCTCCGCCCACGCCCGCCGGATCGATCTTTGCCTGTTCGATCAGTCCGGCCGGCGCGAGATTACCCGGCTCACGCTGCCGGAATACACCGACGAGATCTGGCACGGATACTTGCCGGAGGCCCACCCCGGCCTGGTGTACGGCTACCGCGCGCATGGTCCCTACGAACCGCAGCACGGCCATCGCTTCAATCCGCACAAGCTCCTGCTCGATCCCTATGCACGTCGCACGATCGGCGCCTTGCGGACGTCCGATGCGCTGTTTGGCTATCGCGTGAACTCACCGCGCGGCGACCTCTCGTTCGATCGCCGCGATAGCGCGCCTGGCATGATCAAGGCTGTCGTCACCGTCGACAGCTTCGACTGGGTGGACGATCGGCGGCCGAACGTGCCGTGGTCGCAGACCGTCATCTACGAGGCGCATGTCAGGGGCCTCAGCATGCTGCGGGAGGATCTACGCCCGCGCGAGCGCGGAACCTTCGCGGCGCTGGCCGAGCCGACGCTTATAGATCATCTGCTTCGCCTCGGCGTGACGACCGTCGAGCTGATGCCCATCAACGCCTTCGTCCAGGACCGTCATCTGCTCGAGAAGAACCTGCGCAACTACTGGGGCTACAACACTCTAGGCTTCTTCGCCATCGAGCCCCGCTACCTCGCCGACGGCTCTGCCGATGACATGCGGATTGCCATCCGGCGCCTGCATGCCGCTGGCATCGAGGTCATCCTCGACGTCGTTTACAACCATACGGCCGAGGGCAACGAGTTCGGCCCGACGCTATCGTTCCGGGGTCTCGACAACGCCATCTACTACCGGCTGATCGGCGATGACCCGCGCCACTACGTCAACGACACCGGCACCGGCAACACCCTCAACCTGTCGCATCCGCGCGTGTTGCAGATGGTGATGGACTCCCTGCGCTACTGGGCGACCTCGTTCCATGTCGACGGGTTCCGCTTCGATCTCGGGGCTACGCTCGGCCGCGAGCTCAACGGCTTCGATCCGGGCTGTGGCTTCTTCGACGCCCTACTCCAGGACCCGGTCCTCTCGAGGGTGAAGCTGATCTCCGAGCCCTGGGATGTCGGTCCCGGCGGATACCAGCTCGGCAATCACCCGCCGCGTTTTGCCGAATGGAATGACCGCTTCCGCGATGGCGTGCGCCGCTTCTGGCGGAGCGACGAAGGCATGCGCTCGGATTTCTCGGCGCGGCTAGCCGGTTCGAGCGACCTGTTCGACCGTCTGGGTCGACGGCCCTACGTCTCCATCAACTACGTTGCCTCGCATGACGGCTTCACATTGCGCGACGTGGTGAGCTACGCCGAGCGTCACAACGAAGCCAACGGCGAGGACAACAACGACGGCCACGTGGAGAATTACTCGGCCAACTGGGGCGCAGAGGGACCGAGCAGGGACCCGGCGATCGAGCAGACTCGTCTGCGGCTACAATGTGCCATGCTTGCCACTCTCTTCCTGTCGCAGGGCACGCCCATGCTGCTCGCCGGCGACGAAATCGATCGCACCCAGCAGGGCAACAGCAACGCCTACTGCCAGGACAACGAGATCTCCTGGGTCGACTGGAGCCTGGCCGAGACCGACACCGGCAAGGCACTGCTGGCTTTCGTCGCCCGCCTCACGTCGTTGCGCCGCCAGCACCCAGTGCTTCGCTGGGCCAAGTTCCTGCACGGCAAGGACGAGCCCGCTCCCGGCATCATCGACATCGCCTGGTTCGACGAGCAGGGCGAAATCATCTCGCCCGAAGCGTGGAACGACCCTCATCGCAGGACACTGGCGCTTCGTCGTGCGGAGAGGCAGGACGACGGCATCGCCATCCTCACCTGTTTCTTCAATCCCGAAGCCAAGGATCGCGTCTTCAAGTTGCCGCTGCCCCGCCTGCCAACGCACGTACTGATGGACAGCGCCCAGCCGGCCGCGCCGGAATGGAAGCTCGACGGCGAGGCGCTGACCGTGAAGGCACGCAGCGTCGTGCTGACGCGAAGCATCCAGCCGGCCGTCCCCGGATGAACACGACCTGCGCCTGGGCACTGTCATTTGGCGCGACTTATCTCGGCGACGACCGGACGCGCTTCCGGCTCTGGGCCCCGAACCAGAAGTCGGTCGGCGTGCAAATCGACCAGGGCGCGGCTCTGGCCATGGCAAGCCAGGCCGACGGCTGGTTCGAACTCGAGACCGCCTGCCGGCCGGGCGCCTCGTATACCTACCGTCTTGGCACCGGGCAGTCCGTCCCCGATCCGGCGTCACGCGCGCAAGCCGACGATGTGCATGGGCCGAGCCTGGTGGTCGATCCGGCGAGCTACTGCTGGCAGCAAACCGACTGGCGCGGCCGTCCGTGGCACGAAGCCGTGATCTACGAGCTCCATGTCGGAGCCTGCGGCGGCTTCGCGGGCGTGCAGGCGGACCTCGATCGCCTGTCGAGGCTCGGCATTACCGCCTTCGAGTTGATGCCGGTCAATGATTTCCCCGGGCAGCGCAACTGGGGCTACGACGGCGTCCTGCCGTTCGCGCCAGACCGGGCCTACGGCAAACCCGACGACCTCAAGGCACTGATCGACCAGGCGCACCAGCGGCGCCTCATGGTGTACCTCGACGTCGTCTACAATCACTTCGGGCCGGACGGGAACTATCTCGGCACATACTCGCCCGGCTTCTTCCGAGGCGACGTCGCAACGCCCTGGGGCGCGGCGATCGACTTCCGCCGGCCGCCGGTCCGCCGCTATTTCATCGAGAACGCTCTTTACTGGCTGATGGAATACCGCTTCGACGGCCTGCGCTTCGACGCCGTGCAGGCCATCGCCGATCCGACCTTCCTCGACGAGATGGCGGCCGAGATTCGACGCACGGTCGAGAAAGGCCGGCATGTCCATCTCATGCTGGAAAACGACGGCAATGACGCCGAGCACCTGCGGCATGGCTTCGATGCGCAGTGGAACGACGACGCGCACCATGTACTGCACGTGCTACTGACCGGCGAAAGCGACGGCTACTACGGCGACTACGCCAGCGAGCCTGCCCGTCGGCTCCTGCGTTGTCTCACCGAGGGATTCGCCTACCAAGGCGAAGTCTCGACCTATCGCAAGGGTAGGAAGCGCGGGACATCCAGCGCAGGCCTGTCGCCGACGGCCTTCATCCTGTTCCTGCAGAACCACGACCAGATCGGCAATCGCCCGCTCGGCGACCGCCTGACGACCCTCGCGCATCCGGAGGCGTTGAAGGCCGCGACAGTCCTGCAGCTCCTGTGTCCCAGCATTCCCCTGCTGTTCATGGGCGAGGAACAGTCGAGCCGCACGCCCTTTCAGTTCTTCACCGACCATCATGGCGAACTGGCGAAGGCCGTCCGCGAAGGGCGCCGGCGCGAGTTCGCGGACTTCACCGCTTTCGGCGGCAAGCAGATCCCCGATCCGAACGCTCGCGAGACATTCGAACACAGCAGGCCCGCGCTGCGGGGCGATGAGAGCCTGCATCGCAAGCTGCTCGCCGTGCGTCACGGCTTCATCGTGCCACGCCTGCCGGGCACGCAGGCGATCGGCGGCGAGGTGGTGGGGCCCGCCTCGGTCATCGCGCGCTGGCGCATGGGCGACGGTGCGATGCTGAGCATCGCCACCAATCTTGGCGCCGAAGACCAGAGCACGGCGATGCCGACAGGTCCGCGCCTGTTCGCCACTCATCCAGACGTTGGGTCGCACGGCACGATGCCGGCACGCAGCACGACAGTGGTGCTCGAGCCAGCTCCGTGAACGACGACGCGGTCCGCGAACAAGCCCGCCAGGTAGGCATCGCCGTCGACTGGATCGACGCCAACGATCGACCGCGGCGGGTCTCGGCCAGCGCACTGAAACGCATCCTCGCCGCCCTCGGTCAGGCCGACAGGAAGGTACCGCCGCGACTGATCACGACGACGCTCGGCAAACCGACGCCGCTTCCCGGTCTGCCGCAACGCCAGTCTGCCGAACTCACGTTGGAGCACGGCGAGCGACAGTCCCTCACACTGGACCCCGCCCGTGGACTGCCGCCGATCGCGACGCCCGGCTATCACCTCCTGCGCCACGGCGATCGCGAAGTGACAATCGCCGTGGCCCCGCCGCGCTGCCTTGCTCTTGCCGACGTCCTGGGCAACAAGAAATCGTGGGGGCTGGCCGTCCAGCTCTATGGCTTGAGACGCGCCGGCGACGGCGGCATCGGCGACACATCGGCGCTTGCGGCACTCGCGCGGACGGCAGCGGGCTTCGGTGCCGATGCGATCGCGCTCAGTCCCACGCACAGCCTGTTCCCGCACGACCCGGCGCACTATGGTCCCTACTCGCCGTCCAACCGGCTGTTCCTCAATCCTCTGCTCGCCGATCCGGCGGCCGTGCTCGGTGAGGGACGAGTGGCGGCCATGGTGCGCGCCGACGAAGCGCCGGACGGCGCGCTGATCGATTGGCCGAAGGCCGCGGCCGGCAAGTACGCTCTGCTGCGCCGCCTGTTCGACGACTTCGCGCTGCAGGACCTCGCGAACGGCACGCCGCTTGCCGCCAGGTTCGACGCCTTCGTGCGTTTGGGTGGCGATAGCCTCGACGAGCACGCACGGTTCGAGGCGCGGCAAGGCGGCTGGACCGCGCCGGTCCTCTACTACGCCTTCCTGCAATGGATGGCCTTCGAGGCTTTCGGCGCCGCCCAGGCGGCGGCCAGGGCCGCGGGCATGGGCATCGGCCTGATTGGCGATCTTGCGATTGGCGTCGACCGCACGGGCTCACAGGTCGGCGCCCGGCCGCAGCACTTCCTCCAGGGACTGAGTGTCGGCGCGCCGCCCGACGCCTTCAATCCGCGCGGCCAGGATTGGGACCTCACCACGTTTGCGCCGCACGCGCTGATCGCAGAAGGCTTCGCACCCTTCATCGCCACCGTGCGCGCCGGCATGCGCTGCACCGGCGGGCTGCGCATCGATCATGCGATGGGCCTGATGCGCCTTTGGCTGGTGCCGTGGAACTGCCCGCCGTCCGACGGCGCCTATCTCGCCTATCCGCTCGACGACCTCCTGCGCCTGCTGGCTCTCGAATCGCATCGCAACCGCGCCGTGGTGATCGGCGAGGATCTCGGCACCGTGCCGTCGAAGTTCCGCCGGCGCTGCCGCGATGCCGGGATCGCCGGCATGGACGTACTGTGGTTCCGGCGCGACGGCAGCCGCTTTTTGCCGCCCGACGAATGGCGGAACGACGCGGTCGCAATGACAACCACGCACGACCTGCCGACAGTCGCCGGTTGGTGGCGAGGCGCCGACCTCGAGCTGCGCGGCGCTCTTGGCCTGGCGGGCGTCAGCGAGACGGCGCAACGGCAAGCGGATCGTGCCGCACTCTGGCACGCCTTCACGGAGGCCGACATCGCCACCGGTCCTGCGCCGACGGCCGATCGGCCGGCACCCGCGGTCGACGCCGCGATCGGGTTCGTCGCCAAAACGCCGGCGCCGCTCGCGCTCGTGCCGATCGAGGATGTCCTGGGCAGTGCAGAGCAGCCCAACCTGCCCGGCACGATCGACGAACACCCGAACTGGCGCCGTCGCCTCGTGGCGCCGGCCGATGACCTGCTGCACCAGCCCGCCGCGAAACGTCGCCTTGAGTTGCTGCGCGCTCGCCAGTCATGACGCCTCGCGCCACCCTGCGGCTGCAGTTCCACAAAGGCTTCACCTTTGCCGACGCGGAAAGGCTGGTGTCCTATTTCGCGCGTCTTGGCGTCAGCCATCTCTACGCCTCGCCGATCGCCACGGCACGTGCGGGCTCGCTGCATGGCTACGACGTGATCGATCCCACGCGCGTCAATCCGGAGCTCGGTGGCGAAGACGGGTTGCAACGCCTGGCGAAGGCGCTACGCCAGGCGGGGCTCGGCCTGATCGTCGACATCGTGCCCAATCACATGGCGGCGGTGGTCGAGAATGCCTGGTGGGCCGATGTGCTGCGCCACGGACGCGCCAGCCGCTTCGCGCGGTTCTTCGACATCGACTGGGAGTGCGAGGACCCCGAGCTCAACGGCAGGCTCTTCCTGCCGGTGCTCGGTCGTCCCCTGCAGGAAGCCCTCGACCGGGGAGAGATCGTGCCCGCCCGGCGCGACGGACTGGACTACCTCCGCTACGGCAACCTCCTGCTGCCGGCCTGCGGCAGCGATCCCCGCCGGCAGGCCTATCGCCTCGGCTGGTGGCGGGCGGCCAACGACCGCCTCAACTGGCGGCGCTTCTTCGACATCAACGAACTCGTCTGCCTGCGCATGGAGGACGACGATGTTTTCGCGCAGGTTCATGCCCTGCCTGCGCGGCTCTATGCCGAAGGCCTGATCGAGGGCGTACGCGTCGATCACGTCGATGGGCTGAGCGACCCCGCGGCCTACTGCCAGCGGCTGCGCCGGCACCTCGACCCGACGCAGCCATCGCGGCCCTACCTTGTGGTCGAGAAGATCCTGATGCGCGGCGAAGTCCTGCCGCGCGACTGGGGATGCGACGGCACGACCGGCTACGATTTCATGGACCAGGTCAGCGCTCTCCAACACGACGCCACGGGCGAGCCGGTGCTGGCCTCAGCCTGGGCGGCGACCAGCGGCCGGCCCGCCGACTTTGCACCGGAAGAAGCGGCCGCCCGCCGGGAGATCATCGCCCGCAGCTTCTCGGCCCAGCTCGAAGCCTGCGTCGCCGCCTTCATGCGCCTCGCCGGAGCAGAGCCCGCGGCGAGCGATCTCAGCCGGCCGGCGCTTCGAAGGGCACTCACCGAACTGCTGATGCATTTCCCCGTCTATCGCACCTATGGCACGCCGGGTGACCGGCCCATCCTCGAACGCGCGGTCGCGGGCGCCCGGCGGACCGGCCTCGCCGGCGATCGCTGGGTCGTCGATCTCTTGCATCGCTGGATGCGCGACCTGCCGGCCGGTACCGAGGCCATCACGCGCTTTCGCCAGCTGAGCGCACCGATCGCGGCGAAGTCGGTCGAGGACACCGCCTTCTATCGCTACGGCCGCCTGCTGTCGCGCAACGACGTCGGGTTCGATGTCGAGCGCTTCGCTGCGACCGCGGCGGATTTCCATGGCTGGATGCTGCGCCGCCACGAGCAGTATCCGGCGAGCATGCTCGCGACGGCGACGCACGATCACAAGCGCGGCGAGGATGTGCGCGCCAGGCTCGCGATCCTGAGCGAGCTAGCGCCGGACTGGACGAGCCAGATGTCCCGCTGGATAGACGCCAGCGCCCGACTGCGAGATGATGGCCGGCCGGTTCCGGCCGATATCGCAATGCTCCTGCAGATGATCGTTGGCGCCTGGCCGCTCGATCTCAGGCTCGAAGACGCGGCAGGCCGCATCGCCTTCGCCCGGCGTCTGGCAGGATGGCAGGAGAAGGCATTGCGCGAGGCCAAGCTCCATAGCGACTGGAGCAACCCGGACCTGGCCTACGAGGAGGCCGCCCGGGCGTTCCTGATGCGCCTGGTCGGCGAGGGTGCGATGCCCGATCTGCTCGAAGAGATCTTCGCCTTCACACAACGGATCGCCGCGCCCGGTGCTGTGAACAGCCTGGCGCAGCTTCTGCTCAAGCTGACATCCCCCGGCGTGCCGGACCTCTACCAGGGAACAGAGGATTGGGATTTCAGCCTGGTCGATCCCGACAATCGCCGGCCTGTCGATTTCGGCCGGCGCCAGAGGATCCTCGCCGACCAAACGGTCGCGGGCGCCATCGAACGATGGCACGACGGCGGCGCCAAGATGACGGTCGTGGCGCGCACCCTCGCCCTTCGCCGCGTGCTCCCGCAGGTGTTCGCCGCCGGCAGCTACGAGCCGGTGACGGCCGAAGGGCCGAGGGCCGATCGCGTGGTCGCTTTCGTGCGGCGGCACGAAAACAGTGCCGTGCTGACCGTCGTGCCTCGTCTACCTGCGACGCTGCTCGCCTCACCCGACAAGCTCGCCCTCGACGCGGCGGCCTGGCAAGGCACGACACTGCGGCTTACGCATGATCTGGATCTCAAGAACGTGCTCGATCCGGAACTGCCGCCGCTCGTCGAGCGGAATGTTGCAGTGCATCGGCTGCTGGGGCGCATCCCGATCGCGCTTTTTTCCACACAGGTTCCACAAGGCCCTGTTCCGCAAAGCACGCGCACCGGTTAGAAACAGCGCCTCGCGGCGGCGTGGAACGCAGACACGCAGCTTACGCACGGGAGCCGGGGGAGGGAAAAAAACCCAAAGCGGTAATCCGACAGCAAGCGGCCATGACCTCACGGTGCGTAGGTTGCAAACATGGCCAGCCGGAGTGGCGACCGGCCCGCGAGAATATCGTCTGCAGAAGAGATGGCGAGCCGTAGTGAGGTCTTCAGTCGTCGGGCCGGCGGCGGCGCAGCGACTTCAGCGTGCCGTGGCGCTTCTTGTCTTCCAGCCGACGCCGCTTGCTGGCCTTGGTGGGCTTGGTCGGCTTGCGCTTGATCGGCGGCCGTGCCGCCACGCGCACCAGCTCCACCAGGCGGGCCAGCGCCTCCTCCCGGTTGCGCTTCTGGCTGCGCTCACCCTGGGCCTGCAGCACCAGCACGCCGTCGCGCGTCAGCCGCTGGCCGGCCAGCCGCTCCAGCCGGGCGCGGACATCGTCGGGCAGCGACGGGGAGTTGCGCACGTCGAAGCGCAGCTGCACGGCGCTCGAGGTGGTGTTGACGTGCTGGCCGCCCGGGCCCGCGGCACGGATGAAGCTCTCCTCGATCTCCGCCGGATCGATGGCCAGCCGTCCGGTGATCCAGATCGGGCCGGCCTTCACTCCTTGCCGCCAGCCTTGCGCAGCATCGCCTCGATGGTCGGCTTGCCGGCCTGGCGGGCAAAGGTGAGCGCGGTGCGGCCGGTGAAGTCGGGCGTGTTGGGGTTGGCCTTCTTCTCGAGCAACAGGCGCACGATCTCGGCATGGCCGAGCCGGGCTGCCACCATCAGCGCGGTCACGCCCTGGCGCGTCTGAGCGTTCGGCTTGGCGTTGCGCTTCAGCAGCGCATCGACGATGTCGACATCGCCCTTCTCGGCGGCGCGGATCAGCGAGGTATAGCCTTCCCGGTCGACCGTATCGACGATGGCACCACCCTTGAGCAGGGTCTCGGCCACGCCGATCTGGCCCGCCATCACCGCCACCATCAGGAGCGGCTGGCCGCTGGTGTCGGTCTGGTTGGGATTCTCGCCCTTGAGCAGCGACTGGCGCACCTTCTCCTCGTCGCCTTCACGCACCGCCTTGACGATCGGCTTCAGCGTCATGACGTCGAACTGCGCCAACGCAGGCGTGATGGGTGCCGCGATTGCCGCGGCAAGCAGGCTCCGACGAATCATGCGCTCCCTCTCATTTCTTGTGGCCACGCGTCGCGTCGTAACGCGCCTCGATGCGATCCCAGATCTGGGCCTCCAGCGACACGCCGTCGAAGCGGTTGATCTGCTGCAGGCCGGTCGGCGAGGTGACGTTGATCTCGGTGAGATAATCTCCGATCACGTCGATGCCGACGAAAATCATGCCGAGCCGCGCCAGCTCCGGCCCGATGGTGTCGCAGATCTCGCGGTCGCGCTTGGTGAGCTCTGCCTTCACCGCCTGGCCGCCGACATGCATATTGGAGCGCGCCTCGCCTTGGGCCGGCACGCGGTTGATGACGCCGACCGCCTTGCCGTCGATCAGGATGATGCGCTTGTCGCCCTGGCGCACCTCAGGGAGGTAGCGCTGGGCGATCAGCGGCTCGCGGCTCCGCTGCGAGAACATCTCGAGCAGCGAGGCGAAGTTCTCGTCGTCGGGCCGCACGCGGAACACGCCGGCGCCGCCGTTGCCGTACAGCGGCTTCAGGATGATGTCCTTGTGCTCGGCGCGAAACTCGCGCAGCGCGCGGACGTCGGCGGTGATCAGGGTGGGCGGCATGACGTTGTCGAAATGCGTGACGAACAGCTTCTCCGGCGCGTTGCGCACCGCCGCCGGATCGTTCACCACCAGCGTCTTGGGATGGATGTGCTCCAGGACATGCGTCGTGGTGATGTACGACATGTCGAACGGCGGATCCTGGCGCAGCAGCACGACGTCGAGCGTCGAAAGGTCGATCGTCTCCGCTGCGCCCAGCGTGAAGTGATTGCCCTTCTCGCGCCGGAGCTTCATCGGCTGGGCACGCGCCATTGCCCTGCGGTCGCGGAAGATCAACTCGGGCGGCGTGTAGTGCCAGACCTCGTAGCCGCGCCGCTCGGCCTCCAGCCCCAGCACGAAGGTCGAATCGCCGTCGATATCGATGGTCGACACATGGTCCATCTGGATCGCGACTTTGAGCTTCATTGGGGTCCTTCGGTGCGCGGGTATCGGGCTGTCAGTTAAGCCCGCGGCGCAGTTCCTGCAACAGGGCAGAGGCCTGCTGGCGCAGGGAAGGATCGCCCTGGCCCGCCTCGACGCCGAGGAAGCGCTCGAAGGCGGCGATGGCGGCGCGGCGCTTGTCGAGCCGGGCGTTGACCTGACCCGCCTCGAACAGCAGCTCGGGCCGGTCGGGCGCGATCGCCAGCATGCGGTCGAGCGAGCGTGCCGCGCCCGTCCAATCCTCGAGCTTGGCGAGCCGCAGGCGGACGTTGTTCTCCAGCCGCAGCAGCACGTCGCGGTCGGACACGGCGTCGAAATGGCCGGGCCGCAGCTCGGCGTCGGCGCCCAGCACTTGGCGGACCAGCTCGCGCAGCTCAGCAGCCTCGCGCACTTGCCCGTCGTGGAAAGGGTCGACCACGTGACGGGCGCTGTCGATGGCGACCCGGATCAGGAAATGGCCGGGGAAGGCCAGGCCCTCGGCGGCCCAGCCCTGGGCGCGCGCGACATGGAGATAGAGGATCGACAGCGCCACCGGCAGGCCCTTGCGCCGCTCGATGACGCGCGCGAGGTCGGCGTTCTGCAGATCGTCGTAGGTCTCGCTGTCGCCGCGGTAGGCGTAGGCGCGGGCAATCACGTCGGCCAGCCGCTCGGGCGAAGCCCCACGGCGGCGTACCAGGTCGGCGAGATCGCCCGCCATGCTCGCCACATGCTGGCGCAGCGGCACGAGGTCGATCGCCTCGCCACGCCGCAGGACGCTCATCGTCAGCGCCGCTTCGAGCAGGTCGACGCGTCGGCCGTCGCCTGCGCAAAGCTCGCCGAGATGCCGCAGTTCGTCAGAGGACACGTTTCACTCCGGCGGTCGCCACACATCCGGCAGATGGCGCGGCCAGAGGCCGACGACCAGGATCGCATCGAAGCGCACCGAGTGCGCGGCGTAGCGCGGATGGTGGGCGAGGAACAGGCTTGCCGCGCGCGCCACCCGGCCGAATTGACGTGTATGGAGC
>Ga0137415_10005114_pt1 | contig 12976 bp, 9 predicted proteins | sample CZODoug3_1_1_16f_FD_183082 | JGI IMG/M metagenome (GOLD analysis project Ga0137415, IMG submission 183082) | Vadose zone soil fungal communities from Angelo Coast Range Reserve, California, USA - CZODoug3_1_1_16fungal (Hybrid Assembly) | ecosystem: Environmental > Terrestrial > Soil > Vadose... | reverse complement strand
ATCTCCCAGGTGAAGCCACGGCCTGCACCGTCGTCTGGTTGCACTGCGTGGCGAAGGAGCGGGCGCTCTTCGAGCAGGCCGTGCGGGACCCGCTGACCGGCGCGTACAACCGCCGATACTTCGACGACGCGCTCGCGCGCCACGTGGCCAGCAGCAGAGCCGGCCGGCAGCTCGCTTGCGCCTATTGCGATCTCGACTACTTCAAGAGCATCAACGACCAGTGGGGACACGCGGCCGGCGATGCGGCGATCGTGGCGTTTGCCCGGACGGTGACCGGCCAGCTTCGTGCCGTCGATGTGTTCGCACGTCTTGGCGGCGACGAGTTCGCCATTCTGTTCGTGAATTGCGATCTCGACGTAGCAGAGGCGGCGCTCACGCGTATCCGTACAACCCTGCAGACGGAGGGTTGGTCGTTTGAGGGTCAGACCCGTCCTCTCAGCTTTTCTTCAGGGCTGGCCGTTTGTCGTCCAGGCGATGACGTCGAGCATCTGCTGCAGCGAACCGACAAGGCGGTCTATGCAGCCAAGGCGGCCGGAAAAGGGAGGACCGCGACCGAGTCATGAAGACTTGGCTGCTATTGGTGGTCGGCGTTCTCGGCGTTCGAACCGACGCCGTCGCTCAGGTTCAAGAACCGGACGTCTTGTACCTGACCGGCGAGTCTGACTCCGGCGCATCGGTGTCGGGTGGAGGAGGCGAGGCCGCGTGGCTGCACGCGGTGTCGTTGCAATCGGGCGTCATCTTCGGAGGGGCCTCAATGGCACTGGCCGACGTCCGGTGGACCTATGGCACGGTCGGGGCGTTCACACGCCGCCGCACTGGCATCTATTCAGGTCGTCTGAGTCTTGGTTCGGGACAGCACTCACCGGGCAGGTTTGCCTATGTCCGCTCCGTCGGAACCTTCACCATACCGATTGGCCGCAGCGTTTATGTGGAGGCCGAAGGGCAGTATGCGCGAGCCCTCAGCGCAGCGACGAGAGTGTTCACCTTCGGGGCGTCGTACTCCGGCATCCAGAGAACGAGCCTTCGGTTCGCGTATCACACCGCGTTGTCCGGCCTCGTCCATGCGGAGTACATCTCAGGCCGTGGAGACCTCAGCGTCGGACGGTTCACGATGCTCGGCGGCATCACCGCGACTGCGAGGGCGACGGCTCCAGTCGATCTTCGCGCCCTCGACCTGATGACCCACGCCATGCCCGAGTATTTTGTCGGTTCTTCCGTTGGCGTGCGCCGCTCGCGCGTGATGTGCAGCGCTCAAGTCCTGCCGCAGCCATCGGGCCATGCCCTTCGCGTGACCATGACCGTCAAACTGCCGCTGGGATCGTCGCAGACACCCAGCCCCGAGGTCGTCAAATGAGTACACATGAACGTCGTGACGTCCGGCCCAAGGCGCGGCCGGTTGACAGCGTCGGCGGCTCGCGACGCTCTCGTCGTGACGACTTGCCGGTCAGAGCCGGGCGCTGGTCGACGGAGGTCGTCCAGGGACGGGAGCAGGCCCGCGAAGAGGAGCGCCGGCGGCTCGCCAGGGAGCTGCACGACGAACTGGGGCATGCGCTGTTCGGGTTGAAGATGAATGTCGTGTGGCTTCACCAGCATGTCACGGCTGTCGCGGATCCGGATCTCACGGAGGTTCGGGAGAAGTTGCCGGCCATGCTGGACCTCGTCGACCGGTCGATCCGCATGGTGAACGGGATTGTGACCGGCCTGCGGCCGCCCGCGCTCGACCAGCTGGGACTCATCGCGGCGCTGGAGTGGCAGACCGAGTCGTTCGCCCGGCAGTCGGGTCTGCGCTGTCAGTTCACAGGGACGGCCGACGTCGAGAGCCTGGACATGGGACGGGCCACCGGTGTGTTCCGCATGTTTCAAGAGATGCTGACGAATGTCCAGCGCCACGCGCACGCCAATCGCGTCGACGTCCGGGTCCGACGCGTTGCCGATCGACTGGTCCTCTGCGTCAGGGACAACGGCGGCGGTGTCGATCCGAAGAAAGCGCCGGCGCCAAGGTCGTTCGGGCTCCTCGGGATGCGCGAGCGGGCGCTCCTCCTGGGCGGCTCCTTGAACATCGAGACCGGTCCCCGGCGCGGCACGACGGTGACGGTCAGGATTCCGCTCGCTAATCGGCGAGCGACCGCTCGCGGCTCCGCCGCAGGGACGCGATCATGATCCGTCTGCTCGTAATCGACGATCACAGCGTCGTGCGGCAGGGCGTTCGCCAGATACTCGCCGGCACGCCAGACATTGTCGTCGGCGCCGACGCAACGAACGCGGCGGACGGACTCGCCCAGGCGCGTGCGGACCGCTGGGACGCGATTCTGCTGGACCTCAACCTGCCGGACGGCGACGGGCTGGACGTGCTGAAGCAGCTGCGTAAGGAGCAGGCACAGGTGCCGATTCTCGTCTTGAGCATGCACTCCGAGGATCAATTCTCGTTGAGGGCGATTCGAGCCGGCGCATCCGGCTATGTCACGAAGAACGGCGCGGCGGACGAGCTCGTCACGGCGATCCGCACCATCGTCGACGGCCGACACTATCTCAGCCCGTGGCTCGCCGAGCGCCTGGCTCGGGAAGCGACAGGGGACGCATCGAAGGCGCCGCATGAACAGCTCTCGGATCGCGAGTATCAGGTGATGATGCAGATCGCGGCGGGCAAGACGACCAAGGCAATCGGCTTCGAAATGAACATCAGCCCCAAGACCGTCGGCACGTATCGAACGCGCCTCGCCAAGAAGATGAACCTGTCGACCGACGCGGAGCTGACCGCCTACGTGTTTCGTAATCACCTGCTCGAATAAGCACACATTTTCAATTCCCGCCGGCCAGCGGCGCTGCGCTTGTACGTTCCCGCCGTACAGCGGTCGTCGCCGCGGACGCACGTCCAGCCGGCCCGCCTCCCGACCTCAGAATCAGCATCAAACCGGCGTGCACCTCTGGAAGCGCACCGCTACGATCGCTTCAACACTTTTTCAATTGCGATTCGAAGGAGGCGTATGAACGCAGGACGTATCGAACAGTCGGATTCGTCGGCCATCACTCTCTGGAGCATCACGCGAAACGGCCACGAGGCGCGCTGCCTCGTCGAGCGCGGAACGCTCCTGTGCGTCCTCGATGGCGAGATCTCGTCGTCGCACCGCTTCAGCGGGACGGACGAGTTGATCGCGTTGACATCCGACTGGCGGTTGGCCCTCGAGGTTCAAGGCATGGGAGACAGGTAGCCATGACTCCAATGGAAATACTGGACGCCGCGATCCACTACGACGCGGCCACGCGCGAGCACCTTCACCGGGTCCGAGAATACGCCGTCACCCTCGCTCACGCGCTGGGGGTGAGAGACGCCGCGACGATTGAGGCGATCGATGAAGCGGCGCTGCTTCACGACATCGGAAAGGTCGCCATCCCCGACCACATTCTCAACAAGCCGGGTCGGCTGACCGAGGCAGAGTTCGACGAGATGAAGCGACACGTCGACCTTGGCGCCGACATGCTATCGCAATTCTCACTGGATGCCTCTGTGGTGCCCATCGTGAGGTCCCACCACGAAAACTGGGACGGCACCGGCTACCTGCGCGGACTCGGTGGGACTGCAATTCCACTCGGCGCCCGGATCCTCTCGGTGGTCGACTGTTTTGACGCGTTGACCTCCGACCGTCCGTACCGATTGCGGATGCCCGTTGGCAAGGCGCTGCACATCGTGCGAGACCGCAGGGGGACCATGTACGACCCGATGGTTGTTGATGCGTTCGTGCGCATCTGTCACAGGGAGAGTTAGCGATGGAGGTCGAGGTGACCGCGGGGGCGATATCGGCGTCGCAGGGGCCACTCGTCGAGTTCGGGGCATTCGCGGCCGCTGAGCGCGACCTTGGTAAGGTGTTCAACCAGGCCGTGCGGGTGGTGGCGGCAGGCCTGGGCGTCGGGTGCTGTCACATTTATCGGCGGCCGTCTGATCATCGGCCGCTGGAGTTGGTCGCCGGCGTCGGTGAAGAGGAAGACGGGGCACGACGGTCAATCGAGCTCGTTGCCCTGCAAGCGGCCGAGGGGCGCGGACCGGCTCTGGGCGACCGGGGGAGCGAGGGTGCCGTTGCGGCCGGCGGGATCTCCGTCGTTATCGACGGCGAGACGGCGCCATTCGGCGTCATCGCGGTCTTCAGCGGCGATTCCAGAGTGTTTACCTCGGCGGATGTCGAGTTCATGCAATTTGTCGCGGGCATCGTGAGCGGCGTCCTCCGCCGGGCGCACGATGTGCGCGATCGCGCCCGCTTCGAAACCGTGAGTGCATCGATGGATGACGCCATCGTCGAAATCACAAAGGATGGCCGGATCTTCGATTGGAATGCTTCGGCCGAAGCCTTGTTCGGGTACTCGAGAGCCGACGCGGTCGGGAAGTCGGTGACGATGCTGTTTCCGGAGAACGTGACGTCGGCCGCCGTCACGTTGCTCGATCTGGTGTGCGGAAGCACGACCATCGGCCCCCTGGAACTGTTTTTGCGGCGAAGAGACGGCACACAGATCGACGCAATGGTGCGTCTGGCTCCCATCGTGCTGCCGGACGGACGTATCGTTGCCGCATCCATGATCGCCCGCGACATGCGGGAGAAGCGGCGAGCCGACCGCGCCCTTCAGATGCACGCGGACATCCTGGCGCACATGCCCACCGCGGTCATGGTGTGGCGACTGGATGATCTCGACGTTCCGTTGTCGCTGCGGCTGGTTATGGTGAATCGCCCGGCCCACCGGGTGGCTGGTGGTTCGCTTGACGGGCGAATTGGCGCTCGATTCGCCGATGTACCGCTCGAGGTCAGCGGCATCAATCCCGAGGCGATTGCGCGCGTCGCGCGTCGCGCCGAACCGCAGAATTTCGGCGAATGCTCGATGCGCCCTGCCGGAGGTGTCCAGCGTTCGTATCAGGTGCAGGCGTTTCCCTTACCCGATCAGTGCGTCGGTGTGGTGTTTCATGACATGACCGAACAACGGGAGCTCGCCGATCAGCTCCAGCACGCGCAACGGATGGAAGTGATCGGTCGCCTATCTGCCGGCATTGCGCACGACTTCAACAACCTGCTGACCATCATCGCCGGATACACCGAGTTGCTTCAGCATCAGGTCGCCGACAGCCCATCGGCCCTCAACGATCTCGTCGAAATCGACAAGGCGTCGCGATCGGCACAACAGCTGACGCGGCAGCTGCTCGCCTTGGGTCGTCGCCAGGTGCTGCGACCGACCGCCTTCGACATGCTGGCGTTCATTCGTGACGCCCGCGGCATGTTGACCCGGGTGCTCGGGGAAGACATGCGCCTCATTGTGGTTGGCGAAGGGCCGGTCATCGTCACCGCGGATGTCGGCCAATTTGAGCAGGTGGTACTCAATCTCGCCATCAACGCCCGCGATGCGATGCCGGCAGGCGGCCGATTGTCCTTTGAATCGAGCGTCGTGCACGTCCCGGCTCTTGTGCCGGACTCCCATCGTGACGCCGATCCCTACACCGGCGTACCACCCGGAACTTACGGGGTTCTCACGATCTGCGATAACGGTCTCGGCATGGACAAGGCCACGCTGGCGCGCGTGTTCGAGCCGTTTTTCACTACCAAGGCCGCCGGCAAGGGGACAGGGCTCGGGCTTTCGACCGTCTATGGCATCGTCAAACAGAGCGGTGGTCACATCACAGTGAAGAGCGAGCCCGGCGAGGGCACCACGTTCAGAATCTACTGGCCGACCGGCGATCAGCCGATCGATGAGGCCTCCGCGCCGAAGCAGGTGACCGTCGAGCCTCCAACGGCGTCGCGCACCGTGCTGCTCGTGGACGATGACGGCGCGCTGCGGTTACTCCTGCGAAAGGTTCTGGCTCGCGCAGGATATACGGTGCTGGAGGCTTCCGATCCCGAGCAGGCACTGCAGCTCGCGGGTCGCTTCATCGGCACCATCGACCTGCTGCTCACTGATATCGTGATGCCGTATCAAAACGGGGCGGAATTGGCCGCTCGGCTGATGATCAGGTTTCCAGGTCTCCGGGTGCTCTACATGTCCGGCTATCCGCGTGAGTCGATGGTCGGCTTCCGCAAGCTGCCGAGGGATGCGTCATTCATCCAGAAACCACTCTCGCTTGAACACCTGCGTCGCGCCATTCAACAAGTGCTCCAGTCCAATGACAGGGACACTGAGCGCGGCTCGCCCGAGAGGGTCATGTGACCCGGCGGATACCCAAATCAGCTTGCACAATGGAGAACCCTATGAAACTTCACATCGCCCTCGCGCGCGCGCCCCCCGCTCCCAGGTGGTCGCTCGACCAACCACTGGTTGCACTCGTGTTCAGTGGAACCGTGGTGGAGATCAACGGATCACAGCGGGGGCGTTGACTGGTCAGCACACGGGAAGACAGCGCGTCAATGATGCGGCGGCAGACTCGGCGTTGGGCGCGGAGAACATCGTCGAGTGGGCGCCGGCGGTCTCGATAATGGATAGAGCGCGAGCGTGTTTGCGCCAGATCGCCTGGAGAGACGGGAGGCCGGGTTCGCGCCCCACCGGAGTGAACAGCGTCAGTTCCCCTGGATAAAACCCGGGCCGATACCGCGCCGATGCTATCAGCGCGCTAGCCGTCACCTTGAGAACACTGGCGGGCGCGGGGTGTCCTCGCAGTCTTTCGCAGACACGGCTGCCCATTTTCCAGACCGCCGCCGGCCAGGTATGGATGGGAGCGGCGCTCACGCCGGCGGCGAACTGAACCATTCGCCGGCGGACAATGGAGAGCCAGGCACGTAACGGCCATCTTAGCGGGCTCATCCTCGTATCGAAAAGGCCGACCAGGCCGACTTCGTCTCCCGACTCCCAAAGCCGCCGCGCCATTTCGAAGGCAACGAGCCCTCCGAAGGAATAGCCGCACAGGTAGTAAGGACCGTCCGGTTGCCGCGCCTTTACTTCTCTCAAATATTCAGCTGCCATCGCCTCCACGGTCGCGTGCGGCGGCTCCTGGCCGGCCAGACCACGCGCCTGGATACCGATAACCGCCCCAGGGTAGGTCATTCGTCGGGCCATCGGGAACAGTCCCGCGACATTCCCGCCGACGCCATGGATGAAGAAGACCGGCGGTAAGCCCTCGCCTGCCTTCAGGGGAACGAGCGGGACGTAACGGGTGGTGCGATGTTCTCTCAGGGCCTCGCAAAATCGGGCGAACTTCGGCGCCTCAATGATCAGAGTCAATGAAAGCTCCAGGCCCAGGGCCCGTTCGAGGTCGAGCATAAACGTGATCGCCTTTAGCGAATCGCCGCCGACTTCGAAGAAGTCGTCCTCCGGGCCGCCGACGGGCGTGTGCAATACTTTTTGCCAGACTTGCGCCACCGTCCGCGCGATGCAATCGCCGTCCGCCGGACCGGCTTCGGCTGCAGCGACGACATTGGCGCATTCGTTTTGGACGTTGACCTCATCCAGGGCTATGAGCGCGCGCAGGTCCAGCTTGGAACTGGGCAGCCGAGGAATCTTGTCCGCGAGATAGAGGCGTGCTGGCCGCATGGGCGGCGGTGCCGAGCGCATCAGCTCCCTGAGCTCGTCGAGCAGGGCGTCGAGTAGGCTGGGGGGCGCCCCACCGCGAGCGCTCACATAGGCCACCAGGGTCACCTCGCCATTATTGAGGCTGCGCGCTATCGCGCTTGCGCTTCGCGCGGCGCTGTTCGTTTTGATCGCAGGCCTCGCCAGGACGCCGACGTCGCGCACCAGGGGGTGCTGGCGAAGGGCGGCTTCCACCCCTTCGAGATCGACGCGGGCGCCCCGAATCTTGACCTGCCTGTCCTTGCGGCCGATCCGCTCCAGCAGCCCGTCGGGCCTTTGGCGCACCAGATCTCCCGTCCGGAAAAGTCGGCAAGAGGGCGCGCCATTGCTTTCAATGCTGTCGGCGGCGCAACGTCCATCGACCCAAAGTCCCAACGTCACGTAGGGGCTTCCGACGATCAGTTCTCCGACCTCGCCCGGCGGGGTGTTGCGTCCATACTCGTCGATCAACGCCAGGCGGTTGCCTGGGAGCGGATAGCCGATGGGAATTCGCGCGTCGTCAGTCCGGCAGGAAACATCGACGAACCACTGCATCATCGGCGCTTCAGTGGCGGCATAAATCAATTGGATTGCCGATTCCGGTGCGAGCCAACCCCGCAGCAGATCTATGTCGCTCCACAGTGTGGTGTCTCCACCGACCCGAACCAGTCGAAGGGCATCGCCCGCGCGCTCCCCACCGTACGCGATCACCGACCTCAACAGAGCCGGAAACGCGAACAAGATTGTGATGGCTTCTGTGCGGATGACATTCAAAATCTCGCGCGCGCCGACGCGTTGCGCATCGAGGAGGTGAACGCTGGCGCCCGCGAGCAGCGCGGTTATGGCGTCTCGCACGCCGACTATGGTGCAAAGTGAGGCCAGGGTCAGAAACCTGTCCTCGGTGTTGATATGCGCGGCGTTTATGGACTGGGCGACGCGCTGCAGAAGGTTCCGCTGACTGTTGACGATGCCCTTCGGCCGGCCGGTGCTCCCGGAGGTAAACACCACGCATGCGGGTTGGTCCAAGCCTGGTTCGGCGGGTCGCCAGCCCTTCCGCGCGGATTGAGGCAAACGGGTCAGATGGATGACCCGCGCCGTTGGCGCGCCGGTCTCGACGCCTCTAAGAACGTCCTCTCGTCCGATGATCAAGGCTGGCCGCGCGTCCTCCAACACCTGGCTCAACCAGGTGCCTGGATAGTGAGGATCCAGGGCGACAAAGGGGCGTCCCGCCGCCAGGCAAGCCAGGATGGCGAGGGGAAACATCGAACATGTCGGCAGTACTATGCCGATCAGGTCTCCAGGTTTGGTTTCGGCCGCGATGGTTTCGGCCAGTCCGGAAAGGCCATCCCACAATTCCGCAAAAGAGAGAGATGTGTCTGAATCCGTGACCGCGATACGGTTTCGATGTCGGCGCGCCACGCGCTCAAAGAGATCGATGATCGGCCGATCCAAATCTTCGTCCCGAAACTTGCTGAAAATCCGACTGGTTGGGCCGTTCCAGTCCAACGGGTGCTGACCGTCCTCAAGCCACTCCAGGCTCTCGAATTCAGCTCTCGCTGCGTGAGCACGCCCCGCTCCGCTTCGCCCCGTACCTTGCACGGAACTGCCACGAGCGTGGGTCTTAACTGCAACGGAATCCAACTTTCCATCCTCCCGCGGCTGGGTGTTCGAACTGCTGCCGGTCTCGTGGAAGCCTTCCTGGTGAATCGGTTTTTCAGCACGGCCCGTCTGACCAGTCGCTTGAACCTCCTACGTTCCCGACCCTTCAATTGTTCCCGATAATCATCCTTGCATCCGCCCCATGTTGGTTCCGCTAAGTAGAGGCCGCCAATCGGCGCATTCCGATCCGGATTATCCGGTGAAGTTGCGTCTTTCTGAGATCAAACATACGGGCCGCTCAAGCCTGTCGGTTCAAATGCTATGATCTAACTCGTTCGATTCGGTAAGATCTATAGATAGAGCACGGTGTTCATCTCATCCACCTTCCACGATTTGGGCTGATCATCGCCAAGAGTTTGGCAGGAACTGAACGAATTTAAGGTCTCCATCCCATCAGATCGAAGAAATGTCTGCGAGTAAGAACATGCGATTGTCGCTGACCCGTTCCTGTCTTTGTTGGCTCCTATGCAGCGCGCTGGTGGCAGGGGTCCTTGATGTTCGAGCGGCGCTGGCGGCCTCCGGGCAGAATCTGCTTGAGGCCTTGCACTTGCCGGAACTCGAGGCCGGCTTTCGCCTTCTCTACGAACTGAAGCCGGGGGAAGCTCACAAGCAGTTTGAGGCCTGGCAGAAGTCCCACCCGCAAGACCCTCTCGGGAGCGCCTCGGAAGCGGCAGCTTATCTGTTTGAGGAGTGCTATCGGCAGGGCGTCTTGACCTCCGAGTTTTTCCTGGACGACAAGCGTTTTCTGGACCAGATCGCTCTCAAACCGGATCCGGAACTGCGCGGGCCCTTCTTCGCCGCGGTCAAGCAGGCGCAGGACCTGGCGCAGCTGCGATTGAAGGCGAAGCCGGACGATACGAACGCTCTGTTCGCCATGGCCCTAAGCGTGGGTATACAGGCCGACTATGCCAGCCTGATCGACAAGCATCAGCTCGACAGCCTAAAAATGATCCGCTTAGCCGATACGTACTCCAAAAAACTGTTGGTGGTCGCGCCGGACGCCGCGGACGCCTATCTTGGCCTGGGCACTGCGAATTACTTCATCGGAAGTCTGCCGGGAATCAAGAAGTTCTTCCTCGGCTTCGCTGGAATCCACGGCGACAAGGAAGCAGGGATCCAGCAGATCGAGATCGCCGCCGCTCATGGCCACTACCTGCGGCCGTTCGCGAAGATCTTACTGGCACTGGCAGCCCTGCGCGAAAAGAAGCCAGAAGTAGCACGCATTCAGCTTAACGAACTCGTCGCAGAGTTTCCGGTGAACCCGCTCTTTGTTCGTGAGCTGGCCAAGCTCAAGGTTCCTCTCGAGAGCCGCAGGAAGTGATTAGCTTAACGCCCAGAATTATGGTTGCCCTTCGCAGGCGGAATCAGCCATAGTCCAGTCAATTGTCCATTCAAAAAGTTTATCGAAGGGGGCGCAAATGCGTTTGAAGGCCGCGTTGTCTGCCATGGTTCTCTCGATTGTTCTGATCGCAGCACTGGCAATTTCGTGTTTCGGACAGCGGACGATGGCGACTCTTGGAGGAGTCGTGGAGGACGAGACACACGCAGTATTACCCGGGGTTCAGGTGCGCCTCCTCAACGAAGGCACATCCGCAGTCCTCGAGCAACTCACCAGCGAGCGAGGGGAATTCTTATTCGATTTCGTGCCGGTCGGCACCTACACGCTGAAATTGGAAATGGCGGGATTCAAGAACCTCGAGAGCCGGAACATTTCGTTGGGCGCCGCGCAGACATTGCGGCGCACCTACACGCTGCAGATCGGCGGCCTCACCGACGAAGTCACAGTGACTGCGGAAGCGGCGCAGGTCAATACCGTGTCGCCCGAGCAGCGCCTGGCGCTGAACGCGCTGCAAGTCACATCCCTTCCGATGATCAATCGCAATGTGACGACGATCATCGCGGCTGCCGGGACCGGCTTGAGCCGGAACGATCTCACGTCCAACACCATGGGCGGCACGCGTTACAAGTTGAATGGACTCGGCGGCGGCTCGATGAGCGCCACTGTGGACGGAGGCAGCGCAAGCGGCGATGCGGGTTCGGAGATGCTCGGCATGTATGGCAACTTCGCCAAAATTGAGGTGATGAGCGCCGAAGCCATTGGTGAAGTACAGATCGTCAAGGGCGTCATCTCGGCGGAATATGGCGGGATGGGTGGCCATGTGAGCATGGTCACAAAGTCGGGAACGAACGATTGGCATGGCAGCTTAATGGAGCGCTATTCGGGATCGGCGCTGAATGCCCGGTCGCCAATTCTGAGCAGCAAACCGAATTCTGTCTCGAACCAATTCGGCGGCTCGATTTCAGGACCGATCAAACGCGATAAAGTCTTTTTCCTTTTCGCTTACGAAGGATACCGCGTCCGCGCAACGGTCCCGGTCAACGGCGCGTTTCCGACGCCGTACTTTCGTAACCTCCTGCTGCAGTACTTACCGTACCGCGAAACACAGATAAATCTGAATTACATGCCGATCCCGAATCAGCCGCACGGTGCGACGGATCTGTTAGGCCGGTGGATTGGTCCAGGACAGAGTAATTGGAATGACGACCATGTCGATGCAAGAGCGGATTACATGGTGGGCGGCGGCAACTTATCGGTTGCATTTGCCGGAGGCCATCCCAATCGGACCGAAGCGGCTGATGATCCGTTAGAACCCGTGGCCTTCACAAGCAAAGTCAGGCGCTTGAACGTGGGATATGTGATCGGCAAGGGCCGAATGAGTTCGTCAACGCGCATGGGATTGAATCACGTTCCACAAGTTAGGATCGAGAAGACCTGGTACGAGTACGACCCAGGCCACGAAAAATATGCCAAAGGCTTCGGCATCATTAACAAATTCGCGTACACGGGGATGACGACGACGCGCGGTGGACTGCGGAGAGTTAATAAGTGGCCTTCCTGGACGGCAGAGCAGCAGTTTTCATTGCTGACCGGCCCTCACGCTTTGAAGGTTGGCGGGACGCTCCGTCTTAAAATTGGAGGATTTGACAACCAGCAGGCCGGCAGTGTTTCGTTCAACACTTTGGCCGATGTTCAAACGAATACTCCGAACTCCGTAACGCTAGGCCGATCTGTGCCTAGCACCAGGTGGAGCCTGCCAGGCTATTCCTTCTATGTCCAGGACGACTGGCGCGTCAACCAGAAGCTTGTCCTGAACCTGGGGCTGCGCGAGGACAATTACTATGCTATCAAGGTGACCCCGGCAGCGGTGTATAGCGGCGCATCGACCTATGAAAAAAGCCGGGCATATGAGAACCAACCCGGCACCGCGGCCTGGAATCTGGATGGACTGCTCGACCCACAGAACTTCACCTGGGGCGGACTCCGCGATCGCAATAAACCCTACGAAAACGATAATTGGAATTTCGGGCCGCGGTTTGGCTTCGCCTACACTGCCGACAGCAAGGGTGACTTCGTCGTCAGAGGTGGATTCGGAGTGAACTTTGCAGGGTTCGACGCGGGACCTCAAGAAGAAGGCTCCGGACAGATCGCAAGACCCGACCTGCCCGCCACCAAAACCTGGAGCAGGCTGGAAGCTGCCGCTCTCGGCTTGAGATTTCCGACCTACAATGACGACCTGGCTTTGATCGCGCTATCCGAACATAAGTATGGCGTGACCCGCCGGATCAATCCAAGGTATCAGTCCCCATACGCGATGAATTACACCCTGGGGATTCAGCGGGCTTTGACTCCTTCACTCGTACTGGAGAGCGCATTCGTAGGGACACGCGGCGTCAAGTTCGTGATGATCAGAACGTTCAATGTCGTCGACCGCATCACGGGAATCCGTCCGAACCCGGGCGATGTTCA
>Ga0137415_10005113_pt1 | contig 12976 bp, 14 predicted proteins | sample CZODoug3_1_1_16f_FD_183082 | JGI IMG/M metagenome (GOLD analysis project Ga0137415, IMG submission 183082) | Vadose zone soil fungal communities from Angelo Coast Range Reserve, California, USA - CZODoug3_1_1_16fungal (Hybrid Assembly) | ecosystem: Environmental > Terrestrial > Soil > Vadose... | reverse complement strand
TCAAGATCGAACAGGTCAAAGACCTGTGCCGAGCGCGCAGCGACATAGACGCCATCGACGGAGACCACGGTCGAATCGCTGGCCCCGGGCCCATCCTCCTTGGTGCCGACGCCCCGGATCGCAATCTCAGGCTGTCCTTCGGCGAAAGCCGCGAACACCAGCCCTGGGGTCCGCTGCGAGACGCCGTCGAGCCCGGAAATATTGTCCTTGGTAAGCACCTCTCCCGACAGAGCAGTGATCGCCGCGGGAACATCCTGAAGATGCTCAGACCGCAAGTTGGCCGTAACAACCACCTCTGTCAGGGCGACCGTGTCGGGACTCTCCTGAGGTGTTTTGGGTACATCCTGCGCGCGCGCGAGATTCGCGAAAAAGCACACTGAAATCCAGACCCACGACGAGCGCCGGAGCAAAGAGTTCGTACCTCTCACGCAACACCCCCTTTTGTGTTCTATCGCGACGTCGGGGAGGCTACGGATTGTGTTGGTGGCAGCGCCATCCACATTCCTGTGGATGCGGGGGGGTGGGACAAGGCCCTACCCCAGGCAGGCGTGGGATCAGAATGAGGAGTAAATGAGGTATACGAGGGCCGCCCGAGTGCCGACACCGAGCTTCTCGTACACATGATTCACGTGCGTGCGGACGGTGGAAAACGCGACCCCGATGGTCTCGGCGATCTCCCGATCCGTTTTGCCGTATACGATCTCCAGAGCAATCTGGGCTTCACGACGGGTGAGACTGAAGACACGGCTGAGCCGCTCGATGCTGAGGACCTCAGACACCATCGCAGCTGAGCTGCTCGGCACGGTGTGGCCCGCCTCACGCGAGTTCCGTAGAGCGTTGCGCATCGAATTGCAGAAGTGCGGCTTGATGAGCTCGAGCACTTCCAGGTCCGCGCTGTCGAAGTTCTCGCGGCGGCAGTTTCGCCAGATGCGCATATCTGCGATGTTGAGGTCGCCATCGTAGACGTAGAGATTCAAGCCGTAATGGAGCCCATCGCGTGCGAGAAAGTCGTTGTAGAACTCGGTCCGCACCAATTCGTTCTGCGGCACGAGCTCGTTCACCCGCACGGCACGACGCAACCTGCGCGCCTTGTCCGTAATGGGGTTGTGGAATTGATAGTAGGCGTTATACCGCTCCAGATTTTTCGGATCCATATTGATGAAGACGTGACCCGTGAATCGCCGTTGATCCGGGTTCCAGATGAATGAGGCGAAGTGATCCGCGCGCAGCAGCTTCAGCAGCTCGACTCCAGCCTGCTCCCGGATCTTGCTGCTATCGAGGCCGCAGTGGAGGGACTCGATGACTTTTAGTATGCCCTTGTACTGACGCTCGGAAACGCTCATGGAGGGACCCTGCCTTCCTGTCAGGACGTACCATCATCGCCCGTATCGGACGAATTTCAAAATCGAGCGCGCGCGCCCATGATTATTGTCAACAGGGCGCCCCATCCGTGTGGCCATTTACGACGATCGGCTCGAGCAGAAGGCTCGGGCAGCTTTGTCGAGCCTGCGTACCGGCCGGCGCCCCCGGCGTGTTAGTTCAGAACGGCGATCCCTCGCCCCCGATCAGCTTTCGCAACATTTGGGTGCGCAAGCGGGACTAAGAGCAACACGCGCAGCCTTGCCCAGAAGATAGTTCCTCTCCGGCAAGCTCGCAGTGCCTTCAGCAGCGAGGCGGTAATTCTCGAGCGCGAGATCGCGCTTGCCGGCGCGCTCGTACAAGTGAGCTCGCACGGCGTGGACGCGATAGTGCCCCTTCAACCGCTCATCCTTGGCGATCTTGTCAACAACGCGCAGTCCTGCGTCGGCGCCCTCCACCATCGCCGTCGCGACGGCGTGGTTCAGCGAGACCATCGGATTGTCGCTCATGCGCTCGAGCAGTCCATAGAGCGCGTCGATTTGCGCCCAGTCGGTGCGCTCGGTAGAGGGAGCTTCGTCGTGAAGCGCGGCAATCGCCGCCTGCAGTTGATAGGGGCCGATGCGGCCCTTACCCATCGCGTTCGAGACTAGCGCAGTGCCTTCCACAATGAACGCTCTATCCCAAAGCGCCCGGTCTTGCTCATCGAGCGGAATCAGCTCTCCCGCCGGGGCCGTGCGGGCGGCCCGCCGTGCATCGGTGAGCAGCATCAATGCAAGCAAACCGCCAGCCTCCGGCGAATCGGAAGCCAGCACATGGAGTGCGCGCGTGAGACGAATCGCTTCGTGCGACAAATCGACCCGTTGCAGCTTTTCGCCCGAGGAGCACGCGTACCCTTCGTTGAAGATCAGATAGAGCACGTGCATGACGGCATCGAGCCGCTCGGCGCGCTCCTGCACCGAAGGCAGGCTGAAGGGAATGTTGGATTCTTTGATCGCTTGCTTCGCGCGGCTGATCCGCTGTGCCAGCGTCGCTTCTGAGACAAAGAGCGCGGCCCCGATTTCCCTCGTGGTCAACCCGCCGACGGCGCGCAACGTGAGCGCAATGGCAGAAGCGGATGTGAGCGAGGGATGAGAGCACATGAAGAGCAGCATGAGCGTGTCATCCTGCTCCGGCTCGAACTGCTCATCGGTGGACGACACCTGCATTTCCTCGTTTGCGAGCTCGTTCGCAATGAGCTCTTCGCGGCGGCGGCGCGCGGCAGTGCTCCGCACCTGATCAGTGAGGCGACGGCGTGCAGTTTTATAGAGCCAGCCCCCGGGATTCTCCGGAACGCCCTCGAGCGGCCACTGCATCGACGCATCGATCAGGGCCTCTTGAACGGCGTCTTCGGCGGATGCGAAATCCCGGTGACGCCTGGCGAGTGCACCGAGCACCTGTGGCGTGATCTCACGCAACAGGTGCTCGACGCTTCGAAGGGATGACGCCCCTGCGACGGGCTCGGTCATCCTTCAGAGGGCAGCGGCGCGCCCATCACTTCGCGCAGCTCGATGGGAATGACCAATGGCTTGCCGTCCGGGCCGGGCGCACCCGAGGCACGCGCTGCGATCTCGTATGCGCGCTGGGGCTTGTCGACATCGATGATCCAGTAGCCTGCGAGAAATTCCTTCGTCTCCGCGAAGGGGCCGTCGGAAACGACCGGTGCGCCACCCTTCCCGAACCGAACGATCTTGGCCTGCCCCGGCGGCGTGAGCCCCTGCGCGTCGACCAACTCGCCCGATTGGGTGAGATCGCGATTCAGGTCTTTCATGAACTGGATATGCGCTTGAAACGCCTCCGGGGTCCACTGATTGATCTGATAGTCGCCCGTACCGGCCGGCATATTCATCATCAACATGAATTTCATTGCATTGTCCTCGAATTGTGACGACCCACGATCACGAAAGAGCCGGGCTTTGGCGAAGCTGCAGGATGCGGGCACCCAGCCAGGCGCTCGGCAGCGTCACCGCAATGATCGCCAGCGAGTACCACGATGTCCACGTGCCCCACGTCGCGACCGCACCGACAATGCCGATCACGGAGCCGATGCCTCCCAGAGCCAGCGAGTGAGCCATCGGCCGCCCTGCCGCCAGCCGCGCCGTGAGATAGCAGCCCAGTACGCCGTAGAAAGTCCGATACAGCAGAGCCAGCAGCAACAGGGAATCGCTGAACGATTCAGGATGCCCGAATTGGGCCAACGGCGGGAACACGCCCACCGCGACCAGAAGCAAGTCAGTTGCCGTAGACAGCACGGCATTCGCGATCAAACCGGCAAACACAGCGCCGACGCTGCGGTACCAGGTGGAGCGGGTTGAGAGTGCGGCGGGGGCCAGGGCGACAGTGGTCATCGAGCTTCTCCTCAGGTTGCCTATCGGTCCCGATCGGGACGTTCTCGAGGGGAAGTCGTTGCCGGTAGGCGGTTCTCTACATCGGCGACACAAAAATTAAAACCCGCCAAGACGCCTAATGTAATCAGTAACTTAACCATTCCCGCCGCTAGGAGTTCTCGCAGCTCGCGACTGGCTGTTATCGCGCCGCCGCCGGTAGATCTGTCGAGCGTGTTACCTGCTCCCAGCGGTCGACTTCATCGATGACGGCGTCGAGCTTCTCGCGCGCGCGTCGCAAAGCGTCCGAGCCGAGCAGGAGATGAAGCGGCGGGGAGTCAGAATCCGCCACGGCAAGGATGGCCCGAGCGCCGCTCGAGGGGTCGCCGATCTGTTTGCCATCCATCGTGCCCATGGCTTCGATGATCTTGCCTGCCGAACCCGCGTAGTCATCTGACCAGGCGTGGGTTTTGCGGATCGAACGGTCAGACAGAAAATCGGTGCGGAATGCGCCGGGGGCGACGGCAGTCACTTTGATGCCCAGAGAACCCACCTCCTGGGAAAGCACCGCCGACAAACTTTCCAGGGCGGCCTTGGTCGCGGCATACACACCGGAACCTGCAAGTGGAGCACGACCCGCAATTGACGTGATGTTGATGATGTGACCTGACCGCTGTGCACGCAGCCGAGGCAAGGCTGCCCGGATCACGCGCAGCGGTCCGAAGACGTTTACTTCGAATAGTTGAGACATCTCCGCATCGGTGGCGTCTTCAATCGGGCTCAGCAGTCCGTAGCCCGCGTTGTTGACGATGACATCGAGGTGGCCAGCGAGCTCGAACGCCTTCGACACCGTCGTTTCGATTGCAGTGGGATCCCGCATCTCGAGTGATAGGCAATGAAACACACCCTGCCCTTTGGAAATCTCTGGCTCTTTCTCGCGCACAGTACCGACCACGGTATCGCCCCGAGCCAGCGCAGCCTCCGCCAACGCCTTTCCGAGGCCCCGCGATACACCAGTGATAAACCAGTTCTTCATGAGTAGCTCCAACGCTCTGTCGAAGGACGCACTCTAGCGCCCGCAGCCCTGGCAATTAATGGTCCGGCGCTTACAGGCCTTGTAAGCTGGGCTCACCAATCGCCCGATGAGCACAATGGACTCCCTCCTCTCCACCACCGACTTCGGTCAGCTGCGGGCTTTCGTCGCGGTCGCGGAAACGCTCAACTTCACCCGTGCGGCTGAAAAGCTCGGTGTGTCGTCGTCGGCTTTGAGTCAGCTGGTGCGGTCCCTCGAAGAGCGCGTGGGAGTCCGATTGCTGCATAGGAACACGCGGAGTGTTTCGCTGACAGAGGCCGGTGATCGGCTGTTACAGCGGGTGAAGCCTGCTGTCGAAGAGTTGGGAGCTGCGATTGGACAAACCAGTCATTTACGCGAGCAGCCCGTCGGACGTGTGCGCGTTCACTGCTTCCGAAGCGCCGTGGAGCTATACGTGAGGCCCATCCTGCGACCTTTCGCTGAGATGTATCCGGATGTCGTTCTGGACATCATGTTGGATGACGAGGTCGTGGATGTTGTGGCGGGCCGTTACGACGCCGCCATCCGGATCGGCGAGGTGATCGAGAAGGACATGGTCGCGATTCGGCTCGGCCCGGACCTTCGTCAGATTGCCGTAGCCTCGCCTGACTACCTTGCCCGCCGGGGAGTGCCGCAACACCCCCGGGATCTGCTGTCACATCAATGTATTGGCTGGCGCTGGCCGGGACACGAGCGGCCCTACAAATGGGAGTTCCTGGAAAAGGGGCAATGGTTCGAGGTGGCTGTCGAGGGACCGATCATTGCCAACAGCAAGGAGTTATGCGTGCAGGCCGCCATCGACGGGGTCGGCATCGCATTCCCGACTGAACAACTGTGCGCTTCCCACATCGCAGCGGGTCGGCTGGTACCGTTGCTGGAAGCCTGGTCGGCACCGTTTCCGGGATTTCATCTGTGCTTTCCGGCTCAAAGACAGATGGCGCCGCCGTTGCGCGCGTTTATCGATGCGGTGCGTGCGAATGCGACTTCGCGCGACGCCACCGCCTAGTGTCGCGGAGAGGTTACCTCGCTGCGATGTTGGTTCAGTCCTCCGAAAGGAGGATCCCCATCCTCTTCTTTGTAGGATTATTCCCTCCCGATGAAGAGTCGCTATGGCGCTTGGGCGTCCATTGCGGCTTGCATTCAAAGTCCATGGCCGCACCTACCCTGGTGACATCCGGTGGGTATGCAACGGGCGACCGGTGTCAGGGAGTCAGGTCGTGCGAGCATCCAGGTATATCGAACTTTATTCTTCGGCAGTGCGTTTGGCCGCGTCTGCGTTTATTCAAGATCCCCTGACTGTCGATGTGGTCGTGAATGCGCCTGCGCTGACGCATCAAGGGATTGTGATTGCGCGGGATCGGTTGCGGAGCATCTCATTCAAGCGCGCACCACGCCCGCCGAAAACCCCAGCAGACGGCATCCGGCCAGGCTGAACCGCTGAGCACCCCCCATAGACGCGGGTCGCGCGTGCGATACTTTCGGCAACGCATTGCTTGCGGGGCTTCGAATGTCGCGCTGGTTTCAGATCTTTCGATATTGCCTGTCTGAAGGGGTGCCCAAACGCTCATTGGGCGTGGCATTGATTGTCGGCACGGTGCTCAATCTCATCAATCAGGGCGATGCGCTGCTCGGAAGTGTCCCGATTCACCTGCCGAAGCTCCTGCTGACGTTCGCCGTCCCCTATTTCGTCGCGACCTACGGCGCCGTGTCGTACAGGATCAGGAGTGAATGCGACCGTGGCCCAGGCTGATCAGCTGGTCACAGAGTCGCAGCTGACATGCCCCAAGTGTGGTCATCGGTCACGTGAGACCATGCCGACCGATGCGTGTATCTACTTCTATGATTGCCACGGATGCGGCACGCTACTGAAGCCGAAGCCGGGGGATTGCTGCGTGTTTTGCTCGTATGGATCCGTCCCCTGCCCGCCGATCCAAGCGAACTCATCATGCTGCACGAGGCAAGTTACGGAATGAGTCCGGCCACCCGACATTCCCGCTCAGACTGCCGCAAGCAAGGAACCGATTTGATGTCTGCACGAATTCGAACACTGCGTGGATTTATTCTTGCGATATTGATCGCCGGTTGGGCCGCAAACGTCAGTGGGGAGACTCCACCGGCACCGGAGTATCAGCGCGACATTCGGCCGCTGCTGGAACGTCGCTGTCTCGTATGCCATGGCTGCTATGACGCACCTTGCCAATTGAAGCTGGATTCGTATCAAGGCCTCGCGCGCGGCGGCACCAAAGAGCAGATCTACAGTACGGAAAGGCTTTCGCCGGCATCACCGTCGCGTCTGTTTGAAGATGCACAAACCACCGCGGGCTGGCGGGTACGTGGCTTCAGCCCGGTTCTGCCCGACCAACAGGACGCATCCGAGGGTGATAGACGGGCAGGCGTACTGGCGAGAATGCTGGACCTCAAGAAGCAGCATCCGCTTCCCACGGGGAAGGTGTTACCGGAGACCTTCGATTTTTCCTTGAACCGCGCCCAGCAATGCCCCCGAGTCGAGGAATTCAACTCCTTTGCCACCCGGTTTCCGCAATGGGGGATGCCTTTCGGACTGCCGCCGCTGAGCGATTCAGAAGATCGCACGTTCACAGCCTGGTTGGCCGCTGGCGCCCCAGCCAGCGAGCCCGCGCCCCTCAGCCCATCGCTTGCGAAGGAAGTGAAATACTGGGAACAGCTTTTCAACGGGAGCAGCCTCAAACATCAGCTCGCCGCGCGCTACCTGTACGAGCACCTGTTTCTCGCGCACCTCTATCTGGAGGACCAGGGCACCAACACAGTTTTCTTCAAAGTTGTTCGGTCACGCACACCACCCGGAACGGCCCTGAGCGTGATCGCCACCCGTCGACCCTATGACGACCCCGGCGTTCCGCGGGTCTACTACCGCCTGTGGCGCGATCCAGCGTCCATCGTGGCGAAAACTCACATGCCCTATCAGCTCACTGCGGCACGCCGCGACCGGTGGCGCAAGTGGTTCATCGATACCGAGTACACCGTGGACGAGCTGCCCGGGTACGAGGCGAGGACGGCGTCCAACCCTTTCTACACATTCCAACTCATTCCATATTCGTCGCGACACAGCTTCATGCTCGATGAGGCGCAGTTCACCATCATGAACTTCATCAAGGGTCCCGTCTGCCGCGGCAACGTGGCTCTGAGTGTCATCCAGGACCGGTTCTGGGTGTTCTTCACGACGCCTCAGTCAGCTGTCGGCAAGGAGTTCTCGCAGTTCCTGTCGCGCGAGGGTGAGCAACTGAAGCTCCCTGCGGGAGCTGAGAGCGGCATCTGGTCGGTGACGAAGTGGCACAGCTACGCACGGGCGCAAAGCAGATACCTGCAGGCCAAGGGTGATTTCATCCGCAGCAATGCAGCCGCCCTCGACAAGGCCGGACTGAACACGTTCTGGGATGGATATGGCACCAACGCCAATGCGGCTCTCACGGTCTTTCGACACAATGACAGCGCCACAGTCGTACAGGGTCTGGTCGGAACCCAACCGCAGACCGCCTGGTTGATCGACTACCCTATCCTCGAGCGCATTCACTACCTGCTGGTCGCCGGCTTCGACGTGTATGGCACGGCATCGCATCAGCTGATGACGCGCATGTACATGGATTTTCTGCGCATGGAGTCGGAAATGAACTTCCTCGGCTTCCTGCCGCAGCAGCAACGCATCGCGGAAGTCACTCAATGGTATCGCGGGGCCGACCGAAGCGTTCATGCCTACCTCGACGCCTACTACGAACACGGCGTACTGCTCCCGCCCTTCGATTTCAAGACCGATCAACCCAAGGCAGAGCTCCTCCGCGCGGTTCAGGCTCGGTTGGCGAAGGTACTCAATCATCGCTACGAGTTGCCGCAGTCGGGGTTGTCGGCCACTAGTGTTGCCGCGTTGGCCCGACTCGATCGGGTGCGGGGTGTGGCTGCCTCGATCATGCCCCAGGTGGTGATCATCAAGGTCAACGAGCATGGCCTGCTCTCACTGTTGAGTAACAGTGCGTATTCGAACCTGTCTTCGATACTCAACTCGGAAAGCAACCGACTGCCCGACGAAGACACTCTGACCATCGTCAACGGAGTCGTGGGCGCCTATCCCAACGTCTTTCTGCAGGTGGACGAATCCGGGATTCCAGAACTGGTTGCGAAGATCGAAGGACTGCGTACCGAGGCGGACTACTCGGCGCTGCTGGACCGCTTCGGCATACGCCGCACCGACGAACGTTTCTGGGCAGTGAGCGATCGAGTGTTAGCGGACTATCAGAACTCAGAGGTGATCAGTCACGGCGTTCTCGATTATAGCCGTTACGAGAACCGGTGACGCGTCGCGGCCACCGGTGGCGGCACTTGCATGCCACGGGCAATGCACCCCATCAGGCCCATTAACGTGCGGGGTCCTTCACGACGAGCGAATCGAGTGCGTCGATTTCCCGTTGCAGTCGCCTCGCGCTCCACTCTTCGAAAGCCACCGTGAGGGAAAGCCCCCCAACGATCAAAATGGCCTCAAAAGCGACGAGCGCCCAAGGTATTGGATTTAACTCCAGCACGAAGGAGGCTAACACCGTGATCAGCCCGGGAACCACGGGCAGCAGCCACCGCCGCCAATTGCCCCGCCGCGCATCGCGCTGCCGTTCCAGCTCACGCCGATAGAAGCTCAGGGAATCGAGCACTCCAGCGTCCTCCGGGACCTGCGCCGCGGACGCGAGACGATGCCAACGAAAGGCGACATATACGAGGGACAGCAAGGTGAGAGCGAGCCCCGCCACCATCACCGGGCGGTGCAGAAAGTACCTCCAGCAACACCACGCAATGTATAGAACACCTGGGACGCCGATGGCGTATTTCGAGCCTTTACGAATCTGCGCGCGGCGCGCGAGATCGCGCGCGCGATGTCGCATATAGGCCGCCGATACGCGCGGTGCCTCGAGAGCCTGGAGTTGCCATATCTCTTGCGTCGTCATGCGCGATCTCCTGCGTTGACCCGGGTGGCGAGCAGTTGCCGGATTCGGTGAATCTTGGTGTGGGTGTTGGTGGACGTAAGGCCTGCGATCTCCGCAATTTCATCGGCCGGCAGCCCCTCGAGGTGCAGGATGATGATTTCGCGATCGAGCGGCTCGAGGCGCTGGATGAGGGCGTACAGTCGTTGCAGGACCTGAGCGGCGTCGACCTCGGCTACGACGTCCGTGCTCGCGGGCGGGAACTCGGCATCGTCCAAAGTCGTGAATTGTCGCGCCCTGCGCCGCCGGCTGCGCAAGACATGCGTGGCCGCGACGTGGTGTGCCACGCGATAGACCCAGGTCCGCAGGCTACACCGTCGATCGAAGGTTCGCAGACTCCGCCACAGCGCGAGATGGACCTCCTGCAACAGGTCTTGCTGCAGTGCGGGATCGGCCTCGTGTGCGCGCACCAGTCGCGCAAGCGGTGCGGCGAAGTCGGATGCGACCCGCTCGAACAGCACGTCCGGAGTGCTCTCGAGATCGCAGTTCGGTGGCGCGAGCAAGTCCACCGCACAATCGGTTGAGGTCGGCATGTCCTAAGGTAGTCAATGGCGCGGCGGTTTTCTTACAGCCATACCGACGCCAAGCTGCGCCCGACGCCTCAAGGCGTCCGGAAGCTTAGCGCAGCCTGTGAATGACGCCTTACGCCTCAAATCCACACGTCATTTTGTGCGGTACGCTCGCCGCCTTCGTGGCCTGTGTTTAGAACACCCCGCGGCTCAATGAGCAGTAATCTGACTTCACTTTCGGCATACGGTTTATGTTCGACACATTTAGGGACAACAAACATCTCGCCGGCCGATACTCGAACAGCTCCGTCGCGAAAATCGATTCGCAGAACGCCATCCAGAACAACGCGAAAGCCGGGCCCATATTCCAGTGGCACCTTGCCACCCCACGTGCGTGCGATCACGGACTGACTTCCAGCGTTCCGCGGCCGACCATCGCTACATCCCCGCCCACATTGACGTTATCGATCTTGCGAGCCGTGCCGTCCGCTCGCACGCGCAGCGCGCTAGGCCGACCGGTGAACCGCCCTTGTTGGAGGATAAACATTTCTCCAGATTGGGCCAGGCCGTGCCGCAACCGATAGGCGCCGATCGTCCCGGCCGCACTGCCGGTGGCAATGTCCTCGACGACGCCATCGTTGTTCCAGTGCCTCACCTCGATTGCAGACTCATCCAGAAGCACAGCGAACTGCGCATTGACGGCCTTCAGCTGGGAGCCGATGTCCCGGGCGATGCGTGCACGTTCTAACGCACCAGGAATGACAGGCACGATCAGATAGCGCAGTCCAGTACTGATGACCTCGAGAGGCAGCTCCGAGTGAAGGTCGGTTTGTTCCAGGCCGAACGCCGGCGCCACCCACTCTTGATCGCGTGGTGAACCAATAATCTCCGGGGCGCCCTGGTCGAGCATCCCCAAGAACCCCTCTGATGTGCGCTCGGTCGTGATCGTTACGGTCTTCCCCGGCAGTTTGACGTTCCACGTGCACCGGTCGGCAAACCCCGTGCTCTCGTGCAGTACCGCCGCCGCGCCAATGACGGGGTGGCCGGCAAATGGCAATTCTTCGAAGAGGTCGAATACTCGAGCGCTGACCGTATCGGGCTCCGGCATCCGCTGCAGAAAGATCGCTTCGAAATGGCGCAACTCTCGCGTAATGCTCAACATTTGTTCCGCCGACAATCCGCAGGGATCGACGAATACCGGAAGGCTATTGCCACTGTAGGGGCGCGAAGTGAAAACGTCGACGTGTCGATATTCCAGATTCATTCGCAGATGTCCTATAGTTCGCCCCGCAGTTGCTGCGCAAATTGACGTATTGCCTGCTCGTCGCGTCGGTAAAAAGTCCACCCCTTCTTTCGAGTTGCGCTGAGCAACCCGGCCTCCGCGAGCAAGGTCAGGTGGCGGGATGCCGTTGCTGCGGCAATTCCCACGGCCTCTCGAATGAAGTCGGAGCAAACACCGTCCTTCAAAAGATCCCCATCTACCTGTGGTGGAAAGTTCTCGACCGGGTCTTTCAGCAGCCGCAACACCTCGAGACGAACGGGACTCGCCAGGGCCTTGATGGTCTTCAGAAACTGCAGATTCGGTTTCGTTGTTTGGCGATTTCGCATAATTACGAAATATACACCAGGCAAGGTTTGGATTCAAAATGCTTCCATTGGACAGGTTGGGGGCTGCCTCTTCTTCGTCTCGACTACGTTCTGGACGCACTAGCTCCATCTGCCTCGAGTGCGCCGACTATTTGCTCACACAGCGCGTGTGTCTGCAAAGCATCTTGCGCTTCTGCTGATCCGTTTTGTTCTCCTGTCACGCAGTCCAAAAATCGCCTGACAATCTGCGGAAACCCGCGACGATGGAGCACGCTGTCCCAATCGTCGAAACGCGTCACGCACTCGGTACCCCCATGCCAATGGGTTGTTTCGACAAGACCCCGCACGGTCCATTTGTTGTCCGGGCTCATGACCTCCAAGACCTCTTCGGCAGCACCACTGTCGCGATTCATCGATCCGATAAAGTGAAAGCCAGCGCCGCCGAGCTGCAATAGAACGTGATGGAGCTTGCCAGCGTCGACATAGCCGTCGACCTTCATGTCCCGGACCTGACCGGGAGAAAGAAACCGCAATGTATCCACCACATGCACGAAGTCATCGAAGATCACCCGCCGCGGGATATCGGCGCTGGCACGCCGATTCTTTTGAAGAAGAACGACTCGGCGCTCGGGTTGGTCGGCCAACGATCGGTACATTGGTGCGTAGCGCCGATTGAACCCGACCATCAGGAAGCGTCGTGTCGACTCGGAAAGGGTTACCAATCTACTCGCGGCGTCCAGTGTGTAAGCGAGCGGCTTATCGACATACACATGCATACCTCGCTGCAGCAGGAAGCTGACGATGTCCTCGTGCGCTTCGGTCGCGGCATGAACAAACGCAGCATCGATTCGCATCGAGCTCAAATCCGTGATGCTGGTGGTCGATTCGCGAACTCGATAGCGGGCTGCCAGTTGTGACAACTGCTCGCGATTGCGGCTGCACAGGACCAGCTCTACATCCTCGAGCGCAGCCAGAATCGGCAAATAAGCCCGCTGCGCAATGCTCCCAAGCCCGACTACTGCTATACGCATGCCCGCTTCCGCTCCTATGCACTGACGCTATCGGACGACCACCACACGGCCACCTTGC
>Ga0137415_10005110_pt1 | contig 12984 bp, 12 predicted proteins | sample CZODoug3_1_1_16f_FD_183082 | JGI IMG/M metagenome (GOLD analysis project Ga0137415, IMG submission 183082) | Vadose zone soil fungal communities from Angelo Coast Range Reserve, California, USA - CZODoug3_1_1_16fungal (Hybrid Assembly) | ecosystem: Environmental > Terrestrial > Soil > Vadose... | reverse complement strand
GGAGCGTTGCCGCTTTTTTGAGCCCTGGCCGGGCCCGGGATCGTTCAGGCCGGTCATTTTGCGTCGGAGAGTGAGATATGGACCGCAGATACGTATTGGCGGTGCTCGGTGCTGGCGCGCTCGCCGCCTCTTCCATGGCCGCGCGCGGGGAGGATCGCTCCCCGCGCCAGCTTGCCGAGGCCTTCGCGGCGACGCTGACGGCCCATGACATCGAGGCCTTTGCGGCCCTCCTCGCCGAGGACTATGTCAACCACCAGGCGAGCGCGGCCGCGCCCGCGCCGCCTGCCGGAACGTCCGCCAAGCAGGCCTCGGTCGGTTTTTTCGCCGCCAGGCTCAAGGGGCTGCCCGATCTGTCCGTTGCCGTCGAGGCGCTGGTGGTGGGCGAGGATCGCTGCGCCGCGAGCTTCGTCTACGCCGGCACGCATCAGGGGACCTATCTCGGCCTGCCGGCGACGGGAAAATCGCTGCGCTTCACTTCCTGCGACATTTTCAGGATCGCCAACGGCAAGATCGCCGAGCATTGGGGCATGGGCGATATTGCCGGCCAGCTCGCCCAGCTCAAGGCCTGACCGCCGGGTCGCGGCCCCCCGCCCGGTCCTGCGCAGCCGGTCCTGCGGCAACAATGGTTTGCGGGATCGGGCGTGCGGTGGCAGAAGGCGCCCTTCGCGCCCGCGCGACCCGTCAAAAGCCAACGATCCTGGACATGAAGATGCACCGATACCGCTCCCACACTTGCGGCGCGCTCCGCAAGGAGCACGCCGGCGAAACCGTCCGCCTCTCCGGCTGGTGCCATCGCATCCGCGACCATGGCGGGCTCCTGTTCATCGATCTGCGCGACCATTACGGCCTGACGCAGATCGTCGCCGACCCGGATTCGCCCGCCTTCAAGGTGGCCGAGACGCTTCGCTCCGAATGGGTGGTGCGCGTCGACGGCAAGGTGCGGGACCGGCCCGAGGGCACGCTGAACGCCGAGCTCCCGACCGGAGCCATCGAGGTGTTCGCGGCCGAGATCGAAGTGCTGGGCCCCGCAGCGGAGCTGCCCCTGCCGGTGTTCGGGGAGGCCGAATATCCGGAGGAGATCCGCCTCAAATACCGCTTCCTCGATCTGCGGCGCGAGAAGCTGCATCGCAACATCATGCGGCGCGGCGCCGTGGTCGATTCGATCCGGGGGCGCATGAAGGCTTCGGGCTTCTTCGAGTTCCAGACGCCGATCCTGACCGCTTCCTCGCCCGAGGGCGCGCGCGACTTCCTGGTGCCGTCGCGGCTCCATCCCGGCAAGTTCTACGCGCTGCCGCAGGCGCCCCAGCAGTTCAAGCAACTGCTCATGATCTCGGGCTTCGACCGCTATTTCCAGATCGCGCCCTGCTTCCGCGACGAGGACGCGCGCGCCGACCGCTCGCCGGGCGAATTCTATCAGCTCGATCTGGAGATGAGCTTCGTCACCCAGCAGGACGTGTTCGACGCGGTCGAGCCGGTCATGCGCGGCGTGTTCGAGGAGTTCGCCGGTGGCAAGCCGGTGACACAGAAATTCCCGCTCATTCCCTACAAGGAAGCGCTGCTCAAATACGGCTCGGACAAGCCGGATCTGCGCAATCCCCTCGTCATCGCGGACGTGACCGACGAGTTCAACGATGCGAGCGTGACCTTCAACGCGTTCAAGAACGTGATCAAGGCCGGCGGCGTGGTGCGGGCCATCCCGGCGCCGGGCGCAGCCGCGCAGCCGCGTTCTTGGTTCGACAGGCTCAATGATTGGGCGCGACAGGACATGGGCGCGCCGGGGCTGGGCTACATCGTCTTCGAAGGGGATGGCGGGAAGGGCCCGATCGCCAAGTTCATTCCCGCCGACGTGCAGGCAAAGATCATGGCCAAGGCCGGCGCAAAGGCCGGCGATGCCGTGTTCTTCGCGGCCGACAAGCCCGCCGGCGCCGCCAAGCTCGCGGGGGCCGCGCGCACGAAGATCGGCGCCGAATTGGCGCTGATCGACAAGGACCGCTTCGAGCTCTGCTGGATCGTCGATTTCCCGATGTATGAATGGAACGAGGAGGAGAAGAAGATCGACTTCTCCCACAATCCGTTCTCCATGCCGAACCTGGGCGTCGAGGAGTTCCTTGCGCTGGACGGTGCTGATCGCGAGAAGATTCTGGCGATCAACGCGATCCAATACGACATCGTCTGCAACGGGACGGAGCTGTCGTCCGGCGCCATACGCAATCATCGCCCCGACGTGATGCGCAAGGCCTTTGCCATCGCCGGCTACGCCGAGGATACGCTGGAGCAGAAATTCGGCGGCATGCTGCATGCGCTATCGCTCGGCGCGCCGCCCCATGGCGGCATCGCGCCCGGCATCGATCGTATCGTGATGCTCATCTGCGGAGAAGAGAACCTGCGCGAGGTGGTGCTCTTCCCGATGAACCAGCGCGCCGAGGATTTGATGATGGGCGCGCCGTCGGAGGTCACGCCGAAGCAGCTGCGCGAGCTCCATATCAGGTTGAGCTTGCCGGAGCAGTCGAGCTGAGCAGCGGTCCTGTTCAGAGCTGCGAGGGCGGCTCAGACGATTTGTCCGACGGCTTGTCTGACGACCTGGGCAGCCCTTCGGTATAGGTCGCGATGACATCCTTGATGTCGCCTTGCTGCACGATCCGCCCCTGCTGAAGCAGGATGCCCCGGTTGCACCATTTGCTCAGCAGGGTCGGGGAATGCGATGCAAGGACGAGGATGCTCGAGCTGCCGACGAACTGCTCCATCCGCTTTTGCGCCTTGTCCAAAAAGCGCGCGTCGCCGGCGGAAAGCCATTCGTCCATGAGAAGGATCTCGGGCGGGATGCAGGTGGAGACGGCAAAGCCGAGCCGTACCATCATGCCGGCGGAGTAGGTGCGCGCCGGCATGTCGAGATAGGGGCCGAGCTCGGTGAATTCCGCGATCTCGTCTACCCGTTCGCGCATCTCGCGCGGGTGGATGTTCATGTACATGCCGCGCAGGATGATGTTTTCCCGGCCGGTCGCATCCGGGTTGAGGCCGAGCGAAACGTCGAGCACGGCGGAAATCTTGCCCGATGAATAGACCCGTCCGCGCGACGGCAGGTAAATTCCGCCGAGAACGCGCAGCAGGGTCGTCTTGCCGGCGCCGTTGGCACCGACCAGCCCGACGCGGTCGCCGTCCTCGATGTCGATGGTGACGTCGTTGAGCGCACGCACGTTGATGCGATCGGTGGCATCGCGGGCGATGTTGCCTTGCGTGGTCGTCGCAACCAACAATTTCTTCAGCGAGCGGCTGCTTCCCTGGTACATCGGGAATTCAACCGTCAGGTTGACCAAGCGAAGGAACGCCATGCCTAGATCCAATATGCGATGCGCGCGCGGAACTTCGTGAACAAGGCGAAAGTGCCGAGGCATCCGACGACCGTGACGGCCAGCAGCACCGGCCATGAGTAAGCCATCGGCGCTTTGCCAAGGAGGGGAGCGCGCACCACGTCAACGGCCGCGAACAAAGGATTGAACGGCAGCACGTCCATCCATGCCCCGACTGCCTCAGGCGGCCAAAAGATCGGCGTGACGAAAAAGATGACTCCCACGAAGCTTGCCACGATTGGCGGAACGTCGCGATACCGCGCGCTGATCATGCCCAGCAGAATGCTCACCCAAAGGCCATTGATGGCGAGTAGGACAAGCGCCGGCAGGATGATGATGGCTTGCCACCCGACCGGCACGCTGAAGATGATCATGACCAGCGGGATGGTCACCACGTTATGCGCCATGACGATCATGTTGCGGTATACCGTGCGCCAGGCGTGAACCGAGAACGGCATGCGCACCTGCGTGATGACGTTCTGGGCGGAAAGAAAGGTCTGGCAGCCTTCGGTGATCACCGTCGATACGAAGCCCCAGATCACCAGACCGATGGTGAGGAACGGCAGGTAATGCTCGAGCTCCATATTGAACATGCGCGCATAGATCAGCCCCATGGCGGCAATCATGATGACCATGCTGATAGTCAACCAGAAGGGGCCCAGCAGCGAGCCGCGGTAGCGCATCCTGATGTCCTGCATGGCCATCGCAGACCACATCCAGAACTTGGACACGCCTTCGACCAGATCGGCCCGCGCTGCTGCCGAACGCGATTCGGGCGCCGGCCAATCTTCGTTCATTTCGTGGCTCCAGTTCTCGGTCGAGATTTCGGGAGTTCGGTCAACCGAACGACGAACTGAGGACTCCTCGACCTCGCCTGGGCGCAAAAATGGGGATGGAACGGTCGTGGGCCCCTAACGCTGCAGGATCGAGCTCTAGTGTGGCGGATTTCACGTTCCTACCAGCATTGCGGAGAGTCCTTCGTAGGAACGTCAAATCCAAAGCCACACTGGAATCGTATAGTGCTAGTGTCCCCCTGGTTCCAACGCTCGTATGAGCGCATGCTGCAAAGGGATCCGAGCGTCGGAACCAGGACACTGGCGACCCCCTCTAAGCGGAAGATCGCAGGGCAGTCAAAGGGATATTTGCCGAGGCCGCCGGTGCAGCGTTAATGCCGCCGTCATGTCTCGGATAGGTTGGGGACGATGGCGTCGCTGGAGGGGGATTCCACGCTTGAACTCGGCGTTTCCCTCGGCCATTACCATTCCTGGGGGCGTGCCGCCCCCGCGGGCTGGGCGGAGCGGATGACGGCGGATATTCGAATGAGTAGCAACGTGGCCAGCGATCTTGAGGTAACGCGCTCGCCGCTCGGAGGCGGGGTCGGAAAGGTGGCGGTTTTCGCCGCCAAGCTCGGGGTGACCGCGGCGTGTTTCTGGTACGTGTCGCGACAAATCGATCTAGGCCAAGTTCTGTCCGCAATCCCGCTTCTGGATTTTCGTTGGGCGGCGTTCGCCACTGCACTCGTGATGCTGCAGATCCCGCTCGTGGCCATGCGTTGGCGCAACATCCTGGATGCGCTTGCTTCGCTCAACGAGCGGACCACGCGCACTGCGATCACTGCCATAACGGCGATGGCGGTCTTCTTCGCGCAGGTCCTGCCCGGCGCGGCCAGTGACGGACTGCGCGCGTGGCTGGCCGTGCGCCTCGGTTGTGATTGGCGTCATGCCCTGACCAGTGTGGTGATCGATCGCGGCGTCGGAGTTGGTCTCCTTGCCGCGATCGGCTTTGTCATCCTGCTGTGGCCGTCGGATCTCACCGCGCTCGGAGGGTACGGTCATATCATGCTTGCCGCATACGGCGGGCTGCTGCTCGCCGGAATTGTCGGTCTCCTGCTGGTGCCGAGGGTCGTCCCCTGGCTCGAACGCTTTCGGTACTTCCGTTGGGTCGCGGCTTTTGCTGCGGACGCTCATACGGTTCTGCTCGGCCGCAAGGCTCCCGCCATCGTGAGTCTTGGATGCGCAGTGCATGCGCTCACGATCTTGATGATTTGGTCGCTTGGACGGGCGCAAGGCATCGCGTTGACGCCGTTGGACGCCTCGGTGTTGTTTGCCGTCATGATCGGCGTGGCAATTGTGCCGATTTCCATCAGCGGCTGGGGCCTGCGGGAGCTTGCCGTTGTCCAGGTCCTCGGTGGTCACGGCGTTGCACCGGAGAAGGCGCTGCTCTTTTCGGTGTGCTTCGGCTTGGCCCTTGCCGTCGGCTCGCTGCCTGGCATGCTGGCTTGGCTCGTATACTCCGCTGTGCCGCCGCCTCGCGTTGCCGAGCGGACCGGATGACGGCGGGACCGTCGGCTAGAGCGGGATGACATTTCTTCGAATCGTCATCCCGCTCTAGCTTGTTGGTTGAGCATGATCTTTTCCGAAAACCGACGCCTACTCCGGCACCGCTGGATTGCGAGCCAGCCCTGGAGTTCGTTTTCGACCCAACGACGCCGCGGGCCGACGCTTCGTCCCGGACTGGAAAGCAACGGTGCCTCAATCTGGCGCGAACAGAGGCAGCTCTACTGCGTTCGCGATCGATCGCGCGGGCCGCACCTCAAAGCCGGGGGTCGCGAGCGCAGCCGCAGCGGCGCGTTCGGCTTCGCCGTGGCCGGTCATGACGTGCATCGCGCCGGCGAGGCCAGCCCGTTTCGCCGCCTCGATGTCCGCAGCCTTGTCGCCGATGAGCCAGGAGCGCCGCAGATCGAGCGCGAGATCCTCTTCAGCGCGCAGGAGCATGCCCGGGTTGGGCTTGCGCGCTGGATGGTCGGCATGGGCAAAGCTGCCGATTCCAGCCGGATGATGGGGGCAGGCATAGACCGCGTCCACCGACGCGCCGGCCGCCGCCAGCTCGGAAAGGATCTTCTCTTGCACGGCCATGAACTCGGCCCAGCCGTAGTAGCCGCGTCCGATGCCTGCCTGATTGGTGACCAACACGACCGGAACGCCGCGCCAGTTGGCAGCCACGATTGCAGCGGCCGCCTCGGCGATGAGGGTGACGTCTCCTGTTCGCTGCAGGTAGCCCACCTCTTCGACCACGACCCCGTCACGGTCGAGAAAGAGGGCAGGGACTCTGCCCGATCGGCGCGATGGCACCGGCTGCGACAGTATTGAGGGCGACAGAACCTGGCGCCAGACTCCCTCCGTGTCGAGCGGATAAGAGCTCACGGCCTATGGCCCGTCGCGCTCGGTCCCCAGGGCGATGCGATTGGGCCCAGCCCGAATGGGCCAACCGACCGAATCCGCCAAGATGCCGTCAACCGATCACTCATGCGAGGCGTGAGGGGGCCAGAATGGATCACAATCATTTACGGAGTTTCGGAAAAATTATTGACGGCAAGTAGCCGGCTAGCCCGAAATATCATGATGCGTGAATGGCGTGCCGCGCGCTGCAGGAAAAAAAATGCGATCGTTCTCCAGCTCAAGCGAGTGCTGCCCTTGAAGAGAACGCGCGCCGCTATCGGCAGGGAACAGAATTTCTCGACTAGCGCCGCGAACCGCCGCGGCCCCAAAGCGTGGTAGAAGTCTTGGCCACGCGCGCTGATTTGCGTCGCTACCAAGTGGCGGGGGTCGTCCTCCTGTCGGCGCTGTGCATTGAGCGGAGACAGGCCGCCAATGACCAGATTGTCGGCGAAATAGTTCCCTCCGTGCCGGCGATAGGCGCCGAGCGGCATCTCGATCAGCAAAGTCCCGCCGATGGCGTGGGAGAAATGAACCAGGTAGGCGTCAGCGCATATTCGGAAGCCCTCCAGTTGCCCCGTGAGCACGAGGGACAGCACATCGCGCCGAAACATCATCGAGCTCATCGTGCCCCAAAGCCACTGGTGCGCATAGTTGGCCTGCGGACCATAGGTGCTGATGGGAATGGCGCCGATGCCCGGATGTTCGATGGTCCGTTGCTCCACCGACCCGCGCGGCAAACGCAAAAGCGGACGGTGAACAAGCGTTGGGTGAACGCCAAGAACGTGTCCCTCGGCGTCGACCAGGTGCTGTAGTGACGTCGAGACTGCCGCGAACGCCTGGGGAGACGTGTGGGCGGCAATATTTGCAGCAACAAAATCGCGGTGGAGCGTGTCATCGGCGTCGACAAACGAAACGAATTGTCCGTGAGAATGCCGGAATGCCGTGACGATGGCCGCGAGCTGGCCGCGTGAAGTTTCGTGTCTCAGCGCGATGATCCGCTCGCCGTAACGCGCAACTATTTCATCCGTTCCGTCCGTGGAGCCGTCATCGATGACGATACACTCGACGTGCTTGTAGGATTGGTCGAGAATAGAATCGATGCACTCGGGTAGAAAACGAGCATAGTTGTATGCCGTCACGCAAACTGACACGAGAGGATCGCGGCTTGGACTGCCCATGCTGAACCGTCGTTAGCTACTCTGACCAGGAATGGCGCTGGATATAACGCCCTCTCGTTGACGACAATAGAGAAAGCTCCAAACCCAGTGCCGTCGTCATGGGTTATTCTTACAAGGATCATCCCGAGCATGCGTTCATGGAGACTCGACAAGGCAAAGCAAATCCGCCACGATCTGCGCTATAGGTATGGAAACACCTCAATCGACATCCTTCACAGCCAGTGCGTCGTGGTTTCGATTGATGCGAAAAAACCCGCCGGACAGATGGGGCGTGTTTTCACATGGCGGACGCAAGGATACGGGGCTGGATGCGCTCGAGTGGGCGAAGCGCGTGGTATCGCGGGCGCGGGCGAGTCATCACACATCGCGTGACTGAATTCGTGGGCGTGCCGTTTGTGACGGGCGGCGGTGCGGGCACGCTGGAACACATGGCGGCGGTTTTGGTGGAAGGCAAAGCGGACGCGATTCTGCGGCGAGTATTTTTCACTTTCAGCCTTACACGGTGCGTGATGTGAAGGAATTTTTGGAGCAGAAGAACATTCCGGCGGATGCAATGGTTATCGTGAAATCAAGGAAGGACTGGGCAATCAACTGTTCCAATATGCGGCAGGGCGAGGTCTTGCACAGCAGCTCGCGCCGATGTTGGCACGCCTCAACGGGCAGATATCCGTTTGTGTGCATATCCGGCGCGGGGACGATCTTTCCGATGACGCCACCCGGAACGAATGGCTCATCTGCGATTCGGACTATCACAGGAGTTGCCTGTGGTGGACGGCGATTTTTACGGAACGGGCAGGCTCTATCCCGAAGGATGGCGCGGCAAAGGCGTACTGGTAAATCACAAAATGGATAATGACCGCTCGGTGAGCGCAGGGGTAGAAGCCAGGCTGCCAGGGAGTCAATCCCGGGAGGCGACTGCTGAATATGACACGGAATGGATGTGGCAAACAGAAGTTCCTTTAATGAATGCTGGTAGCCAAAGCTTGCCCAAGATCAGTGTTGTTACTCCATCATTCAACCAGGGGCAATTTATCGAACGAACAATTCGTTCAGTGTTACTGCAAAGCTATCCCTCGCTGGAATACATCATCATTGATGGCGGAAGCACGGATAACACGGTTGAGATTATTCGGAAGTATGGACAACGTCTGGCTTATTGGGTGAGTGAGTCAGATCGGGGGCAGAGTCACGCAATCAACAAAGGGTTTTCAGTTGCCACGGGGCAGGTACTGTGCTGGCTCAATAGCGATGACTTTTATCTGCCAAATACGTTGGACATTGTTGGCCGGCTGTTGGCAGGTGGTAGCGATGTTTATGCAATCGCGGGCCATTGTTTGAAAGTATATGAAGACGGGCATCCATCCGTTTTGCTGGAAGGGCATTTTCAGAATCGTCGCCGATTGCTGGAATTCTGGAAAGGGTACCAGATGCACCAGCCCGCGATTTTTTGGCGCAGAGAAGTATTCCAGAAGATCGGCCTGCTCGATGAAGATTTGCATTTGATTATGGACTTCGATTACTGGACGCGAATCGCGGAGCATTTTGCTGTCATCACGGTTAATCAAACACTGGCTTGTTGCTGTTACCACGCAGAGGCTAAGACCGGAGATGATTATGCTGCTTATCATAGAGAGTTGAATCGGTATCGTTATCGCTATTGGGGAAGTATGTTGTCGGCGCAGTTCTGGTCTCTTTACGCTTCCAGGTTAAGGCACCGCTCCATTGCATCTGCGCAATGCTGGAAGCAACGTGTGAAATCTCAATTGAAATCCAGTTGATTCATCCTCGACGAGGCGACCTGAGGTGGCCCCGGTTGCCTGAACAGTTTTCCGCGTCGCTAAGTGGAGCGTCTGCCCGGGTTAGGCTGCCGATCGGAGCGGCAGCGGGGTGAAGTAAACTTGATCGGGCGTTGTGCCGTCAAGGCTCGAATGCGGCCGGCGGCGATTGTAGAAGACAAGGTAGTGGCCGATCGATGCGCGTGCCTGGGAAGCGCTGTCGTAGGCTCGCAGATACACCTCCTCGTACTTGACGCTGCGCCACAGCCGCTCGACGAAGACGTTGTCCCGCCAGGCGCCCTTGCCGTCCATGCTGATGGCAATACTGTTTTTGATCAGCACACCAGTGAAGGCCGCGCCGGTGAACTGGCTGCCCTGATCCGTGTTGAAGATGTCCGGCTCGCCATGGGATGGATTGGGCCGGCGGCCTACGCGAAGCTGCGAACGTTGTTGACCGATAGGCGCGCAAGGGCGTCTTGGCCAGCGACGCCGTCTCCTTCGTGTCGCCGACAGCTCACCTCCTGACACCGAGCGCGATTTCGGCAATCCGATCGAAAAACCGTTCCATCGATCGCTCCTGGCGCGTCTCCGCTATCCCTCGTTGAAGTCGGGCAAGGAACGCCCGATCTTCCGCGACCTTCCGGATCGCGCTCGAAAGTCCGTCAACCGAAACGGAGTCCGCGATGATGCCCGTCACATTGGGAGTGACCTGCTCGACCAGGCCGCCAACCGGTGTTGCGACGACAGGCAGGCACGAGCCGAACGCAGCCGCGATGACACCCGACTGGCTCGCCTCTATGTGTGGCGCGACGACCAGTTGATACCGCGAAAAGATCGCTTCGAACTCATTGTGATGCAGCCACCTGTTTTCGACTTCAGCGCCCAGCGCTGAGAGTCTTGCCCGGATGTTCGGCTTGATCTCGCCTCGGCCGAATACGCCGAGCTCCACCGGCAGTCCCTCTTGCCGCAGTCTCTCAATTGCAGCGACCAGGAGGTCCAGGCCCTTGTAAGGCAGGATCCGTCCGAAGAACAGCACGCGGAGGGGGCCGCCGGCGGCGTCGAAGTTCCTCGCCGGGCCATAGGTCAGATCAGGATGGAACAGGACGGATATTTTCTTTTCGGGTATCCCCCGCGCGATCGTGAGACGTCTCGCAACCGTCTCGGTCAGCGTTATGACATGGTCCGCCTGTGCGGCTTCGCGCATGACCCAGCCAATCGCTAATCCGGAGCGATCGCCAGGGTGACGATCGGCATCGTGAACAACGACAACATGTTTCACGCCTGCTCGGCGGATCACCGGCACCGCCCAGGGGGACCAGATATGCGACATCAACGAAACAACTGCTCGAGTGTTGTCGAGAGCGAAACGGGCTCTCAGTCCTTTTTGCAACGCCCGCACACTTCTTATTGAAAATGCGGACAGCAAGTTTGCGCGGCCTTCGATTGGCAATATTGCTTCGTCCGCAACTGGAAATTGGTCAAAAAGCTCGTTCCACCTGGAAATCGAGAACGTGCACGGAATTGCACGCGTGGCCGCGGCTTTGGCGAGAAGCACAGCGAATTGAGAGGGAGCTCCCTGTTTTCCCCAATAGGTAAACATCAACGGGCGGTCGGACTGGGTGACGCCGGGAGGCGGCGAAAGACGAGATGGCAGGCTGCTATCCGTCGGCCAGCCCATTGCGGTCTTGGAGCCTCGACTCTCGTCCGTTGTGCTGCCGCGTGCGGGCAGCGAAGTGATGCGAAAACTCATTCCACGGGACCTTAAGCGTACAAATTCAGACTTCGAATCCTTGAAGACGCGGCCACAACAGTGCCGGGATGAACGATGCCATGATGAATGGCGAAATGATGAATGATGTCATGAAGAAATAAAGGCAGGTCAAAGAACAATTCGGTGCAAAGCTACCAGGAAAACCCGCTAGGTCAAGTAGAAGGAGTTCCGGCGGTAAATTTTATCGCCGGCAGTGCTGGTGGCTGCTACAAGGTCCCGCCCCGCTGGGTCGGAACGTTGCGGATTGGGCCGGTGGCAGGGGCAAATCAGGCTAGCGCGCGGTACAACGATGGCTCAATGGTCGGGCAAAGTCGCCCTCATCACCGGCGCAACCGGACAGGACGGCACCTATCTCGCCGAATTCCTGCTGGCCAAGGGCTACGTCGTCCACGGCGTCAAGCGGCGCTCCTCGTCCTTCAACACCGAGCGCATCGATCATCTCATTCGCGATCAGCACGAGACCGATGTCTCGTTCCACCTTCACTATGGCGACGTGACCGACGCCACCAACATCATTCGCATCGTGCAGGAAACCCAGCCCGACGAGATTTACAACCTCGCGGCGCAATCGCACGTGCAGGTCTCGTTCGAGACGCCCGAATACACCGCCAACGCCGACGGGCTGGGGACGCTGCGCCTGCTCGAAGCCATCCGTATCCTCGGCCGGGAAGGCAAGACCCGCTTCTACCAGGCCTCCACCTCGGAGCTGTTCGGCAAGGTGCAGGAAATCCCGCAGAAGGAGACGACGCCGTTCTATCCGCGCTCGCCCTATGCGGCGGCCAAGCTCTATGCCCATTGGATCACGGTCAACTACCGCGAGGCCTATGGCATGCATGCCTCGTGCGGGATCCTGTTCAATCACGAGAGCCCGCTGCGGGGCGAGACCTTCGTCACCCGCAAGATCACGCGCGCCGTTGCTTCGATCAAACATGGGCTGCAGTCGAAACTGTTCCTCGGCAACCTCGACGCCAAGCGGGATTGGGGGCATGCGCGCGATTTCGTCGCGGGGATGTGGCTGATCCTGCAGCAGGACGAGCCCGGCGACTACGTGCTGGCGACCGGCGAGAGCCATTCGGTGCGCGAGTTCGTGGAGAAGGCGTTCGCCCACATCGGCAACACCATCGTGTGGCAGGGCAGCGGCGTCGAGGAAAAGGGTGTCGAGAAGGCGACCGGCGAGGTGCTGGTCGAGGTCGACCCGCGTTATTTCCGGCCGACCGAGGTAGACGATCTGCTTGGCGATCCGAGCAAGGCGCGCAGCCGGCTGGGCTGGCGCCACACCACGAGCTTCGAACAGCTCGTCAAGAACATGGTGGAAGCGGACTTGGTGACGATCCGCAAGGAGCGGGAACGCTTCAACCGCCACGACTGAGGGCCACGGGTCAGGTCTCAGCCACGCCCGTAGACGTCATCGAGCCGCACGATGTCGTCCTCGCCCAGGTAGCTGCCGACCTGGACCTCGATCAATTCGAGAGGGATCTTACCGGGATTGGCGAGCCGGTGGACGCTGCCGATCGGGATATAGATCGACTCGTTCTCGTGCACGCTGCGCACGTCCTTGTCGACCGTCACCTCCGCCGTCCCGTGCACCACCACCCAATGCTCGGAGCGATGAAAGTGCTTCTGCAGCGACAGCTTGTTGCCCGGCTTCACCACGATGCGCTTGACGCGATAGCGCCCGGCGATGTCGACGTCCTG
>Ga0137415_10005109_pt1 | contig 12984 bp, 15 predicted proteins | sample CZODoug3_1_1_16f_FD_183082 | JGI IMG/M metagenome (GOLD analysis project Ga0137415, IMG submission 183082) | Vadose zone soil fungal communities from Angelo Coast Range Reserve, California, USA - CZODoug3_1_1_16fungal (Hybrid Assembly) | ecosystem: Environmental > Terrestrial > Soil > Vadose... | reverse complement strand
CAGACCTTCTGCCCCTACAAGGGCCTGGCCAGCTACTACGACGTCGCGGGCGTCAAGGGCGGCGCCTGGTACTACCCGGACGCCTGGACCGAGGTGGCGCGGGTGCGTGACCTGGTCTCCTTCGAGCCGGACAAAGTCACCGTGCTGCTCGACGGCAAGGTCCTGGAGCTCGAACCCGGCCAGCAGGTCAGCCCACACGGCGTCGACCGAGGACTCGACGTCGACGAGATCGCCCCCACCCGGCGGGTCTGACCGACCCAGCGGCCGGCCCTACGGAGGACAACCATGGACTACCAGCTCGAGGTCGTCACCGTGCCGGTGAGCGACGTCGACCGCTCGCTGGCCTTCTACACCGAACAGCTGGGCTTTGCGCTCGACGTCGACTACCACCCGGGCGACGACTTCCGCGTCGTCCAGCTGACTCCTCCAGGGTCGGCGTGCTCGGCACAGCTCGGCGTCGGCCTCACCGACGCCGCCCCCGGCACCGCGCACCAGATGTACCTCGTGGTCAGCGACCTCGAGCAGGCCAGGAAGGAGCTCACCGCCAGGGGCGTGCCGGTCGGCGAGATCCGGCACAAGTCACCGAAGCAGACCTGGCAGGGTGGCTTCGAGCCCGGCGTCGACCCGGAGCACGGCGACTACGCCAGCTTCGCCGAGCTCACCGATCCGGACGGAAACACCTGGACGCTGCAGGAACGCAACTACGCTGCTGGCCGCTCGGCCTAGCGACGCCACACAGATCGGAAGGAGGCTCCCATGGCGACGTTGCTTTCGCTCAACGTCGGGCTACCCAAGAACGTCCCCTGGCGTGGCCGGACCGTCTACACGGGGGTCTGGAAGAGCCCCGTGCACGGGGCGCTCAAGGTCCGCCGGCTCAACATCGACGGCGACGGGCAGGGCGACACGAACGGCCACGGCGGGGAGAACCGGGCCGTCCTGGTCTACCAGGCCGAGTCCTATCGACACTGGCGGAGCCACTTCGGCCGCGACGACATCGATTTCGGGGCGTTCGGCGAGAACTTCACCGTCGACGGGCTTGGCGATGACCAGGTGTGCATCGGCGACCGGTTCCGCATCGGCGACGCGGAGTTCGAGGTCACCCAGCCGAGGGTGACCTGTTTCCGGGTCGGCATGCGGATAGGTGAGCCCGACCTGCCGGCGCTACTCGTCGCCCACCACCGGCCGGGCTTCTACCTGCGGGTGCTCACCGAGGGCGAGGTCCGGGCCGGCGACGAGATCGTCAAGATCGGGGACGGCCCGCAGCGGATGACCGTCGCCGAGATCGACGCGTTGCTCTACCTGCCGCACCGCAAGACGGACGGCCTGCGCCGCGCGCTGCGGATCCCGGCGCTGAGCCTCGGCTGGCAGGGCTCGTTCCGCGAGCTGGTGGAAGGGCCGAATGAGGACGCGGCTGCCGCGACCGAAGCCGGGGCCGGGTGGCCGGGTTTCCGCCGGCTGCGGGTCCGGGACACCGTCGTGGAGAGCGCCACGATCACCTCGATCCTGCTCGATGCAGCGGACGCCACGCCCCTGCCGGCCGCGCGCCCCGGCCAGTACCTGACGCTCCGGCTGGCCGAAGCGGGCACCCCGGCCCCGGCCCGCAGCTACTCGCTGTCCTCCGCGCCCGGGTCGGCCGGCTACCGGATCAGCGTCAAGCGCGAGCCCCAGGGCCTGGTCAGCCGCTACCTGCACAGCGCCATCCGGCCCGGCTCCGTCCTCGAGGTGGCCGCACCCCGGGGAGACTTCGTGCTGCGGGACGGCGCCAACCCGGTCCTGCTGGTCTCCGCCGGGGTGGGCGTGACCCCCGTGCTGGCCATGCTGCACGCGCTGGCCGGGCAGCACACCGAGCGGGAGGCCTGGTGGCTGCACGCCGCCCGCCAACCCGGCGAGCACGCCTTCGGCACCGAGGCGCACCGCCTGCTCGACACCCTCGACCGGGCCCGCGAACACGTCTTCTACAGCGCGGCCAGCCCCGCCGAGCTGGCGTCGACCGGCGCCCATGACGGGCGGCTCGACGCCGCCGCGCTGGCCGGGCTCGGGCTGCCGGTGGACGCCACCGCCTACGTGTGCGGGCCGGCCGCCTTCATGACCGACATCCGCGCGGGACTGGAGACACTGGGCATCGCGGACGTGCACACCGAGCTGTTCGGCGCCCTCGACGCGATCAACCCAGGTGTCGTCGACCAAGTCTCGGTCCCGCCGCACCCCCCGGCCGGGCCACCCGGCACCGGCCCCCTCGTGACCTTCGCCCGCAGCGGGCTCGCGGTCCCCTTCGACGACTCCGCCAACGTCCTCGAGCTCGCCGAGGCGTGCGACGTGCCCACCCGTTGGTCGTGCCGAACCGGCGTCTGCCACATGTGCGTGACCCCGCTGCTGACCGGCCAGGTCAGCTACCGGCCCAGCCCGCTCGAACCGCCCGCCGAGGGGTCGGTGCTGATCTGCTGCGCCCGCCCGGACTCGGAGCTTGTGCTGGACATGTAGCGGCGGGCTCAGTGGGAGAGACGCTCAGTGCAAGAGACGCTCAGTGGGAGAGACGCTCGGTGCAAGAGGCGCTCAGTGCGAGAGACCCAGCCGCAACTGCGCGACGAGGATCCCGGCGGCCGTGGCGGCGGCCGCGCGCCGTTGCTCGCTGCTCATCCGCGCGCAGGCGGTGAACATCGCGCTGTTCGCACCGTCCACGCCGGTGCCGGCGAGCCGCCGGAACTCCAGTCCGATCGGCCCGCCGGCGTGTTCCTCGGTCATCGTGGCGGGTAACCCACCGAGCAGCTCACGGGTGGCGATGCACGCCAGCTCCACGAGCCGTGCGGCGGTCGGCGAGTCCTCGGCGACGAAGGTGAGCAGCGCGTCCCGGCAGGAACTGCAGCCGGCGACCGCCGCGCCGACGAAGTCCCCGAGCAACCGGTGATCGACGGCCCGACCAGCGGGATCGACATAGTCGAACGGGATCTCGAACCCGTCGTGCTCGTGATCGCCGTTCACTACGATCGTTCCCCGGTGCGTACGGTCCACTGTGGTCAGCGGTTAACCTAGCCGCCGACGGACCCCAACACCCAATCAAAAAGCTCGAAACCCCAGCTGGTCAGCGGCCTGTCGTCCAGAAATCGCCGGCCCGACACCCGCCGGAAACCTGCCAGCTCAGTGGTGCGCCGGCGCGGCGGCGGGCTTGGGCTTCACCACCGCGGGCTTGGGGGCCGGCTTGGCGGCGGGCTTGGTGTTCGTCTTGGCCAGCTGGTAGCGGGTTCCGACCTTGTTACACGCAAAGCCGTACTGCGTGTAGTCCTTGGCACTCGCCTGCTGGCATTGCTGACCGGCGCCGAGACATTTTGACTGGCCACCGACGGTACCGGGGACAAAGTTGGCAGCGCACTTCTGCGCCGGCGGCGCCGCGACGGAATTACTCGATGCGGACAGCGGGGTGCTCACACTTGCCAACGCGATCTGTCCACCGGCACCGCCAGCAATCAGCGCACACGCGGCGGCGGCTAGGACTGACACAGACATGCGACGAATCATGATCGAGACTCCTAAAACGTTGTTCGATGCAACAACAATGCCCGCGACAAACCGTGTGCCTGCCGCGATGTTCGGGAGACGAACGCGGGGCACAGACAGAACAGGGCCTGTCGACGCGGCGAACCATAGCGACACCGCGGCCGGCCCGGAATTCGTTGACACGCATTTCTGAGAAATCGTTGAGCCAACCGGCATCAAGGCATCAATCTCGAACACTTGACTGAGAATTCCTACAGATACTGTCAGATACCGGCATGGCGCCGCGGTAGGTCGGCAAGCCTTGCCTCGCCTTACCTGATGGCTTTACTCACTGAGTTGGTCGCTGGTGTGCGGCAACGCGGGCGCGCAGACTGTGACCCCGTGCGGCGGCTCCTGACCAGCGCGGCGAAGCCCCGAGGGGGGGTGCCATGGACGACGACGTCTATTGCCTCTTCATCACGGTCGCGTGTGTGCTCACCCTGGCCATGCCGGAGGGCGGCCAGGTTCTGTTTGCCGGTTTCGCCATGGCCCTGGTCGTCGCGGCACGCGTCGTACCCCACCGACGGAACCGGCCCGGACCGGACCGGCGCGACCGACACGGCACGTCGGCCTAGCCTCCACGAACTCCGTTGGCGCCGTGACGTGCGAATACTGCGACACACTCCTCCGTTGCGTCGCCGTCCACGCCGGGGCCAGCGAAACTCAAAACTTATGGAACCGCTCGTTACCTATATCTCTGTAAGACGCGTGGTGGAACGCACCGACCTGCCGGCACGCGACCGGTTACTGGCCCTTTCGACCCGCCGCCGAGCACGCCGAGCTATCGCGGTTGCCCTTTCCACAACGCCAGTGTGGAGCTCACCGAGCCGGTCCATCCCGCGCGCTCGGTCGTGACCTCGCACAAGGAACAATTCTTGCGCGCGCTCGTCGAAACGGCTCGCAAAGCGGACGCGGCCGACCCCGAACTATTGCGTCAACAACTGATGGTGCTGGTCGAGGGCGCAACCGCGCGGCAGCCGACACCTGACTCGGCTCAGCTCGCCGGCGCGTAGATCAGGTGCAGCACCCCGTTCTCGAACACCTCATGCGCGGCGAGCGTCAGCGGAGTGCGCCCGGTGCCGTCCGGGAACAGCTTCGCGCCCGACCCCAGCACGACCGGGTAGACCAGCAGGTGCAGCTCGTCGACCAGTCCCTCGGCCAGCAGCGCGCGCACCAGGGTGCCGCTGCCGCTGATGTAGATGCCGCCGTCGACCTCGTCCTTGAGCTTGCGGACGGCCTCCGGGTCGTAGGCCCCGAGCACGGTCGAGTTCCGCCACTCGTCGGCGGAGCTCATTGTCGACGACACCACGTACTTCGGGGAGTCGTTGAAGAACGGGGCGCCAGGGTCATCCTCGGCGGTGCGCTCGGACCAGGCCGGGGCGAACATCTGGTAGGTGGTCCGGCCCAGCAGGATCGCCGAGCTGGCCTCCGTCAGCTCGCCGATCGCCCGGCCCATCCCCTCGGTGAAGCCATACGGCGCCGTCCAGCGCGGGTCCTCGAACACGCCGTCGAGACTGACGAACTCGTGTACGGCGATCCTGCCCATGGCGATCTCCCTGCGTGCGTGACGGCGCCGGGTCCGGCGTCGGAGTTTCACAGATCAGACCACGCTCGGCGGTACAACTCATCGGCCCGACGATCGTCAGCTTGGTCCGTGCTCCGCAGGTAGTGCTCGGCGATGTCGTCGCTGGTGCACAGCCACACCTCGGGCGTCGACGCGATCTCCCGCAGCACCCGCGCGAGGTACTTGGTGCGGTGCGGCTGGCCGACGATGAAGGTGTGCAGCGGCAGGGCCATTACCCGGCCGGTGGCGGCGGAGTCGTTGAGCAGCTGTTCGAACTGGTCGAGGACGGTCCGCTCGTAGTCGGCACCGGTCAGGCCGGGCCCGGTCATGAACATCAGGTAGTCGTTGACCTCGAGCGAGTACGGCACCGAGAGCAGGCCGGGCACGGTCAACGGAAAGGGCTGGTCATCGCAGCACCAGTCGAGCAGATGGGTGAAGCCGGCCTCGGCGAGCAATCGCGGGGTCTGGTGCGTCTCCGACAGACCGGGGCCCAGCCAGCCCCGGGGGCGGGCCGGCAGCGCGGCGTCAAGCACGGCGAGCATCTCCCGCAAGTGTTCCCGCTCCCGGTCCGCCATGCCCGCGAGCAGAGTGGAGTTGGTCTGTCCGTGCGCCGCCCAGGCCCAACCTCGGTTCACGCCGGCCTCGATGATCTGCGGGAACGCGGTGCACACGTCGGAGTTGACGATTCCCGTGACGGGGATGTTGAGCTCGTCGAAGACGTCCAGCAACCGCCAGATGCCGACCCGGTTGCCGTAGTCCCGCCAGCCGTAGGCCAGTGGGTCGGGAACCGGGCCGCCCGGTGCCCCGATCGGCAGATCCGGCCGAAAGCTCTCGATGTTGAGGCCCACATAGAACGCCAGGCGGGCCCCGCCCGGAAAGCTCAGCGGCGGCCGGGACACGATCGGTGAATAGTCGTACAGCTCGTGCGGCATGGCTGCTCCCTCGACGAACCGCGCCCAGCGGAGGGCTGGCGCGCTGATGCCCACCACGGTAAAACCTCACATCAGTGTCAGGTTCAACCCTGGTTCTGACGGCGGAGAGGTCAACTGTTGAAGATCGGCGAGCTGGCCCGGCGCACCGGGGTGAGCGAGCGCTCGTTGCGCTACTACGAGCAGCAGGGCCTGCTCACGGCCGCGCGCAGCCCGGGCGGGCACCGCGACTACCCCGAGGCGGCGGTCGCCCGGGTCATCCATATCCAGGAGCTCTTCGCGGCGGGGCTGCACAGCACGAAGATCGCGGAGCTGCTGCCGTGCATGCGCGACGCCGACGGTGGCCCGTCCGAGCTGGCCACACCACTGCTGGCCGCGCAGCTGCGCCAGGAGCGGGACCGGATCGATCGAATGATCACCGATCTGGCCCGGTCCCGCGAGATCCTCGACGAGGTGATCACGGCGGCGTCGGGCCAGGACCGTACGGGTCACGTCGCATTTCCGCCAGCCCAGGGACAGATCGGCTGAAATCCTCGAACCGGCTAGTGCCCTGAACAGACAGGGCCTGAACAGGCGGGAGAGTGCACGTGTCGAACGAGGCGCAACGCCGAGCAGCCGCGACTCTGCGGGAGTTGCACGCGGACGGGATCCTCGTGCTGCCCAACGCGTGGGACGCGGGCAGCGCCGCCCTGATCGCCGCCGCTGGGGCCAAGGCCATCGCCACCACCAGCGCCGGGATCTCCTGGGCACTCGGCCGCCCGGACGGCCAGGCCCTGACCCGGGCGGAGATGACCGCGGTCATCAAACGCATCGTGGCGACGGTCGACGTACCGGTGACGGCGGACATCGAGGGCGGCTACGGGTCCGGCCCCGAGGACGTGGCCGCCTCCGTCGAGGCGGTGATCGCGGCGGGCGCGGTCGGGGTGAACCTCGAGGACTCCCGCTCCCCCGGTGGGCCGCTGTATGACACCGCCGAGCAGGCGGCGCGGCTGAGCGCGGGCCGAGCCGCGGCCGACCGCGCCGGACTGCCCGAGCTGGTGCTCAACGCTCGGACCGACGTGTTCCTGTTCCAGATCGGCGCTGCCGACGGTCGCCTCACGGACGTGCTCGAGCGTGCCGGCGCCTATGCCGAAGCCGGCGCGGACTGCCTGTTCGTGCCGGGGCTGGTCGACCTTGACACCCTCGCCACGCTCACCGCGAAGTCACCACTGCCGGTCAACGTGATGGCCGGCCCCGGCGCCCCGGACGTCGCCGCGTTCCAGGCGGCCGGCGTCCGCCGGGTCAGCCTCGGCGGCGCGATCAGCCAGGCCGCCTACTCGCTGGCTCGCCGCGCCGCCGCCGAGGTACTCACCCACGGCACCTATACAGCGCTCAGCGAGGTCGATCCGTTCGGCGCCATCAACGGGGCATTCTCCCGCGCCTGACGTTCCCGCCGGCGTTCCCGTGATCATCAGGACAACAGGGCTGTTCTGGTGCCCCCCAAACAGCCCTCAGGTCCTGATGATCACGGACGAGAGTCGTCGAGGAAGCTGGTGTGCGGGCGGCGGCGGCGGTCGACGGTGTCTTGGAAGACGTCCGGGCGGGCGTAGTGGCCGGTCGGGTCGAAGGTCAGCCGGGACTCGGTGATGGCGCCGGGGTCGAGCTCGGCGACGAGCAGCCCCTCCCGGCCGGTCTGGGGTGGGATCAGCCACGACCCGTCCGGGGCGGCGATCGCGCTGCCCCCGTCGAAGCCGGTGTCGCCGGCCGCACGCAGCGGCCCGGCGAGCGGGAAGTCGTCCGGTACGTCCTCGACCCGGACGAGGCCGGCGGCGGCGACCGCGTACATCCGGCCCTCGGCCGCGACGAACCGGGTGATGTCCGAGGTCAGCGCGGCCGATCCGGGCCAGCAGCCGATGTGTACCTCCTCGCCCTGGGCGTAGAGCGCCGAGCGGGCCTGCGGCATCCAGTTCTCCCAGCAGCTCAGCCCGCCGACGCGGGTGCCGGCCACCTCGTGCACCCGCAGGCCGGCGCCGTCACCGGGGCTCCAGACGAGCCGCTCGTCGTAGGTCGGCACGAGTTTGCGGTGGTGCCCGACCGTCCGGCCCTTCGCGTCGAGGGTGAGCAGCGTGCACCAGGCCGTGCCCCGGCCGGCGTCGACGCCGCGCTCGGTGACCCCCACCATCAGCGTGACCCGCAGGTCGGCGGCGAGGGTCCGCAGCTCCCGGTGGGTGGCGTCGCCCGCCTCGAGGGCGGCGTCGAGGTAGTAGGCGTAGCAGGCCTTCTGGACGGGGTCATCGAAGGCGGCGCCACCGGTGCGGGCCAGCCAGAAGGGGTAGCCGGACAGGTACGACTCCGGGCTCGCCACGAGGTCCGCGCCCTGTGCCGCCGCGGCCTCGACCGCCTTGGCGAGCCGGCTCAGCCGTTCCGGCATACGCAGCCAGGGGCCGGCGAGCTGGGCGATGGCCACGGTGAACGGGCGCTGGGCCGGTCGCGCCACCCGGTGCTCGGCGAGCAGTGGGAAGGCTCCGTCAGTAACCGCTCCGTCAGTAGCTCTGTCAGTAGCTCTGTCAGTAGACATCGAAGTACTCGCGCTGCTCCCAGTCCGTGACGGCGGCGTTGAACCGGGCGACCTCGCTGCGCTTGACCGTCGACAGGTAGCGCACGAACGGCGCGCCGAGCTCACGGCGCATCAGCTCGCTGCTCTCGAAGTGGGCCAGCGCAGCCTCCAGCGACGAGGGCAGCGGCGGGGCGTCCGCCTCGTAGGCCTCGTCCGCCGACGGGCCGGGGTCGACCTTGCGGGCGATGCCGTCCCGGCCGCAGATGATCTGCGAGGCGAGGTAGAGGTACGGGTTGGCGGCCGGCTCGCCGATCCGGTTCTCCAGGTGGGTCGTCGCGTCGCCCCGGGCACCGGAGACGCGGACCATCGCGCCCCGGTTCTCCTCCGCCCAGGCGATCCGGTCCGGGGCGAACGACTGGGAGATGTAGCGCTTGTAGCCGTTCACGGTCGGCGTGGTGAGCACCGAGGCCGCGCTGGCGTGCTCCAGCAGCCCGCCGAGGTAGTGGGTGGCCGTCGTGGACAGCAGCGCGTCGCCCTCGCCAGGGAAGACGTTGGGGCTCAGCGGGCTGGACAGGGACTGGTGCAGATGCCAGCCGCTGGACACGATGTGCGGCAGCGCGGGCCGGGACATGAACGTGGCGTGGTAGCCGTGCCGGCGGCAGATCTGCTTGACCGCGCTCCGGAACAGCAGCACGGTGTCGGCAGCGCGCAGTCCCTGCATCGGGTCGAAGGTGAACTCGATCTGGCCAGGGCCCCACTCGTCCTCGACCGTGGCCAGCGGCAACCCCAGCGCCACCACGTGGTCGCGCAGCACGGAGAGGATCGCGTCGGCCTCGTCGCCCCGGTTCTCGGTGAGGTACTGGTAGCCGTGGGCGAGCGCAGTGACCTGGGGCGGGGCCGGCGGCCATCCGCAGTCGGCGAATGACAGTTTCGGGTCGGCCAGCCTGGTGATGTAGAACTCCAGCTCCACGCCGGCGGTGAAGCCGAAGCCCTCCTCGGCGAGCGCCGCCAACTGCCGCTGCAGCACGCCCCGGGTGTCGAACGGGACGCGCTCGCCGTTGCGGTAGTACAGGTCGGCGAGCACCCAGCCGGTGCGCTCGACCCAGGGCAGCACGGTGAACGTCGCCGGGTCCGGTACGAGTACGCCGTCGGGCAGGCCGGTCATCCGGGGATCGCCGAACCCATCCGCCGCGAACGGCGGTACCGAGGGGTGGTTGGCGGTGTCGAAGATCAGCGTGGCGGTCTGGAAGTCCTTGCCGTTCTCCAGCGCCGAGACGAAATGCTCGACCTCGACGGTCTTGCCGCGCAGCACGCCGTGCTGGTCACCCCAGCTGATCCGGACCTGCCGCAGGTCGAGCTCGCGCACGCGGGCGGCGAGCTCCTCGGCCGCCTGGTTGCCCTCGTCGGTCCGAATGCCGTGGTCGCGTACAAAAGCCATGCCGACTCCTCAGCTGGTCCGGTGGTCAGACCAGTACGGTACTAAGGTGCCGATTGCCACGGTGTAACAGTTTCATAGCGCGCGGCAAGCTCGGATGATAGCCGCACTGGGGCGAGAGGTATGGTGGCCAGACCAATAGAGAGGATGGCGGATGCCTGAGCCCGTTCAGCTGCGCCCACTGCGGCGACAGGCGATGTTCGAGCGCGTCGTCGCGTCGCTGCGGGAGTACATCGCCGCGAACGGCATCCAGCCCGGCGACCGGCTGCCGTCCGAGCGCGAGCTCGCCGCCGCGCTGGAGGTGGGGCGCTCCTCGATCCGCGAGGCGGTGGCCACGCTGCGGTCGAACGGGATGGTGGAGGCCCGGCACGGCGAGGGCCTGTTCCTGCTGCGGCTGAGTCCCGAACCGATCCGCGTCGCGGTGGCCGACAGCCACGAGACCAGCCTCGACCTGCCCTACATCTGGGAGACCCGCCAGGCGCTGGAGACGCAGTGCGCCCGGCTCGCCGCGAGCCGGGCCACCGAGGGCGACCTCGCCGAGCTGGACGCCGCGCTGACCCTGATGGCGGCGGAGATCGGCCGCGGCCTGCCCGGGCTGGAGGGTGACCGGCTGTTCCACCTCGGCGTGGCGCGCGCCTCCCACAACCCCATCCTGGTCGGCCTGCTGGACGGGGTCCGCGACGCGCTGGACCGCACGTCGAGCAAGTCGCTCGGCCGGCCCGACCAGCCCGCCCGGTCCCTGGCCGACCACCGGGCGATCCTGCACGCGATCCGCGCCCACGAACCGACCGACGCCGGCAACACGATGCTCGCCCACCTGGTCGGAACCACCGACCCGATGCTCGAGGCACCGGAGAGCGACCGCCGGGCCGGCCGGCCGTGACCGACCCCGAACTCGACCCTGGGCGGGCGAGCCGGCCCTGCGCATCTCGGTGTCGTCCTCGCGCACGCAGGCCCGGGACGTCGACTACCTCGTGGCGCTGCTGGTCGAGCTGCCGCACCGGGACCGGGCCGGCCGCGCTCGGTAACGCCGCAGGTCAGAGCCTTGGCGCGGCGGCGGCCAGTGCGTGCTCGACGCTGTCGAACAGCCGCAGGATCGCCAGCAGCTGCGCCTTCTCGACCGCGCGGAGCACCACGTCGTGGCGCTCCCCGATGACGATGACCAGGCCACCTCGGTACTCGATCCGCGACGCCGCCCCGGCCAGCGCGGCCAGGGCCGCCGGCCCGAGCGCGGTGACCTCGACCATGTCGAGCACCAGGCGATCACCACCGTCGCCGTGCCGGCCGAGCAGCCGGTCGAGCTCCCTCGCCGAGGCGGGAGAGTCGATGGCGCCAGAAACTGTCAGGACGGCGGCGCCGTCCACGTAGCGGTGCGACGTGAGCATCAGCCACCACTCCCCCGCGTGGCCCGACCGGGCGACCCGGTCCGGAAATCGATGTCCCTGGGTAGCCAACCACACATGATCTAGCCCTGAACACCCGGCCCACCGAGACGGACCAACCCACACTTGCCGACCCCACGCCGCGCACCTTCCAGGGTTCCCGCGCACCTTCCGACAGCACGCCGCGCACCTTGCGTGGTTCCCGCGCACCTCGCACCATGCGCGAGAACCACGCGAGGTGCGCGGCAACCAAGTTCAAGCCTGGGCGACCGGGCCGACGGACCCGCGTTGCCGGGTGCGCAGGGTGCGGTTCTTCATCCGGTTCCCGCAGGTCGACATGTCGCACCAGCGCCCGCGCCGGCTGTGCGAACGGTCGTAGAACGCCCAGCCACAGTCGTCGTTGCCGCACGCCTTGAGCCGTTGCCAGGTCTGGTCGAGCTGGGCGTCCCGGATGGTGAGCAGGAGCCTTAGCCAGCCGCCGTCGAGCCCGCCGCCGGGCTCGCCCTCCAGCCGAACCGCACCGGTCGCGTCGAGGCGCAGTCGCGGTTGCAGACGCTGCGCGAGCTCGGCGAGCGGCCGCAGATCGGCCGCCTCGGCCGGGACCCCGGCGGCGTTTGCCACGAGCAGGGCCCGGATGGTCTCGCGCACCCGGCGGGCGAGCGCCAGCTCATCCGGCACCACCGCTGCCTCCGGGGCGAGCAGCCCCGCCGAGGTGAACCAGCGCCGCGCGGGCTCGGGCTCGCGCAGGAGGTCGATGTCGGTGTCCGCCTCATAGGTGTTGACGAACGCCTGCACCAGCAACAGCGGCAGCGGGGCCGGTTTGGTCTCGATTTCGGGCACCCACGGCGGCAACGGCACAGTCCCAGCCTAGAGGAGCATGACCTCTAAAGTCGATTGACAGGTCATGCATGACCAGCAACACTGGGTTTTATGGTCATGCGCGTCGAGGGATGGGCCGCCGGTGGGAGACCGGGTCACGCCCCGGAGCGAGTCGCGCGCGTCCTGGTCATCTCGGCCGACGGAAGGCTCGTGGACCACCGGGTCCGCACGCTGGACCGAATGCTGGCGCGCGTCCGGGCCCACGGGCTGGACCGCCGCCTCAGCCTCGGCGAGCCGCCGGAGAGCAGCCTCCTACTGGCACTGCGCGCCGTCCACCTGGTTGGGCCCCGCAGCCGCCGCGAGCTAGCCCGAACCGTCCGGCGCGTGATCGAGCTGTCCAACCAGCCTCGGTGGGCCAGCCACGTCCCCTTCTGCTACCGGCACGTGCGGGCGGCGCTGCCCGAGCTGGCGGGGCTGCACGATCGCCTCGTAGCCCCCGGCCCCGTCTCGGGCCACGGCGTCGCTCAGCTCAGGGCGCTACTCTCGGACGGCGGCGGCCCGCTGTACCGGAGCTCGAGCCGGGACGACCTGGGCGCACAGCTGCGTGGCGTACGCGCCGCACTGGACACGCTGCTCCCGTGAACCTCGACCGAACTCGGGTCGGGGCAACTAGAGCGTGTCTCCCAAACCATTCAGCCGGCGTCGTGGTGTCCAGGCAGACACCTCGCGGCGTTGTCGTCGCCGCCGGTCCAACAACGGGACCGGCGACTCCTCCGCCTTGCGATGCG
>Ga0137415_10005108_pt1 | contig 12984 bp, 8 predicted proteins | sample CZODoug3_1_1_16f_FD_183082 | JGI IMG/M metagenome (GOLD analysis project Ga0137415, IMG submission 183082) | Vadose zone soil fungal communities from Angelo Coast Range Reserve, California, USA - CZODoug3_1_1_16fungal (Hybrid Assembly) | ecosystem: Environmental > Terrestrial > Soil > Vadose... | reverse complement strand
CCGCTGACCACCGCGCGGGCGTTCGTGGTCGGCGACGACGGCGGCAAACTCAACGTCATCATCGCCAAGTCGACCAGCATCGACACCCTCGAAGCCGCCAAAAACGAAATCTTCCAGGTCCTCTACACCCAACACCACATCCGCGAAGACACCGACCGCGACTTCAACGTCGCCGACAACACCAACATCCTCAACCAGCAATCCCAGTCGATCCGGTTCCTGTCGATGTTCATCGTCGCCATCGCCGCCATCTCCCTGTTCGTCGGCGGAGTCGGCGTCGCCAACATCATGCTCGTCGCGGTCACCGAACGAACCCGCGAGATCGGCATCCGCAAAGCCATCGGCGCACCAAGGCGCGCCATCATGCGCCAATTCCTCTCCGAAGCCGTCATGCTCACCGCCCTCGGCGGCCTGGTCGGCAGCGCCCTCGGCGCCGGCCTCTGCGAACTCGGCGAACTCGTCATCCCCAAACTCTGGCCACCCGACCCCACCTCACTAACCCCCACCCCCATCCCCATCCTGAGCCTGAACCCGGTCCTGCTCGCCTTCGGCGTCAGCCTCGTCATCGGCCTACTCGCCGGCGGCTACCCCGCCTACCGCGCCTCCCGACTACGCCCCATCGAAGCCCTCCGCTTCGAGTGATCTCGACCGCCCCGACCTGCCAGTCGTCACATAAGGAGAGTTCAGCATGGTGTTGACCCCAGTCATGTCCCGAGTGCGGGCCACAGCGGCGGTGTCCGGCGGCGTGGCGATGGTGTGCGTCGCCTGCGCCGGGTTCACCGCGCTCCCGGCCGCCACGACGTCCCCTGTTCCGTCGGAGTCGGGACAGTCCGCGCGGCTGGTCGCCCAGGTGACGTTGTTGCCCACCTCGGCGACCATCGCGGCGACCCACGGTGTGCCGGCCGCCGGCGGACTCGGCGGTGGACCCGGTGGCGGGTCCAGCGGTGGTTCGGACGGGTCTGCCGGGGACGCGGTGGCGCCCTCGCCGGCCAAGCACGCCTCCAGCAGCGGATCGAGCTCGAGCGCCTCGTCTGGATCGGCGCACGGCCATGGCTCGTCGGCCGAGAGCCCGGGGCTGATCGCCGGGGTCTTCAAGCACGTCGGCCACTGGCTGGGCCTGTCCAGCGATGACTCCAAGACCAGCGGCGACTCGGTGGCGAACACCCCCAAGCCCGCCAAGCCCGCCGGCGCGAGCTCCGGCAGCGCCAGCAGTGAGGGCTCCGGCGGAGCCGGTGCGGGCGGAGCCGCCGGCGGCCAGTCCGCCGACACGTCCGGTGTCGGCGACCTGATCCACAGCGTGTTCTCCGGAATCGGCCGGCTGTTCAGCGGCCTGTTCGGCGGCTGAAGCCCGGGCGGTCGCCGCGTTGGAGGGGGGCGCGGCGGCCGCCCGATCTCACCCTGGAACTGACGATTCGACGAGCCGGCGAGCCGTCACCGTCAGTTCGGCGAGCGTCTCCGGCAAGAAGCGCAGATCGAAGTGTTCGCGTACGACATTCCGGTTTGCGTTGAGTAGCTCGACAGTCGAATCCCCGCCCGACAGGAGCGCCGCGACAGTGGCTACCTCCGCGGGGTCGAACACCCTGAGGCCGAAACCTCGGATTTCGTCGAGCATCGGGTACGGGCCGGCCGCCACGATCCGACTCGCGGCGGCGGCTTCGACGACAGGCAGTCCCCAGCCCTCCCAGGTCGACGGCAGTAGGACGACGTCACATGCGGCGTAGAGGTCGGCCTGGCGGGGGACCTGGCCGCGGATCAGGCCAGGGGCGCGATCGAGGGCGCGCTGCAGCGTTTCCGGCAGGGGGGCGGCGGGATCGGTGAGCCAGTACCGCACCGGCTCGCCGAGCCGGTCGGCGAGACCGAGTGCGAACTCGACGGCGCCGGGGACGTTCTTGCGGGCGTCGGCCCGAGCGGGGTGCGCGACCAGGACGTCACGTGGCCCCACTCCCAGGTTCTCCCGGGTTTGCTCCCGGTCGCCATTCGCCAGCTCGTCGACGTCAATTCGGTTGTAGGCGATACGCAGTGCACCAGCGGCGCGGAGTTCTGGCCATCGTTCGTCGAACTGGCCGTAGGTGAAGCGGTTGATCAGTACATGCAGGTGCCGAACGTTGTGCAACGGCACGCTTCCGTCGGTGACCGGCCGCAGCGGTGTGCCTTGGAACGGCGGGTCGTGGTGCCGGACGATCGTCGGAATGCCGGCGGCCAGCGCGTGGCTTTCCCAGGCGACCGATGCCTGGGGCGCGCTGAACAGCGAACCGGCATTGTCCAGGACCAGCAGGTCGTGGGTGTGCACCACGTGCTGGATCGTCCGGTGAGCTACCGGAGGCGGGTCGCCACCCGGCCGGTCGGCCCACATGCCCGCAACGACGACGTCGGTGTCCCGGTGGTCCACGAAGAACCCCGCCGCCCTGGTGACCTCCCACCCGAGCGCCCGAAAACCGGCATCCCATTTCGCGGCTTCAATACTGACGCCGTCATACCCGCCCAACCGATGCGAGACCACACACACCCGACCGCCGACGATGCCCGCCTCCAGTTCCAGCCACCCAGCACTGAGCCGGGACTGCCCCGATGGTCATGCTAGATCCGCTCGCCGTGCCCCGGGTCGGCGCTTCAGCAGGGTGGCTCGTAGGACAGTTCGGGAATGGTCTGCTGCCATTGCTGTGGAGTCAGCACGCCCTGTGTGGTGGCACAGATGCGCCGGATCGAATCGTCGATGTCCAGGTCCCACAGCATCACCGTCTCGTCCTCGCTCCCGGACGCCAGCACCTGGCCGTTCGGGCTGAACGCGACCGATCCAATGGTCCCGGTGTGTCCGCTGAGTGGCTTGCCCACCGCCGTCGGGTGTCGGGGATCGGTGACGTTCCACAGCCGGATGGTCTGGTCGCCGCCACTGGAGGCCAGGGTGTGGCCGTCGGGGCTGAACGCAACGGCGTGCACGGCCTCGGTGTGGCCGATCAGCGAGGTCAGCTCGACCGGGTGGGCCAGGTCGGTCACGTCCCACAGCTGGACGCTCTTGTTCTCACCGGCGGTGGCCAGGGTGCGCCCGTCCGGGCTGAACACCGCCTGCAGGATCTTGACGCCCCCGGGGTTCATCGGCTGCCCGATCGCGGCGGGGTGCGCGGGATCGGCGATGTTCCACAGTCGCACGGTCCGGTCGCTGCTCGCGGTGGCCAGGGTGCGCCCGTCCGGGCTGAACGCTACACCGTTGACATAGTCGGTGTGGCCGGCGATCGGCGCACCCAGTGGTACGAGGTGATCGGGGTTCGCCGCGTCCCACAGCTGCACGGTCTGGTCGGTGTCGCCGGTCGCGAGCACCCGCCCGTCCGGACTGAACCCGACCCAGCCGTTGTACTGGGTACGGCGGGGAATCGGCGCACCGATCGCCACCGGGTGCGCCGGATCGGTCACGTTCCAGAGCCGGACGGTGCCGTCCTCGGCGCTTTCGCTCGCGAGCACGTGCCCGTCGGGGCGGAACGCCAGGCTGGCCACGTACCCGGTGTGGTCCAGGATCGGTGGGCCGAGCGCCGCTGGTTGGGCGGGCTTGCTGACGTCCCAGAGCTGGATGCTGTGATCGTGGCTGCCGACGGCCATGGTGCGCCCGTCGGGGCTGAACACCACCCGGAACACGCGGTCCGCCGCGCCGGCGAGGACGGTCCTCGGCAGCGACCAGAGCAGCGTGGTGCCGTCGTCGCCTCCGGCCGCGAGGCTGTGTCCGTCGGGGCTGAACGCCACCGCCAGCACCCCGCCGACGTGGGTGGACAGGCTGGTCCCGATCGGCACGACGTGGGCCGGGTTCAGGATGTTCCACAGCTTCGCGGAGCCATCCTGGCTGCCCGTGGCCAGGGTGTGCCCGTCGGGGCTGAACGCCACCGACCAGAGGGAGCCGCCATGACCGACCAGGGGCGCGCCGAGGGCCACCGGCTGGGCCGGGTCGGCCACGTTCCATAGCCGAGCCGTCTTGTCATCGCTGCCGGTGGCCAGGGTGCGGCCGTCAGGGCTGAACGCCACCGAGTGCACCGACTGGGAGTGGCCGGCGAGTGGGGGGCCGACGCGGACCGGGCGGGTGCGGTCGGCGACGTTGTAGAGCAGGGTCGTCTTGTCGTCGCTGCCCTCGGCGAGCAGGTGGCCGTCGGGGCTGAACGCGACCGAGCGCACGACGCCGGTCGGACCGGTCAGTGGATCGCCGAGGGGCACCGGGCGGGTGGGGTCGGTGAGGTCCCAGAGCCGGACGGTGTGGTCGTCGTTCGCGGTGGCCAGCGTGCGGCTGTCCGGGCTGAACGCGAGCAGGGACATCGAGCCGTTGTGGCCGTTGAGGGGCGGCGCCGGCACGGTCGGGTTGGCCGGGTCGGTGACGTCCCACAGGTGCACGGTGCCGTCCCCGTTCGTGCTGGCCAGCAGGTGTCCGTTGGGACTGAACGCGGCCGCGCTCGTCCAGCTGGAACCCGCGTCCAGGGGTGTGCCGAGCGGCGCCGGGTGGGCCGGGTCGGCGAGGTTCCACAGCTGGACGGTGTGGCCCTCGGCGGCGGTGGCCAGGGTGCGGCCGTCGGGGCTGAACCCGGTGAAGTAGATGGCGCCGGCGTGCCCTGGCAGCGGGCGGGCCAGCGGCGCGTTCTGGGTGGACAGCACCCGCCCGGCCACCTCCTGGTCGTCCGGGCGGAGGTGGTGGGCGACCAGGTACAGCTGCGCGGCCAGCGAGGGATCGGTCCGCTCCAGCCGGTCGGCCTGGGCGACCACGTCGGCGAACTGCGCGTTGTCCCGCTGCTCACTGGCGATCACCGCGACCACCCCGGCGACCAAGGCCAGCACCAGGTAGAACGCGATCACGGCGCGGACCAGCCAGGTTCGGCGGCGGCGGGTGCGGATCGAGCGGTCCAGGAACGACCTGGCGAGGTCGCTCGGGCCGTCCAGATCGGCAGTGTCGGCCCACTGCTGGGCGTTCTCCAGCCGCGCGCCTCGGTAGAGCAGCGACGAGTCGCGGTGCTGGACCTCCCAGGCCTTCGCCTCCTCCTCCACCCGCTGGCGCAGCAGCAGGCCCTCGCGGTGCTCGTCGATCTGCTGCCGCAGCCGGGGCCAGGCCTGCAGCAACGCCTCGTGGGCCAGCTGCGCCCAGTCCGCGTCCAAGGTCACCAGGCGGGCCTGGACCAGCACCTCCAACGCCTTCTCGGCCGACGCGCGGTCCACCGCCTGGTCCAGCAGCTGCTGCTTGTCACAGCGGCCCCGGGTGTCGTGGCCGCCGTCCGCGCCGATCTTGGTCTGCTTCAGCAGCAGGTGCAGCGCCGCGCGCTGGCCGTCGCCGTCCAGCTCGGCCCAGGCCTGTTCGGCGGTCGCCTCGACCGCGCCGTGGATGCCCTTCGTCTCTCGGTAGCCCTCGATGGTGAGTGCGCCCTTTTTCCGCTGCCGCCAGGTCGCCGCGAGCGCGTGGGACAGCAGCGGCAGCACGCCCGCCTCCGACTGCGCGCCCCGGAACCGACGCAGGCCGGCGTCCCGCAGCAGCAGCTCGACCAGGCCGGGCTCGACGCGCAGGCCCGCCTCGCGCGCCGGCCGCACCACCGCCTCGTGCAGCTCCTCGTCGGTCATCGGCCCCAGCACCATCTGGCGCTCCTGCAACGCCTCGGCCAGCGTCGGGTCGTCCAGGCAGCGTTCGTAGAAGTCCGCGCGGACGCCGACCAGCACCAGCGCGGGTGCCTCCGCACCGGGTGTGCCGTCCTCGGGTGTGGCGGCCGCGTGCAGCGCCTCGATGTACGCCTCCCGCTGGTGGGCGCCGCAGAGGGTGAACACCTCCTCGAACTGGTCCACGACGATGACCAGCCGGGCTCCGGGGGCGGCCAGCCGCTCGGCGCAGCGGGTGATCGCCGCCCGGACCGCGGCGACGTCGAGGGCAGGCGGGTCCGGTTCCTCGTGCGGGCCGGTCTCCGAGCGCTCGCCGGTCTCGGTCCGCCCGCCGTCGGGCGCCTCGTCACGCCAGCGGTCGGGGTCGAGCGGCTCGGCGAGCTCGGGGACGTGGCGGACCAGCTCGCGCAGCGGGTCCGGCCCCGGGGTGACGATCACACACGGCCAGTCGCGCGAACCGGCCGCGGACAGCCCGCGCGACTGGATGGCCGGCACCAGCCCGGCGCGCAGCAGGGACGACTTGCCCACACCGGACGGCCCGACGAGCATCAGCAGCCCACCGCCGCCGCGCAGCACGCCATCGAGGCGCTTCAACAGGGCATCGATGCTCTTCGCCCGGCCGTGGAAGGACGCCGCGTGCTCCTGCTGGTACGACTCCAGACCGCGGTACGGGCAGACGGCGTGCTCGGTGTCCGGGTTCTCCCGGGCGGTCTTCCAGAGGGACTGCCACGCGGTGAGCCCGTACAGGCCGTCCACCTCGGGGCGCGGCGCCGCCGTGCGCGCCTTCTCGATCAGGACGCGCAGCACCAGTTCGAGCTGTGGCCAGCCGGCCGGCACCGCCCGCCCGTTGCACCAGTCGTGGATCCGCTTGTGCGAGGGCGCGGTCAGGGTCTGACCCCGTTGGTCCTTGGTGCCGGGTTCGAGGATCCGGCCGGCGCCGCGCTCGATGCTCTCGTACGTCGGCTGGCCCGCCGCGCTGCGCAGCAGTACCAGCCGCTCCACGAAGACCTGCTTCGGCGCTTCCGGCATCCCTGACCGCTCCCCCACGAGGCTCCCGGACCGGGCTTGGCGCGACGGCGAACCGCCCAGGGATCCTAGCCGCCGGGGCCGGCGGCCGGGCCCGAGTAGTTGAGTCCGCACTCAACAGGGTGAACCCGTCCGGCGGGTGTTTCGCGCTGACGAAATCCGCGACTCACCCTGACAAATTCCCCGACTCGCGGGTACGTGGGGTTAAGGGAGGAGGGCGGTGAGGGCCTCCCGGACTAGGGCCAGGGCGGGGGCGGGGTTGTCCCAGAAGACCATGTGGCCGGCGTCGGGGATCTGGACGAACGTCGCCCCGGGGTTGGCGGCGCGCGCCTCGGCTACCCCGTCGGCCGTCACGACCGGGCTGTCGGCGCCGTGCACCAGGACCGTCGGCGCCGGCACCTTGGGCCAGCTGTCGAAGAAGTCCTCGGACTCGAAGCCGGCGTGCGTGGCGGCCACGGCGTCGGCGTCGCAGCTGCCCAGCCACCGCGCCCGCAGCTCCTGCTCGCGGCGCGGCCAGCGCGGCCAGGAGCGGGCCACCTCGTCGGCGTCGGTGCCCCTGGCGGCCTCGGCGAGCTGACCGAGGAACGCCGGCAGGGTCGTCGGGTACGGGCCGCGACCCGGACCGCTCATCGGCGGGTCCACCAGCACCGTGCCACCCAGCTCGAACCCACCGCCGACGGCCACCACCGACACGATCCGGGCGCCCATCGAGTGCCCGAGCAGCAGCGGCCGGTGTAGCCCGAGCTCGGTCAGCACGGCCAGGGTGTCCGCCGCGTAGTCGTCCAGGGTGTACGAGGGCCCGGAGTCGGACAGACCCCGGCCCCGGACGTCCAGCACGATCGGCCGCACCAGGTCGGTCAGCTCGCGGGCGACGAAGTCCATGCTGACCGCGGGGCTGGTGATCCCGGGCAGCACGAGCAGCGGCGCGCCTCGGCCGCCATAGTCCAGTACGTGCAGCCGCAGGTCGCCGGAGCGCACCCAGCGGCTGGTCGCGGGGATGTCGGCGAGGTCAGCCAGGGCGGCCTGCAGCACGGCGCGGGCCATCAGACGCGCGCCTCGGCGGCGTCGGCGAGGGTGGCCAGCGACGCCAGGTAGCCGAGCGCGTCGTCCAGCGAGATCACGTCGCCGTACTTGGCCTGGATGTCGAACAGGTTGGCGTGGTGCGGCCCGTCGGCGCGGTCACCGACGCAGTCGGCCGGCACCAGCACGTCGAAGCCGGACTGCACCGCGTCCACCGCCGACGCCCGGACGCAGCCGCTGGTGGTGGCCCCGCAGATCAGCACGGTGTCCACCCGCGACCCGGTGAGCAGGGCGGCCAGCCCGGTGCCGAAGAACGCCGAAGCGCCCTTCTTGTTGATCACGTGGTCGGCGTCGGTGCGGGGCAGCCTGGCGTCCACCTCGGCGGCCGGCGTGCCGTCCCGCAGCACCCGCATGCCGGGCGCCTTGCGCAGCCAGGCCACCCCGCCGCCGTCGATCTCAGCGGCGCTGTAGGAGATCGTGGTGAATACGACCGGTACCTCGGCCGCCCGGCCCGCTTCGATCAGCTGACCGGTCGCCGCCACCACGTCGGACAGGTCGGCCCCGGTCGGGTACGCCGGGTCGGTGAAGCCCTTGGTCAGGTCGACCACGATGATCGCCGGCCGGTTCCCGCGCGGCACGGTGCCACCGAACCCGGCGCGGGCGTAGGTCTCGTCGGTCGCGGTCCCATGCAGACTCACGGGGTCTCCCTTCTGGCCGAGGCGCACGAGTCGATCGCCTCGACGATGGTCTGGTAGCCGGTACACCGGCAGAGGTTGGCGGCGACCACGTCCCGGATCTCCTCCTTGGTGGCCCCCGGGCACTCCGCCAGGTAGCCCTCGGCGAGCATCAGGAAGCCCGGGGTACAGAAGCCGCACTGCAGCCCGTGGTGCTCGGTGAAACACCGCTGCAGGTCGTTCAGCTCGCCGTTCGGGCCGGCCAGGGACTCCACCGTGCGGATCTCGGAGCCCTCGGCCTGCGCGGCGAACATCAGGCAGGCCCGGGCCGGCGCGCCGTCCACCAGCACCGTGCATGCGCCGCAGATGCCGTGCTCGCAGCCCACGTGCGTGCCGGTCAGGCCAAGGTCGTGGCGCAGCACGTCGACCAGCAGCCGGCGCGGCTCGACGGCCAACTCGTGCCGCTCGCCGTTCACCGTCAGCTCGATCAGCTGGATTTCAGTCACGATGTCTCCTCCGAGGGAAAGAGCACGTCGTCAGTCACGGTAGGTCCCTTCCAGCGCCCGGTACACCGACTCGCGGGCGATCGGGGTGTCGTCCAGCTCCACCCCGGTGTGGCGCAGCCCGTCGTTCACCGCGTTCAGCACCGCTGCCGGCGCGCCGATGGTGCCACCCTCGCCGGCGCCCTTGGCGCCGCTCTCGGTGAACGCGCACGGCGTCTCCAGGTGGTGGATCGCCACGTCCGGGATCTCGGCGGCGGTCGGCACCTTGTACTCCATGAAGCTGGGGCACAGCGGCTGGCCGGTGTCGTCGTAGTTGACCTGCTCGAACAGCGCACCGGCGATGCCCTGCGCGATGCCGCCCCGGCATTGGCCCTCGACGACCTGCGGGTGGATGGCGACCCCGCAGTCCTCCACGCACACGTAGCGCAGGATCTCGATGCCGCCGGTGCCCCGGTCCAGCTCGACGACCACGCCGTGGGTGGCGTTGGAGAACGTGCCGTCGCCCATCACGTCGAAGCTCGCGGTCGCGGCCAGCCCGGGCCCGACACCCTTGGGCAGCAGGTGCGCCTTCAGGTAGGCGATCTCGGCGATGTCGGCGAAGGACATGCCCCGGCCGGGGACGTCGCGCAGCCGCACCCCGCCGGCGCCGTCCAGCTCGGTGTTGTCCACGTCCGTCTCCAGTAGGTGCGCGGCGATCTCGCGCAGCTGCTCGGTGAGCTTGGCCGAGGCTGCGGCCACCGCGCTGCCCCCGATGGTGATCGAGCGGCTCGCGAAGCTGCCGAACCCGTAGGTGATCCGGTCGGTGTCGCCCTGCACGATCTTGACCTGGTTGATGTCCAGGCCGAGCCGGTCCGCGACGATCTGCGCCATGGTGGTCTCGTGGCTCTGCCCGTGGCTCATCGTGCCGGTGCTGACCACCACGGTGCCGGAGATGTCCATCTTGATCTCGGAGATGTCGAAGCCCGGCACCACGGACATCTTGCGCGCCGCGAACGCCCCCGAGCCGTAGCCAGTGCGCTCGGAGAAGCACGAGTAGCCGATCCCGATCACCCGGTCCGGCGACTCCTGACTGTCCGAGCGCACCTTGTACCAGCCCTCGTCGTGCAGCACCTGCTCGCACAGGTCCAGCGACTCGCGGTACGAACCCGGGTCGTAGGTGATGTTGTTGACGCCCCGGTACGGGAACACGGTGATCACGTTGCGGCGGCGCACCTCGACCGCGTCCAGCTGCAGCGCCCGCGCCGCTTTTTCCATCAGGCGCTCCATCACCATCACGTACTGCGGCCGGCTGACCCCCCGGTACGGCCCGGTCGGCGCCTTGTTCGTGGTGACCGCCCGGCCGCGCACCCGGTAGGCCGGCAGCCGGTACACCCCGGGCATCTCCGCGCTGGCCATCAGCGGCTCGATGCCGGCGGTGAACGGGTAGCAGGAGTACGCGCCCATGTCGCAGACGATGTCCACGTCCAGCGCCAGGATCGCGCCCTCGGCGTCGAAGGCGGCCCGGGCGTCGTAGCGCTGCTCGCGGGCCAGGAAGGCGGCGGTCAGCGCGTCGCGGCGGTCCTCGATCCACTTCACCGGCCGGCGCAGCCGCAGGGCCGCGGCCGCCGCCGCGATCTCCTCCCGGCCGACCACGCACTTCTGCCCGAACCCGCCGCCCATGTCCGGCACGGTGACCCGGACCTGCCGCTCGGCCAACCCGGTGCAGCGGGCCAGCACGGTACGCACCTGGTGCGGGATCTGGGTGCAGGTCTGTACGCGCAGCTGTTCGTCCCGGTCGTCCCAGTCGGCGACTACGCCCCGGGTCTCCAGCGGCAGCGCGTTCTGCCGGCCGGTCTTGGCCTGTACCCGAACGACGGTGGGTGCGTTCTGGAAGACGTCGTCGATGCCCTCGGTGGCGAACAGCGACACGTCGACCAGCGTGTTCGCCGGCGCCTCCGCGTGCACCAGTTCCGCACCCGGGGCCAGCGCGGCGGTATCGGACATGACCGGCGCCAGCTCGTCGTACTCGACGATGGCGGCCTCCACGCCGTCCTCCACCGCGTACGGGTCGCGGGCCACCACGATGGCGATCGGCTCGCCGACGTAACGCACCTTGTCCCGCGCCAGCACCGGCATCGCGGTGGGTACGAACTCGTGCGGCGGGCGGTCCAGCACGGCGGTGATGTCGGCCAGCCCCAGGTCGTCGGCGGTGAACGCGGCGACTACGCCCGGCGTGGCCAGCACCTCGGCCAGGTCGACCCCGGTGATCCGGGCGTGCGCCACCCCGGCCCGGACGAACTGTGCGTGCAGCATGCCGGGCAGCGTGATGTCGTCGACGAACCGGCCCCGGCCGACCAACAGCCTGGGGTCCTCGCGGCGGGGCACCGAGGCGCCCACCCAGCTGCCGTCCCGGCGGAACCCGGGCTCCCTGGTACTCACCTGACCTCCTCGGCCTCGGCGCACGCCCGTTGTACGAGCGTGCGCACCAACCCACGCCGGTAGTGCGCGCTGACCCCCGGCTCGTCCCGCACCTGCACCGCGGCGGCCGCCTCCTCCGCCAGTCGTGAGTGCGGAGTGGTCTCCCCGGACCACTCGCCACTCACGAGGTACGGGACGGGCGCGACGCCGCCGAGTACGACGCGGGGCAGATCCAGGTCGACCGCGGCGGCCACGATCGCGAAGTCGCCGCGCCGCTCGGCGAACTCGGTGAGTGCCGCGCGGGGCGCCGGCCGGGGGAACACCACCTCGACGATAAGCTCGTCGGGCTCCAGCGCGGTGGTGAACACGCCTTGGAAGAAGTCACCGGCGGCCACCTCACGGCGCCCAGCCGGTCCTTCGACGGTGATCACCGCGTCCAGCAGCACCGCGAGCAGGCACCACTCGGCGGTGGCGTCGGCGTGCGCGAGGCTGCCTCCGATCGTGCCCCGGGTGCGGATCGGCAGGTGGCCGACCCAGCGCATGGCCCTGGACAGCACGTCGAAGTCCCGGCCGAGGGCGGCGACCTCCACCGCGTGGTGGGTGACCAGCGCGCCGACCCGCAGGGTGTCGCCGTCGCGGCGGATCTGGTCCAGCCCCGGCACCCGGCGGATGTCGATCAGGTGCTCGGGGCGGGCCAGCCGGAAGTTCATCATGGCGACCAGGCTCTGCCCGCCGGCGATGATCTTGGCGTCGTCCCCGAGGTCGCGCAGCAGCCCCAAGGCACCGGCAACCGAGCCGGGGCGATGGTAGGTGAAGGCGGCGGGCTTCATACGGTCAAGCCTGGACAGCCGCGCCATCCGGCGCCACCGAGGGCGGTAACCCGTCCGGGGTGATCCGGTCCAGCTCGCGTCCCCTGGTCTCCGGGCCGACCTTCGCCATCCAGAGCACCGCGACCAGCACCACGGCGGCGAGCACGGCGAACGTCAGCGGCAAACCCAGCACCGGCCACAACAGGCTGCCGAAGATCAACGGGGTGAACCCGGTGACCACCCGGCTGGCCGAGGACGCCCAGCCGAAGCCGCTGGCCCGCAGCTCGGTCGGGTACAGCTCGGAGACGTAGGCGTAGAGCACCGGGATCACCATCAGGATCAGGAAGCCGAACACCGCAATCGAGATAAACGCAGTGATGGCGTTCACTCGGAGCACGAGGGCGAACACCACCAGCGCCAGCGAGGCCAGCGGGGCGGACACCCCGATCACCCACTTGCGCCCGACCCGCTCGACCAGCAGCACGGAGCACAGCACGCCGAGGATGCCGACCGCGTTCATCACCGTGGTGCCTGCGAACGCGGCGACGTCACCCATGCCCTGGGCGCGCAGGATCGACGGCATCCAGCTCAGCGCGGCGTAGTAGACCAGCAGCACGGTGCAGAACAGCAGCCAGATCATGCCGGTCAGCACGGGGCTGAACGCCCACACCCGGCGCAGCTGCGCCGCGGCGGCGGCCAGCCCACCCCGGCCCCGGCTGGCAGTCACGGGCGGGATCCGGTACGGCTCCGGCCTGGCGCCGGTGCGCAGCACCAGGTCGTCGATCACCGCGCGCGCCTCCGCCTCCCGGCCGGCCCTGGCCAGGTAGATCGGCGACTCCGGCACGCCTCGGCGCACCCAGAACAGCAACACGGCGGGCACGATCATCACCGCCAGCATCCACCGCCAGTTGCCGTGCAGCGGCAGCAGCAGGGTCGCCGACAGCC
>Ga0137415_10005107_pt1 | contig 12985 bp, 9 predicted proteins | sample CZODoug3_1_1_16f_FD_183082 | JGI IMG/M metagenome (GOLD analysis project Ga0137415, IMG submission 183082) | Vadose zone soil fungal communities from Angelo Coast Range Reserve, California, USA - CZODoug3_1_1_16fungal (Hybrid Assembly) | ecosystem: Environmental > Terrestrial > Soil > Vadose... | reverse complement strand
CATATATTACACCCATGGACTACTTATTGCAGACCCCGGCACAACTCGCGAAGCACCTGCCATCCCTGCGAAACGCGCGTCATCTCACCCAAGCGCAGCTTGGAGTGCTCGTCGGCTTGGACCAAACTCGAATCGCAAAAATCGAAGCTGATCCGCGGCGTGTCAGCGTTGGACAGTTATTCAAGATCTTAAGTGCCCTCGGGGTCCAAGTGCTATTGCTGTCCAACGAAGCGGACTCAGCACCTAAAGCGCCGCCAGCCGCCGCAGATTGGTAACTTGTGGGTTCCCTGAATGTTTGGATGAACGGGGAACTCGTGGGTGAGTGGACGACGCTGCGCACCGGCACACCCCTGTTTCGCTATACGACCACATGGTCGCAATCGCCGCGGGCGCGCGCCCTGTCATTGTCCATGCCCATCACTGCCGATCTCGAGGTTCGCGGGACGGTCGTGGACAATTACTTCGATAATTTACTTCCCGAGAACCCGGCGATTCGCCGCCGAATTCGTGAGCGCTTCGGCACTCGGTCGACTCAAGCTTTCGATCTATTGGAGGCCATCGGCCGAGATTGCGTTGGTGCCGTACAGTTACTGCCCATCCGCCAGGAACCCGTCGGTTGGAACCGAGTCGAGGCCACTCGGCTCAATGATGGTGACATGGAGAGACTACTGCAGGCGGTTCCGTCGTCGCCGCCACTTGGTCATGATCATGATGATGATTTCCGAATCTCGATCGCCGGAGCGCAGGAAAAAACCGCGCTTCTCTCGATGGGAAATGCATGGTACCGGCCTCATGGCGCCACTCCGACGACACATATACTGAAATTGCCTTTAGGGATTGTCGGCAACTTCCGCGGCGACCTTTCAGATTCGGTGGAAAACGAGTGGCTATGCGTGCAGTTGGTGCGCGAGTTCGGACTGCCGATTGCCGACGCCGACATACTCACTTACGGCAAACAGACGGTGTTGTCGGTCAAGCGCTTCGACCGGCGCTGGATTGGAGCAGCCGCCCCGGACGTTTTGCGCTCGCAATTCCATCCTAAGGCAGGCCAATGGATCGCGCGATTGCCGCAGGAAGACTTCTGCCAAGCAACGGGCAGACCGCCCACGGAGAAATACGAGGCCGACGGCGGCCCGACGAGCGAAGAAATTCTCGAGATTCTCCAGGGCAGCGAATCCCGGGATTCCGACCGCGCATGCTTCGTGCTCGCCCAGTTGGCATTTTGGTTGCTGGCAGCAACCGACGGACACGCGAAGAATTTCTCCATTTTCCACCGCGTTGGGGGCGCGTTCGGCATGACACCGCTGTATGACATACTGTCGGCGTGGCCGGTCATCGGAGCCGGTGCCAATCAATTATCCATACAAGATGCCAAGCTTGCGATGGCGATCCGCTGCAAAAGCCGGCACTATCGCATGCGAGAAATTCATCCTCGGCACTGGCATGAACTGGCTCTCCGAATAGGAATACCGGGTCTGTGGGGTCGCATGAGAAATCTAGTTGAATCGGCCGACGCGCATGTCGCGGTGGTGCGAGCACGATTGCCGTCGCGCTTTCCGGAACGAGTCATTGACGCTATCGCCGCAGGGGTCAAACACCAGGCGCAAGCCTTTATCGCGACGGCGCCGCTGGCCTCGGCGGAATGACCGGGGGGAGAGCGGCGCCAGCAAGCGAGAATAGGACAATGCCGCCTCACACGCTTCCGCGCTCCGCGCCCGCTTTGTTCAGCCATGTCATGGCCGACAACGCGCCGCTGTACCGGGCCATTCCGTATGCAACGGCGCGTCGTTTGAGGCAAACGATTCCAAGTCGTCGATCTCATGATTCAGCCATGTGTCTACTTCCGAGCGGATGAACGACGAATCGTTGTCTTGGCCGTGTTCGATGGCCGCCGCGACCCTGTGATCTGGCAGCACCCGACATGACGAACGAGTGCTGCATGTCGCCATCCATCGCGACCCTGCTTTACCGGGGTTAAAGTGGCGTCCCTAAGGCGAGAAAGTTCGAACCGGCTGTTAGAAACCCTTGAAGAATGGAATAACTACCTCGAACGCTAACGCGCCCGCCCGCTCCAATCCTCCCCACGGGTTTCATGCCGGCATTCCCCGTAGCAGCGCCCTGGCGGACGATTTGCTTGGCATACGTTGGCGGGTCGGTCGGGCAATCGAACGTGAGTGCAAGTCGATTGGATTTCATCGGGCCGTATCCGCCAAATCCGTCACCCGCCGCCGTCTCCGTATTGCGCAAGAGGCTGAATAGATTGGTAATCCGACTCCTTGCGGAGAATAGCTGATCCATTCTCCGCGTGATGTGCGGAGAATGGACTTGTCGATGCGGAGAATAGAGGGGATAATCTCCGCATTAAATGCGGAGATTGAAATACATCTGGGAGCGTCCTGACTGGCCTGACCTGACCTGGGATAGCGCCCACCTTGCCGCTCTGCTGGGCCAGGCCTCGCGCGAGCAGGGCCGTCTGCTCGGCAGGATGCAGGATCTCGGCTTCGACCTGCGTCGTGAGGCCCAGCTGAACACGCTGACCGAAGACGTGGTCCGCTCAAGTGAGATCGAGGGCGAAAAACTCGACAGCGATCAGGTCAGATCCTCGATCGCACGGCGGCTCGGCATGGATGTTGGCGGGCTAGTGCCGGCCGACCGCGATATCGAGGGCGTCGTCGAGATGATGCTCGACGCAACTACTAACTACGCGCAGCCCCTGACGGCCGACCGGTTATTCGGCTGGCACGCGGCACTCTTCCCCACGGGTCGAATCGGCCTTCAGAAAATCACCGTCGGCAACTGGCGGGATGACAGCGGCGGGCCGATGCAGGTTGTCTCGGGGCCGACGGCTAAGCAGAAGGTTCACTATGAAGCACCGCCCGCCGCGCGCGTCCCGGAAGATATGGATCGCTTCCTAAGCTGGTTCGAGGCACCCGGTAAAATCGACCCGCTTCTCATCGCGGGACTCGCGCATGTGTGGTTCGTCACCATCCATCCTTTCGATGACGGCAACGGACGCATTGCGCGCGCGATCGCCGACATGGCGCTCGCCCACTCCGAACAAAGCACCCAACGCTTCTACAGTATGTCAGCGCAAATCCGCCGCGAGCGGAGCAACTATTACTCGACGCTCGAACGCACGCAGAAGGGTACCCTCGATGTTACGCCATGGCAGGAATGGTTCCTTTCGTGCATGCTCCGCGCGATCGAGGGCTCGCAAGACACTCTGGGCGCGGTGCTGGAGAAGGCGCGCTTCTGGGAACGCTTTGCGCAACAGTCGCTGAATGCGCGCCAGGTTAAGGTGCTGAACAGATTACTCGACGGCTTCGAGGGAAAGCTCACGACATCCAAATACGCCAAGCTCACTAAGGGCTCGCAGGACACGGCCTACCGTGACATCCTGGATCTCGTCGAGCGCGGCGCGCTGCGGAAGGACCCCGGTGGCGGGCGGAGCACGAGTTACTCGCTTATGGGAGTCGAGCGGAAATGACGCAAGCGCGGCGCGAGTATTCCGCGTCGAGCAACGCCTCACGCCCCTCCAGCAGTCGATCCTCGATGAGTTTTTCCAATCCGTGAACCTCCGAGTGCAGTGACAGTCCTTTGCCGTTTGATCCGGAAAAATTCCGAAAATACCTTGCCGAGACTGGTTGAAGCGAGAAGGTCCAGGACGAGTGGCTTGAGACGCTTTGGAAACATGATGGGCACGTTCGTGGATCTTGCTTGGGGCACCGACTCTGTTCAGACCGTTTTAAAAACGGAGCGAACCTCGTCGCCCGAAATCTTGCAGCCTAAGGCCCAAAGAACTTCGAACCCCCGCAACGTCCGTAAGTCATTAAAAAAGACCGGGAAACGTCGCCGGATATAGCGATACCAAACTTGTGAATTTCCGGCCGTAGAAGCGGCCGAAATTTTCGAACCCCTGAAATTTCTTGCGTTTACAGAGCGTTACGAACGCTCTTCTGACAAACACGCAGGAAGTGGCGTCCCCACGGGGAGAAAGTTCGAACCACCTTTTAGAAACCCTCGAAGAATGGAATGATTACCTCGAACGCTAACGCACGCCCACATGCCTCGTGTAGGACGGCGGCGCTCATCAGAATGGCAGATATTTCATCAGCCGCGCGGGGTCTCGATATTGCATGCTCCCCTGGATGTCCTGCGCAAGCAGATTTGCCTCGGCCTGGTCTTCCGGCGCTAAGGTGGCCGTCAACTCGTCGATGGCCGTATAGCGCTCCGTGCAGCCGAGTTCGATACCCGCGCCGCAGATGGCCAAGGGCAGCACATCATTCGTGGGTCCACAGTTGGCGCCGCTGCGGCACGCCGCCAAGACCCATGCCGCAGCCATGATCGGAGCCGACCGGGTCGCCTTGGCGGCTGAGGCTTGTGACCAGCCGAAGAGCAGCATCGCGTCGGTATTTCCCGTGGCGAGAGCCGTTGCGATCACCTGGGGCGGGTATTGGCCCGGCGAGTCCAAGGCGGCCGCCACCATGGCAACGGGGTAGCGGCTCTCGACTGCGCGAGACCGCCAATACTCCGCCGGATAACCTCCCGGGCGCTCGGGCAGATCTTGGAACGGATTGTCGCTGCGAAATTTGCTGCAGTTCATATACTCCCGGCGCTCGAGTTCGAGGAACGCGGGGAAATTGGCCAGGTGCGACACGGCCTGGTCGGCGCTGTCGGCATCCCGGTAGAGGGCATTCGTTTCCTCACATCGGGCGAGCGCGCGGCCGATGTAATACTGCGCAGCGCCATCACCCGCGTAGGCTGCCTGTGCGGCCCCCGTCACGAATGCAAAATAGTTTGATCCCCCGGCATGAAACTGCGCCACCCAGTCTTTCTGGTTGGCTTGCCCCAGGCCAAGCGCGCGTACCGTATCGGTGCGGCGAATCGGGGTGTTGCGATTGCCGGGGGAGCCGAGCGGCGGCCGGTCAGCCGTGGCCGATGGCTTGCTGCTCGCGACAGGCGCGGGCTCCGGTGGGATGCGCAGCCACGCCCAACCGGAAACCGCCAACACCGCGACAGCAAGTGACCATCGGCCGAGGTTTTTCATGCGGACATCATTTAAAGTTTTCGCAGGTAAGCGAGCAGCGCCGGTATTTCTTCCGGGGTCGCCGGACGGTCCGCGTTCACGCCGTCCGTGGAGATCGCCGGTGGGAGCTTGGCTCCGGGTCCGCCGGCGGCCCTCACATTGATCAGTACCCGGTTGAAATGCGCCGTGTAGTGATCCACGACTTCCTCCAGCGTGGCGGCGCTGTTGTTGTGGAAATAAGGCGCGGTTTTGCTGATGCCGCGAAGGCCGGGCACATCGAGCTTATTCCAGTCGTCGGTGGCCGGCGGCCCGACACCGACAAATCCGGTCAGCAGCGCGCGACCGGGATCGGAACTGGTGCGCGTGGTGGTAGTCCCGTCTGGCAACGTGATCGAATACTTACGTACGTTGCGCGCCAGGCTCGCGGGACAGGGCTTGAAGACGAATCGCGGCGCTAATGGACCGGTGTCGACCGGACGGGGACACTGCGTGCTGATGTCGTGGTAGCGAACCGCGGGTGCTTGCGGAGTCGACTGCCCCGGTCCGCCGTGACACTGGCCGCAGGCTCGGGTGAAAACGACCTTGCCTGCCTGCTCGAGCTCATTGAGGGGCGGATCCGCATCAGGCAACGGCGTTACGCCGGCACTAACGGCGTTGGATAAGCGGCGTACGCCCGGCGAGGAGAACAGCACGTTCTCAAACGCGCTGAGGTCGTTCAGCATGCCCTGCTGCGGCGCGACCTGAATCTCGGCGTGAACGGTCAGCGCGGCGAGGGCTTGCTCTTGCAGCGTGGCAAAGCGCCCATCCAGCTGATACCCGCCAGCGGGGTTGGGACCACGCGGCCAGGGGTCGAGGCCGTCCGGCCCGGTGAGTTTTACGTTATTGACCGTTGGCACCATGCGCCAGACGTCCACCGACGTCTCGCTCGACGGCAGATTGGTTGCCGGGTCGATCAGATGCATGTTGGGCGGCAGCGGAAACGTGATACGGATCAGGGCGTTCTCGCGTAGATTGCTGAAATCGCTGGCGCTGTCGCCGTTGATCCGATAATCGTTGGCGTCCACCGGGCGGAACAGCGGATCGTCGGCATGCGGGTTTACTAACCGCCGCGCTTGCAGATGTTGAAAGCGCGCTTCGACATTGGCGGGCGACAACTGAAAATGGTCACTCAGCATATGGCAGTCTGCGCAGGCTCTGCCATTGCCCTTGAGGCCGTGCAGCCGCCGGTCGAGAAAGTCGAACAGACCGCGGGCGACTGCAATGCAGCGCTCACCGTCGCAGTCGTCACCTACTATCGATTCGAACGTATCGCCGCCTGGAAACTGATCCTCGGCAACGGCGATCGAGCCTAAGCCTGCGGCCGCGAGGATCATCGCGCCGACCGACAATGAGACCTTAAAGAATGTCATGATAGCTCCTAGTTGAACCCTGGTTTGCCCCCGGGCGACGGACTGCCCCTCGTTCGGGCGTGACTCTCGGGTCTCACTGCATGAAAGATCCTTGGCGGATCGCTGAAAAACACTGATGTTTTCTGAATAGACGTATGGATACCGATAAACGCACCGTTTATGAGTTCGGTGATTTCTTTCTTGAGAGCGGCCAGCGGCGATTGTCGCGTCGCGAGAGCGGTGAACCGGGGGGAGGCCAACCGCTTGCGCTGACGCCGAAGGTCTTCGATACGCTTCTCTACTTGGTCGAGCACCGTGGCGAGACGCTCGACAAAGACACGCTCCTCAGTGCGATCTGGCCCGGCTTGATCGTCGAGGAAAACAGCCTGACCCAGAATATTTCGACCTTGCGGCAGGTTCTCGGGGAGACGCGGACAGAAAATCGGTACATTGCCACCGTGCCGCGCAAGGGCTACCGGTTCGTGGGCGAGGTCACCGAGCGCAGCTCGCTTGCGGGACCCAGCGTTACCGCGACGACGCCCGCACCGGTCGTGGCGAACTCCAAGCGGTCCCTGCCTCCCTGGTGGATGAGTGCGGTGGCGTTGCTCGTGTTGGTCGCCATCGGGACCCTTCTTTTCGAGAGGGGCCGCGTCGGACATTCGGCACCGCCCGCGATTCAGACGCTCGCGGTGCTGCCGTTCAAGCCGCTGCTCCCTACCGAGCGCGACGAATCCCTCGAACTCGGCATGACCGAGTCGATGATCGCGAGCCTCGGTGCCCGTGGCGGGTTGACGATTCGCCCCTTGAGCTCGGTTCGCCGCTACGGTTCACCCGAGCAGGATCCGTTGGCGGCCGGGCGCGCACTGCGTGCGGAGTCGGTGCTCGACGGTGCCTTGCAACACCATGGCGACCAACTGCGGGTATCCGTGCGGTTGCTGCGTGTCGCCGACGGCCGGCAGCTATGGGCCAATCAGTTCAACGGAAATGTCGCCAGGATCTTCGGCGTTCAGGAACAGATATCCGCCAAAGTGGCCGAGATTCTCTCGGCGCGATTCACCGCTGCCGAGGGGACACTGCCTACGTTGGGCGGCACCAAGGATTCTACGGCCTATCTTCTCTATGCCAATGGCCGCTACGCCTTGGCTCGATCCACTGAGGCCAGCCTGGTATTGGCGATCGGTTATTTTGAGAAGGCGATCGAGCGCGATCCGCAATTCGCTCTGGCGCATGTGGGTCTTGCCGATTGCTACGCGGTCTTGGGTGTCTTTGGCATGCGGCCGCCTGCTGAAACCTTGCCGCGCGCGCGCGATGCGGTGTTGAAGGCACTCAAGATTGAGCCGCGGCTTGCGGGCGCCTACGGGACGCTCGGACAGATCAAGATGCAGTATGACCGCGACTGGGACGGCGCCGAGGCTGACTTCGCCCGCGCCATTACGCTCAATCCTTCGCTCTCGGAACCGCATCTGCATTGGGGGGTGTTGCTCGGCATGCGCGGTGAACTCGATCGCGGCCTCGAAGAGCTGAAACAGGCGCAGCAACTCGAGCCGTTGCTGACAAATCCGACGACGCGGGCCGGCTCCCTGCTGTATTTTGCGCATCGCTACGACGAGGCGATTGCGCAGATCACCGAGAGTCTTTCACTCGATGACCGTCCGGGCATCGCACACGCGCTGCTCGGCCGGATCTATCTGCACACCGGCCGTTACGATCTTGCGCTGGCGGAATTTGCGAAAACACGCGGACCGACGCCGGGAAGTTTTGGAGACGTGGGCCAGACGCTCGCCCTGTCCGGGCGACGCGCGGAAGCCCTGGCGGAGCTCGACCGGGTATTGCAGCTGTCGACTCAGCGCTACGTATCCGCTGTGGATATCGCCTCCATCTACGCCGGCCTTGGCGACACTGACAATGCGGTAGCGTGGCTGGATCGCGCCCTGCAGGAGCGCGCATCGACACTGGGTTTCTTGGCGCAGAACCCCACCTTCGACCGGCTGCACGACGACCCGCGTTTTGCGGCGATCGTCGATCGGGTGGGCCTCTCGAAACGGCCGCTGGCCAAGTGATGACCGAATCTGCGGGATCGGAGCGATTGAGCCCCCGCTCGGCCGCGCGACATGGTGCTCAGCCGGTCGTGCTCTTCGCTCACGCCATCATCTGCGGCTCGATCTTTGTGGCGGGTGCGCGATTGAACGCCCAGGGCATCGACAATCCTACCGGGGAGCTTGATGTGATTGTCGTGACCGCCCGCAAACGTGAGGAAAGATCTCAGGACGTGCCGATTTCAATCATTGCCTTGAGCGGCAAACAGCTGGATCGCAGCCATTCCTACCTTCCGGTTGAGATCATTCAATCCATTCCAAACATGCAGCTGCAATTCGTCAATCCGCGGCAAACGGCCTTTTCGATACGCGGCTTGGGCAACAACCCGGCGAGCGAAGGACTCGAGACCAGCGTAGGTCTATACCTCGATGGCGTTTACATCTCCCGCCCCGGCATGCTCACCTCCGACCTGTACGACATCGAGCAGATCACCGTGCTGCGCGGTCCGCAGGGCACTTTGTTCGGTAGAAACACGACGGCCGGTGCGCTCAGCATCAGCACTCGTAAGCCCGAGCGGACGTTCAATTCCGATGTCGAGTTTTCCGCCGGGAATTTTGGCTTGACTCAAACGCGCGCCAGCGTCACCGGGCCCTTGAGTTCTACGCTCTCCGGCCGCCTATCCGCCTTTTATACCGGCCGCGACGGTACCGTCGAGAACCTCGCTACGGATTCGGCCCTCAACAATCAAAACAAGGTCGGAGCGCGTGCTCAGCTGTATTTTCAGCCCGTCGATGCACTCAATCTGCGCCTGATTGCGGATTTCAGCCACCAGCAGGAGGATTCAGGTGCGCAGGTGCTGATCGATCCCGGCCTGACTCTTGCGAACGGCAGCACCCGGCCCAACAACGTTTTGATACGTACCGCGCGCTTTGGCTACATGCCAATATTCGACCCCTTCGCGCGCCAAGTGGACCTAGATCAGCGGCAGGCAATCGAGACATCGAATGCCGGGACATCCCTGGAAGGGAATTGGAACTTCGCCGGATACACACTCACAGCCATATCCGCTTGGAGGCGATGGGAATTCTTCCCGAGCAATGACATGGACTATCTACCGCTCGATGTCTTGCGCAGCGCGGGCAGCGACATTTGGAACCGGCAGCTGTCCCAGGAAATTCGGATCGCCTCGCCCATCCGTCGCCGCATGGACTTCGTCGCCGGGGTCTTTTTTTACGGGCAGCGACTCGAGACGGCCACCATCCCCGGGGCCACCTATGGTGCCGATGCGGCCAAATTTTATTCCCAACCCACTCGGATCCTACCGGCATATGTTCTTGCGGGTCTCACGAGTAACACCCATGCGGACGCGAATACCGATAGCGACGCGCTATTCGGCCAGATCGCCTGGCATGTGGACGACGATTGGGAGCTTACCGCCGGGGCGCGCAGCAACTGGGATCACAAAGTGGCCGTGATCAACCGCAGGCGCAGCGGCGGATCGGTACTCAGTCCGACCGACCCCAACTTCGCTGCGGCCACGGCGGCGCGCAATCAATTGGCCCCAGGGAATGCGATCGGCGATAGCCGGTCGTCCGGCAACACGCTGTCGGGCTCGCTGTCCGTGAGCTACCGGCCGACCGACGCGCTGCTGCTCTATGGTTCGCTTTCCCGCGGCGTGAAGGCCGCCGGTCTCAATACCAGCATCCTGCCGGCGGCCGTGAACCCGGTCATAAAACCCGAGGTAGTCAACAATATCGAACTCGGCGTCAAGAGTAGCTTTCTTAATCATCGCCTGGAGATCAACGGCGACCTGTTCTGGGCGAACATCGACAATTACCAAACCACTGTGCGCGATCGGGTGCTGATCGCTTCCTATCTAGCCAATGCCACATCCGCACGCACGCGCGGCGCCGAGATCGAAGTACGCTGGGCCATTCTGGACGGCTTGCACTTCGATGCCGCCGTCGCGTATGACGACGCCACGTATACCTCGTTCCACAGCGCTCCCTGCGGCACAGAATGGACTGGTATTGCGACAAGCTGCGATCTCACCGGCAAACCAATCTCCGCCGCGCCCCGCTGGTCGGGCGATGTGCGAGGCGAGTACTCCCGTGGATTGACTGGAAATCTCAGGGGCAGTGGTGGGATTGAGTACACCTTCCGATCGAGCAGCTACTACAATTCTGACGACTCGGCGTACTCGCTGATCGATGGCTATGGCCTCGTGAACCTTTACGTGAACATAGGTTCCACCTCAGATCGCTGGCAGCTCTCGTTGTGGGCAAGGAATGTCTTCGATAAGGAATACTTCGCCGCCCTCTCCGTCGGGGGCGCGTTCGGCGCCGGCTATGTGGCCGGTACAGTCGGCGATCCGCGTACGTACGGCGCCACGCTACGGCTGCACTTCTAGCGTACTCTCCGTACGGCCACAAGAGAGATCCGACCCAAGCTGATCTGCGGGGCGAGATCGTGGTCCTGCAGTTCGAGCGCAGCGGCCAATGCGCGCTCGGCTTTAAGTCTAAGGTCTCGAGCCAGAGGAGAGATCGTCAAAGGACTGATCACTTCGACGATTTCGACTTGTGCTTTGACGGAAACGCCAAATGTGGCGGCGATGAACTTTCCGAGACTCTTACCCGGACTCCAGGTTTTCTTGCCCATAAAGCTGATGCCGGGAGGATTTTGTTGGTATCCGGGGTACGCGACCGTTGTAATCATATCGTAGGCCGGTGAAAGGTGAACATCAGCCCGCGACGTATAGAGCAACGCGAGATTCTTCGCGTGACAATCGGCGTTGCGTAACGCGTAGGTTAACAGCAGTGTTGTCGCGAGCTGGCGGAAGGTTTCGAGCTGTGTAGCGCCGGGAACGTGATCGCGAATCGCCCTAGCGACGCGCTCCCAAGTAGTCTCGTACTTCGCGGCAGGGCGTAGTCCCAGCAGAGCGCAGAAATCTTCCATTCCCAAACGCAACTGTCCATTGTCATCCACGTCGAAACGATGAACGACGAGGGCGTTGCCGTCCTGCGAGAGCTCGGTCCTGGCCGTGGACAGGACTCGCGCTGCCACCTGCATGCAGAGGTGCTCGTTCAGGGTAACGTAAGGGAGTCTATCGGTGGACCCCTTGATGATGTGGCGGCGGGTCAGCAGTGTGGTCTTTTTGTGGACGGCGCCTCGCCCGACATCCTCACTCTGCGTGTCGAGGAACTTCGGCACGACTCCTGAAACACCACTAGCCGCATGTTGCCGGACCAGCTCCGCGAAGGCTTCCTCGGAATTGTCCCCTTGGAGGAGTTCGGCGACTTCGACCGGCTGGGTCGGCTCATCAAGTTTCGCGCCCGCCGCGGCGACTTGAATGCGGCCGACCATGTTTCGTCCGATGACGGAAAGGAGCGCCATCGGGCTGGCCGTGATTTGAGGGCCGAGTTGCTCTTGGAGCACTTGCAAAAGGTACCCTTCAGGGAGATTCATTTGGAAAACGGGATGCAGCGTGTCGTCCCATACATAGGACTCGGTACGCACTGGCATCGTGAGTGACACGAAGGCGTCTGTAGGTGTGCTCGCGTGGTAGGTGAGCACGCTGCGAAAGTCGCCCGCCGACTCAAGCACCGCGACGTCCCGGCCGAGGACATAGGCTGACAGCCTCATGATTTGGCCCGTTCGCGGCGCAGTTCATCGAGCGAACCGGATTGGCCACTTTCGGTGAATTCGAGTTCGAAGCCGAGCACTGCGAGCACCGCCAGGAGTTTGCGGGAACCAAATTCCGACGCGCGTCCGCGCTCGAAGCGGGAGAGGGATTCCGGGGTTACGCCGGCCTGGTACGCAACCGCTTTTTGCCTCAAGCGGAGAGCTTGGCGGCGGGCCGCCACTGCGGCTCCCAGTTCTTGGAGTGTCTTCATATTGATATATACGTCATGATATTGGCAAATATTGCCATTTATTGATGTATATAGCAATATTCTCGCCGTATCCACGGAACTCACGCAATTCATTGATTTACCTCACTAGGCAGGTATCCGAGCCTTAGTGCGCCGCAGAAATGCTTGAACGGCCCGGAGACTCATTTTTCCCAGTTTTCTTTCAGCGGCTTCGGCGCCATCTGTGCGTTGAGCGCGGCGGCCCGCATCGTCTCTCTGATTTGAGCGATGCTCCCTGCCCGATCAGAATGTGAAGCTGAGTTCGAGCCACCGGCACTGCCAACGCCAACTCGGACGACAGCAGAATTCCCGTGACTGCCCCATTCAATTCACTTCGCAATACCGCTTCGGCCGCTTTTGTGGCGAGGACACGCTCTTTCTCGCGACGGCTCAAAGCCGCAAGCACATCGCGGACGAGCCGCGTTTCGACCTCTATTTCGCGCTGCGCGCTCTGGTCGAGATCTCGCGTCGGTTCGACAAGCGCGAGGAGTCGCCGTCCGCCTACCGGCTGGCGGAACACTTCGGTACCACCGACGCCCAGATGTTCCGCGTTTTGCGAAGACTCAGCGACGCGAAGCTGGTGAAGGAGGTCGGGGACGAGTGGGCCGCCTTCGTTCCCGCCT